>JAABUK010001479.1_pt1 | contig 44663 bp, 41 predicted proteins | sample 5559141 | NCBI WGS metagenome assembly JAABUK01 (sample SAMN10711869, study PRJNA513367) | rock metagenome | isolation source: Antarctica rocks | place: Antarctica: Victoria Land, Pudding Butte nord | collected 2016-01-03 | reverse complement strand
AGCATTTATCTACTGTTAGAAATCAGCATAGAGCGAGTCATATGAGTGTCATTTAACTAATAGATAAATGCTAAGAAAGAAAAGTATCTACAGAAAAGAACTCAATTCTTATATGTGTGTTTCTCAGTTCTGTGCTAGACTCAATTGAGTTGATGTCTTACACATATGATGCAGAGTTTCAATGATATCATCTCTAAATTAGGTTTTCGCTAGACTTGATTAGAATGAAATCAGACGAAGACTAAATGAAGAATAAACGAAGACTAGAATCATAACATGAAATATCAAGCTGAATAAGTTTCAAATGTTGATCATGCAATATCTTCAGAATCTTTCTAATGATTTTGATTTTATCAAGAAATTCTTTGAGATTGAGAAAATACTGATGAATGTCATTATCACAATGCTACTCTTAAAGCTGAGTAAGAAAGTCAAAGTGCTGAGTTCATTTAACAATACAACTGATACATTCATTCTCAAACTGAATGAATAGCTTCAATGACTGAAAAACAAAGACATCATTCTGATGAATAAGAAGATCGTTTGTTTTCACTTGCAGTTCATTGAACATCAGATAGTTGCTCAAGACAGTTGCACGTCTCACTCAGTAAACAACAATTTCGCTCGATGATGATGAAATGTCTTTCACAAGTTATCTGATGTCTTTTATGATCAGCTGACACATCAAATTATCAATCAGAGCAAGAAGATTCTACATGACATTAAAGATCATTAATATAAATTGCATTAAATCAGTCTTAACACTCTGCTTCTAAAAGTCACGAGTTGAAGCAATCATTCAATGAATAAGACGTAATTTCAGAATCAACAGAGTGAACAAAGTGACAAGCAGCACAAGATACAAGATTCTTCAATTGTATAAATCAATAATGAAGAAGTTGATATGATTCACGAAGATTTCAAAAGCAACAAGAATTCATTTGATATAAATTACAAAGATCTTAATTTTCATGTTACACGTCAACTCTTAAAGCGAGATCACGAATTCAAACATTGTATGCTTCAGAAAATTATCAATGTCAAGCTCAATAGAATGAACAATGAGACTGAGCATGACGCTGTTATTAAAACTTTCTGCTTGTACTTTCAAAGAATCAAGATGAGAAAAACTCTTGACATGAAAGATCAAGAATTCTTTCAGCGCATCGAGATTAAGCTAAGTGTGAATATTCTTGAGCATGACGTAAGCGCTGTTGTCTGCACGCTGATCAACTTCGACACTACTATGCTAAAAAAATTCAAAGAAGATTATACTGTCATTCAGAAAGTTGCAAGAGTCAAGAACGCAAAGATTTTTATTACTATGACTCACAGCAACGATTTAATGCATATGTTCAATGATGATGAGCAACTTTGATCGATGAAAGAAAACATCAAGAACAATTGCTTTGCGCACTATATAAACAGAAATTTATTCAAATGTTTGATTATGCTTAAATACTTTCATATGCTTCTCACTGAACAGTATCGCGCAATTCTCATCATAGATAACATTGTATTCACTGTCTGATACAAAGCTCAGATGCAGTTCTCAGTTGATTCTTCACTTCAACTCAATATGACTATCATAATCATCATATTGAAGAGCTTTTGCAAAATAAAATGATCGTTGACATTTCTTAACATCAATGAGATCAACATAAGAATTGATGCATTTCAGTTCAAGCAGAATGAGATTGAAGTCATTGTAACAATTGAGCTAGTTAAGATCTACGCTGAAGTCAAGATATTTGTCAAGAACATTGTCATTCTCACAGAATATACTGCACAAGTTCAGCTACTGAAGAGAAGCTTAGTTTCAGACTTGAAAGTTCAAAATGTTGAAGTGTACATGATTGATTCTTTTCAAGACGAAGAAGCTTCTGTCATCATTTTATGTATAATGAAAATCAAGAAACTTGACTTCATGTCTTAATTCAATCATCTTCTGACTGTCTATAATTATGCTTGCGACTCATTTGTTGTATTATGTAACTATGATGAACTTCAGCATGATTACATTCGTAATTTACATATGATACGACATGTTCAAAATCTGTTCTCAATCAACAAAGTTTATGAAAAATACTTTAGTCAACAAGAATTCATAGATTTCATGAAAACAGAGCATCAATTTCAAGAGCAAAGATCATAATGAAATGAGAACGAAGCTTAATACGCGAGCGAAAATCAAGCAATAAATTCTTCAAAAGAGCAAGAGCATCATCAGAATGCAAGCGAAGATCAAGTAATAAATTTCTCAGAAGAGCAAAAGCATTATCAGAATGCAAGCAAAGATCAAGCAACAAACTCTTCAGAAGAGCAAAAGCATCATCAGAATGCAAGCAAAGATCAAGTAATAAACTTTGCAGAAGAGTAAGAGCATCATTGAAATGCAAGTGAAGATTAAGCAACAAATTTTGCAGAAGAGCAAGAGCATCATCAAAACGTAAGTGAAGATCAAGCAATAAATTCTGCAGAAGAGCAAAAGCATCATCAGAATACAAGCGAAAATTAAGTAATAAATTTTGCAGAAGAGCAAAAGCATCATTGAGACGTGAACGAAGCTTTTGCAGCAAATTTCGCAAAAGAGCAAGCATTGCAAGAGAATAAATCTGATCAAGAGATAGTATTCATCAACTGATAAACATGTTTCACAGAAGATAATATTCTTTTTCAATGTTTAAATTCTTTGTCTGCTGCTAGTTTAAGTTTGTTAAAGAGATTGAGACACTGATCATTGTATAATACATACTGAAATACAGACATAACAACTTGCAAATACAATATACTTCAATCAACAATAAATTAGCTTAGTCTTTAAGCTGTTATGCACATCATGTGAGCGCAAATCTTCAACGTAAGTTAAAGTAAATTCATTATGTTTCAACTTCTACAGTATCACATTCACTGCATGTAACACAACTTAATCTTTCATTCATCTGCTCATCATACTTGATGTGAGTCTTTCAATTTGCTCTCATAATCACATAAAATCATGATTTAGCATCATATGTTTCTTTCAATGAGCATCATCATCAAGATCAAAATATGTTCATTGAACTTGATCTCAATTAATTGAATCTGCATATTTAACATCAGTCAAGTACGCGTTTAGTTTATCATGTCAACTCATTTCACATAGTTAAATAACAGCATCAGTATTTCATCATCATTATTTATCTTATCGAACTGATTTTATTGACTCATTATAATGACTAGCTTACGTCTCAAAAAGAATATCATTATCAGATATCAGAATTTTCAACTTGATGATGAGTGTTCAACTTTCAGAAACATGACAGAGATTCTTAGAATTTTAAACATTGATAAATATCAGCTGAAGAATTTAACAAATCAAGCTAAGCAATGAACTGAAAAGCACATGTTTACACTTAAGCACATCAGATCTAACAAAAAGTCAGCTATTGTTGATGAGTAATTAACATCATTTCTGTACAAGATCAATACACTTATGTTCAATAACTTTGAAATAAATCAAATTTTCAACATTTTAGTTACTGTAATTCAATGAATGCTTTATAACAGAAGATGCTCTGAACAGAGACATGTCAAAAAGATCAACACATCTTTCACTTACATATAAACTAGTTCTACATCATCTTCAGATAATCAATCACTCATTATCATACACAAGATTGTAAAGATTCAACGAGCATCATCTGCATCTGAGTTTTCACAGTCATAAAAAGTCATGTCATTCATCAGAATACTTGAAAACGTTGAACTTCATGCAATGATGAGTTCACACTTGAATCTGATCACTTTGAAATAAATCTTGAAAATGAGTTTGACTTCAATTGAAGATGTACTTGATCATGATTTACATGATGACAGAGATCAATTTTATAATGTTTTGTTTCAGATGTAAATTGAAATTCTCAAAGATGACATCAGCTACATTGAGATGAACACTATTATCTACATTACAGATGATGAGATCTTGAAAATAAATTCAGACAGAACTTTTCAAGCTGTCTTATGCAATGTCTTGAATCAATCTAATCATGCTGCTCACTTTAATGTGATTCACGCTACATCATATTCTGATAGATCAGAAACACATGTATGTAAACAGCGAACTAATGATCAGTGCAGAACTCACAGACAATGCTTCATCAATCTCAGCTTCTCATCAAGAGCACATAAGATTCATTGATGTTAATGAAAGCAAAAAGATTAACAAAGTGACAACTTGAAGAAATAAGATCAACACACTATCAATTGATCATGAAATGACAATTGATAATTTGATAAATCATGTATATTAATAAAGATTGACAAGAAGTTTAAATTTCATAAAGCAGAATCAAATAAACTCTACTCATATTCAGAAGCAGTTAGCAGTCGTTGACATAAAAGAGAGCGTTGCAAATGACACAGCTGTTCTGTTTACAACGAAGAATAACGTTCACTCGACTGACAATGCAGCGTCTATTCATGTTCAGAAGCAGTCAGCAGTTGTTAACATGAAAGAGAGCAATGTGAATGACACAGCTGTTCTGAGTACAACGAAGAATAACGTTGACTCAGCAGATAACACAGCGTCTACTCATGTTCAGAAGCAGTCAGCAGTCGTTAACATGAAAGAGAATGATGCGAATGACACAGCTGTTCTGAGTACAATGAAGAATAACATCGACTCAGCAAATAACACAGCGTCTACTCATGTTCAGAAGCAGTCAGCAGTCGTTAACATGAAAAAAAAGCGATACGAATGACACAGCTGTTCTGAGTACAACGAAGAATAATATTGACTCAGCAGACAATGCAGCGAAATTTGATAAGTTTGTAAAGAGTGTACATTCACAGCGAACTGACAAGAGTGAAGATTTCATGAACAAGATTTACACACTTTTATATTTTTCTCGAAAGTGATCAAGATTCAATCATTCAAAGAAAGACATAATAAGCATCACATTAACTAATCAAACATTGCACTATAGTAAGTCACTGAAGTATGTGTATAAATAACAGACTAATGACAAGTGATTTTTACAGAGAATGATGAAAGTTCTGAATCATTGCATTCAAAGTGATGAAAGTCGAATGACAAGATGCAGACTCAAGAGAACGACATGTTGATGTCAGCTTCAAATAAGTTTAACATCTCAGCTTCAAATGTTGATCAGTCAATAAACATAAATTTAGAATTGAAGTATGATAGTTCTTCATTGAAGAAAAACAAAATCATCAGTTCACATCAAGATTCAACAAGTCAAGTTAAACAACATGAAGCAACTGTATCATCTTCATTTCAGCAGACGAAATCTCAACAGAACATGATGATCTTTAATCGTTCAGTTACAGAAGATCTTGCAAGAGAATCAGATCATGTTACAAATGTATCAAAGATTAAACTCTAATCAATTCACAGTGAATGCTAGCGAGTTCACTGCATATTAATTAGAACTAGTTAATGATTTAGTTGAAAGCTGATCTAGATCTGATTCAGGTTTGACTCAGATATGACTCAGCATCTTTTTTCTTCTTTAGCATCTTCTAAATCAGCTTCTATTGTCTTCTAGATAAACACACTTCTTTGTGTTACAAGTAGTTAACAGATGTCTATGACAAACACATTTCTTTGTGTTACAAGTAGTTAACAGATGTCTATGACAAACACATTTCTTTGTGTCACAAACATTTTTCAAATAAACATTTTTCTTGTGTTTCAACACGTTCTCTTTGAGACTAGCGTCGAATCTGAGTAACTACTATATAGAGTGTGTTCTTCTTATCTTTTGTATCTTCTTTCTTCTGTATTTTTAAAGTCTTAGTTATAACTATCTCTATAGATCAAACATTCTAGTCACGCATGCACTCTGATTAGTTTCTAGACATGATCTCAACATTACTTTAAGAATTCATTAATCACATGATACTGATTTTATTACTCATTCAAGTTCACTTGATTGACAATGAGATGAGTATAAAGAAATTTGTGTATCTGATGATCAATGACATCGAAAGACAAAACAACATCAAGAAATCAATAGAATCAACAAGAACATATAATTGTTGAATTGCTAAAGAATCTAAAGCTCATTCAGTACACGTTCATTCAAATCAATTAATAGAATCAAGAAATTAAGATCTTGATTGCTAGAGAATCACTTGATTAAAAGAATTAAGAAAACATATGATTTTGATTGCTTGAGAATCACAAAACTCTCTTCAAATCAGCAACACTCTTCTTTGAAGATTACACACTAGAACAACAATCTCACTATCTACTGCTGAGCATCATCATTCGCTCAATCATCAAAATCTTCATCATGATTCGATCATCTGTGAATATTCAACTCAATTTCTTCAAGAGTAATCAAAGCTTTGATTCAGTCATTTATTTCAAGTTATCTTCTCATTTATCAAAATTTCTTAGAACTGACTTTGTATGAAAACATCGTCAATTCTTGCCTCATTCTCAGACATTCAATGAATCTCTGAAAGTCTTTATTCTCTGAGATATCAAAAATGTAAAGTAGTTACAACATTGAATTGAACAAGACTCAGAAGTTTTTCTAGAAGATTTAAACAATCTTCGAACTCAACGAGATTTAAATGTAAAAGCTTGTGAGCTATTTGATAAAATACTCAGCGAACAGATATGAAAGACTCGTTTCGAAGAAATTGATCAAGCAAAAGAATGATCAAATCTAAATCTTAAAAAGCTTCAAGATCAGATGATGAAACTACATCATTGACTGCAATTGACTAAAGAAGATACTTCTACTTCTTTCATCATGTTTAATTTATTCAAGTGATCTCAAAAGCTTTCAAATTCATCTTTATTTACTGATGAAACAGAATTTTTCTGAAATGACTAACAAGAAAAGATTCGTGACAAGTTAAAGATTAACGTCGATTATTTTGATACTGATAGAGTCATACTGATTTATATTCACTTCAAAATCGACGAAAACGCAGTCAAAGTTATTTTAGTTTAACATCAACATGATTCATTGAATTTCTATAAAATGATCAATAATTTGTTAGATGAACTTGCTCAGCTATATGATGATTTCGACAAAGAGACAAACTTTTGAAGAAAATATGCTAATCTCATTCAAGAAAAGAGCAAATTTAGTGATTTCTATTCAATGTTTCAACGTCTGTTCTTTTATTTAAAATATCACGAAAAACAGTTGATAGTCAATCTACAAGACAAGATAATTTATTGTTTTCATGCAGCTTGAAGTAGTCAATTGATTCAGTCAGAATCTCTGAATGAAATTCATGACTATCTGATTCATTTGAATAATGAGCAACAAGTCATAAATGATATCAAGAAAAAGAAATCTTTGAACAAAGTCAGAAAGCAGATCATCTTTACTGATAAACATTCAAGATTCTTCTATAGAAAGATCAAAGTCATTGTATCAGTGAATCAGTTAAAATCATGTGACGTGACTTTGACTAGCGTCAAAGACTTGAATGTACAAGCTGAAATCTGTTTTATCTGTCACAAATTGAGTCATATCTTTAAAGAGTGTTCTGATTGACTCTCTAAAGTTAATGCATTAAATAATGAGAATAAATTCAATCATTTGAGCTTTGACTCAGATTCGAATTCAAAAAACTAACTATCTCTTTCAAAGTCATCAAAGAAGTAAAAATCATATTTTTGTGCAATCAAGTTGAAGTTCTATCAGAAGAAAACTACTTTGAAAAATTATTTCTGATTAATGTTTTTCTCATCACTCAGAACAATTCTTTTAGTCTTCAATCTTTGATAAACAGTGATTTCATCATTTACACGCTGATACATGACAAACTAGTCAATAAAGTATGCAAGAAACTCAAAATACAATCAATATTACTGACAAAAGAGAAGTTAATATGAGATTATGATGAAAAGTTATTCAAGAAAGTCATTACTCATAAGATTTTACTCAATCTGATCATTGAAAGTCATAAGAAATTGACTGTATCAATGCTCATAGCTGATATCAATCATCATGAAGCTATATTGAGCAAACTCTGAATGAATAAAAACGAAATATTATTGAATATGCATCATGATACTATCATATTTTCTGATCAATTAAATACTTCTATTTCGGTTTTTTCAGTTCTCTCAATTACAAAACACTCAAGTTGATCATGATCAACTTTGATTTCTTCAGTTGCTCACAAAGTTTTAAAGCATTCAGCTTCTATCGTTTTGAAAGAATTCTTCTCAATTCAAAACATAAATGTTGCTTTCTTTCAAATGTTGATGAATCAATCAAAATGAAATCATATCGAGATTTTTGCTATGTTCATCAAAGATATTGATAGGGAAATTGTTTATAACACTCAATGCAATCTAAATGTTCTAAATGTGTTCTTTACTGATGAAACAGCTCAGAATCTAAAAAACATTAAAGTCAAGCTCTCATCAAAATATCAGAAGTTTCTAAACATCTTCAATTGAGCTCAAGCAAACAAGCTATCTTCTCATCACTCTTACGATCATAAGATAGAGCTTACTAGTGATGCTGCGCTCTCTTGATGTCAAGCATATTGAATGTCTTTCTACAAGCTTCAGAAAGTGAAGAAATATCAAAATGAGAATCTTTTTAAAGAATTTATAATTTCTAGCAAAGTCTTGTATTTCTCACTCGTTCTGTTTACTCTAAAAGCAAATGAAGATTTATGATTCTGTGTTAACTATTGAAAGCTCAATGCTATTATGAAAAGAAATCGCTATTCTCTATCACTCATAAATAAGATGATTGACAAAATAGTTGATTGCAAGCATCTGACTCAATTGAATATCATCTCAACTTTCAACAAACTATAAATGCATCTTGATAGTGAGAACTATATAACTTTCATTATTGCATTAGAAGTGTACAAATCAAAAGTGCTATTCTTCAATCTTATCAATGATTCTGTCTTGTTTCAGCAGTATATGAATGATGTTCTATGAAATTTTCTAAATAACTTTTGTTAAGTCTATCTAGATGACATTCTTATCTACAGCAAAACTCAACAAGAACATAAACAACATGTCAAGATGATATTAGCTCGTCTATGAGAAGCTGATCTACAAGTAGACATTTGAAAGTGCGAATTCAATGTAGAAGAAATGATCTTCTTAGAAGTCATAGTGTCAGAACAAGATCTTCGTATAAACTTTATCAAAGTGAAAGTCATAGTCAACTGAATCACGTCGATCAATCTAAAAGAAGTACAGAGCTTCGTGAAATTTGTTAACTTTTATCATCGTTTCATTAAGAACTTCTCGAAGCTAGTCAAATCATTCACTCAGCTGACGAGAAAAGACACGTCTTTTGTTTGAAACAAAGTCTGTGTTCAAGCTTTTAATGATCTAAAGAAACAAGTCAGCTCAATCTCAGTTTTACAACATTTCGATTCAAAACAACAGACTATTCTAGAAATCAATACATCAAACTACGTCAAAGAAAATATTCTATCTCAGTACGATGACAAAAATGTTTTTCACTCGATAGTCTTCTACAGCAAGAGCATGATTCTTGCTGAATGCAACTATCACATCTACAACAAGAAATTGCTGACTATTATTCAATGTTTTGAACACTGAAGACTTGAGCTTGAATGCATTGAACTACTCATTCAGATATTCATTGATCATCAGACTTTGAAGATCTTCATGAAAAACAAACAGTTAACTTGACATCAAGTCAACTATTTAAACATTCTATTAAAGTTCAACTTTCAAATTATATTTCAATCAGATAAAATGAACACTAAAGTCAATGCTTTAATCAGAATGTCAATAGCAGATATCTTTGAATCAGCTCAACGTACTGAAGATTGCTATCAAACTATTCTGATCTTTGATAGAGTAAATGTTCTAACTATCAAATCAGAAGCTAATCTCTATCAATGAATACATGTTGTCAATTAAACGAATGAGTTTTGCAATGAGTATAGACAAGCTATAAGCGAAAACAAGCTCAAACTTCATAATACTAAACTGAAGAACTGCAAGATCGTTGACGACGTTCTATTTAGAAAAGACTTACTATGAGTCTCTGAGAATATGCATACGAAATTGCTGCAGAAAATTCATGATCAATCATTCATCTCTCACCTCAACAATAAAAGAACTGTTAATCTAGTTCAACGCTTCTACTATTAATCAGATTATCAAGCAATGATTAAACGTTACATTCGAAACTGTCATGTTTATCAACAAAGCAAGACATCTAGAAATAGCATCAATGAACTTCTTCATTCTCTTTTGATTTCACAGAAACGCTGAAAAGACATAGTTATGAACTTCATCACTGAGCTATCTTTATCAGAAGATTATAACGTCATTTGCATAATTATATGTTAACTCATTAAGAAACATCACTATGTTCTCTGTCATTGAGAAGACGAGAACATCTCAGTTGAAGAAATGATTTGAATCATGCTATGAAACGTTTATCAACTTCATAATCTATTCAGTTTCATTGTTTTGAACAGAGATTTTTAGTTCATATCAACAATGTGACAAAGTCTTTGCAAGTGACTAAGAATCATGACTAGTCTATTAACAGTCTATCATTCTGAGATTAATGATCAATCAGAGTGAGTCAATCAAGATGTTGAACGCGAACTTAGAATCTACTGTAATTACATGCAGAACGACTGAGCAAAATGATTATCAATGATGAAATTCAGCGAAAATTTCAATATCTTCTTTGTCATCTCAATGATTTCATTCTACTTTAATAAAGACTTTCACTCACGAATAAGTTTCAATTCAGATACAACTGACTATGAAATCATTCGTGAGCGTCTTGAAGCTAGAAAAGTTGATGATATTATCATTTAAATAAAGAAACTTCTTATTTTTGATTATCAACAATTGAAAAAAATGAAGCAGATCACTGAAGATCAGATTAATAAACATAAATGAGATGTCATTTATGAGATAAATGACTGAGTTTGATTATTTTTCAGAAACGTCAAAACAACGAGATCATGCAAAGATTTGAAAGACAAACAACTAGAACTTTATTAAATCATGATCAAAGTTGAGATTTTCTATCATTTTCGTCTATCAATAAGCATGAAGCAGCTGCATTCAATATTCAGCTTGAAGTTATTGTGTTTTTATTTCAATGATCTTTTATCAAAACAGCATTCAGAATCTTTCAGATTACTCACTATCAAGAATGATGAACATTAAGAGATAGATGACATTTTAAACTTCAGATGCTATCGAGATCAAATACAATACAAGATTAAATGAACGAAACTAGATCAAGACAATGAATGATACTATGTTGATAAAGAAGAATTCAAGAGCTCAAAAGAAGTTCTAGTTGAATTTCATAAGCTTTATTCAGACAAGTCACACTAAATTGAAAAACAGTGAAAATTTTTGCGTTTCATTTGTTCTATTCATGCAAACATGAATTTTCAAAGAAAGAGATAATGTTACGAATGTGTTAAAGATTAAACTTTAATCAATTCACAGTAAACGCTAGCAAGTTCACTGCGTATTGATTAGAGCTAGTCAACGATCTAGTTGAGAGCTGATCTAGATCTGATTCAGATTTGACTCAGATATGACTCAGCATCTTTTTTCTTTTCTAGCATCTTCTAAATCAGCTTTTATTGCCTTCTAAATAAACACACTTCTTTGTGTTACAAGTAGTTAACAGATGTCTATGACAAATACATTTCTTTGTGTCACAAACATCTTTCAAATAAACATTTTTCTTGTGTTTCAACACGTTTTCTTTGAGACTAGCGTCGAATCTGAGTAACTACTATATAGAGTGTATTCTTCTTGTCTTTTGTACCTTTTTTATTCTGTATTCTTAAAGTCTTAGTTATAACTATCTTTATAGATCAAACATTCTAGTCATGCATGCATGCACTCTGATTAGTTTCTAGACATGATCTCAACAGATCATGCGCAATCAAACATGAATCTCAATAATGATAAAGATAGTGAGCAGAATTTGAAGAAGCATTACGCAAGATGATTGAGATATCGAAGTCGATTTTGTTTCTTGACTAACAAGATTGAACAAACTCATGACAAAGATATCATTGACTGTTACAAAGCATTTTCATGAAGAAAACAAATGATGAAATTATGCTTGACTGTTTCTGCATGATTTTAATCATGTTGAATCTTCATCATGCATATATTTGCAGAGAATGAACACGTCACTCTTTTTATATCAGGCTTTTGAGATTTTTGTGATGTTTAAAATGAAAATGTTCATGAAAGAAAAATTTAATGTCGATGATATGAGTCTTGAAAAGATAAACATGAATGTCAGCAAAATTAAGAATGAAGCATGTTAATTTATTGATAAAACAATAAAGATGCTTGAATTGATTTGCCTGAATCATTTATTGCACATAATGCATGACGAGATCAACGATGCTCATTATGAGAAGAAGTTCAATGAACATCTGAAAGAAAACACTCTCAGTACATTTTAGTCTAAAGATGCAAAGTGCTCTTCTGATAACAAGTTGAGAATTGAGTGTTCATGTGTGAACACAAGTTCATCTTCACGTCTCATATCATTGAAATTTGTCAATCTAGTTATTGTTTCATCAGTCTTGATCATCAACTGACTAAAGAAGATTCAAATTCATCTCAACAAGAACAATGATTTATTATGTTAATAGATTCATCACGCATATTGTGATGCAAAGATGAACGCGCTAGTCATCAAACTGACATAAACAGATAAAGATCTTTTAGTAGAACAAGAGCAAGCTAGTTCTGATCTCATATGTGTGATCATGATAAACATGTACAAGACTCATGTTGCAACATTGATGAAAAATTAATATTAATCTGAAAGAGCAACTTTTAAATCAAAACAATCAAAGTTGATATGACAGCTCTGAAATATAAGATGAAGTCAACTGATTGCAGATAAGATGCATAGAGAAATGATTCAGACATTTAAAATTATCAATCTGTTTAAGAATATGAATGAAAAATCTTGTAAGTAATTTGTTACAGATACACTCTTCAAATGATCTTTCATACAAATGATAACATGAGTGAACACATTGATGACAGACTCAATGATGAATTAACATGAATTAAGATGAAAAGAGAAAGAAGCTCATTGAGTCAATTTGATATACTGTACATACAAAAATTTGAAAGAAATGAACAAGATATATATGAAAATCATCAATCTTCAAGAGAAAGATCATTGAATCATTAAAAAGTACATCAAACAGTTAAAGATTATATGTGATACACTATGATTACGACGTGATGTTAATTTATTGAAGTTTTTCAATTCTTCTCTTACAGATATGAAATTAAATAAGCATCAAGATGTCGATTGCAAGCTTTCATCAATGTTCAATGAACTTGTCAATTCTTCAGTGATGACAATCACTGAACAACTTCAAAAGAATAAAGATAGAAAAATGTAAGAATGAAGAGCACAAAAATGCATTGAAAATCAGTTTTAAAATAACATCAACAACTGAATGATGAAAGTTCATTGACTCAAAGTACTTAGCATATTCTCGCATCTTGAACAACTTTCAGAGACATAGTTACTTGTGTTCTCTGAAGAAGAAGATTGAAAGAAAAAATATGTTTGCTTTGAAACAAATTGTCTCTACGACTTGAAGAAAGTCAAGTTTCTTTACAAGAAGCACATTCTCAAGATTATCTTTGAGATGAACTGTATCAAGATCAAAGCAAGCAACGAACTCATCAATCATGTCTGAGACAAGAACGAGAAGATTGTATTTTGTATCATGAGTTTTATGAATGCACTTATTCTTTATTAAGTAAGTGACAAAGTCTTTACTTTCTGTTAATGTCATTCTTGAAAGTTATCATGCACATAGCGAGAAGAAACATGTTTAACATGATTGCTAACATTTAATTATGTAGTACTTTCAATTTGTTCTTAAAGTTTCAATGACTTTGATAACTTCAAAATTGCTCAAATCTAGAATGATGAACATAGTTTGATTGTTTCAAGAAGATTCAAAAAAACTGCAGAAGTATTCAAATGAAAAGTCATCACACTTTATCATTGACACTATTAAATTAATCAATGTTGATTACAATTTACACAGAATCAAGAGACTAGTTCAGATTGATTTGAAATGAATGAAGAGAAATCAAGCACAGATCAAGAAGAGAGTTAATCATCTTGAACAACATAAAAAGACTATCACTTATGACTTACGCTGCGTAGATTCGAAGATCGAGATGCTGATATATGACAGACAGAATCATCAAGCGCGTTTAATGAACATGACATTGAAGCTCAAAACATTTCAAGTTAAAGAATCAATCAAAGATATTGAAGATGATGATAATGACAAAGAGAATCACATTGAACTCAGTGACAGAGTGAAAAATGATGACTGCGTATAAATTACATCACTTCATACATGTGCATCAAGAAAGCATAATGTGTTACTAGTTTATCAATCTATATTATAAATAGTTGTATTCACTTTTTCTTCTTTGACATTCACTGATATATTTATCAAAACTTATTGAGATTATGAAAAAATTTATATAATCAACATTAAGCTTTGTGATTCTTGATGATGTTGCAAATATTGCTTTGATAATTCAACAAATCTTCAACGATATAAACAATACTGCTCAAGCATAATCATAGATTCTCATTTTCATTCTTTTGAATAGATTTATCTGAATAGTTCATTAAGAAAATCATAACTACTTAATCAACATTGTGTCTGAATGTGTGCAGATCGACAATGATCTGAAGAAGCAGACGCAATATTATTTCATAAATTGATAATAATGTTCATTTATACTGATTTCAACTACGATCATTCTGCATCTATAAAACGCAGCAAAGTTTAGAAAACTTCACTCATTAAAGTAATGAAAGTGTCTGTCAAACGTCAGCAATTTCACAACTCAAAATCATGATGCTCTGAATGAGTAAGCAACATTCATCTCACTTTTATTAGATCACTAGTATCAATCATGAAAAGAGATAGATGAAAGATTACAAGTAAGAAAAGTGCGCTCTTCTCAAAAATCATGAGTTTCGAAGTTTAAGTCATTTACATGAAAATGTGCACTTGAAAAGTTTTCTCATACTTGTCAGATGTTTACACACTGCAGATGATGTAAACGTGAACACAATCAATGAAGATATGAAGTACAAAAGTATAGAAATGTTTTCTCAGAAAAAAGAAGAAGTGCTATCAATGCACATGAAGAACGTGTGATACTTCATTTATATCATACTTTGACTTAAAAGTTAACTTGATTTCTAATGTTTGAAAATTGAGTGTCAGCTCACTTATTTGTAAATTTGCATCAACATGAATAATTCAAGTTTTGTGATGATGACTCACTCAAAACTCATCATCGCGAATACAGAAGTCACAATTTGCAAAATCTAAATTCATGAAAGTTATTTGCAAAGATTCTGACTTGAAGAGTGTACTGATTACAATCATCATGACTGATTATCAACAAGATTAACGATGTAGTTGCTTGATTGAAGAAGACACAGATGCACTTCGCTTCGTCATGATCATAATAGTCGAGTTTTATGATTTTTAAGTAATTATCATTAAGATATTAGATGCAATCGAGAATGTTAAACTTGATGACTTTCATACATCTTGAAGACTACATGATGATTAATGACATTAAAGCAGACATCATGAGTTCAATGAATCTGTTTTGCAGTTCAATGAATCATACATCAGTCAAACTTGCGAAAACAACAGATTGACTCTCAAACATCATCTCATCAGAAGCTATGAGAATTCAATCATTAAAGTTGCATATCAAAAAATGAAATGCTTTCTTTATATATTATATATATATAGCTAGAATCATGACTATATACAGCTCATCAAGATATACAAGACATTATCACTTGTATTTAAATAATTATCTTGCTTTGTTAACAGAGAGTCTTACTGCTTGATCTTGCGCTTCATCATCAATCACTCATCACATGCACTAATGTGATGAATCAACTCAATGAGATTATTCTGATCGCGTCTCTCAATATCTTCATGATCGCGCATGTCTAAATCTTGCAAGAATGTTTTCTTCATGTTTTTTGCATGAGATGAAATATGCGAATTAAAGTTATTCAATCATTGCATTTTAACAAAGTTGCAAAGTATTTATTTGCAAAAGAGATCATCTTCTGCAAAATCTTAAAGCTACTTTTGTTGTGAATTGTAGAAAGTTTGAATAATTTTGTCTCTTCAAAGATAGTAAATAAATACTTAATATGATTGAAAATCTTGAATGTTCATGTCATGTTGATCAACGAACTTTGACATCATGCTCAACATCATTAACTCATGAACATGAAGAAAACTTTCTGTCGCTGAATACTCTGCGTTTGTTCAAGAACTTGCAAATCACAATATCAAATTTCTAACAGCAATTGCGTTGAATAAAAAGAGAGATTTTGCAAGACAATGTTATTATATGATCACAAGAGCGAAATCTTTCTATCTACTTTTCATATAAAGCACACGACTCATTTTCTTCACTGCAAAATGCAATGCTCACAATCTCTTCATACATACTGAGTGTTTCTTGATCTTCGATCTTGCAAGTCAATAAAGATTTTCAATTTCAAAGATTACATTTAATGTGCTTTTATAATTCAAGTATGATGATAGTTTAATTAATCAAGTCAGACTTTGACATTTTGTCAAGATGTTAAAAAAGTAGCAGCATATTTGCTTTGAGATCAGTTAAGCATATGCAATTGATTTAACTCAAGATCGAAGATCATGAAAAGTCAACTCACAAAATCTTTCTAGCAGCTGTGTCAGACTACTGCAAAGCTCAGTTCTTTAATGAGTGAAATCATCTACTTGCACATTAAGTGAAGATACAAGTCAAAAAGATAACATTTATGATGCTTTTGCAAATGATCAATTTCGCGTACATTGATATAGTTGACTGATCTCAGATTCATGATTTCAAAAATAATGATAAAATCGCGAAAAAGCTAGATGAATTATTGAATCTGTTGCAAATGATAAATATGTGATTACTCAAGATCTTGCATACTATGATTGAGAGCAAGATCATCGACAATGCAACAACTGATGTCAGATCAAATAATGTCAAATTGATTCAAGATATTGCAAAGAATGTTAATGCATGAAGTCTGACAAGTCATTGCAATGCATTCATAGTGAATAGTTCAAGCTTTGTGAAGACTGCAAGAAGTCAAGATTAGTGACAAGAATGAGAAAGTCAATAAGAGAAGAATTTGAGCTGTTGCTGATATAAAGTCGAGACATGAGAGAAAGAATCATCATTGAAAAACTGTTTTTACAGATTGAAAATCAAAGAAACTTGAGAATTTGAACAGAAGCATCACAGCTTTGACATTTAACACAGAAGTTGAAGAGTGAACGTGAGATCATTGCTACATCAGATGTTACAGATCTGCAACGCATAATAGACTTTCAAAGTGAGTACAACAATTTAGTTTCACTCAGCATGAGCACTGAGCAAAACTGCTGTGTTCAGACATACATGCATAGTTGATGTTTAGATAAGAAGATCGAGAAATGCTATATCAACAGAAATCATTCATCTCATTTTCTTGATTATTAATTCATCATCTTTAGTCATGAGCATATACTTTGTATGCAAATAAGATTGTCAATCTTCACGAAATTAAAGTTAATCAATTCGTTTTCTGAGTCATTTTGCAGTGAATGCTTGATGAGATTACTTAAATCATGTTGCTCAATGTCTTAATGATTGTGCTTGCTCAAAACTTTTGACAATGTTGTCTTTATGTTCTTTGTGCAAGACTTGAGAAATGATTTGCGAATTATTTTTGAAATTAAAATCAATCAAGTCATTTTCTGAGTTGTTTTGACTTGAGTCAATGTATATTTTGAAGAGATAAATGATCGAGAGTGTTGAAATCATGTCTAGAAACTAATTAGAGTGCGTGCGTGACTAGAATGTTTGATCTATAAAGATAATTATAACTAAGACTTTAAGAATACAGAAGAAAGAAGATACAAAAGACAAGAAGAATACACTCTATATAGTAGTTACTTAAATCAACGCTAGTCTCAAAGAGAACGTGTTGAAACACAAGAAAGATGTTTATTTGAAAAATGTTTGTGACACAAAGAAATGTGTTTGTCATAGAAATCTGTTGATCACTCGTAACACAAAGAAGTGTGTTTATTTAGAAGACAATAAAAGTTGATTAGAAGATGCTAGAAAAGAGAAAAGATGCTGAGTCATATCTGAGTCAAATCTGAGTCAGATCTAGGTCAGATCTTGACTAGATCATTGACTAGTTCTAATTAATTCTGACACATTCGTAACATTACTTTTCTCTTCGAAAATTCATGTTTGTATGAATAGAACAAATAAAACGCAAACTTTTACTGTTTTTCAACTTAGTGTGACTTGTCTGAATAGAGTTTATGAAATTCGACTAAAACTTCTTTTGAGCTCTCGAATTCTTCTTTATCAACATAGTATCATTCATCATTTCGATTTAATCTCATTCATTTTATCTTGTATTGTATTCAATCTCAATAATGTCTGAAGTTCAAAATGTCATCTATCTTTCAATGTTCATCATTTTTGATAGTGAGTGATCTGAAAGATTCTGAATGCTGTTTTAATAAAAGATCATTGAAATAAGAACACAATAGCTTTAAGCTGAACACTGAATGCAGCTGCTTCATGCTTACTAATAAACGAAGATAATAGAAGATCTCAACTTTGATCATAATTTGATAAAGTTCTAGTTGTTTATCTTTCAAATCTTTGCATGATCTTGTTGTTTTAATGTTTCTGAAAGATAATCAAACTCAGTCATTTACTTCATAAATGACATCTCATCTATGTTTATTGATTTGAGCTTCAATGATCTGCTTCGTCTTTTTCAATTGCTGATGATCAAAGATAAGAAGCTCTTTCATTTGAATGATAATATCATCAACTTTTCTAACTTCAAGATGTTCACAAATTGTCTTGTAATCAGTTGTATCTGAATCGAAACTCATTCGAGAGTGAAACTCTTTATTAAAGTAGAATGAGATCATTGAGATGATCGAGAAAATATTGAAATTTTCGCTGAATTTCATCATTGAAAGTTATTTTGCTCAGTCGTTCTGCATGTAATTACAGTAAATTCTAAGTTCGCATTCAACGTCTTGATTGACTCATTCTAATTGATTATCGATCTCAGAATAATAAACTGTTGATAAACTAGTCGTGATTCTTAGTCACTTGCAAAGACTTTGTCACATTGTTGATATGAACTGAAAATCTCTGTTCAAAACAATGAAACTAAGTAAATCATGAAGTCAATAGACGTTTCATAGCATGATTCAAATCGTTTCTTTGACTGAGATGTCTTCATCTTCTCAATGATAGAAAACATAGTGATGTTTCTTGATGAGTCAACATATGATTGTGCAAATGACATTATAATCTTCTGATAGAAGTAACTCAGTGATGAAGTTCATAATTATATCTTTTCAGCGTTTTTGTGAAATCGAGAGAGAATGAAGAAGTTCATTGATGCTATTTCTAGATGTCTTGCTTTGTTGATAGACATCACAGTTTTGAATGTAACGTTTAATCGTTGCTTGATAATCTGACTAATAATAGAAACATTGAACTAGATTAATAGTTCTTCGATTGTCAGAGTGAGAGATGAAAGACTGATCATGAATTTTCTTTAGCAATTTCGTATGCATATTCTCAGAAACTCACAGTAAATCTTTTCTGAACAGAACGTCGTCAACAATCTCGCAGTGTCTCAATTCAATGCTATGTAACTTGAGCTTGTTTTCACTTATAGCTTGTTTATACTCATTGCAAAGCTCATCTGTCTTGTTGACATCTTTTACTCGCTGATAGAGATCAACTTCAGATTCAATAGCTAGAATATTTACTTTATCAAGTGTCAGAATGATTTAATAACAATCTTCAGTACGCTGAGTTGATTCAAAGACGTTGATCAGAGACATTCTGATTTAGACTGATTATCAAGTTGAGTTTCAAGTTGACATTTTGAACTCAAACTGATATTGAGTTGAATTGCTCACATTTTCAACTTGATTCAAGTCGAGTTGCTCATATTTTCAACTTGACGCGACTCGACTCGACTGAGAATTGAGTCAACTTAACTCAACTCATCAAGAACTCAAGCTTGACGTCAAGAGAACTAAATATAGAAATTTTTCCGGTTTTTTGCTTTTGCATTATCTTTTTGCATTACCTTTTTGCATTATCTTTTTAATAGAAAGTCATGACGAAAAACATGAAGACTATATGATAGAGAGTCATGAAGAAAAGTCATAGTAAAGAGTCATAATAGAGAGTCATGATGAGAAAACATGAAGATCGTTTGATGAAAAGTCATGAAGAAAAACATGAAAGAAAACATGAAGAGAGTCATGAAGAGAAACATGAAGAGAAACATGAAGAGAAACATAAAGAGAAACATAAAGAGAAACATAAAGAGAAACATAAAGAGAAACATGAAGAAAAACATGAAGAGAAACATGAAGAAAAACATGAAGAAGAACATGAAGAAAAAACATGAAGATCGTTTGACTTTGATAGAGAGTTATGACGAGAAAACATGGTAGAAAGTCATGAAGAAAATCATGAAGACTATTCAACCAAGCTATTTACATCTATCTAATATCTTGTCAAGTCGAGTCGAGTTTTCGAATCGAGTTGTCGAGTCAAGCTTCTCAACTCGACTCGATCTCTTGAGTTCAACTTCTTAACTCGACTCGACACTTTTTCAAAAAAATTTCAACTCAACTTAACACTTTTCAAGTCAAATACTTGACTTGACGCGATCAGTCTATTCTGATTAAAGCATTGACTTTAATGTTCATTTTGCCTGATTGAAAATGATCTGAAAGTTAAACTTGAATAAAATGTCTAAATAATTGACTTGACGTTGAGTTAACTGTTTGTTTTTCATGAAGATCTTCAAAGTCTGATGATCAATGAACATCTGAATAAGCAACTTGATGCATTTAAGCTCAAGTCTTCAGTGTTCAAAACATTGAATCATGATCAGCAGTTTCTTGTCATAGATGTGATAATTGCATTCAGCGAGAATCATGCTTTTGCTGTAGAAAGCTATTGAGTGAAGAACATTCTCATCATCATACTGAGATAGTATTTTACCTTTAACGTAGTCAGATGCATTGATTTTCAGAATAGTCTGTCGTTTTGAATCAAAGTGTCGTAGAACTGAGATTGAGCTGATCTGTTTCTTTAGATTGTCAAAAGCTTGAACACAGACTTCATTTCAAACAAAAGACGTGTTTTTTCTAGTCAGCTGAGTGAATGATTTGACTAGCATCGAGAAGTTCTTAATGAAACGATGATAGAAGTTAACAAATCTCACGAAGCTTTGAACTTCTTTTAAAGTGATCAACGTAGTTCAGTTAACTATGACTTTCATCTTAGTAGAATTCATACAAAGATCTTGTTCTGATACTATGACTTCTAAGAAGATGATTTCTTCTACATTGAATTTGCACTTTCAAATATTCATCTGTAGATCAGCTTCTTGTAAGCGATTCAATATCATTTTAACATGTTGTTTATGTTCTTGTTGAGTTTTGCTGTAGATCAAAATGTCGTCTAGATAGACTTGACAAAAGTCATTTAGAAAGTCTCATAAAACATCATTCATATACTGCTGAAATGAGACAGAATCATTGATAAGTTTGAAGAGTAGCATCTTTGATTTGTACGCTTCTAAAGCAATGATAAAGATAGTGTAGTTCTCACTATCAGAATGTATTTGCAGTTTATTGAACGTCGAAATGATATTCAATTGAATTAAATGCTTGCAATCAACTATTTTGTTGATCATCTCATTTATGAGCAATAAAGAATAGCAATTTCTTTTGATAATAGCATTGAGCTTTTGATAGTCAACGCAGAATCATAGATCTTCATTTGCTTTTAAAGCGAACAGAACGAGTGAGAAATACGAAGCTTTGCTAGAAGTTATAAATTCTTTGAAAAGATTCTCGTTCAGATATTTCTTTACTTTCTGAAGCTTGTAGAAAGACATTTGATATGCTCAACAGCAAGATGACGTTGCATCACTAGTAAGCTTTATCTTATAATCATATGAATGATGAGACGATAGCTTGTCTGCTTAAGCTCAATCAAAGACATCTAGAAAATTCTGATATTTTGATGATAGCTTGACTTTAATATCTTCTAGATTCTGAGTCATTTCATTGACTGAAAAAACGTTTATGACATCTAGTTTGCATTGAGTATTGTAGACGATTTTTCTATCGATGTCTTTCACGAACATAGTAAAAATCTCTGTCTGATTCTTCTTTTTTCGTTTTACTAAAGCTTGAAAAGAGATGATGTCTATGTTTTGAATCAAGAATGACTCTTTCTGAATGAATGAAACTGAGTGCTTGAGCATCTTAAAGATCTTGCTGTGAGCTGCTGAAGAGATCAAAGTTGATCATGATCAACTAGAGTGCTTTGTATTTGACGAGATTGAAAAAATCGAAATAGAAATATTTAATTGATCAGAGAATATGATAGTATCATGTCTCATGTTCAATAATATTTCATTTTTGTTCATTCAAAGTTTGCTCAATATAGCTTCATGATGCTCAATATCAGCTATCAGCATTGACATAGTCAACTTCTTATGACTTTCAATCGTGAGATTGAGTAGAATCTTATGAGTAATAGTCTTTCTAGCTAGCTTTTCATCATAGTCTCATATTAACTTCTCTTTTGCTAGTAATATAGATTGTATTTCAAGTTTCTGACATACTTTATTAACTAGCTTGTCATGTATCAGCATGTAGACGATGAAATCACTATTTATCAAAGAGCGAAGACTAAAAGAATTGTTCTGAGTGATGAGAAAGACATTGATCAAAAATGATTTTTCAAAGTAGTTTTCTTTTGATAGAACTTCAACTTGATTATACAAAGATATGATCTCTATCTTTTTAATGACTCTGAAAGAGATAACTAGTTTTTTGAATTCAAATCTGAGTCAGAGCTTGAATGATTAAATTCATTCTCATTATCTAATGCATTGACTTTAGAAGATTGATCAAAGCACTCTTTAAAGATATGACTTAACTTGTGACAGATAAAACAGATTTCAGCTTGTACATTCAAGTCTTTGACGCTAGTCAAAGTTGCATCGCGCGATTTTAACTGATTCACTGATACAATGACTTCAATCTTTTTATAGAAGAGTCTTGAATGTTCATCAGTAAAAATGATCTGCTTTCTAACTTTGTTCAAAGATTTCTTTTTCTTGATGTCATTCATGACTCGTTGCTCATTATTCAAATGAATCAGATAGTCATGAATTTCATTCAAAGATTCTGACTGAATCAATTGACTACTTGAAGCTGTATGAAGATGATAAATTATCTTGTCTTGTAGATTGACTATCAACTGTTTTTCGTGATATTCTAAATAAAAGAACAGACGTTGAAACATTGAATAAAAATCACTAAATTTGCTCTTTTCTTGAATGAGATTAGCATATTCTTTTTGAAAGTTTGTCTCTTTGTCGAGATCATCATATAGCTGAGCAAGTTCATCTAACAAATCATTGATTGTTTTATAAAGATTCAATGAATCATGTTGATGTCAAGTTAAAGTAACTTTGACTGCATTTTCGTTGATTCTAAAGTGAATATAAATCAGTATGACTCTATCAGTATTGAAATGATTGACGTTGATCTTTAACTTGTCACGAATCTTTTCTTGTTAATCATCTCAGAAAGATTCTGTTTCATCAGTAAATAAAGATGAATTTGAAAGCTTTTGAAATTGCTTGAATGAATTGAACATGATGAAAGAAGTAGAAGTATCTTCTTTAGTCAATTGCAGTCAATGATGTAGTTTCATCATCTGATCTTGAAGCTTTTTAAGATTTAGATTCAATCATTCTTTTGCTTAATCAATTTCTTCAAAACAAGTCTTTCATATCTGTTCACTGAGTATTCTATCAAATAGCTCACAAGCTTCTACATCTAGATCTCGTTGAGTTTGAAGATTGTTTAAATCTTCTAGAAAAACTTCTGAGTCTTGTTTGACTCAATGTTGTAGCTGCTTTACATTTTTGATATTTCAAAGAATAAAGACTTTCAGAAATTCATCAAGTATCTGAGAATGAGACAAGAATTAATGATGTTTTTGTACAAAGTCAGTTTTAAGAAATTTCAATAAACGAGAAGATAACTCAAGATAAATGACTGAATCAAAGCTTTAATTACTCTTAAAGAAATTGAGTTGAGTATTCACAAATGATTGAATCATGATGAAGAATTGATGATCGAGCGAAGAATGATGCTCAATAGTATGTAGTGAGATCATTTGTTAAAGTATTTAGTCTTCAAAGAAGAGTGTTGCTGATTTAAGAAAGTTTTTTTGTGATTCTCAAGCAATCAACGAAGATTTTTTATGGTTAATTCTATTAATCGATTTGAACTGATGCTACTGACTGAGCGATAGATTCTTTAGCAATTCAACAATTATATGTTCTTGTTGATTTTATTAATTTCTTGATGTTGTTCTGTCTTTCGATGTTGTTGATCATCAGATACACAAATTTCTTTATACTTGTCTTGTTGTCAATCAAGTAAACTTGAATGAGTAATGAGATCAGTATCATATGATTAACGAATTCTTAAAGTAATGTTGAAATCATGTCTAGAAACTAATCAGAGTGCGTGCGTGACTAGAATGTTTGATCTATAAAGATAGTTATAACTAAGACTTTAAGAATACAGAAGAAAGAAGATACAAAAGACAAGAAGAACATGCTCTATATAGTAGTTACTCAGATCAACGTTAGTCTCAAAGAAAACGTGTTGAAACACAAGAAAGATGTTGATTTGAAAGATGTTTGCAACACAAAGAAATATGTTTGTCATAAAAATCTGTTAATCATTCATAACACAAAGAAGTGTGTTTGTCTAAAAGACAATAGAAGCTGATTAGAAGATGCTAAAAAAGAAAAAAGATGCTGAGTCATATCTGAGTCAAACCTGAGTCAGATTTAGATCAGATTTTGACTAAATCATTGACTAGCTTTAATCAATTCTGACACATTCGTAACAGAGAGTGAAGAGTGTTCATGTACTATTAATGATGCTTTTGAGTACAACGATGACATTTATTGTAGCGACGCTTCATACTATAATTCTGTCTTTAAATAAGTCTTTGTAAATATATATAATATACGTAAAAAGAAGAATCGACATATGCAACATAAGCAACGAAAGTGATGAAAGCAACGAAAGCGAGATTCAGTTCAATGCATATGAACAAACGCAGATTTTATTGACAAAAGCGAGATTCAGTTCAGCAATATATAAATGAATGCAGATTTTATTGACAAAAGCAGAACTTAGTTCAGCAAAATCAGCTTAAATTCAGATTTTATTCAACTTTAAGCGATGAATGTCACTTAAGCTAAACTCTAAAATTTAGTTCACTTTACAAACTGTTGATGTTGCAGATTCACATTATTCTCAGATCATTTTTAAAGCATTCTCAAAGTATTCTCAGAGTATTCTTAAATGTTCTTCAGATCACACATGAAAAATTTTCTTTTATTTTTTTCTAAATTTTTTTCAACTTTATTTTGATCAGTCAATGCATTCAGAATTTTGCAATCATAAATACTCAACAGTTTTTACAGACTTATGACAAGCTTATGATTCAAATGTTCATCTGATGATGAGCTTTAAATTGAGCTTAAGCTTTTATGACAGCAGCGAAAATTTGATCATCAAATGCTCATTTATTATTTTGCTCATTACAATTTTCTATTCATGATCACAGAATATGCTTCACAGAAACATGATACACTTGAGATTTCAATGTCATCATGCTGCATTATTCTGAATGCAATTGAGAATTTGATAATGATGCAAAACAATTACACTATTCTGTATATTTATATGCATGAAATTTTCACGCACACTGAGTTTTCACGCACTTTAACTAGAAAGATTAGTTACAGATAGTATCTCAAAGCACGCTAAATCTCAAGATACTATCTGTAACTAATCTTTTTAGTTAAAGTGCGCAGAAACTCAGTGTGCATGAAAATTTTATACATATGAGTATACAAAATAAGATATCTGAATCAGAACTTAGTGATGATCATGATATTAAAGACTTGTTTCTGACTATTAAAAATTTTCTGTGTGATATTCTTTTCATGAACAATGATTATTATGTGAAATGTTCTTCAACAATGAGAAACATGAGAACTTATTACATTTAGAAAGCATGATTGTCTGTCATCAGAATGTTATTAAGTAAGTCATTGATTTCATGCTTTGACATTTGACTTCACTGATGTGTTGTACTAAAATGATTTTTCAGCAACAAAACTGATTTGCAGCAGCTACTCAAAAATGCAGCATGCAATTGATGCATCAAAGTATTTATTACAGAGAGTTTGATTTTGCATAAGCTTATTTTTAATCAACATTAAATCTCGTCAAGCGCACAATGAATGCAGAATTTCACTCATTATTCTGATCAAGCAGAAGAATTGCAAACAGTCAATGAAAGACTTTAAGCACATGAGCAAAGAAAAACATGATTGCATAAATTACAAAATACATTTACGAAAATTTGAGATCAACAAAGTCAGCTTTCACATAATGTCTTTTAGATTCTTGTTTCTGAAGATAGCAATTTATGACACAGATGAGATGAAGATGACAGAAAAGATTAATGAGAGATGATAAGAAAATGAGAAGACATGAGAAGATATAACAGATGTAGAATGTGAAGATATGCAACTAGTCAATGAGATGCATAAAGCAATGTAATTATATTCAATTGCAAATCATGAAATCTATCAAGTGTAAAATTAACTATGATGTTCATGATCAGTTGACTTAACATTAACATAGATTTGAAAGAAAGTGAATGAAAGATCAAGATGTACAACTGTTTTCTATGACATGATGTTAACATAATGTTTACTATCAATTCAACAAAATGTTTATTTCAACAGTTAGTTTACTTTTGACATTCATGTGATTAAATATAAGATTAAGTTGCATCACACAGCATATCAACAATATATTAATGTGTAGTTAACAAAATGTTAAACAATCAATTATACATTGTAAAATACTTAATTTTACAATCTTACATAATGTATACTTAATTCATCAGTAGATTCAATATTGAAATTACAAAGTATTTACATTTTGCTTTCATTTAAGCATCTGAAAGCATGTAATAAGTTTCAGTGAGATCATTTAATCTTTTGATCATGATTAACTTCAAAGTTTTGCTTATGATGTTTAACAAAGCAATAAATCAATATGCTTTTAAATCAATATAATTATTTTTCTTTAATTTACACAGTATTATTTTTTAAATCTTTTTTAAATTACTTTAAATAATATTCATATATTATGCATATAAAATCAGCAATGAAACTCATCTGTACATGATGCTGACTACAAATCTACTGTTTAGCTACAGTAAAGTCTAAAGATTATCAAAAGTTCAAATGATATTGAGATGTTGCATGATGATGAAGCGCTGTGCGTTGATTGTGTGCAGAGTTTTCGCGATTGCACAGACTTTAATAATCTCAATGTGCATGTTACAAGCAATTTACATGCAGATGAGAAAGTCAAATAGAATGCAGAACTACGAGAAAAATCGCTTATAAAAATCATTTGATTCAGTATCTTGTCATTGCAATGATAAGAACTGAAACAGAACATTCTTGTGTTTGATCTGTTGAGAGTGATTAACAGAAAGAACTTGAATCATGAACATTCTTTAAATTTATGTGCTAACTATGTATAAATCTTGTTAAGACTGCGTGTCTGTTACTATGACATGAACAACTCATGAGACTCATTAAGTTCAACATAAGCAAACTTAAGAATCTCATTAATATTGTTTAACAAACATTCAAACATAGACATTTTATACATGAGCAATACGCTGACGAGAAAACTTCGTTAAAAAAAGAGAGACACAAGCGAGTTAATAAAGAATGATTGAACTATGTTATCTGATTAGAAGTGTAGCATATGAACATCTCTGCAAGACATAATCAATTTGCATAAGAAAGATCTTTACAGATAACATGAAATAAATGAGTTGCACATTTTATCAGCGAAGTGAGCATCTGCAAAATGTGATATACAATGATGATGACTGTTGATCTTAAGAATCTTATTTCTTCACTGAGTTCTGACTCTCAAATGTCTTGATGATAAAATCAATTTCTAATTGAAGATATCATCTGTATAGCTCAAGAAAACAGTAGCACATGTTGATGTGATTAAAGAAGAAATCGACTGCGATACACATGTGTATTACAGATGAAACATCTGCAACTCATGTTTAAGAAGTAAACTGTTGAAATCTGAGTAATAAAAGATTTCATTTATCTTGAACTGTGAATCTGTCATAAGAAAACTCTTTGAGTAATTTCTTGAGTCTAAGAAGAAAATCAGCATAGAAGTCGTGCTCTATGTATGTTGCATGCAACGTATACAACATATTTTTGATAAATCACACTACGCAGTTGAATCAATAACAAAACACAGAAGACTTGATGAGTATGCAAGATCATATATGCTCATCTGATAGAAACTAATAGACTCATTTCTTGCTTTTCAATCTTTAAAAAAATGATGTTTTTGAACGTTTTAATTCATGAAGAAGCAAAGATACAGTTTAAACATGAATGACTCAATTTCTTAACGTTGATTCAAATGAGTGAACATGCAATTGCACAGTTTCATAAAAGTTAATGAAATTTTCGATGAGAAAACTACAAAAAATGCATCGCAGACATTAATGCATTTTTCACTCAAAGATCTCATCTATTCAAGAAGTCAGTAAAGATGCGTGATGATTTTCAGAAGATTGAAAGCATTCTTGCAATTCACATCAGAATCAAATGCATAAAGTTGAATGTTTATCTGCACTTAAAAAACGTGTTGAGCGTGAATAGTTCTCGATGCAACTGCGAATGAAATCATCAGACAGTCAAGCATATTCTGATGCATTGCTTGAATTAAATGCATCTTCAATTGAATATGTTATAAGACATTGACTTTACAAACTATTGAATCATCATTTCAATCACGAAGAGTTTCAAGACAACAGCGAGAATGATGATGAAAACGAAGCTGCTGAAGCAGTTTAAAGTGACAAGAACACTCATTCTTTAACATGCAATCATCATGAACAAATTTGATACATAGTTTCAGTTTTATTGTCTCGACTGCGTATAGCAATCATATAAACAGCGAGCGATTTTCTATCTCAGAGAGTTTTGTTCACTTGATACATATAGCATAAAGTTTCTTATAAGTTGATCTAATCAATGTCACAAAAGTGTATGAATTTATTATTATTATTATTATGCATATAAATCAGCAATGAAATTCATCTGTATGCAATGCTGACTATGAATTTACTGTTTAGCTACAATAAAGTTTAAAGATTATCAAAAGTTTGAATGACATTGAGATGCTACGTGATGATGAAGCGCTGTGCGTTGATCACATGCAGAGTTTTCATGATCATGCAAACTTTGATAATCTCAATGCGCATGTTACAAAGCAATCTGCATGCAAATGAGAAAATTAAATAAAATGTAAAACTACAAGAGAAATCGCTTATAAAAATCATTTGATTCAGCATCTTGTTATCATGACAACGAGAACTGAGATAAAACATTCTTGTGTTTGATCTGTTGAGAGTGATTAGCAGAAAGAACTTGAATCATGAACATTCTTTAAATTTACATGCTAACTATGTATAAATCTTGTTAAGACTGCATGTCTATTACTACAACATAAGCAACTCATGAGTTTCATTAAGTTTAATATAAGCAAACTCAAGAATTTCATTAATATCATTTAACAAATGTTCAGACACAGACATTTTATATGTAAATGATACATTGATGAGAAAACTTCATTAAAAGAAGAGAAATACAAGCAAGTTAATAAAGAATAATCAAACTACGCTGTTTGATTAAAAGTGTAACATACAAACATTTTTGCAAAATATGATCAATCTGCATGAGAAAGATTTCTACAGATAACACAAAATAAATAAGTTGTATACTTTACAAGTGAAGTAAGTGTCTGCAAAACATGATATACAATGATGATGATTGTCAATCTTAAGAATCTCACTTCTTTATTGAGTTTTGACTCTTGAATGTCTTGATGATAAAGTTAATTTCTAGTCAAAGACATCATCTGTATAACTCAAGAAAACAGTAGTGTGTATTAATATGATTAAAGAAGAAATTGATTGTAATATGCATGCATATTGCAGATGAAACATCTGCAACTCATGCTTAAAAAGTAAACTGTTGAAATTTGAGCAGTGAGAAATCTTATTTTTCTTGAACTGTGAATATGTTGCAAGAAAACTCTTTGAGTAACTTCTTGAGTTTAAGAGAAAAATTAGCATAGAAATCATGCTCTATGTATGTTGCATGCAACGTATACAACATATTTTTGATAAACAAGTCTTGTAGAACTGATCTCAATACTGACGAGTTTATTCAACACATGTGTAACACACAAGTATCATTTGAAGCAGTTCAAAAAGATTCAAACAATAGTACTATGCAAATTGAAGAAAAGTGATTATATTAATTCAAAAACATATCAACTCATTGCTTTACTCAATATCATAAGCAAAGTGCTGAAGTTGATCATGATTAAAAGATTAAGTGACATAGTCAAAACTCATCACATGCTATTAAATGCTCAAATGAAAGCGAAATGCAAGCAATTTGTGATCTTGACGTTAAATTTACTGATAAATCAAGTTCACACAGTGTGAAGCTGTGAAATCAAATATGTGATCTTCATGCTAAGCTTAAACATCATTAAAGCATTCAATTGAGTTTCATATGTCAGACTTCTGTACACGCTAAAAATGAAAAGAATGTTAAGTTACATAATCAAATGAACATGCAGCTTTCTAAAGAATCAAGAAACATCACTAATATTTGATGAATAAATGAGTGACATGCACAAGATAAACGCAAACATATCATCAAAATCTTTCATTTCATCGATTTTCTTTTTATTCTTCAACGCAAGTTTAATTGAAAAATGCGAAACATTGAGAATTAAAATTGAAGTGCTTGACTTCATAAATGATATTAACATTCTAGTCTACGACAGATTCATTGAAGAAATTTGCAAAACATTAAGCAAAGCACATGACATTTGCGCAAAATGAGTTTACACTCATGACACAACGTTCGCATCAGAAAAGTACAAGCTTACACATTTCACTAGAAAATCAAAGAGATTCAACATGATAACTAGCATATAAATAAAAAACTCAGTTATCAAATTGAAATCAGATGTACAAATTCTAAAGATGCAACTGAACATGAAACTGCAATAAAATGCACATCTTCAACAAACAAAGATGAATCACGTCACAAGAATGTTAATACTTAGTCATCTTGAAATCTTTACATGAGAAACTATCTTCATAAAAGCAAGACAAGTATACTCAATAGTAATGAGATCAGAAATTGCATTTGAAGCATCAATCTGACATCAGCGTGACAAGAAAAATAAACTGTCAAACAAAGAATGCAGATTAGAAACACTTCAGAATCAGATTTTGTATCATGTAGCAGAAGTGTTTAAAAGAGTAAGCATTGAAACTTTAAAGACAGAAACATACATAAGTTCATTACATGTTCATTTGAACATGTTACAGAATAAAATCATGCTACGCAGTTAAGTCAATGATTGAATACAAGAGATCAGACAAGCATGTAAACTAATATGCGCTCGTTTGACAAGAGTTAATCGCGTCATTTCTTGCTTACTTATCATTAAGAAAGTAATGCTTTTGAACATTTTAATTCAAGAAGACACAAGAATATAAATGAGATGCAAATGATTATCTTTCTTTGCAACAACTTCAATAAGTGATAGCATTGCAATAGCACAGTATCATAAGAATCAATGAGATCAAAGATGAAAAAATTACAGAAAATGCATCGCAAATATCAATGTCATCTTAATACAAAGATTGCATTTATTCAACAAAATAATAAAGATGCGTGATGATTTTCAGAAAGCAGAAAGTACTTTTGCAATTTACATTAAAACTGAACGCATAAATTTGAATGCTTATTTGCATTCTAGAAACATTTCAGACATGAATAGCTTGCAATGCAACTGCAAATGAAGTCATCAGATGACGAAGCATGTACTCATGCATTGCTTGAACTGATCACATCTGCAATCAAGAATGTTACAAGATGCTGACTTTTTAAACTATTAAATAATTGTTATCATCATGAAGAGTCTTAAAGCAGTAGCAAAGATGATGATGAAAACAAAGCTCTTGAAGCAATTTAAAGTGACTAAAATACTCATTCTTTAACATGCAATCAACGTGAACAAATTTGATACATAGTCTCAAAACTCACTGTTTCAACTGCGTAAAGCAGTTGTATAAACTGCAAGTGATTTTCTATTTCAGAGAATTTTGTTCACTTGATATAAATAGCATAAAGTTTCTCATGAGTTGATTTAATCAATGTCACAAAAGTGTATGAATTTATTATTATTATGCATATATTAAACAGACTTGTTAACATCAAGATCAGTTTTGTTAGTTTTACTTAAAGTGCTTTATTTAAGATTTTGAATGCTTTTGATGCTTTGTTTGCTTTTGTTTATTAAATCACTTTTTTTTTATTCTTACTTAATTCAACACTCATTATGAATCTATGTGAGATTTTATATATTGTAGCGAACGCTGCGCTAGCGTAGCGCTCTTTTCATATCTACTATCGCTTTTCTCTGCGCTTTATACTGTAACTGTTTTCAATGCAAGAACTTTATGAGCTTGTTTCTTCTTTACTTTCTCTTTCTTTCATTTAATTCTTTAATGATGTCACAGTCTGAAATTGATTCAGTATGCTTATCAAAAGTATCATTTAAATGATTGTTGTTATCACGCTCATGATTTCTAGAAGCTTTCTCAAGTTCATGATGTTCTTTTCACATTGCATCGTCTTTCATTCTATCTTTCATTTAGAACATGTTAATAGAATGTGCTTGATCAACATTTGATCTCTGTCACACTTGCACATCATCATAGCAACATCAAGTACTCACTTCTCATGTAGAAATTGATTGAAGTCAATTTTTCTTGTGCATAGCTGCGTCAATAATGTGCTGTGAGACTTTGTACAATTCTTGTGCAGTTGCAGATGTTGATGTATCATCTTTGATGTCAGATATTAAAAATGAGCTGCGTTGAATTTCTCTTTTCAGACTATTCTTCATGTTTGTCTGATTTATTTCTGTATGAGCGTCAGTCTTATCATCACTTCAGTGCGTTGATGCTCAGTCAGCAATAAAGACAAATCATATGTGTCATCAGTCATTTTGTTCATTGCTTCATTTTCAAGTATTTTTGCATATTTTGTCACTCAATGTAACTTCAGCATGACTTCTGAAGATCAAATGCTCTCATGCATAATTTGAACTCATTGCAGATGTGTCTGATCTTTTGTTGATATCATAACTTTTACTGTTTTCAAAGAAGTCTGACTATCATTGTATACTTTGTATATCTTTTCATGATACTTTTGATTCACTGTCACTACATTTGCAAGATGTTTTGCTCTTGCAACTAACTTTTTCAGCTCATCATGATGAGTGATGACTAAAGTCGATTTTTTCAGTCTTTTATCTAGCTCTCAGTTCATTTTCATCATGATTGCTGTAACATTGTCTCTACTGTTGCTATCATTCAAGTAAATTCTTTGCTTCAATGTGAATGTGTCAAAATTATGTTGTTTTATTGACATTTTCTTATTTGCAATTATAACTATCTTCAATGACTCTGATCAGAAAATTGCTGTGTAAAGATAATTTCAATTCATCTTTGTCTGTTCAAGTGTTTCTTTCATTCACTTTTGCTTCAGCTGTAGAAATGTCTTGTGCAGCTTTGATTTTTGATCTCTTTTGAGTATCAAGTCATTACGAATTCAACGCATTATTGTCTTGATAACTTCGTCTGATTTTCAAGAGTTCATGTTTGTTATTGATCTTTGTATCAGCTTTCATAAGTGAATATTTATCAATGTTATGTTTATTTTCATCTGTAGAATCTTTGTTGATATTACATGATAAACGTTGATGATTTGTCACAATGTTCTTTCTTGCACTGATCTCAGCTTAATGTTCAGATTCTTTCAATGATCTTTCATTCTCTGTAATGTATATCATATAATGACTTCGTGACTAAGCAAAGAATGCATCATCGCGAAGTATATTTGCTTACTTGTCATCATTAATGAGTCTCAAGTAGACTTGATGATTGTCTGCATGATCTTTTGTTTAATCACTAGTTTTGCTTCAACATGATGTATATAAGTTGTTCATTTCAGCTTGAAGTTCAATTGAACTCTCAAGATTCTGATATCTGATTTTGAATCAATCTGATGTTTCATCAGCTTTATATTAACTTTTATATTGAATCATTTAGAAATTCTTGTAAAGTGAATTAACTCATGCTTTGTCATTAAGAATTTGATGTCATGCGTTTTTGATCACTGTTCACATCTATCATAAATTTCGCTGAAAACTTTGCAGTTGCGTTTCATAAACTCTTTGTATGTCAAGATATTGACATTATTCATGAAGTCTATGAAGTTAGTTTTCAGCTTAATGTCATCACATGCTTCTAACAAGTTTGCATTGTAGAACAAATATAATATCAACGATAGCAAAGAATCTTGTGATATGTTAATGTTCATGCTGCATTTCATCATCATGTAATCATCAATTGTGATTATGATGCGTTGATCTTTCAGAAAGTTCTTCACAAACTTGAGAAGCAGTTTAAAAACTTTTCTCTTCTTCATGTCATGTAAGAGTTTGCTGTGCATTGCATTATTAAATGCACTCTTCTTATTCAAACTCAGCAATGAGACTATTCTTTTTCTTGTGTCACTTCACACAATATGTATCTTTTTTATAATTAGTTGCAGAGTCATATTTATTGATTTGTGTTTACAAACTTTCATCTGAATATTCAATATTGAGTTGCAAGCTTTTATGATATTTCGCAAATGTTTGAATATGATGAACTTCAATATTTTGCTCAATGTGTTGAGTAGCACAATTGATTTATATATTTTTGCATTGAAGTAATCTTTCTTGTCTGACTTTTGCATCACTATTGTGACTGCACTCTTGAACTGAGTTGATTGTATTTTCTTCTATAAACATCTTTCAAAGAAAGAACATATTTATTCTGACGTGTCATCAATGAGTCTGCGCATTATTCTATTTATATATCTTGTGTGTTTTAACATCTTGTCAGATGTCACTTTGTAGATGACTCTTTTAATCTTACGATGCATCAGTGAAGCATCATCTTCAATCAAGAATGAATACTTGAAGTTTATTATATTCAGCATGAGAATCTCTGAAAATGATGAAAAGTGAGTTTGAAACATCATTTTCACTTTATTTTGCATTGTTGTGACAATGTCAGAGCACTCTGACTTGATCAGAGAGAGAATTGTCGCTTGAGTCAATGTATCTATGACTGCATTTCTTACTCATTTTGCAGTTTTGAACAGTTCTTTCAAGAATTGTTCAACGTTCTGCATGATCTTTTGATATTCATTGCATTTTTGTTTTCTGATGATCTTGCTCTTCTTATCACATGCTTGAATGTACTTTGTTCAGTCATCAATGATTCAACAGCTTCTTTTCATTCATTGCATGCTCTTGACAATCTTCATACACTTCTTCGTTCATTCTGCTTTAATCATTTCATGTGATCTCGCTCAGAAAGTGAAAATCTCAATGATTTTCTTCAGTGCATCTAACAGTTGCTTGATGTATTCATCTATGCATTGATGTTTCATCTCATGATTCAACAATGATTTCAACATTTGTTCTTTTAAAGTATTAATGAATTTCTCTTCATTCATTATCTTTCAGTTGCAACGTGATTTTCGCGCTGATTCTTTGCAGACTCTGAAATTTATAATTGTCTGTATTAACAAATAATCTGAAAAGTTTTTCATTTCTTTGTTGATTTTGCATTGTATTAATCAATTCATAATGTCATTTGTCATGAAGATCAAATTTATTGTCATTTGAGATTCTTGATAATTTTTCATAATTATGTCTTGAGATAATGCTAGTGATGCATCAATGTTTGTGATCATTTTAATTAACTCATTTGACAATAAATGTTGTCTTAAGTAGAATGATTCTTTTCATGTGAAGTGATGCAGATTGAAGTCTTCTACAAGAATACTTTCTCTTGACATGTGCAACGTCTTTTCAATGTCTGAAAGATTTTCTTTTTCATGAATGATTTCATGATTTCTGAATGACAAATTGTATGCTTCATGAATGTATATAACTTTCTGAATTATCTGTGCATTGTTTATTAATGTTTATAACGTAATTGTATCTACATCTTTGAAGTATCATGTTGAATATCAAATGTTGCTGTTGATTCTTTTATTTATGTAGAAACAGATTCTATCTTCATTATTCTTCAGCATGAAGTTGACAGTTGCTGAGCAGTATGCTTTGAAAATGTCATTAAATCATCAGAGCTTTTGAAGAATCAGAATGTCATAATTTTTTATCTTTTTCTCATGTAGTAATACTATCATCATTTTGTTTCTGAACTTGTGAACGTTATACTGTAGTATTCAAAGCTTCTTTTACTGAAATATTAAAGTTTACATTTTAAACTGTTTAATGTTTTCTTGAGTGTTTATGAAGCATTTACTTCACTTGTAAAATTCTTGACAAAAGATGATATTGACAACGACATGATTAATGTTGATTTCAATTCATTTGATCTTAACTTCTTGATTAAGTGATTCAATATAATGTTTTCTGATGTGATGATTACACTAAGCAGATGACTTTTATTCATTAAGCGCTTCTGCTTTCTCTTCAAGTCATTGTTCATCAGCAATTTCAGATTAATAAATGTTTCTGTGAATGTCTTTAATATCACTGTCTTTAGTTCTTTCTGCTTTTGTATGACATGATATAGAAGTCTGTGCTTTGTGACTCTCTTTATTCTTTCTTTTTCAGCTTGTCGTTTATGACATTGAGAGTCAAAGATTCTGTGTATATCTTAACATACTTCACATTTTCACATGTTTCAAGTCTGTTTGTAAAAACAATGCTTCAAGTGATGATTCAGCATGCAGTAAATGCATTTCTGCTTGTTTTTGCACTTGTACATTCTGTGATTGTATTCTTGACACTTTAGACATTGATGCACTCAGCAGCTCAAGTCATAAAACTGTGTGATCTTTATGTTAATCTCATGATATATTCTCTCATTGATCAATTTGTTCATCATCTCAGTGCTGATTACACATATTATCAGCAAGACATATTTCTTCTGCTCACTTTTCTTTGTGAGTCACTCAATCTTCTCGATCATCATCTTTGAATGTATATTTTTGTTGATCTTGATGAGTATTCTCATCTCTTTTTTCTCTATATTCTTAAACATTTCTTTGATTTTAATTTCATGTATCACTACTTTGAAACTGACTTCATGCAGACATGCATTCAATGATATCTTTTTGATTCAAAAATCATTTTTTTTCAGTGTTTTCTTGCTGCTCTTCATTTTGATTCAAAATATCAGCAGTTTTGATTATCTTTTCATCATCTCTATGTTTTTGCATGTTGACAACGTCTTGTCAATGTCAATCTCTTTCGCTCATTTCACTATGTTCTTTGTTGTTGTCATCATGATTCTCTTTACTTCTTCTTTCTCTTTGATGAAAATCTTTACTTTAAATTTCTCACAATGATTTTGCACTGATAATGATATGTTGACGTTGAATACAAGATGACTTTCAAATGATGTTGTTAACTTCACGTTCATTTTCTTTACTCAGCTGTCAACGTGTTTTCTCTTTTTCATGAACTCTTTTTCAAGTCTGCTCATTATCTTTTTCAGTCTCTTCAGCTGATTCTTTATGCGCTGATTGATAGTTGACGCAGCAACGCGTTGACGCGTCAGCTTTTCTATCATCTCTGTCAAACTTTTCATCTCTTCTCAGAGCATCAGCTCATTGTTTCTATGTTTGTTGAGCTCATAAAGTACTTGCAGCTTGTGTAATTTCTTCTGTATATCTTTCATCTTGATTGAATTCTTCTGCAAGATAATGATAATTGCTTCTCATTCACTCATTGACATCACATCAATGATGTTTCTCATTTGTTCTTGATGATCAGAATGAAGTGCAAGCATCATGTCAATGATGTGCTTTGTCTTTAAATAGTTTAAGTAATTCATTTTTGTGATTTTTTGAATCAAGTTTTCACTCTGCTTTTTGTTATGATTCTATAAAGTGTATTACTATGCTAAATAACTTGATTTGATCAAGATATCACAAATGTTATTTTCATTAAGCACTCAACTCTATTAAATCACTTGTTTTATCTTTTTTTGTAAAATGATTAAATTGAATGACATCATCAATAAAATGAATGAGTTTGAAATGTCATTAACATCTGCTTAAGAAAGTGAAGAAAAGAACTTCTTTCATAACATTTCTGTTTTTTCTTTAAACAACTTTATCATGTGATTGAAATCATTATGTTTCAGTGACAAGAACTGTGAAAGCTTTTTGAGAAACTGACTTTCAATTCAAGCTCATTTTGCAAAGCATTAAACTGATTTCAATTCATTGCTTAACTTATGCATCTGTAATCTGAAGTGTAAACATTTTGTTTCTTTAATGATTTTGTTTTTGTGATCATTGTATTTCAGATAATCATTTTATGCTTCTTGAATATTTTATGTTTTTCATATGACTTGCAGTCATCTCAATTTCATCATGATCTCAGAGCAATTTTGATTTCAAAAGTCTTTTGCATAATTTAATGACTCTGATTCTCTTATCTGTCTTCTTAGTAAGATGATTCTCATCAAGGACGCAGTTTCTTACTTCTCTGTCATCAACGACCTAATCGCATTAAGCGTCGGCAATCACATATCAACCTAAAACTTATTTTTTCTTCTCGATTCTCAAAGTCATTTATCTCGATTCGCTACATGGTTTTCTTCATTGAAAACAAGCTGTCACAGAGCGAACACAGCCTGGTTACATGAATCTGTCATCTACTTATGATTTGTTAGCTTCAAACTCTTCGTATATTGTAGTTTCACGCTGTTCAAATAAGCGTTCGAAGTCTGCGGCCTTCGATTCAGAACATCGACAGTGTGACCGTAGCAGAAGTTGTCGGGAAGCGCGCTGTAGGGTTGACTTTTGCACTCGCAGTTCGCATCTTCGATGTCGCAGATTGCGCCGCCGTTGTTGTTGAGCATCGCTTCGAGCTTCGCAAGGATGGTGTTGTCATCGAAGAGGGGTTCGTGGGCGGAAATAGTGTCGTCACGTGGCAGAACGAGAGGGCTGTTGAAGGTGGAGATTTGTGAGTGGTTAATCTTTGAGTCATTGAATGTGACAGTGGATGAACAGAGTGCTAGGCTGGAAAAGAGGAGGATTCGGTATGCAATCAGCTATTTAGGTGTATGCTTGTCTACTTGAGTACTTGAGCTCTATGATGCAACGACTAAAGCTATTTATACCCCTTTAATCCTTCGCGCAAAATTAGCCTGCGTCAGACGAAGACAGTTCATGTGGGAAATGTGTCAAGAGCTTACACTGGTATACCAAGTTTCTGGAAACATCAGATTTATCTCCGCTTGTCTGGTTGATGGAGGGCAACCGTGCGCCTCCAACATTCCACGTTACTTTTGCCTGCACTAAATAGGCCCATAAAATTATCAAATTTTGTCAACAACTCGTCTGAAAAGATTTTTTTTATAGAATCAGAGAGAGCAGAAAAGCTCTAGGAATAAGAGAAGTCTTTCCTTCGAAAAGGGAGGTTGAAGTAGAGAACAAAAGATTATCTAAGGGTATGGCCGGATTTGAACCAGCGACCGTGGGATAGTATCTTCGCCAAAGCTGCAATCCCACACTCTAACCTAATCACGAATGTTATGGCAGGAAATATTCTCAAAGAGATTGGTAGAAACTTACCGCTGAGTTACACACCCGCATGATGTAACCATAGTCGTACAAACTTTACTATATTCTTGACTCGTGACAAACACGTCAGGCGCAGGTACGAGTAATAAGGTATCTTTGAGCTCGCAGAATCAGTCTTGAATTCTCGGAATTCTGAGAATCAAATATTTAGAAGAAATTTAAACCTTGTGGGGAATTTTAATCGATAGTCTTCGCTTCATAGGACTGAAGTCATCTGCAGAGTCTTCACCTTCGCCTTTCTACTCAACCATCTACTCAGCACTCTACATGCTCACCAGCCTACTCGACACCCTACATGCTCACCAGCCTACCTCACCCAACTATTCAGCACCCTACTTACTCGCCTACCTACATTACCAGCTGCTACTCAGCTACCTACTCGTTTACCTACTAACCAGCCTACTTGCTCCAAAACATGCTTTATGCGACGCGTCCTAACCCTCCATACATGCTCCATAGAACATGCTAATTAGCTCAATAGAGAGCACCCTCTATGGCTCCCTAAATTCCCTATCGAACACCCTACATGCTTCAAAATACGTGTCGGTCAGGCTCATAACACGCGTCAAACAGTGCTTTAAACAGTGCTCCAAACAATACTTCCTACATAGTTTCCTACCTACTCGCCACCATACATGCTCACCTACTTACTCCGCCTACCTACATGGCTCCCTACCCTGCTCCGAATTGCTCCATATTCAAGGATCAAATTTGATCCCTACCGAGCACCCAATATGCTCCCTACCAAACACCCTCCATGACTCCCTCCATGGCTCCCGACTAAGCACCCTACATAGTCTCCAACAATTTGTTTAGTTAGATAATTAGATAACTAGTTAGGTTATCAATTCGTTGATTCATGTATTGATTCCTTTATTGATTTCTTTAATAAAATCGATGAATGTTTATTCAAAAAAAGGATAAGTAATTCGAATTGACGATATTGATGAATATGATGAACATGACGAAAATGAGCCCAAGGCTAGCTCAGGGCTCGAAGTGGTCAGCCCAGAGAGCTGCTGCGCTAGAAACTTGGCCCAGGGTCGGCTTAGGAAAATTTCAAACCAATGATCATACTATTTAAGATTGTTCATGAATATAAATGTTTAACATCCAAATATGCCTATTGTCTTTCAATGGCGGAATGGGCGAGTGGCTTCACAGCGCGTTGGTGTTGTTGGGAAGCCCGGTTTTGTCCAGCGTCGGAAGAATTTGGTGTAACCCATACTGAAAAGCTTCTATCTTGCAGTTTGGACGTCTTCGTTTGAACTTTGTGCTGTGGCCGCTTAATATGTTGAGAATACTGCTTTAGTCTCTCTAACTGCGCCCTATCCGTTGTAGCAAGCTGAAAGGCGAGATGGAGGGTTGGTGAATCTGGTGGCGTATCATGGGCAAGCATAGGCTTAACTTCATCAGAGTTCCTGGTATTGACGGACTTTGACTGCTCAACACCTTCCAAGTCGGGAACGTCCAAGTCGTCGATATCCCACCCCTCTGTAACCAGACAGAATAGACCATTCTCCTCACACAGACAATTCTGGGTTAGATCGTCAGCGCAAAGATCTGCGCACATACACTCTGGGTCGCATATGCACGGCTTCTCTGGGAGTCCTGGTCTGTCAAGCCTCTTCATACGCTCATCCAAATTGTAGGGACTGATGTATCTTCCAGGCATTTCTCGCGATCCTATTCATCAACACAAGTTAGCATTGAAATATACTCATCTAGATGCACTACTAGACTGGGAATTAACCTTCAATTCTAGGAATCTTCTCGATTTCGGCCATGGCTTGTGAAGTTGTGCCACGGTCACTCCAACACTAGACAATGTCTGACACGTTTATTAAAGTGTTTGCTGGAGTAAATGAAAGAAACTCAAAGCAAAAAGATGATGACATCGACTGTAAGGTGTAGTGGATGTGCTGATGTGTATTGAAGGTAGAGGTGGCATAGTTTCATGACAATGGCCACAGAATCTCAAGGAAGAACATTATTAGCTGGAGAACTAGGGCATTATGGCACTAAGGTAGCTCCCATGCATTACTTGATCGATTTGTACTTCACCCAAGGTAAGATATCTACTTAGCACTCGTCCGTGGCCTGTTCAAGATCTACTAAGACATGTAGGATGAGCAACAAAATTGCGACTTTGAGCACTCGTTCCGGGTGTACCCACATGCCGGAATTCAGATAAACGCCTTACGGCAGGCGTTGCGTTAGACGTCTTATTCAAACAGCTACCAGCTCTTGCGGCTCAATGTATCACGATGGTATTTACCTCAGCGACTACGCTCCACCAAGTAAAGAAAAAACCAATAAGCTTAAGATCGCCATTTTCAAGTTGTCCATTTTGCGAGTCTGTATCATAGGCCATTGGCTAACCGTGCTGTTGATTTTTTTGTATACAGATAATTATACCGAGCAGAAATTGAACGCCCCTATCCATCGGTAGGTAGAAACGGTCTCAAGAACCTCTTTCTCTTGGTGGACTGGCAAGATGGCCAATTTGCACGTAATCAGCGAATATGAGGACGTTGATTGCTCAACCCTGCCATCGCCTCAAGTTGAATTGAAAATTTTGAGTAGACTCTCTTGGGAAAAGGGTTACTTGTTTCACGTAAGCAAGGACACATAAGAACAGAGTAATTGATGCCACACGTATAGTTTCTGACAGCTGAAAAGTACATTCAGCTGTAACGGGGATCTATTTCAATGGCCTGCGTGGGTATAGCTTTGGTGTTTGGTAGGACCAGCTCAGGGATCCGCCAATAACTCTCGTTCATCCACGTCACGGTTCCACAGTCGATATTGCTGCACCCATGGAGTGATAAAGACTTTTATTGAATGTTAGATATTTTTAAGAAACATGTTTTAATGAAGCTCTACTCACCTCTAAGTCCACGAACTTCACTATGTATACCAGAATACGATCGTCAATCTCCTTGCCCCAGTGCTTGGTGAAATAAAACGTCTCCAATTGCCTGCCCACGTTGCTGCGTGCTAAATACTGAAAAGTTTCGTTGGTAAGATTCAAGCATTTCCGCAACCGTAGATCCCGAATTGCAGGGTTGTTGTTCAAGAGTTGTTCTAGTTGATAGTCGGTAATACCTGCACGCTCCAGATTTAGGCTTCGTAGGCTGCCTAAGACTGGCTCTGGGCCTGTTTTGGAAGAAAGGCCATTCCATACTGTAGAGCCAGGGGAGCTATCCCAATATGACCGTCCCACATTTGGAAAGCTTGTACATGGGTGATCTAGGCGAATTGAGAGACCCTGTAGGTTCTTCAGCTGACCAACAGACATAGCCACAGGCTCTTGAAGTTCCCATAGCGAAATTTCGAGGTCCCTAAGCGTATGCTGGTATAGACCAACGATTTTCTGTGTAATTGCATTCTGATTCCGAAGAACCATTTTTCGGTTCCGCGACTGTGATTTGAGGAGGACCGCTTGAAAAGAGTGGGTATAATGCCTGCCGGAAGATTCTTCCAGAAGGGAGACCACCCCACTGAGCCTGGAGTGGAATACACCAAGGCGGAAGCTCGAAAGAGAGCAGGATTGAATGGCATGGTTGTTCTTGGAAGTAAGTCCAAAAGCCAAGAGTGATCTAATGGATAAGTATACAAGCACCTCTCGGGTTATCTCAGGGGGTAAACAAGATAAAGTGGCCATCTCAAGTCTTCGTTAAGCATACGGAATGAGACGACGGTCAGGGACTACTTCAGGTAAAGTCAAAGCAAGATTGCGGGACACACCAGACTTGTTATACAGACATTTAATGGTGGATCGAACTGAAGGGAGTCTCGGGGATTTGCCCAGCGAGCGCATTTATACTTAATCCATTACTCTGTTGTCAAAGGTACCCATGACCTGATCGTGGATCTATGCCATCAGACGAGCTGACGTCCTGCGCCTGCTTGCCACATGACCCCATCACCACACTCATGTTCGACATATTAGTCATGCTTTTCTTGATGCCAAACCTGCACGAGGTCGGAAGAGAGTTATGGATGACGTTCCGTACTGATGTCCCAATGTCAGCCACGTGTTCTATAAAGTTTTCAAAAAAGACCTAGGCTGTAACGTACCTCATGAGCGCCTCCGTCCAAGTACTTGATGATATCAAGGTACTTTGAGTATGTATGCAGTACCCAAGGTACTCACGCTATTCGGCTATTCTGCGGCTCTTGCCGTAACATGCGGCGTAGGTACTTTAAGTAGGTCATATTCTATTGATCGGCCGAGACTCCCATTTGCCGCAGAAAATCTTTCCGCATCAAACACTCAAACACGCGCTCCGCACGCTAAGCCCTGAAACGGATGACACTCACACAGGGTTTCCGCGCACGCTAACTATAACTAATTATCTTAGTGCCCTTCTTAGCACGCTAAACCCGATACTATATGTAACTAACCTTTCTAGGTTAGAGTGCGCGGAAACCCCGTAAATACGAGTAACCCCTTTTCGTCAATGCCAAGACTTGGTTTCCCGGTGTGAAGCCTCCTAAAACCTGGTCGCCTGTTACCATTCC
>JAABUK010001478.1_pt1 | contig 44684 bp, 41 predicted proteins | sample 5559141 | NCBI WGS metagenome assembly JAABUK01 (sample SAMN10711869, study PRJNA513367) | rock metagenome | isolation source: Antarctica rocks | place: Antarctica: Victoria Land, Pudding Butte nord | collected 2016-01-03 | reverse complement strand
TTTGAAGGTAGCGAAAGAGTCCATCTGTGTCATTAAAATGCGGGCATAATCGGGCTTGGCGCAGCGATTATATGGGGAAGTCTCCGCTGCTAGTTGCGCTGCCTGAGCCTTTGCCTGCTCGAAAACCCTATTTGCCTCCTGTCGTGCTTGCTCAGCCGCACGTTGCTCGTCCTGTATGCGGGTCCGTGCTCGATTGCGTCCGCCTTCGCATTCGGCGACTAGCCGGTTGGCATCGGTCCATGTGTATCCTCGGAAGGGGGGTGCGACGAATGCGATGGAGCAATCGGCATTAACAGCCGCTTGCAACGCGGCATCAACCACTGGGGCCTTCTGAGCTGGCACAGCCGAGAAGCTGTTCCAGCCAGCGCGGTATTCTGGCTCCGCCTTCCGCCGATTGTCCATCGGGTCAAGTCTCTGCTTGGCGACCAAACAACCCTGAGACCACTGGCTTCCCAGGCTGGCGGTAGCTGTAACGCAGGGACCAGGCTCGCGCAGGCTCCGCTGCCCGACCCAATACAGGACGCCTTCTTTGTAATCTCCCGTCAGAGAGGCGAACCAAGTCTCGTAGGACGTTCTGTCCGCCAACCCGGCGGCATAAGAAGGACTCTGAGCGGTGGCGCTGCCACACAGCCCGATCAAAATGCCAAGAGCGACGAGCAGGCGCATGGTGCGATACCGTTTGTGGCTTGGGTGGAGGGTCTTGAATCTCAGTACTTAACTCTGGCTAAACCGGGCCAGGCAGGCAAGGCGTGGCACAGCCAGGCGCGGCGGAGCTAGGCTGGCCTGTTACCTGGCAGCGCTGCGTCCCGTGGCACCGTCCCGAGCACGAAGGCATCCACTCTGCGTACATGATACCAGCAGCCCTGCACTGGTGAATGGCAGGTCACCTTCTGGCCGTCCCCGGTTCCGCCGTGGTTCCGGAGCTGAGAGTCAGTCCAGCGGATTGCAACCCGGAAGCGCAGAAACGACTGATATCGTTAGGGTTTTTGGAGCGGGCGAAGGGATTCGAACCCTCGACCCCAACCTTGGCAAGGTTGTGCTCTACCCCTGAGCTACGCCCGCGCTCCGAAGCTCCGCGTTTTAGGCAAGTCACTGGACTTGCGCAAGAGGGTTCGGCCATGCCGGCGCGCAGCTGCGCAAACCGGACCAGCGATGGCACTCAGGATGGAACAAGAGCTTGCGGGGAAACCGCCCGGAATAAACCGCGTTGCAGATTTCACCCGCAGCAAGGAGCTTACTTATGGCTATATCCAACGACATCCAAGGCGCCTCCCAGGACGCCAAAGAGCAAATCGCCCAGCTTCGCGATCAGGTGCAGACCTTAATGTCCGAGCGTGTGACCCCCGCGCTGGCCAATGCCGCCGGGCAGGCAGAACAGTATGCCCGGCAGGCCAAGGATATCTACGACGACCAGAGCGAGATGCTTTCCGAGCGCGTGCGCGAGTCGCCGATCGTCGCTATCCTCATTGCGACCGGCGTTGGCTACTTGCTTGGCCGCATCGCGCGCTAAATCGATGCGCACGGTCGAACTCGCAAAAGTCGCGGCCGCGGCGGAGGCACTGCGCCTCCGCCGGATCGCGCACCGGCAAGCGATGCGCGCCGCGTTCGGAGCCGGGGCTGCGGTGTTCGCCATCGCCGTGTTCGTGCTCCTGCATGTGGTGCTCTACCAGCTCCTTGTCCGCGTGGTCACGCCCGTGCAGGACGGCTTGATCCTGCTGGCATTGGACCTGATCATCGCCGGAATCCTGGGCTACCTCGCGATGAGCAACAAGCCCGACGCGATCGAGACCGAGGCCTTGATGGTTCGGCGGCAGGCGGTCGTCGAAATGAAGCGCTCGATGACGGTCATGGCGCTCGCCAGCGAGGTCACCGGCCTCGTGTTGCGCCGGAGGCCAAAGACCGACACCAATACCAGGCCACGCGGCACCGCTCGGCTCATGGGCGAGATCGCGGCGCGGGTCTTGGCCCGGCGCTGACCCCGGGCGTTAGGGCGTCCGCCGGGCAACCACCCGGGCGGACGCCACCCCGCGAGGCCCCAATGCCAGCCAATGCTCCACCCATGGTTATCGTCCGCACGCACGGGCGCATCGGCCACATCACGCTGAACCGGCCCCAGGCGCTGAACGCGCTCGATCTTTCTATGATCCGGGTCATCGCTACCGCCCTCGCGGCTTGGCGTGAAGACCCGTCGGTGCATGCGGTGGTGCTCGACGCCGCCGGCGAGCGCGCCTTCTGTGCGGGCGGCGACGTGCGGACGCTGCGCAGTCTGGTCCTGGCCGGAGACCATGCCGCGGTCGAGGCGTTCTTTGTCGAGGAATACGCCCTCAACCTGGCGATCGCCCGCTACCCCAAGCCGTATGTCTCCCTCATCGATGGCATCTGCATGGGGGGCGGGATTGGGCTGTCGGTGCATGGCGCCGTCCGCGTCGCCACCGAAGGCGCGTCGTTCGCCATGCCTGAAACCGTCGTCGGCCTGTTTCCCGACGTGGGCGCCACCTTCATCCTGCCCCGGCTTCGCGGCGTCTTCGGCATGTACCTCGCCCTGACCAGCGCCCGGGTGGGCGGCGCCGACGCGGCCTGGCTGGGTCTGGCGACGCATTTCGTTCCCCGCGAGCGGATCCGGGGATTGGCGGAGGACCTGGCCGAGCACGGCGTCGCCGCCCTGGCCGCCGCCGCCGTTTCGCCCCCGCCGGGCGAGATGGCCGGCCTGGAATCCGCGATCGCCGGCTTTGGGGGTGGCAGCGTCGGCGAGATCATGCAGGCGCTCGAGCGGATGGACACGGACTGGTCCCGCACGATGCTCGCCACCCTGCGCGCGGTCTCGCCCACATCGCTGCTTTGGACGTTTGAGATCGTTCGCGCCGGCGGCGGGCGAACGCTCGAGCAGTGCCAGCAGGCCGAGCTGGCCCTGACCCGGCACGCAACCCGGCACCCGGATTTCGCCGAAGGCGTTCGTGCCATGGTGGTGGACAAGGACCGCGCCCCGCGCTGGTCCCCCCCGCGGCTGGAGGACGTGGACCCCGCCTTTATTGCGGCGATGTTCCGCTCATAGGCAGGCGAGGGTGTCGGCCGCCATCGCTTGCTCCGGGTCATCGCCGCTGCGTAGTCTGGCCCTAACGCCGCACGGAGGAAAACGATGTCCGACCAAGCCCTATACGACAAGGGACTGCCCATCCGCCGCGAGGTGCTGGGCCCCGAGTACGTCGACGCCTCGCTCGCCCGTGCCGACGATTTCATGATGGCGTTCCAGCGCGCCACCACCGCCTGGGCCTGGGGCTGGGCCTGGGGCGACCCGGCGCTCGACCGGCGCACGCGCAGCATCATCAATCTCGCCATGCTGACCGCGCTGAACCGCTCGCCCGAGATCAAGCTGCACGTGAAGGGCGCGCTGACCAACGGCGTGACCGTGGACGAGATCAAGGCCGTGCTGCTGCACGCCACGGCCTATTGCGGCATCCCAGCCGGGCTCGACGCCTTCAAGGCCGCGCACGAGGTGCTGGTGAAAGAGGGTGCCCTGCCCAGCCCCAACTCATGACGGGGATGCCCGAATACGAGGTGTTCGCGGTCCGCTACGCGCATCGGGAGGCCAAGCGCTCCGACCACTTCATTGGCGGTGATCCGCATGACGGGCCCATGCCGATGGACTACTTCGTTTGGGCCATCCGCGGCGCCGGCCGCGTGGTCGTCGTGGATTGCGGCTTCAACGCCGAGGTTGCAGCCCGGCGCGGCCGCAGCCTGCTGCGCGACCCGGTCGACGGGCTCGCCCTGTTGGGCATCGATGCCGCCACGGTGCCCGAGCTGGTGCTGACGCACTTGCATTACGACCACGTCGGCAACCTCGACCGCTTCCCCGCCGCCACGTTCCATCTCCAGGAGCCCGACCTGCACTTCGCCGTCGGCCGGCATATGCGCCATGCGCACCTGCGGGCGGTGTTCGAGGTGGAGGACGTGGTGGGCCTGGTCCGCATGAACTATGCCGGGCGGGTGCGGCTGCATGACGGCATCGTCGGCCTGCATCCCGGCATCACGCTGTATCCCGCGCCGGGCCATTCCGCCGGGTTGCAATTCGTGCAGGTAAACACGCGCCGGGGCATGGTGGTGCTGGCCTCGGACGTGTCGCATTTCTACGAGAACATGGAGAGCGGCCGCCCCTTTCCCATCGTGGTCAGCGTGGCCGATACGCTGGAAAGCTACGACTGTGCCCGCGCCGCCGCCGCCTCGGCCGCGCACATCATCCCCGGCCACGACCCCCTGGTCATGCAGCGCTATCCCGCACCCTCGCCGGCGCTTGAGGGTATCGCGGTGCGGCTCGATGTGGCGCCCACCGGGGTGGCGCCCACCGGGGTGGCGCCCACCGGGGTGGCGCCCACCGGGGTGGCGCCCACCGGAGTGGCGCCCACCGGGGCTTAGCCGGCCGGTCGCCGCAACCCGCTTTGCGCCGCCCGCAGATTGCGCAAGACTTGCTCCCGGGAGGACATCATGGACAGCGAGACCCTCTTCGATACGGAAGCCGGAGGCGACCACCGGGCCGAGTTGTACGATGCGGGCGGCATCGCCGAGCGGGTCGGCGCCGAGCATGCCGCGGGCGAAGCCGCGCGCCAGCATTACGATCGGCACGGCTGGCTCGCGGTGCGCGGGCTGTTCGACCGCGTGGAGATCGCGGCCGCCGTCGCCGCCATCGACGACCTGATCATCGGCCGGGTGCCGGGCTTCCGGGGGGTGATCTACGAAGCCGCCGTCCGCAACCGCCTGGCAGGCATGGGGCCGGCCGAGCGATACGACGCCGTCCGCAAGCTGTTCCGCTTCGTCGGCTTTGAGCCGCGGCTGCGGGCCATGTCCCAGCAGGTACGCCTGCTCGCGATCGTGCGCAACCTGCTCGGCGGCCAGGCGCCGCACCTGTTCCAGGACATGGCCCTGCTGAAGCCGCCGCTGATCGGGCGGGAGAAGCCGTGGCACCAGGACCACGCGTTCTTCGACTTCACCCTCGACACGCGATTCCTCGGCGTTTGGATCGCGCTCGACCCGGCCACGCTCGCCAACGGCTGCATGCACGTACTGGATGGCGGGCACCTGGCGGGGCCGCGCACCCATTTCCGCCGGCGCGACATGCAGCTTTGCGACGCCGACGTGCTGGGCCAGCGCTCGGTCGCCTTCCCGCTCGAGCCGGGCGACGCGATGTTCTTCGACGGCCTGCTGCCGCACGGCACGCCTGCCAACGCCACGCCCGACCGGCGCCGGGCCTTGCAGTTCCATTACTGCCCGGAGGGCGCGGCCGAGATGGACTCCCAGCTGCGGCTGCAGGTGTTCGGGGCCGAGGGCAAGGACGCTACGTGCTGAGAGGGCCCACCTTGCGGAACTTGTGCAGCGAGCGCAGGTCGTCCGGCATCGCCTGGCCCGGGAACAGCTCGGGCCACTGCGTCCAGGACACCTCGCCCACGTAGATATCGCCCCTGCTGTCCACGGCGATGCCGTGCGGGGCCAGGAACTCCGCCGGGCCGAGGCCCGCATGCAGACCGCCGATGCGGCCGATGCGCTTGCCGGTGTGGTCCAGGATCGAGAGGCGCGGCCCCAGGTTGGGCACGTCGCGGTTGACGCGCATCACCGGGCCAAGCTCGCCCACGTAGCAGTGCGGGCACGTCCCGGCGGGCATGAACAGGCCGCAGGGGCGATGCAGGTTGTTCCACTGCGTCTCATAGCGGCCGTGGCCGTCGAACACCTGGATGCGGTGGTTCTCCCGGTCCGCGACATAGACCCAGCCGTCGCCGTCGCAGGTGATGTTGTGCACGACGTTGAATTCGCCGGGATCGGTGCCGGGCGTGCCCCAGGACAGCAGGCGCTTGCCGTCCGGCGCGAACTTGTGGACGCGGGCGTTGCCGTAGCCGTCGGAGACGTAGATGTCGCCCTGGGGCGAGAGCGCGGTGTGGGTGCAGCGGTGGAACGGCTCGCCGCTCATATACGGTGCGGGCTGGCCGGGGATGCCGAGGGTCAGCAGCACCCGCCCCTCCAGGGTGCATTGCCGGACGGTGTGGTCGGCGTCGTCGGTCAGCCAAACGGTGTCGTCCGGCCCCATGTGCAGGCCGTGCGCGCGGGGGAACACGCCTTCGCCCCAGGCGCGGAGGAACCGCCCCTCGCGGTCGAAGACGATCATGGGATGGTCGCCGCGGTTGAAAACATAGACGTTGTCGTTGCTGTCCGTGCCGACCGCGCCGATCTCCTTGAAGCGCCAGCCCGGCGGCAACTGGGCCCAGCCGGGCACGGGCTCGTAGGTGAACTCGCCGCTGCCAAGGGTCATTCCGTCCGCTCCCGTTTCGCTCGAGGATGCGCCCGCCTGCCCGGGCCGTCCAGGCGAACGCCCGGGTTGACCGGACCAAGGCGAGGCTGCACTACGGCGGCCCGATGGACCAGGAGCAGGCATGACCCGCCTTGACGACGACGAGCCCGAGACCCCCGACCAGCCTGGCACCCCCGAGCAGCCCGAGGTGCCGGAGCCGCGCGGCCCCGAGCCGCGCGAGCCCGGCGACAACCGCACGCTCAGCTCGCCCATCAACGAGCTGGAAAGCCGCCTGTTCAAGCAGCGCAAGGTGCTGATCTTCGGCGCCATCAACGACAAGGTGGCCCGCGACGTGACCGGCCGCCTGCTGGCGCTGGCCAGCGAAGGCGACGGCCCGATCGACGTCTACGTCAATTCGCCCGGCGGCCACGTGGAGAGCGGCGACACCATCCACGACATGATCCGCTTCGTGGATGCGACGACCCCGGTCCGCATCGTCGGCACCGGCTGGGTCGCCAGCGCCGGCGCGCTGATCTTCCTGGCCGGCCGGAAGGAGAACCGGGTGTGCCTGCCCAATACCCGCTTCCTGCTGCACCAGCCGATGGGCGGCGTGCGCGGCCCGGCGACCGACATCGACATCGAGGCGCGCGAGATCATCAAGATGCGCGAACGCATCAACCACATCATCGCCCGCGAAACCGGCCAGCCGTTCGAGCGCGTGGTCAACGACACCGACCGCAACTACTGGATGTCGGCCGAGGAGGCCATCGTCTACGGCATGTGCAGCCGCGTCGTGACATCCTCGAAGGACCTGTAGCCGGGCCCGCTCCTTTCCGTTAGCGTTCCCCCCAACGATACGTTTCGGGGGGAACGACGATGCCTACACGACGGCGCCTGCTCGCCGGTGGCGGCCTTGCGGCCGCGGTGGCGCCACGCCCGGGCGCGCTCGCCCAGGCCGTCAGCGGCCAGTTCACGCAATCCGGCCTGGTCGGCACCCTGCAGGGGCCGAGCCAGTCCGCGCAGGTGCCGGGGGCGTTCAAGGAAGCCCCGGCGCTGGCCGAGCTGGTGCGCCAGGGCAAGCTGCCGCCCGTCGAACAGCGCCTGCCGCGCGAACCCCTGGTCATCAAGCCGCTCGCCGGCACCGGCCGCTACGGCGGCATCTGGCGCCGCGGCTTCATCGGCCCCTCGGACGGCGAGAACGGCAACCGCATCAACGCGTCCGACAAGCTGCTGTTCTGGAACCCGGCCGGCGACGAAATCGTCCCCAGCGTCGCCCGCGGCTACGAGATGAGCGCCGACGGCAAAACCACCACCCTGTTCCTGCGCAAGGGCATGAAGTGGTCCAGCGGCCAACCGTTCACCGCCGACGACTTCGCCTTCTGGTACGAGGACATCTACAGCAACAAGGACATCGTCCCGACGCCGATCCCCGACATGTCGCCCGGCGGCAAGCCGGGCCGCCTGGTCCGCATCGACGAGACCACGGTCCAGTTCCAGTTCGACCTGCCCTACTTCCTGCTGCTCGACGTATTGGCCGGCGATACCTTGCTCGGCGGCGGCCAATCCGTGCGCCAGTCGCAGAACTCCAGCTACGGCGCCTATTCGCCGATGCACTACCTCAAGCAGTTCCTGCCGAGATACTCCTCCGAGGCCGAGGCGAACCGCCGGGCCAAGGAGCTGGGCTACGAGACCTGGGTCCGCGCGCTCAACGTCAAGAAGGACTGGCAGTTGAACCCGGAGCTGCCGACCATCGGCGCCTGGACCACGGTGCGGCCGATCAATACGCCCACCTGGGCCATGCAGCGCAACCCGTACTATTGGGCGGTGGACACCGAGGGCAACCAGCTGCCCTACATCGACCAGATCGTCATGACGCTCGCCGAAGACCTCGAAGTGGTGAACCTGCGCGCCATGGCCGGCGAGTTCGACGAACAGGAACGGCACATCAGCCTGCTCAAGCTGCCCGTGATCCTGGAGAACCGCGAGCGCGGCAAGTACGACGTCCACCTGGACCTCGCCTTTAATGGCGCGGACACGGTGCTGCTGTTCAACCATAGCTACAAGGCCGACCCCGAGGTGGCCAAGTGGCTCAAGAACGCCGACTTCCGCCGGGCGCTGTCCATGGCCATCGACCGCGAGCAGATGAACGAGACGTTCTGGCTGGGTCTCGGCACCCCCGGATCGGTGGCGCCCAACGAGAGCCTGCCGGAAAGCCCGGGTCCGGAGTGGCGGACGAAGTGGTCGACCCTCGACCTCGACCGCTCCAACAAGATGCTGGACGCGCTCGGGCTGACCAAGAAGGACCGCGACGGCTTCCGGCTCCGGACCGATAACGGGCAGCGGCTGGTCATCCAGATCCAGGCGGTGAACTCCCTCCTGCCGTGGCCGCAGCACGCGGAGATGATCTCCCAGCATTGGCGCAAGGTGGGCATCTACAGCGACGTGAAGGAGCTGGAGCGCAACCTTGCCTTGCAGCGCACCCTGGCCAACGAGCACCACATCCATGTGTGGCAGAACGGCGGGTCGGAGCTGATCTACCTATTCCCGCGCCACACCATCCCGGTCGACCCGACCGAGCCTTATCTCGGCGTGGAATACGCGCGCTGGTACGCGTCCGGCGGGCAGCAGGGCACCAAGCCGGACGACCCCAACATCCTGCGCATCTACGACCTATTCCGCAGCGCGGCCGGGCAACAGCGCGAGGAGCGCAACCGCACCGCCCAGGAGATCTGGCGCATCGTGGTGGACCAGCAGCTCGGCATCGGCATCTGCGGCCAGTCCCCGGCGGCCCAGGGCGTCCGCATCGTCAGCCGGCGGCTGGGCAACATCCCGGAACGCGCCTGCATCGCGCAACACTGCCGCACGCCGGGCTCGTCGCACCCGGAGACCTGGTTCTTCAAGGCTTAGCGTGGTCGCCTTTTTGACCCGGCGGCTGCTGCTCGGCCTGCTCACCATCGGGCTGATCTCGATCCTGTCGTTCGCCATCATCCAGCTGCCGCCGGGCGATTTCGTGGACGCCTACGTGGCGCAGCTCGCCAGCTCCGGCAGCTCCGTTTCCGCCGAGGAAGCGGCGGCGATGCGGAAGCTGTATGGGCTGGGCCAGCCGATCTACATACAGTACTTCAAGTGGATCAGCCGCGTCGTGGTGGGCGACTTCGGCGAGTCGATGGAGTGGCGCCGCCCGGTGGTCGAGGTGATCGGCGACCGCATCTGGCTGACGCTGCTGCTCTCGGTGGCGGCGCTGCTGCTGACCTGGGGCCTGGCGCTGCCGATCGGCATCTACTCGGCCGTGCGGCAATACTCCTGGGGCGACTACGCCTTCACCTTGCTGGGCTTCGTCGGCATCGCCGTGCCCAACTTCCTGCTGGCGCTGATCATCCTGTATTTCTCCTTCACCCTGCTCGGCGCCAATGTCGGCGGGCTGTTCTCGGCCGAATATGCGCTGGCGCCCTGGAGCCTCGGCCGGGCCTGGGACCTGGCCAAGCACGTGCCGCTGCCCGCGCTGATCCTGGCCCTGGGCGGCACGGCGCAGCTGATCCGGATCATGCGCGCCAACCTGCTCGACGAGCTGCGCCGCCCCTATGTGGTCACGGCACGCGCTAAGGGGCTGCCGGAGCGCCGGGTCATCCTCAAATACCCGGTGCGCGCCGCGCTGAACCCGTTTGCCAGCAACATCGCCTACCTGTTCCCCTATTTGGTCTCGGGCAGCATCATCGTCTCCATCGTGCTGGGCCTGCCGACGGTGGGGCCGCTGCTGGTCAAGTCCTTGGTGGCGCAGGACATGTTCCTGGCCGGCACCATCGTGCTGCTGCTGGGCGTGCTGACGGTGATCGGCACCTTCATCTCCGACCTCGTGCTGATGTGGGTGGACCCGCGCCTCCGCCACCAGATGGACTGACGATGCCGCTCGACGCCGCCGAACGCTACGCCACGGCCACCCAGCGCCAGCTGATCTGGTGGCGGTTCCGCCGCCACAAGCTGGCCATGTTCAGCCTGGTGGTCGTACTGCTGTTCTACCTGCTGGCCACCCTCGCCGACTTCCTGGCCACCACCGACCCGCACGCGACCGACGCCCGCACCAGCTACATCGCCCCGCAGGGCATCCACCTGTTCGCCGACGGCGCCCTCCGCCCGCACGTCTACGGCCTCAAGGGCGTGCGCGACCCCCGCACCTTCCGCATCGCCTATACGCCGGACCCCAGCCGCCGCGTAGACATCGACTTCTTCGTCCGCGGCTACCGCTACCACCTGCTCGGCGTCGAGACCGACCTGCACTTCATGGGCCTGCGCAACCCGCAGCGCGGCGACGGCATCTTCCTGCTCGGCACCGACCTGCTCGGCCGCGACCTGTGGTCCCGCCTGGTCGTGGCGACCCAGGTCTCGCTCACCATCGGCCTGCTCGGCGTCACCATCTCCCTGTTCCTCGGCGTGCTGCTGGGCGGCGTCTCGGCGATCTACGGCGGCGTGGTGGACCTGGTGATCCAGCGCGGCATCGAGGTGATCCGCTCCATGCCGACCATCCCGCTCTGGCTCGGCCTCGCCGCCGCGCTGCCGAGCGGCTGGGGTGTGACCCGGGTCTACTTCGCCATCACCATCATCATCTCGCTGCTGGCCTGGACCGACCTCGCGCGCGTCGTCCGCGGCAAGTTCCTCTCGCTGCGGGAGGAGGATTTCGTCACCGCCGCCGAGCTGGCCGGCGCGTCCCGCGGGCGGATCATCTTCAAGCACATGCTGCCGAGCTTCACGAGCCACATCATCGCCGCCACCAGCCTCGCCTTGCCGGCGATGATCATCAGCGAGACCTCGCTGAGCTTCCTCGGCCTCGGCCTGCGCCCGCCGGCGATCAGCTGGGGCATCCTGCTGCAGGACGCGCAGAGCATCCAGACCCTCGCCCTCGCGCCCTGGCTGCTCAGCGCCGCCGTGCCGGTGATCCTGGTCATCCTTGCGTTCAACTTCCTCGGTGACGGGCTGCGCGACGCGGCGGACCCCTATGGCTGAGCCCATCCTCACCATCCGCGGCCTGACGACGCAGTTCTTTGGCCGGGAAGGCACCACCCGCGCCGTGGACGGCGTGGACCTCGACGTGTTCGCCGGCCGCACCCTGGGCGTCGTGGGCGAAAGCGGCTGCGGCAAGAGCGTCACCGCGCGCAGCATCCTCGGCATCGTCGAGCGGCCCGGCCGCGTGGTGGGCGGCAGCATCCGCCTGCACCAGGCGGACGGCTCCAGCCAGGACCTCGCCCGGCTGCCGCCCGACGGCCCGGCCATGCGCGGCATCCGCGGCCGCGAGATCGCGCTGGTGTTCCAGGAGCCGATGGCCTCGTTCAGCCAATACTACACCGTCGGCAACCAGATCATCGAGCCGATCCGCCTGCACACGGACCTCTCCCCCAAGCAGGCCCGCGCCCGTGCAATCGAGCTGCTGGACCTGGTGGGCGTGCCCTACCCGAGCCGCCGGATCGACGAATACCCGTTCCAGCTCAGCGGCGGGCTGCGCCAGCGCGTGATGATCGCCATGGCGCTGGCCTGCGACCCCCGCGTGCTGATCGCCGACGAGCCGACCACGGCGCTCGACGTCACCACCCAGGCGCAGGTGCTGGACCTGCTGCGCGACCTGCAGCAGAAGCGCGGCCTGGCGATCATCCTGATCACCCACGACATGGGCGTGATCGCCGAGATGGCGCACGACGTGGCCGTGATGTATCTCGGCCGCGCCGTCGAGACCGGCCCGGTGCAGGACATCTTCGCGCGGCCGCAGCACCCCTATACCCGCGCCCTGCTGCGCTCCATCCCGACCGTGATGGCCCGGCCGCGCACCCGGCTGCCGACCATCACCGGCTCCATCCCGCACCCGTTCAACCGCCCCCCGGGCTGCGCCTACAACCCGCGCTGCGCCGAACGCCTGGGCGCGGTGTGCGAGACCAGCGAACCCCCGCCGGTGGGCGGCGAGGGCCGCCAGGTGCGCTGCTTCCTGCATGGCGGCCGACCGTGACGCCCATCCTGCACGGGGGGCCGCCGTGACCCCCATTCTGCACGGGGGGTCCGCCGTGACCCCCATTCTGGACGTGCGCGGGCTGCGCAAGTACTTCCCGATCCGCAAGGGGCTGCTGCGCCGCGTGGTGGGCCAGGTGCGCGCGGTGGATGGGGTCAGCCTCAGCCTGCACCGCGGCGAGACCTTGGCCCTGGTCGGCGAGAGCGGCTGCGGCAAGACCACCGTCTCCCGCTGCATCCTGCGCGCGATGGCGCCCAGCGCGGGGGAAATCCGCTTCACCGTCGAGGGCCGCACGCACGACCTGGCGCAGCTCTCCCGCCGCGCGCTGCGCCCGCTGCGCCGGCATGTGCAGATGGTGTTCCAGGACCCGTTCTCGTCGCTCAACCCGCGCATGATGGTGGGCGACATCATCGGCGAGCCCTTGCTCATCAATGGCATGGCCGACCGCCGGGCCCGGCGCGCGCGCGTCGCCGAACTGATGGAGCTGGTGCAGCTCCCGGCCGCCTACCTCAACCGCTTCCCGCACGCCTTCAGCGGCGGCCAGCGGCAGCGCATCGGCATCGCCCGCGCCCTGGCCCTCAACCCCAGCCTGATCGTGGCCGACGAGCCCGTCTCGGCGCTCGACGTGTCGGTGCAGGCGCAAATCCTGAACCTCATGCTGGACCTGCAGGACCGGCTTGGCTTGACGGTGCTGTTCGTGGCGCACGACCTGAGCGTGGTCAAGCACGTCAGCGACCGCGTGGCGGTGATGTATGTCGGCCGCATCGTCGAAACGGGCGAGACCGAGGCGCTGTATCGCCGCCCGCTGCACCCCTACACCGAGGCGCTGCTGTCGGCCGCGCCGAAGCCCAGCCCGGGTGCGGCAAGCCAGCGCATCATCCTGCAGCGCGAGATCGCCGACCCCGCCCACCCGCCGCCGGGCTGCGCCTTCCATCCGCGCTGCCGCTACGCGGAGCCCCGCTGCCGCGAGCAGGTGCCGCCGCTGGCGGAGGTCGAGCCCGGCCGCCAGGTGGCCTGCCTGCGCGCGTCCGAGCTGGTTCTGCAAGGCATCGGCACGCCCAAGGGGATGTGATCGGCCCGGCGCGGCGGACGCCATAATCTGCCGGGAATGCTGCGCTATCATAGGGCACGGAGGATTGATCGATGCGAATGTTGAAGAGTTCACTGCTGGCCGGCGCACTGGCAGCCGCACTGGCCGGCGTATGTCTCGCCCCGGCCCCGGCGCAGGCGCAATACTGGCGCGGCTACGGCTGGTATGGCGGCTATCGCAGCTATGGCTTCTACCCGCCCTATTTCGCGCCGCGGGTCTACTATGCTCCGCCGCCGATCTATTACGCGCCGCCGCCGGTCGTCTACGCGGCCCCGCCGGTGTATATCGACCCGCCCCGGGCCTACCGCGTCCCGGCCCTGCACCGCCCGGTGCGCCCGCGCCGGCCGGTGCAGCCCGTCGCCGCCCCATGCGTCTGCGCACCCACGGCGCCGCTGCCGCAACTCCGCCCCGCGCCGCCGCTGCTGCAAGCCCCGGCCGCGCCGCCCAACAACGCGTATCCCCCGGAGCGGCACGATCCCCCGCGCATCGGCTACTAGGCGACCGGAGAGGTCGATACCGCGTCAGGCGGCCCGGGCCAGTGCCTCCGGGTTGACGACGTTCGTGGGCGCGCCGGCCGCGTAGGCGGTGATCTGGTCGAAGATGTCGGTGAATTGCAGGTCGTATTCTTCGTTCGTCACATAACCGATGTGCGGGGTGCAGATCGCGTTCGGCAGCTCCAGCAGCGGATGATGCCCGCCCGGCAGCGGCTCGACCTCGAACACGTCGACGCCAGCGATGCCGGGACGGCCGGCCTGCAAGGCGGCGGCGAGGGCGCCGGGCTCGATGAGCGGGGCGCGGCTGGTGTTCACCAGCATCGCCGTGGGCTTCATCAGCGCCAGGTCGGACGCGGTGACGATGCCGCGCGTGGCGGGCACCAGGCGCATGTGGAGGGAGATGACGTCGCACTGGGCGAAGAACGCCGCCTTCTGCGCGGCCACGGGGAGGCCGTCGGCGCGGGCCGCCTCGCGGCTGGCCTCGCGGGCCCAGACCAGAAGGTCCATGCCGAAGGCGCTTGCGTAGCCGGCGACGACGCGGGCGATGCGGCCGTAGCCGTATAGGCCGAAGGTCTTGCCGCGCAGCGTCGTGCCCACCCCGGTCTGCCACTGCCCGGCCTTGAGCGCCGCCACTTGCTGCGGGATCGAGCGCATGCCGCACAGCGTCAATGCCCAGGCCAGCTCGGCCGTGGGATAGCAGGGCGTGCCGGCATGCATGTTAGAGGAAACGATGACGCCACGGCGTGTGCAGGCGGGAACGTCGATATGCGGATAGACGCTGCGCTGGCTGATGAGGCGGAGCCGGTCGAGGCGGTCCAGCAGCGGCCCCCCGATCTGCGTGCGCTCGCGGATCAGCACGAGCACCTCGGTGTCGGCCAGCCGGCGCGCCAGTTCGTCGTCGTCCTGCACGTGATCGGTGAAGACGGTCACGTCGTGCCCGGCGAGCTTGGCGAAGCACGGCAGGCCGCGGATGGTGTCGTGCCAGTCGTCGAGGATAGCGATTTTCACGTCGGTCCACTCCGTCGGGCGGGCATCATAGCAGGGCCATCAGGGCGCGCACCTCGAACCCGGCGGGGGCGGCGAGCATGGCCGCGATGTCGGCGGCGCGCCTGGAGCCGAGCAGGCCATCGGCCTTGGCGCGGATGCGCGACGGCGGCACCGGGCGGGTCCAGCTGCCCAGCGGCGCGTCGCACCGCCGGGTGATCGGGGCGCCGTCGGTCAGGTCGAGCGTGATGTCGACGTGCATGCGGTCGAAGCGGCCGGAGATCGTGGGGTCGCTCACCAGTACGGTACGGTCGAGCAGGGCGACGGCGTCCGCGGCGAAGCGGCGGGCGTCGGTGAAGCTGCTTGGGTCCACGGCGCCGTCCAGCAGGGCGGCGACGGCGGTGTATTGCCAGGAAAACTTGCCCTCGAGGCCGCTCGTGGGGACGGGCCGGTCGATGTACGGCATCGGCGGCGTGCGCAATTCGACGCGGCGAATGCGGTGGGCTAGGTCGTGCGGCCCGGCGGCCGCTCGGGCTTCGAGCGCGGCGGTGATGGCGAAGTGAGTGGCGAACTGGGAGGGGAACAGCTTCCAGGCCGGGCCGGGCTCGAGGGCTCGGGGCACGGCGAGCGGGGCGAGGAGGGGGGCGGGGTCGAAGCCGGCGCCGAACAAAGAGGGTCCCCAGCCGCGGGGGCTGCCGAGCGCGTCGTCGTTGGCGGTGAAGCCGGCCTGGGCGAGCATCGCCGCCTCGACCCCGTGCGCGGCGCCGTCGCCGCAGTGCAGCGCCTTGGTCATCGAGCCCACGTTGGCCAGCAGCCCGGCCGAGCGGGACGCGGCGATGGCGACGGCGGCGGCCAGGTGCTCGCGGCGCAGGCCCAGCATGGCCGCGCAGGCCAGGGCGGCCGCCAGCGGGCCGACGACGCCGGGTGGATGCAGCGTGAGCTTCGCCGGCTCGATCTGCGCCGAGGACAGGCGCAGCCGGCCCTGCGCCTCGACGCCGCGGGCGATGGCCTGGAGCGCGACCAGGCCCTGCGGACCCGCACCCTCCTGCTCGCGCAGCTCCGCCAGAGCGAGCACGGCAGGGAGCAGCGGGGAGAGCGCGTGGTTGGGCGGGTTCCACATCGGCTCGAAGTCGAGCACGTGCATGGCCATGCCGTTGACGCGGGCGGCGTTGACGACGGAGGTGTGGGCGGCGTGACCGATGAGCCGGGCCGGGCCCTCGGTGCCGTCGCGGCGGACGAGGTCGGCCATCAAGCGCGGCCCCGGCTCGATGGCCCCGGCGACGGCGACGGCGAGGCCGTCGAGCAGCAGCAGGCGGCACTGGTCGAGCAAGGCGGGGTCGTCCGCGGCCCAATTGCCGAGCAGGTCGGTGAAGGCGCGGGTCAGCGACTCCGGGGGCGCATCGCGCGTCACTCGGCCGCGGTCGCGCGCTGGGCCGGGTCCGAGGGAAGCCGGTAGAGGACCTCGCCCTGGAACAGCCGCCTCGCGGTGCGATAGACGGTCGCGTGGCGCACATGGACGCCCTCCGGCCGGGTTTCGACGCCGGCGTCGACCATCACGACACCGGACGGGTGGCCGATTCGCAGCGGGCCCGCATGCGCCCGCGCCGGCAGCAGGCGCCAGGCCACGCTGCCCGGCACGCGGCAGGCGGCGGCGAGGCACATCGCCCCGGTCAGCGGCACGGCGCGGTGCGGCTGGCCGATCGAGATCATGCGGACGGTGACGTCCATGTCGTCCTCCGCGAGCTGCCGGGCGGAGAGGGTGGGCGAGGCGGACGGGGCCGCTACCATGGCGACCTTCGGCGCGCCCAGCACCGAGGCGGCTGCCTCGAGGGATGGCGCCAGGCCCATGGCGACGGAGGCGGCGCAGCGGATGGCCTCGAGCCGGGCCAGCAGGGAGGGCTCGCGGTCGACCTCATCCGGCAGCTCGATGCCGGATGCGCCCAGGGCGGCGGCAGCGACGAAGACGCAGGGATTGGCGGCATCCACCATGCTGACCTCGACGGGGCCGAGGCCGGGGACGTCCAGCATGTCGGCGGCGTTGCCGGTTGGCAGCAGCCGTCCGGTACGGGCGCCGCCGGGGTCCTGGAACTCGAGCCGGATGGGCGCGCCGCTGCCGGCAACGCCGTCAAGCACCAGGTCGCCGTCGACGGCGGCGATCCCGTCCTCGACGGGGAAGCGGGCGTGGATGACCTTGTTGGTGTTGGTGTTGTGGATACGGACCACGGCCTCGCCGCCGTTCGGAGCGGGGACCAGGCCCTCGTCGAGCGCCCAGGGGCCCATGGCGGAGGACATGTTCCCGCAATTGGCGGAGTAGTCGACCGCGGCGGTGCCGACCGAAACCTGGGCGAAGGTGTAGTCGATGTCGGCATCCCGGCGGCTGGCCGGTCCGACGATGCAGACCTTCGACAGCGAGGACACGCCGCCGCCCATGCCGTCGAGCTGCCGCCCGTTCGGGTCGGGCGAGCCCATGGCCGCCAGGAAGATGGGGGCCCAGTCCGCCTGGTCGGGCGGGAGGTCGGCGCGGTGCAGCACCAGCGCTTTCGAGGTGCCACCCCGCATGAAGGTGGCGCGCAGCCGTCGTTGCGGCATCTCAATCTTCCCGTTCCCGCCATTGCATATCAGTGTATACAACGTTATACGGTTCGCCAAGGCGCATTCGGGAGGCACTCATCCGCGGGATCGATCTTCAGCCGGACAGCACGCTAATCCCCTTCCCAAACGGGTCGCGCGCAGCGGGCGGCTTGGCGGAACAGGCGTATCGGGCGATCCGGGAGGCGGTCCAGGAAGGTCGGCTCTCGCCGGGCCAGCGGGTGCCGGAGCTTGATCTCTGCGCCTGGTTGAAGATGAGCCGCACCCCCGTGCGCGAGGCGCTGCGGCGGCTGCAATCGGATGGGGTGCTGGTGCATGCGCCAGGCGGCGGGCTGTCGATCGCGCAGCACGACCTGCGCGCGGTGGCCGAGCTGTATGACGTGCGGGAGAGTCTCGAGGGCACGGCGGCCGCGCTCGCGGCGCGCAACGGCGACGCGACGGAGGTGCGCATCCTGGAGGCCATCCTGCACGCGCATCGCCGCCTGCCGGACGACCCGAAGGTGCATGCGCGGGAGAACATGCTGTTTCACGAGCACATCTACCGGGCCGCCCGCAACCGGTTCCTGCTGAAGAGCCTGCAGGACCTGCATGACGCCGTCGCCCTGCTGGGCCGCACCACGTTCGCGGCACCGGGGCGGATCGAGGAGGCGTGGTCCGAGCACGAGGCGATCGTCGCCGCCATCCGCGGGCACGACTCCCCTGAGGCCGAGGCCCTGGCGCGCGCGCATGTCCGCCGCGGCTACCAGCTTCGCCTGGCGGCCATCGCCGAAACCGCGCAGGCCGGGCCGCAAGCCCGGATGGAGCAGCGCCTGCGCCCACCCTGAGACCATCACGCCCTGAGACCATAAAGAACTGGACGCGGCCGAAGCCGCGCCGAACACCGGAGGACGTCGATTGAACCAAACCGAGCTGACACGCCGGGCCGCGCTGGCCTTCCTGTTGGGTGCTGCGGCGGCGCCGTTCGCGGCACGGGCAGCCGAGGATTGGGCGGCCGTGCAGGAGGCCGCGCGCAAGGAGGGCCGGCTCAGCTTCTACCACAACCTCCGGCCCCAGGGCGTGGAAGCGCTGCTGGCCGAGTTCCGCAAGGCCTACCCCGGCATCCAGACGGAACAGATCCGGCTCGGCAGCGCGCCGCTGATCGAGCGGTTCTCGACCGAGTTCAACGCGGGCCGCAACCTGGCCGACGTGATGCTGACCTTCCCCGACGACACGTATTTCAACGGGGTCGACAAGGGCGGCTGGGCCGCCGCCTGGACGCCGCCGGAACTGGCCGCGTTCAAGCCGGGGGCCAACCACGATAACAAGGCCTTCGCCGTCCACACCTCGCGCAACATCATCATCTGGAACAAGCAGCGGGTGAAGCTGGCCGACGCCCCGACGGAATGGACGGACCTGTGGGACCCGAAGTGGAAGGGCAAGGTGGGTATGGACCCGCCCTGGCGCTCCATCGCGGTGCAGGGGCTGGTGGCGCTCTGGACCAAGAACGGCATCTCGGATGCGGCGCAGAAGCTGAAGGCCAACGACGTGCGCTTCTTCGAGGGCTCGGCCGGTGTGTTCCAGGCGGTGCTGCGCGGCGACGTCATGATCGGCACGCTGGCGGACCTGCCGGTGGAGCCCGCGCTCGAGGATGGGGCGCCGGTGGGCTTCGTCTACCCGAAGTCCGGGACGGCCACGAACGACGGCTACGTCATGGTCAACGCGCGCGCGCCGCATCCGAACGCAGGGCGGGTGTTCACGAACTGGCTGTTGAGCGCGCCGGGCCAGGCGGTGCTGCAGCAGCAGGGTGGCCTGCCGGTGACGCGGCCGGGCGTGGCGCCGCTCAAGTTCCTGCCGGCCACCTCGAGCCTGTCGAATGCCGTCGATTCGCTGAAGATCGTCTCCGGCGCCGAGCAGGCGAAGACGATCGAGACCTGGCGCACCACCTTCGGCATCCGCTGAGCGATGCCGCTGGACCAAAACATCCTGGCACTGGCGGCACCGGCCCGGCTCGGGTCCGGCGTCGCGCGGCGGCGTGGGGCGGGCGGCGTGCTGTCGGCCGTCTATATCGGCGTGTTCGCGGTGGTGGCGCTGCTGGCGCTGATCCCGGTTTCGGCGCTGGTGCTGGGCAGTTTCCGCGACGCGGCACCGGGGATGCCGGACGGCCACTGGACGCTGGAGAACTGGGCGGGGCTGGTGTCGCCCGGGGTGATCGACACGCTGTTGACGACGCTGGTCGTGGCGGGGCTCACGACCGGGTTCGCGATGGTGATCGGGACGGCGATGGCCCTCGTGATCCATCGCACCGATTTCCGCTGGCCGAGCGCCATGACGGGGCTGCTGGCGCTGAGCTTCTACTTCCCGTCCTTCATCCTGGCGATGGCGTGGATCGTGATCGGCTCGCCGGGCGGGTTGATCAACAACGTGCTGCAGGACCTGCTGGGGATCGAGCGGTTCGCGGTCGACATCTACGGCGTGACGGGCATCGTGTTCGTCATGGTGCTGCACCAGGTGCCGTTCGTGTACCTGACGATGCGCGGCCCGATCATGGGCATGGACCCGAGCTACGAGGAGGCGTCGCGGACGGCGGGCGCGTCGCCGTTCACGATGCTGCGCCGGGTCACGCTGCCGATGCTGTCCTATGCGCTGGCGTCGAGCGCGCTGCTGTGCCTGGTGATGGCGCTGGAGCAGTTCGGCATCCCGGTGCTGATCGGCGTGCCCGGGCGCGTGACGGTGCTGGCCACGCAAATCTACCTGCTGTGCCGGTTCCCGCCGACCGCGTACGGGCTGGCGGCAGCCGTGGGGCTGACGCTGGCGGCGCTGACCGGCCTTGCGATCCTGCTGCAGCGGCGGCTGGCGCAGGGCGGCCGTTCGGTGGTGACCACCGGGAAGGCGGGGCGGATCACGCCCATTCCGCTGGGTGCCTGGCGCTGGCCGGTGAACCTGCTGTGCGGGACCTATGTCGCTGTGGCGCTCGTGCTGCCGAGCCTCATCCTGCTCTACACTTCGGTCATCAAGTTCTTCACCGCCAACCCGTTCGACGCGGCGTTCACGCTGCGGAACTACGCCTATGTCTGGAGCTCCGAGGAGACGCAGCGGGCGATCCTGAACACGCTGATCGTCTCCGGCGGGGGCGCGCTGGTGGGCGTGCTGCTGGGGGCGGCGTGCAGCTATTTCACGGTGCGGCTGCAGCCGACGGGTTGGCGGGTGCTGGACGCGCTGGTGATGCTGCCGTTCGGGGTGCCCGGCATCGTGCTCGGGCTCGGGCTGCTATGGGCCTACGCCTACCTGCCGCTGCCGCTGTACGGGACGCTGACGCTGATCGTGCTGGCCTATGTGACGCGGTTCCTGCCGTATGCGACGGAAACCGCGGGCGCCCGCTTCGTGCAGCTCGACCGCAGCCTCGAGGAGGCGGCCTGGACGGCGGGGGCCAGCCGGCAGGCGGGGGTGTGGCGCATCGTCATGCCGCTCAGCCTGCCGTCGCTGCAGAGCGGCTACTTCCTGCTGTTCATGGCCTTCTTCCGCGAGATCTCGGCCACGATCCTGATCTTCACCGCATCGACGTCGGTGCTGTCGGTCTCGATCTGGTCGTCGTTCGAGCAGGCGAACTGGGGGCTCGCCAGCGCCCTGTCGATCCTGGCGATGGTCCTGATGGTCGCGGTCATGTCCCTCCTGCTCTGGGCGATGCCCGGCGCCCGCACACGCTGAAGGACACACCGATGGGTATCTCCATTCGCAACCTGGTCAAGTCCTACGGGGCCGCCACCGTCATCCAGGCGATCTCGTTCGATGTCGCGGACGGGGAGTTCGTGACGCTGTTGGGGCCCAGCGGCTGCGGCAAGACGACGACGTTGCGCTGCATCGCCGGGCTGGACACGCCGAACGGAGGGACCATTGCCATCAATGGCCGCGTGGTGTCCGACCCGGCGCGCGACCTGTTCGTGCCGCCGCACGAGCGCGACCTCGGCATGGTGTTCCAGTCCTACGCCATCTGGCCGCATCTGACGGTGGCGCAGAACGTGGCGTTTCCGCTGACAGTGAAGGGCGGGCGCGACGGCGCGGGCGCGGTGGCGGACGCGGTGTCGTGGGCGCTCGGCATCGTCGGCATGGGGCACCTGGCCGCTCGGCGGCCGTCGGAATTGTCGGGCGGGCAGCAGCAGCGTGTGGCGCTGGCCCGGGCCATCGCGGCGCGCCCGCAGTTGCTGCTGTTCGACGAGCCGTTGTCGAACCTCGACGCCCGGCTGCGCGACCGCACGCGGCTCGAGATCAGCCGTATCCAACGGGAACTGCGCGTGCCGACCCTGTATGTCACGCACGACCAGACCGAGGCGCTGTCGATGTCGGACCGCGTGATCGTCATGGAGGCGGGCGCGGTCGTGCAGGAGGGGTCGCCGGAGGCGCTGTACCACCGGCCGGTCAACCGGTTCGTCGCGGACTTCATCGGCAACGCCAACTTCCTGCCGGTGCATCGCGACGGGCTGCAATGGCGGCTGGAGGACGGGACGCCGATTGCGGTCGATGCGGGCGACCACCAGGCGGGCGAGAATGGGGCGGGCGAGAATGGGGTGGGCGAGAATGGGTCAGGTGGACAGCGGGTTGCGCTGCTGCGGCCGGAATCGATCCGCATCGATGCCGAGCCCGGTCCGGTGACGCCCGGTCCGGTGACGCCTGGCCTGAACCGGCTGTCGGGCCGGGTGATGGGCGGCATGTACATGGGGCCGCACGTCGAATACATCGTGGAGGTCGGGGGCGCGCTGATCCGCGCCTTCCCGCCAGGCGCTGCCGCCCGGCAGTCCCGCCACTCTGAGCTTCACCGCCGAAGATTGCCGTCTGGTCGAAACCGGCGCTTCCCCAGACAGGAGCACCGCCCATGCCGGATAGCCTGCCGCAGCGCCTGGTGGCGCCCGATGCTCAGGCGAGTGCCGCGCGGACCTTGGCCGGGTTCGCAGCCGGGCTGTCGTTCGAGGACATCCCGGGCCCGGTGCTGGCGCGCGCGAAGCTGCTGATCCTGGACGCGCTGGGCTGCGGCCTCGGGTCGAACGCCTACGACTTCGCCGACGCGGCGCTGGCGGGCGCGGCGGCGCTCGGCGGCGAGGGGGCGTGCAGCGTGATCGGCCGCGCGGCCCGGCTGCCGCTGCGCGACGCCGCGATGATCAACGGCATGCTGATCCACGGGCTCGACTTCGACGACACGCATCTGGCCAGCATCGTCCACCCGACCGCCGCCTGCCTGCCGACCGCGCTGACGATGGGCGAAGCCCTAGGCGTCGACGGGCGCGCCCTGCTGGTGGCCTATGCCGCCGGGATGGAGACGGCGATCCGGGTGGGGGCGGCGGCGCGCGGCGGCTTCCATCACACCGGGTTCCACGCGACCGGGATCGTCGCGCATTTCAGCGCGAGCGTGGTCGCCGGGCGGCTGCTGGGCTTGCCTGCGGAGGCGATCACCGCGGCGCAGGGGATCGCGGCCAGCACGGCCTCTGGCGTGCAGGTGTTCCTCGAGGAGGGGGCCTGGACCAAGCGGCTGCATCCCGGCTGGGCCGCCGTCGCGGGGATCACCGCCGCGCGGTTGGCGCAGAACGGGTTCAAGGCGCCGACCCGGCCGTACGAGGGCCGCTTCGGGCTGTTCGAGACGCACCTGCAGCATCCGGCGGCGCCGATCGACGTACCGGCGGAGCTGGCGACGCTCGGGACGGTCTGGGAGCTAGCGGCAACGGCGATCAAGCCCTACCCGGTGTGCCATTTCATCCATGGCTGCGCCGACGCGGCGATCGAGCTGCATGCGGCGATCGCTGCCGAGGACATCGCCCGCGTCGAGGCGCTGCTGCCGCAGGACACGATGCCGATCGTCGCCGAGCCGCACGCGGCCAAGATCCGGCCGGCCAACGACTACGAGGGCAAGTTCAGCGCGCAGTTCGTGGTCGCGACCTGCCTGCTGCGCGGCGCCTTCGGCTTGGCCGACCTGATGCCGGAGGCGCTGGCCGACCCGGCGGTGCTCGACCTGGCTGCCCGGGTGACCTGCGCGATCGATCCGGACAGCGCCTTTCCGACCGCCTTTTCCGGCGGCGTCCGCCTGCATTTGCGGGACGGCCGCACCCTGTTCCGCCACGTGCGGGTCAACAGCGGCGCCGGCGAGCGGGCGCTGGACGAGGCGGCGGTGACGAAGAAGTTCCTGGCCTCGGCGGCGCTGGCCGTGCCGCGCGGCCAGGCCGAGCGCATCCGCGACGCCGTCCTCACCCTTGAGACCCAAACCGTGCCCCACCTGGCCGCCCTGCTGCGCAGCCCCCTTTCGGAGAACCTCCCATGACCATCCCACCCTATGACGCCCCCCCTTATGACGTGATCGTCGTCGGCGCCGGCAATGCGGCGCTGGCCGCCGCCGTCTCGGCCAAGGAGAACGGCGCCGAGCGCGTCGTCGTGCTGGAGAAGGCGCCGCGCGAGATGCGGGGCGGCAACACGCATTGGAGCGGCGGGGTGCTGCGTTTCGCCTTCGACGACCCCCACGAGATCGGGCCGCTGCTGCCGGGCGTGGAGGAGGAGTTCGAGGACTTCTACAGCGGCATCCAGCCCTATACGTACGACGACTTCCACGGCGACCTCATGCGCGTGACCTCCGGCCAGACCGACCCGGTGCTGTCGAAGGTGCTGGTGGAGAACTCCAAGGAGACGGTGTTCTGGATGAACCGCGTCGGCCGCATCAAGATGGAGCCGGCGGTGACGCTGACGGGCGTGCGCAAAGGCAACAAGGTGGTCTGGGCGCGCGGCCTGGTGGTCCGTGCCGAGCACGAGGGCGTGGGGCTGTCGCGGAGCTGGTTCGCGACGGTGGAGCGCATGGGGATCGAGGTGCGCTATGGCGCGGCGGTCATCGGGCTGCTGATGGACGGGCGCGGCCATGCGAGCGGTGTCACGGTGCGCGACGACGACGGCATCCACGAGATCGCCGGGCGCGCCGTCATCCTTGGCTGTGGCGGGTTCGAGGCGAACGTGCAGATGCGGACGCAGCATATCGGCCCGCTGGTAGGTGCGGCCAAGGTGCGCGGCACGCCGCACAATCAGGGCGACGGGCTGCGGATGGCGATGGCCGACATGGGCGCCATGCCCTGGGGCCAGTGGAGCGGCTGCCACGCGACGCCGATCTCGGCGGACTGGGGCAATTTCGCGCCGCGCGAGCTGACGGACCGGAGCAACCGGCTGAGCTACCTGTATGGCGTCATGATCAATCGTCGCGGCCGGCGCTTCGTCGACGAGGGCGAGGACGGGGCGATGTTCACCTACGCCAAGTATGGCCGCGCCATCCTCGCCGAGCCCGGCGCGAAGGCGTACCAGGTGTTCGACAGCCAGGTCGTCCATCTGCTGGAGCCGCGATATTCTACGAGCCAGCCGCTGGTGTCCGACACGCTCGAGGGCCTGGTCGAGCAGATGGACATCGACGACAAGAAGCAGGCGCTGCTGACCCTGCACGAGTACAATGCGGCGGCGAAGCATGCGGCGGATGGGTTCGACCCGACGCAGAAGGACGGCTTGTCGACCTCGGGCCTGGCGCTCGAGAAGACCAATTGGGCGACGAAGATCGAGAAGCCGCCGTACTACGCCTATACCGCGACGGGCGGCATCACCTTTACCTTCGGGGGCCTGAAGGTCGACGAGAACGCGCGCGTCGTCGGCACCGACTGGCGGCCGATCCCGGGGCTGCTGGCCTGCGGCGAGATGATCGGCGGGTTGTTCTACGACAACTACCCGGCCGGCACCGGCCTGGTGTCCGGCGCCACCTTCGGCCGCATCGCCGGGCGCACGGCGGCGCAGTTGCAGTCAAATAGCCGCGCCATGGCCCTGGAAGGAGTGCCGGCATGACCGAGACCCTGCTGCAGCGCTTGGCCGAGCGGGTGCTTGCGTTCGGGCCCGGGACCATGACGGCGCAGGCGACGGCGCTGGCGCGGACGGCGATTACCGATACGCTGGGCGTGACGCTTGCCGGGTCGCAGGAGCCGTGCGCCACGCGGCTGCTGCAAATGCCGGGGGTGGCGGAGCCGGGGGGGCCGTGCACGCTGGTCGGGACGAGCCGCAAGACCTCGGCCCTGGATGCGACGCTGTTCAACGGCACCGCGTCGCACGCGCTGGACTACGACGATTTCAGCCAGCCGCTGGGTGGCCATCAGTCCGTGCCGCTGGTCTCGCCGCTCATGGCGGTCGCCGAGGCAAGGCGTCTGTCGGGGGCGAAGCTCATCGAGGCTTACGTGGTCGGGATCGAGGCGGAAATCCGCCTCGCGCGGGCGGTCAACTTCGTCCATTACGACAAGGGCTGGCATCCGACGGCGACGATCGGCGTGTTCGGGACGGTCGCGGCGGTTGGCCATCTGGTCGGCCTGAACAAAGCTCGCCTGACCACGGCCTTCGCCATCGCCGCGTCGTCGGCGGCCGGGTTGAAGGCGAACTTCGGCACGATGGTCAAGCCGCTGCATGTCGGGCAGTCCACCCGCAACGGCCTGATGGCCGTGTTGCTGGCCGAGGCCGGCTATGACGCCAATCCGGCGGCGCTCGAGCACAAGCAGGGCTACCTGAACGCGTTCAACGGCCCGGGCCTGTTCGACGCGGAGAAGATGTTCGAGGACTGGGCGGACCCGCTCGAAATCGTGTCGGACAGCATGGGGCTGAAGCAGTTCCCGTGCTGCGGCAGCACGCATCCGGCGATCTCGATGATGCTGGCCCTGCGGGAGCAGGAGGGCATTCGGGCACCGGACGTGGCGGCCATCGAGATCATGCCGCATGCCCGCCGGCTGCCGCACACCGACAACCCGGACCCGCGCACGCCGCTGCAGGCGAAGTTCAGCGCGCAGTACGTCGTGGCACGCGCCCTGCTGACCGGGGCCGTGCGGTTCGCGGATTTCGAGGGCGAGGCGCATCTCGAGCCGGAGATACAGGCGCTGCTGGCCAAGACGGTGGCGCGCGCCCATCCCGGCATGGCCGACGACGCCGAGCAGCAGTTCGGGGCCGAGGTGCGGGTCACGCTCAATGATGGACGGGTGCTGTCGCGCCGCATCGACAATCAGGTTGGGCGCGGCGGCGACCAGCCGATGACGAGCGACGAGCTTTGGGAGAAGTTCTACGACTGCGCTCGGCGCGCGCTGTCCAAGCACGACGTGCTGCCGTTGTTCGAGCGCTTGGAGACCTTGGAGAAGGTGGGCGACATCGGCGACGTCATGCGGCTGCTGGCGGTACGGGCGATGCCGGGAGCGACGCCGGTGCGGGCTGCCATGCCGGCGGCTGCGGTTTCGGCGGGGAACACGTTGCTGGAGACGTCCTGGGTGCCCTGACGGGCCAGTTCGGCGCGACGCCGTGCGTCCGCGGCGGTCAAGCCAAATCCGTCCCCAGATGGAACAGGCAGTCGCCCCGTACCGTCCGGCCCGGGATGCGCTTGCACAGCACGAACCCGCCCCGGGCGAAGGCGACCTCCTCGGCCTCGGCCCAGGGTGTCTCCGGCTGGTGGATGCGCGCGGCGGGCTGGCCGGCAGCGACCGTGTCGCCCAGCTCCACCAGCGGCTCGTAGAGGCCGGGGCCGGGCGAATACACGAAGTAGTCCGGCCCGGCGACGTCCAGCAACCGCGTCGCGTGCGGCTCGGCCAGGCTGTCCGGCACGATGCCCATATGGGCCAGCACGTTGCGCAGCCCCCGCTCCGCCACCCGCACCGCCGCCGGCGTCACCGTGCCCGCGCCGCCCAGTTCGCTGCCCAGTACCAGCTTGCCCGCGCGCAGCCCGGCGCCCGAGGTCGTCCGCACCGCGCCCTGGCCCGGCGAGGCATGGCCCACATACGACACCGGCGCCCCGAAGGCCCGCAAGGCGGCCAGCAGCTTGGCCTGCCGCACCGGGTCCTCGTCATCCTGCATCATCAGCGCCGATGGCACGTACATCAGCGACGACCCGCCGGAATGCAGGTCGCAGATCATGTCGGCCCGGGCCACCAGCTCATGCTCGATGAACCAGGCGATCTGCTCGGTGACGGACCCGTCGGGGTCGCCTGGGAACAGCCGGTTCAGGTTGCCCCCGTCGATCGGCGAGGTCCGCCGCCCCGCCACCGCCGCCGGCAGGTTGGCCGCCGGCAACAGGATCACCCGGCCCTGGATCGTCTCGGGCCGCAACGTGCGCGCCAGGTTGCACAGCGCGACCTGCCCCTCGTACTCGTCCCCATGCGTGCCGGAGATGAACAGCGCGGTCGGGCCCTCGCCGCGCCGGAGCACCACGACGGGGATCGGGATGTAGCCGTAGGCCGAGCTGTGGACGGAGTGGAACAGCCGGACATACCCGTACTGCGCCCCCGGCTTGTCGAAATCCACCTCGGGCACCAGCTTCGTGCGGCGGGTCATTGTTGCGTCACTCCATAGAGGTGGCAGGCGACCAGGTGACCCGGCGCCTGCGGGGCCAGCGCCGGGTCGATCTCGCGGCAGACCGGCATCGCGTGCGGGCAGCGCGTGTGGAAGCGGCAGCCGGGAGGCAGGTTCATGGCGCTCGGGATGTCGCCGCCCACCCTTGCGCGCCGGGCACGGCGCGCCTCGCGGCCTTCGGGGTGCAGCGCCGGCACCGAGGCGATCAGCGCTTGCGTATAGGGGTGCATCGGGCGCGCATACAGCGTGCGCTTCTCCGCCTGCTCCACCACCCGCCCGAGATACATCACCGCCACGTGGTCGGAGATATGCCGCACCACGCCCAGGTCGTGCGCGATGAACAGCATCGCCACGCCCAGCTCGGCCTGCAGGTCCTGCAGCAGGTTCACGATCCCGGCCTGCACCGACACGTCGAGGGCGGAGACCGGCTCGTCGCACACCAGAAAACGCGGGCGCAGGATCAGCGCGCGGGCGATGCCCACGCGCTGCCGCTGGCCGCCGCTGAACTCGTGCGGGTAGCGCCCGGCGGCGCCGGCGGGCAGGCCGACGGTATGCAGCATCTCCACCACGGCAGCCCGCGCCGCCGCATCCGCCCGCGCGCCATGGATCAGCAACGGCTCCATGACGATGCGCTCGATGGTCATGCGCGGGTTCAGCGCGCCATAGGGGTCCTGGAACACGATGCCGGTCGCCCGCCGCGCCGGGCGCAGCGCGGCGCCGTGCAGCGCGCTGATGTCGAGCCCCTCGAAGCGGATGCGGCCCGCGGTGGCGGGCACGAGCCGGATCAGCAGCCGCCCCAGCGTGCTCTTGCCGCAGCCGCTTTCCCCGACCAGGCCCAGCGTGGTCCCGGCCGGGATGGCGAGCGAGACACCATCGACCGCCCGCAGCACGGCCCCCCGCCCGAACAGCCCGGCGCCGGCGATGGGGTAGTGCTTGGTGAGGTTTTCTGCCTCCAGCAGGGCCGCATCCGTCATGGCCCGGCCTGCACCCGGATGCAGGCGGCGGTATGTTCCGGCCCCGCCGGCAGCAACGGCGGTTGCGCCGCGTCGCAGTCCGGGATGCGCAGCGGGCAGCGCGGGGCAAAGCGGCAGCCGGGCGGGCGCGCCAGCGGGTCGGGCAGGGTGCCCGGAATGGCCTCGAGCCGCGCCCGGTCGTCATCGAGCGTCGGCACGCAGGCCAGCAGGGCGCGCGTATAGGGGTGCCTCGGCGCCGCGAACAGCCGGCCGACCGGCGCCTCCTCCACCACCCGGCCCGCGTACATCACCGCAACCCGGTCCGCGACCTCGGCGATGACCCCCATGTTGTGGGTGATGACCACCACCGCCATGCCCAGCTCGTCGCGCAGGTCCAGCAGCAGGTCCAGGATGCCCGCCTGGATGGTCACGTCGAGCGCGGTCGTCGGCTCGTCGGCGATCAGCAGTCGCGGGCGGCAGGCCAGCGCCATGGCGATCATCACCCGCTGCCGCTGGCCGCCGCTCAGCTGGTGCGGGTAGTCGCCCAGCCGACGCGAGGCGGACGGGATGCCGACACGGTCGAGCATCTCGACCGCCCGCGCCCGCCGGGCGGCGCGGCTGGTCTCGCCATGGGCCTCGAGCGTCTCGGTGATCTGCTCGCCGATGGAGAACACCGGGTTGAGGCTGGTCATGGGCTCCTGGAATACCATGGCGATGCCGGGTCCGCGGATGCGCTGCATGCGCAGGTCGGAGAGCCCGGTCAGCACCTGGCCCTCGAAGCGCACCGCCCCCGCCGCCACCCGTGCGGCCGGCTCCGGCAGCAGGCCCATCACGGTCAACGCGGTGACGCTCTTGCCGCTGCCGCTCTCGCCCACGATGCCCAGGATCTCGCCCGGCGCGAGGGTCAGGCTGACGTCCTCGATCGCCGTGACCTCGCCGCGCTCCGTGCGGAAGGCAACCGTGAGCCGGTCGATCTCGAGCAGCATCAGGGCTCCAGCAGGTTCAAGGCTGCAGCCGCAGCCGCGGGTCCAGCACGTCCCGCAGCCCGTCGCCGAGCAGGTTCAGGCCCATGACGGTGATCATCAGCATGACGCCGGGCAGGGTGATGATCCAGGGCGCTTCGCGCATGTATTGCCGGCCCTCGGCCATGATGTTGCCCCAGGTGGGGGTGGGCGGGACCGCGCCGAGCCCGAGGAAGCTCAGCGTCGCCTCGGTCAGCACGGCATAGGCGAACAGGAAGCTCAGCTGCACGATCAGCGGCGCCATGGCGTTCGGCAGCACATGCGTGCGCAGAATGCGCCAGTGCCCGGCGCCGGCCGCCACCGCCGCCTGCACATACTCGGTCTCCCGCAGCACCAGCACGCTGGCGCGCACGATCCGGGCGGTGCGCGGGATGTATACCACCGCCAGCGCCAGGATGACGTTCTCCGTGCTCGGCCCCAGCACGGCGGTGATGCCGATCGCCAGCAGGATGGCGGGAAACGCCATCAGCGCGTCGTTGATCCGCATCACCGCGCCGTCGAGCGCCCGGAAATAGCCTGACACCGCGCCCACCAGCGTGCCGAACACCGCGTTGAGCACCACCACGGCCACGCCGATCTCGACCGACAGCCGCGCGCCCCACACCACGCGCGACCACAGGCTGCGGCCGAGGTTGTCGGTGCCGAACACGAATTCCGCGGACGGCGGCCGGAACTTGGTCCGGATGCCCAGCCGCGTCGGGTCCGCCGTCGTGATCCAGGGTGCGAGCGCCGCGATCACCAGCACGATCGCGAACAGCGCCATGCCCGACAGGAACAGCCGGTGCCGCAGCAGCCGGCGCAGCGTGGCCCGGCCGGGACTGTCGATCGCGGGGGCGATCACGGGGGCGATCACGTGCCGTTAGCGTCCATAGCGGATGCGTGGGTCCAGCAGGGCATACAGCATGTCCACCCCCAGGTTCACCAGCACCAGCAGCGCGGTCACCAGCAGCAGCCCGCCCTGCACCATCGGGTAGTCCCGCCCCAGCACGGCCGAGGTCAGCAGTTGGCCGATGCCGGGGATGGAGAACAAGGTTTCCGTCACCACGGAGCCGGACACCAGCAGGCTGACCACGATGCCGACCACGGTGGTAATCGGGATCATGGCATTGGCCAGCGCGTGCTTGCCAACCACCAGCCGGCGCGGCAGCCCCTTGGCCCGCGCGGTGCGCACATAGTCCTGCCGCAGCACCTCGAGCATGGTCGAGCGCGTGACCCGCGCCAGCAGTCCCACTTGCAGCAAGGCCAGCGAGACGGCCGGCATGGTGCTTGTGCGGAACCAGCCCCAGGTGTCGTCGGTGAACGCGATGTAGCCGCCCGTCGGCAGCCAGCCCAGGCCGACGGCGAACCAGATGATGAACAGCAGCCCCAGGAAGAAATTGGGCACCGAAATGCCCAGCATGGCGAACATCATCGCCGCCTGGTCCACCCAGCTGTTCTGCCGCAAGGCCGCCAGGATGCCGCTGCCGATCCCCAGCACCAGCGTGATCGCCAGCGCATACAGCGACAGCGCGATGGTGACCGGCAGGCGCTCCAGGGTGGCCCACAGCACGCTGCGCCCGAGCAGGATCGAACGTCCGAGGTCGCCCTGCAGCATCCCGCCATACCAGCGCAGCGCCTGGGTCAGCACGGGCTGGTCGAGCCCCAGCTGCTGGCGGATGTCGGCCACCATCTGCGGCGTGGCCGACAGCCCGGCGATCGCCGCCGAGGGGTCCCCGGGGATGAGCCGCATCAGTCCGAAGGAGATCACGCTGACGAGCAGCAGGACGGGAACGGCGCCGGCAAGGCGCAGGAGGAACAGCCTAAGCACGCGGGCAGAGGCCGAGGTCTTGGCGTGGCGTCAGTTCGTGAACCAAACGTTCGCCAGGCGCGGGATGCGGAACGGCACGTAGCCCTCCACGTTGGCGCGGCTCGCCTGCACCTTGGTCAGCGCGCCGAACGGCAGGCTATAGGCGCGATCGAGCAGGAAACCCTGCATGCGGCCGAACGCGGCCTTGCGCTCCTCCTTGGTCGGCAGGTTGTTCATGTCCCGCCAGGCCGCCAGGATATCCGGGTCGTCCTTGTTGTCCTTGGGCATGTACTGGGCGGCGGGCGGCGCCAGGAAGGCCATGGTCGCCAGCGCCCCCAGCGCCGGCTGGGTGCCCCAGCCGCTGAAGAACAGGTTCCAGCCCGTGTCGGCCTTCATGCCCATCTGCACCGAGGTCGGCCAGTCCACCACCTTCAGGTCGGCGTTGACGCCCACGGCCTTGAGCTGCTCCTGCACCACGAGAGCCGCGTTGTACATGGACGCGTAGTCCTTGTTGGTCAGCAGCACGATCGGCTGGCCCTTGTAGCCGGCTTCGGCCAGCAGGCGCTTGGCCTTGGCCGGGTCCTTCTGATTGTAGGTGGCCTTGCCTGTCTCCACGTAATCCGGCTGGTTCGGATAGGCATAGCCATAGTTCAGCCGATAGTTGCCGTCGGTCGCGGCATCCATGATCTCGTCCATGTCGAGCACGGCCTGGATCGCCTGGCGCACGCGGATGTCGTCGGTCGGCGGATTGCTCGCGTTCATCGTCGCGATCTGGATCCACCAGTTGTTGAGCGGCAGCAGGCGCACGTCCTTGTTGGTCCGCAGCCGTTCCATCGACTTCGTCGGCACGTCTTCGACGGCATGCAGCTCGCCCGTCTCCAGCCCGGCCACCCGGGCGCCGCCCTCGGTGACGATGCGGAACGTCACCTGGTCCAGGCAGGCCTGCTTGTAGCCGCCGAAGCCGGTCCGCTGCTCGAAGCGGGTGTTCGGCTTGTAGCCATCATACCGCTTGAGGGTGACGAAGCTGCCCGGAACCGACTGCACCAGCTGCCACGGCCCGGTGCCGATGGTGCGCAGCTGCTGCGGCGGGTCGTCCCGCGCCTCGGCCGGCACGATCACCACCGGGATGCTGAACGAGCTGAGCTTCTCGATGAAGGTCGGCTGCGCCGCCTTCATGCGGATCACGAAGGTCATCGGATCCGGCGCGTCCCAGCCGGCGACGTTGTCGAACATCTGCCGGTCCAGCCCGATCTTGCTGTAACGGTCGAAGCTCGCCGCCACGTCGGCCGAGGTCAGCGGCTTGCCGTTGTGGAACACCACGCCGGGCCGCAGCTTGAAGGTGTAGCTCAGCTTGTCCGGCGCCTCGGCGAGGCTGTCGGCAAGGTCGAGGATGGGGTTGTTGTTCTCGTCCCGCGTGGTCAGCGTCTCGAACACGTTCATCGCGATGTTGCGCGTGCTGATGGTGTTGGAGGTCATCTGGTCCAGGCTGTTGACGTTGGCCTCTTGCCCAAACACGAAGTTGCCGCCGGTGCGCGGGCACTTGAACGGCTCCGCCGTGGCCGGCCCGGCCGCAAGCAAGGCCAACCCCAGCGCCGCAAATCCTGCACGCATGTTCCGCGCCCCTACAATTTCCGCGTGAGTGTCGCGGTAGCCCTTGCAAAGCGTCAAGCGATTACGCTTTGCTTGCCGCCATGCCCGATCATCCGCTGCCCGCGCCGCCCGACATCGAAACCCAGGAATGGGCCATGCGCCGCGACATGGCGGCCGTGTTCCGCATTGCCGCCCGGCTCGGCTGGAACGAGCAGATCGGCAACCACAACTCGCTGATGCTGCCCACCGGCCCCGGCGAGCCGCCGCAGTTCCTGATCAACCCGCGTGGCCTGCTGTTCCAGGAACTCACCGCCAGCAACCTGATCGTCTGCGATCTCGAGGGCCGCGTGCTGCGCGGCACCGGCGAGTTGCGGCGCGTCGCCTTCCACATCCATGCCCGCATCCACCTGCGCCACCCCGCCGCCGCCTGCGTCATGCACGTGCATCCGCAATACCTCACCGCGCTGTCCATGCTCGCCGAACCGGAGTTCGCTCTGGCCCACCACAACAACCTGATGTTGAACGACCGCGTGCGGATCGACCATGGCGGGCACGCTCCGGCCGGCAGCACCGAAGAGGGCGACCGCCTGGCCGAGGCGATGGACGGCGCCAGCATCCTCATCATGGGCGGCCATGGCGTGACCGTTGCCGGCCCCACCGTGGCCGACGCCTTCGACGAGCTGTTCATCGCCGAACGCACCTGCATGTACCAGATGACGGCGATGAACACCGGTCGGCCCTTGCGCGCCCTGCCGGAGGCGGGCCGCCGCCGCTGGACCGGCCCCTGGGGCGAGCGGGTGGACGCGCGCCTGCATCTGGACGCCTGGCGCCGTGTGCTCGATCGGGAGGAGCCGGACTACGCAGCCTGATCGCTCGGACCCATCCTACTGCGGCGGCAGCGATGCCAGGTAGGCCGAGATCGCGATCCGGTCGGCCTTAGGGCAGCGAAATACGCGGCCGAGGCCACAAGGTCCGCTTCCGAGATACAGCTGGCGATCGGCACCATCGAGGCCGCGCGCGACCCGATGCGCCCGCCGTTCACATAAGCCCGCATCTGCGCAATGATGTAGGCCTGCGGCAACCCGGCCAGGCCGCCGCTCTCGGGGTGCCCGTTGCCGGACGGCAAATGGCACATGGCGCAGGCCCGCACCGGCGCCTGTCGCCCGTTTGAGACGACCTTCGGCATCGGCGGATGCTCGTCCGGATACCAGTCCGCGACTTCGTAACCGCGGTCGATCTGCCCCTGAGTGAACTGGCGCGCGCTGCCCGGCACCTGCAGCAGTTCGGGCGAGGGGTCGGGAAGGTGCGCGGGCAGTGGCGGATAGGCCCAATCCGGAGCAGTTTGCCCGAAAGCCGCGGCACAGAATGCAAGTGCGACGGCGATCACGAAGGCGTTGTTCACGGAGCCATGATGCAGTCGGCGCTGATGTGAGGCAATGACTCAACCGCTTCTGACCCCCCGTTGTCGCGTGCAGAACGTTTATTTAACGCCAGCGATGCTTTTATCACGACAGGTCGAAGCGCGATGCGGGATGCGTGCGAGGCGGGTGCGATCCCCCGCCAAACAGCTTCTCGCGCAGCGTTCCCGGCGCATAGGCCTCCTTGAACGCTCCCCGCCGCTGCAGTTCCGGCACGACTAGGGCCACGAAATCCTCGAAGCACTCCGGCGTCACCGTCCGCGACAGGATGAAGCCGTCCACGTCGGCCTCCGCCACCCAGGCCAGCATCGCGTCCGCCACCTCGGCCGCCGACCCCACGATCGGCGCCTGCCGGCTGCCGAGCACCATCCGGTCCAGCAGCTTGCGCTTCGTCATCGCCTGCTGCGCCATTGCCTGCAGGTTCGACGCGATCGCCTGCGTGGGCACCGCCGCGATCGGCTCGTCCATGCCGTAGCGGTCGAGGTCGATGCCCATCGAGGCCGAGGCGTGCACCAGCGCCGCCTCGCCGGAGGCATAGCGGCGATAGTCGGCGAGCTTGGCCTGCGCCAGCGCCGTCGTCTCCGCCACGATCACGGTCGCCCCCACGAAGGCCAGCACGTCGCCCGGCGCGCGGCCGTGCGCGACGGCCTCGGCGCGGATGCCGTCCACATGGGCGCGCACGGCGGCTTTGGCCTGGCCGTTGAGGAACACGCATTCGGCGTGGGCGCCCGCAAACCGCTTGCCGCGGGCGGACGAACCCGCCTGATACAGCACCGGCGTCCGCTGCGGCGAGGGCGCGCAGAGGTGGATCGCGTCCATCCGGTAGTGCGTGCCGTGGTGGTGCACCTCGCGCACGCGGGCCGGGTCGGCATAGACGCCGCTGGCCCGGTCCCGCCGCACCGCGTCGTCCGCCCAGCTGCCTTGCCACAGCTTGTAGACCACCTGCATGTACTCGTCCGCCACGTCGTAGCGGTCGTCATGCGCCACCTGGCGCTCCCGCCCCATGGCGCGGGCGGCGCTGTCGAGGTAGCCGGTCACCACGTTCCATCCGATGCGGCCGCGGGTGAGGTGGTCCAGGGTGGACATGCGCCGGGCGAAGGGAAAGGGCGGCTCGTAGCTGAGGTTCGCCGTGACGCCGAAGCCCAGATGCGCCGTCGCATGCGCCATGGCGGGGATCAGCAGCATGGGGTCGTTGACCGGCACCTGCACGGCATGGGCGATCGCCCGACCCGCCGAGCCCGCGTACACGTCATAGATGCCCAGCACGTCGGCCAGGAACAGCCCGTCGAACAGGCCGCGTTCAAGGATGCCCGCGAGCTCCACCCAATGGTCGAGGCTGGTGTAGTCCGCCGAGCGGTCGCGCGGGTGGCGCCAGAGGCCCTGCTGGATATGTCCCACGCAGTTCATGTCGAAGGCGTTCAGGCGGATTTGCTTCAAGCGGAGATCCTTGCTGGCGGCGCTGGCGGCGTCGCAGGGTAGCGCCACATGGGCCGGCTTGCCCAACGGCCCTTGCGCGCGGGCCGCCTTGTGCTGATATCCGGCCCGCCCCGGAGTGCCGTCTCATGCCCGCCTTCTCCATCCCCGCCTTCTCCATCCTCGACCTCGCCCCCGTCCCGCAGGGCGCCACCCCCGGCGACGCGCTCCGCCGCGCGCTCGACCTCGCGCAGCACGCGGAACGCTGGGGCTACCGCCGTTACTGGCTGGCCGAGCACCACAACATGGTCGGCATCGCCAGCGCCGCTACCGCGGTCGCCATCGGCTTCGTAGCAGCAGGGACCAAGCACATCCGGGTGGGCGCGGGCGGCATCATGCTGCCCAACCACGCCCCGCTGGTGATCGCCGAACAGTTCGGCACCCTGGAGTCCCTGTTCCCCGGCCGCATCGACCTCGGCCTGGGCCGGGCGCCCGGCACCGACCAGCGCACCTGGCAGGCGCTGCGGCGCGACCCGGGCGACTCCGACCGCTTCCCGCAGGACGTGCTGGAGCTGCAGGCCCTGCTCGGCCCGTTGCAGCCGGGCCAGCGGGTGCAGGCGGTCCCCGGCACGGGGCTCGAGGTGCCGCTATGGATTCTGGGCTCCAGCCTGTTCGGCGCGCAACTGGCCGCGGCCATCGGCCTGCCCTACGCCTTCGCCTCGCACTTCGCGCCGGACGCCCTGCTGCCCGCGCTGCAGACCTACCGCGCCGGGTTCCGACCCTCGCAGCAGTTGGCCCGGCCGCATGCCATGGTGGGCGTGAACGTGGTCGCCGCCGACACGGATGCCGAGGCCCGGCGCCTGTTCACCTCCGTGCAGCAGAGCTTCACCAACATGGTCCGCGGCGCCCGCGGCAAGCTGCCGCCGCCGATCGACGACATCGACGAGTACTGGTCGCCGCCCGAACGCGCCCAGGCGAGCGGCATGCTGGCCTGCTCTTTCGTCGGCTCGCGCGAGACGGTGCGGCGCGGGCTCGAGCGCTTCCTCGAGCAAACTGGCACCGACGAGATCATGGTCGCCTCCGCCATCTTCGATCAGGCGGCCCGGCTGCGCTCGTACGAGGTCCTGGCCGAGCTGCAGACCGCCCTGGCTTCCAAACCCGCACTCTCGCCCGCCCTCTCGTGAGCACCCCGCCAGAGCCCAGCAAGCTGACGCGCACCAAGCAGCGCTGGGCCGAAGAAGGCCGCTTCCTGGGCAAGTCGGACAGATCCGGGCGCGCGGTGCGCGCCGGCGCCGAGCGTTTGCCGCCGGGTCAGCACGTCGTGCGGGACTGGCCGGTGCTGGACCTGGGCGTGCAGCCCGCGGTGCCGCTCGACCGCTGGGAGCTGCGCGTGTTCGGCGTCGTCGCCGAGCAGGTCACCTGGGATTGGGCGGGGTTCCAGGCCCTGCCGCAGCGGCGCGAGACCACCGACATCCATTGCGTAACCACCTGGTCCCGCTACGACAATCAGTGGGAGGGCGTGGCCACGCGCGACCTGCTGGCCGTGGTGCAGCCGAAGCCCGAGGCGCGCTTCGTGGTGCTGCACAGCCACGACGGCTACACGACCAACCTGCCGCTCGAGGACTTCGCGGCCGAGGATGCCATCCTGGCCCATTCCTGGCAGGGCGCGCCGCTGCCGGTGGCCCATGGCGGCCCGATGCGCCTGATCGTGCCGCATCTGTACCTCTGGAAAAGCGCCAAATGGCTGCACCGCATCGAGGTGCTGGCCGGCGACCGCCCGGGCTACTGGGAGGAGCGCGGCTACCACGACCGCGGCGACCCGTGGACGGAGCAGCGCTACTCGGAATAGCTTACTTTAAGCTTGAAGCATGCCGCGCTTCTGCCCACGCTGCATCCGCAACGGCTGGGGGTCCGGTGGTGGCAGCGTCGACGGACAGCTTCGCGCAGGACAACCTGCCGCCGCGCGAGCTTTGGCCCGACCTGCTGCTGGAGCGGCCGGAGTTCCGCTACCCCGGCCGCCTGAACTGCGTGAGCGCGCTGCTCGATACCTGGATCGCCCGTGGCTGCGGCAGCCGGCCCTGCCTGCGCACCGCCGGCCTGCAATGGTGCTACGCCGACCTGGCCGACCGGGTGGACCGCATCGCCGAAGTGCTCACCGCCGGGTACGGCCTGGTGCCCGGCGGCCGCGTGCTGTTGCGCGCGCCCAATACGCCGATGATGGTCGCGTCGTACCTCGCCGTGATCAAGGCGGGCGGCATTGCGGTGGCCACCATGCCGCTGCTGCGCAGCCGGGAGCTGGCCTATATCCTCGACAAGGCGCGGATTGGCCTCGCGCTTTGCGACCACCGGCTGCTGGCGGACCTGGAAGGCGCCGAGGCGCCGGGCTTGCGGATCGTGGCCATGGGCGGCGCCGGGCCGGACGATCTCACGGCGGCGATGGCGGCCGCCTCGGGGCGCTTCGCCGCCCACGACACGGCGGCGGACGACGTGTGCCTGATCGCCTTCACCTCGGGCACCACCGGGCAGCCGAAGGGCACGATGCACTTCCATCGCGACATGCTGGCGATCTGCGACGCCTATGCCGCCCAGGTGCTGCGGGCCCGGCCGGACGACGTGTTCATCGGCACCGCCCCGCTCGCCTTCACCTTCGGGCTGGGCGCCGTGGTGCTGTTCCCGCTGCGGATCGGCGCCAGCGCCATCCTGCTGGAGCAGGCGGCCCCGGAGGCCTTGCTGGCCACCATCCGCGACCTCAGGCCGACCGTGTGCTTCACCGCCCCCACTGCCTATCGCGCCATGCTCGGCCTCATGCAGCGGGGCGACACCGCCAGCCTGCGCATCTGCGTCTCCGCCGGCGAAACCTTGCCGGCGGCCAGCTGGCACGCCTGGCACGACGCAACCGGCCTCAAGCTGATGGACGGCATCGGGGCCACCGAGATGCTGCACATCTTCATCGCCGCCCCGATCGACCGGGTGCGCCCGGGCGCCACCGGCCTGCCCGTGCCCGGCTACGAAGCCAAGCTGATCGACGCGGCGGGCCAGGACCTGCCGCGCGGTAGCACTGGCCGCCTGGCCGTGCGCGGCCCCACCGGCTGCCGCTACCTCGCCGACGCCAGGCAGCGCCACTACGTCGTTGGCGGCTGGAACGTGACCGGCGACACCTATCACTGGGACAGCGACGGCTACTTCTGGTTCCAGGCCCGGTCGGACGACATGATCGTGTCCTCCGGCTACAACATCGCCGGCCCCGAGGTGGAAGCCGCGGTGCTGTTGCACCCAGGGGTCGCCGAATGCGCCGTGGTGGGCAGCCCGGACGAGGCGCGCGGCATGGTGGTGAAGGCCTACGTGGTGACCCGGCCCGCCGCCACCGCCGGGCCGGAGCTGGCGCGCGCGATCCAGGACTGGGTCAAGTCCGAGATCGCGCCGTACAAGTATCCGCGCATCGTCGAGTTCGTGGAGGCCTTGCCCCGGACCGAGACGGGCAAGCTGCAGCGGTTCAAGCTGCGCTGATTTCGGGCGGTGCCCGACCCTACTCCGCAGCCGCGGCCGGAGCCGCCGCGGTCGCCGCCGCGGTCGCCGCCTTGGGCCGCGCCTTGCGCCGCAGTTCGTCCAACTCCTGCGCCGCCAGCTGTTCCGTGCGCATCAACTGCTGCACGCCGGGCTCGTACTGCTTGGGCTGGGCCAGAGCCACGCCGTAGCGTGCGGCGGCTTGGAGCGTGAAATTGGGGTTGGCCAGATGCGGCCGGCCCAGCGCCACCAGATCGGCCCGGCCCGCGGCCAGGATGGTGTTGACCTGGTCGGCGCTGGTGATGTTGCCCACGCACATCGTCGCCAGCCCGGCCTCGTTGCGGATCTGGTCGCTGAACGGCACCTGGAACATGCGGCCATACACCGCCCTCGCATCGGCCACCGTCTGGCCGGACGACACGTCGATCAGGTCGCAGCCCGCATCGGCGAAGGCCTGCGCGATCGCCACCGCGTCCCCGCCGGTGATGCCGCCCTCCGCCCAGTCATGCGCGCTGATCCGCACCGACATCGGCTTGTCGTCCGGCCAGGCGGCGCGCATCGCCCGGAACACCTCGAGCGGAAACCGCAGCCGGTTCTCGACCGGGCCGCCATAGGCGTCGGTGCGCAGGTTGGTCAGCGGCGAGAGGAAGGTCGCTATCAGGTAGCCGTGCGCGGCATGCATCTCGAGCATGTCGAACCCGGCCCGGTGCGCGCGCCGAGCCGCGGCCGCGAAGTCGTCCCGCACCCGCTCCATGTCGGCGCGGGTCATGGCGCGCGGAACCTGGCTTTCGGGGTAGTAGGGGAGGGGCGAGGGCGCCACGATGTCCCAGGCGCCGCGCGGCAGCGGGCGGTCCATGCCCTCCCACATCAGCCGGGTGGCGCCCTTGCGCCCGGCGTGGCCGAGCTGCAGGCACAGCTTCGCCGCGCTGTTCTCGTGCGCGAAACCGACGATCCCGGCCCAGGCCGCCTCCTGCTCGTCGGTCCAGAGGCCGGCGCAGCCCGGCGTGATACGGGCGGCCGGGCTCACATCCGTCATCTCGGTGAACAGCAATCCGGCGCCGCCGAGCGCGCGGGCGCCGTAGTGCACCTGGTGCCAGGCGCCGGGCACGCCGTCGGCCGCCGAGTACATGCACATCGGCGAGACCACCACGCGGTTGGCCAGCGTCATGCCGCGCAGTTGGAACGGCTGGAACATCGGCGGCACGGGCTTGGCCGCGAACCCGGCCGCCCCAACGCCCTCGGCAAACACCCGGTCCGTCTCCGCCACGAACGCCGGCGCGCGCAGGCGCAGGTTGTCGTAGGTGATGCTGCGGGACCGGGTCATCAGCCCGAAAGCGAACTGCGTTGCGTCCATATGGGCGAAGCGCTTGAGGTGCTCGAACCACACCAGCGACACGTCCGCCGCGTGCTGCGTGCGCTCCACGTCCTCGCGGCGCTGCCGGTCGAACCGGTCGAGCGCCTGCGGCACCTCGGATTCCGCGCGGAACGCCTCGAACAAGGCCGCCGCGTCCTCCATCGCCAGCTTGGTGCCGGAGCCGATCGAGAAATGCGCCGTGGCCTTCGCGTCCCCCAGCAGCACCACGCGGCCCATGGCGTAGCGCGCGGTGCGGATCATCGGGAAGCTGCGCCACAGCGAGCGGTTGGTGATCAGCGCGTGGCCGTCCAGGTCGTCGGCGAACACCTGCTCCATAAAGCGGGCGCTGGCGGCTTCGTCCATCCTGTCCAGCCCGGCGGCGGCCCAGGTCGCCGGGTCGGTTTCCAGCACCCAGGTTGAACGGCCGGGTTCGTACTGATAGGCGTGGGCGACGAAGATGCCCCATTCGGTTTGCCGAAAGCTGAAGGTGAAGGCGTCGAGCGGCTTGGTCGAGCCCATCCAGGTGAACTTGTTGGGCCTGACGTCGACGCTCGGCTGGAAGTGCTCGGCGAAGCGTTCCCGCACCGCCGAATTGATGCCGTCCGCCGCCACGATCAGGTCGGCACCGGCGAACGCGTCGATGTCGTGCACCTCGTGGCGGAACTCCATGCGCACGCCGAGGCTGCGCGCCCGGTCCTGCAGCAGCATCAGCAGGGTGCGCCGGGCGCAGCCGCAGAACCCGTTGCCGCCGATGCGGTGCACCGTGCCCTTGAAGCGGACCTCGATGTCTTGCCAATAGGCGAAGTTTGCGGTGATGGCCCGGTGGCTGATGGGGTCGTACCGCTCGAAGGTCTCCAGCGTCTGGTCGCTGAACACCACGCCGAAGCCGAAGGTGTCGTCGGCGCGGTTGCGCTCGTAGACGGTGATGGCATGGCCGGGCCAGGCCTGCTTCATCAGGATGGCGAAATACAGGCCCGCCGGCCCGCCGCCGAGGATCGCGATCCGCATCGAGCCGCCCCACTCCCAACCAACATACTTTAAGGTTGAAACATCCCAGCCGCAATGGTGTGGTGCCGGGATGGAGCTGTCAGGACGGCAAGCGCTGGTGACGGGCGGCGGGCGCGGCATTGGCCGGGCCATCGCGGCGGCGCTGACCGGGGCGGGGGCCGAGGTCATGGTGCTGGGCCGGGACGCGGCGCCGATGCGCGAGGCGGTGGAGCGCGGCTGGGCAGCCCGGCACCTCGTCTGCGACGTGACCGACGCCGACGCCTTGCGCGCCGCGCTGGACCGGCCGCTTGACGTCCTGGTGAACAATGCCGGCGCGGTGGAGACGGCGCCGATCGGCCGGCTGGACCGGGCGATGTGGGACCGCATGCTCGGGCTGAACCTGACCGCGGTGTACGAAGGCTGCCGGGCGGTGCTGCCGGGCATGATGCGGCGGCGGGCGGGGCGCGTGGTCAACATCGCGTCCACGGCCGGGCTGGCCGGGTATGCCTACACGGCCGCCTATACGGCCGCCAAGCACGGCGTGGTCGGCCTGACCCGGGCGCTGGCCAAGGAGGCCGCCACCACGGGCGTGACCGTGAACGCCGTCTGCCCCGGCTACACCGATACCGGCCTGGTGGAGCAGAGCGCGCGCGCGGCCGCCGCCAAGACCGGGCGCCCGGCCGACGAAATCCGGGCCTTCTTCGCTTCGGCCAATCCGCAACGCCGGCTGGTGCAGCCCGACGAGGTCGCGGCCGCCGTGCTGTTCCTGTGCGGCCCCAATTCGGACGCCATGAACGGCCAGGCGATCGCGGTCGCGGGCGGGGAGGTCTAGCTGCTGAACGCCGACGCCGAAACCCTGGTCAGCGACCGCCCGAACGACCATCGGGTGGAGTTGCGGCTCTGGCTCAGGCTGCTGACCTGCGCCAACCTGGTTGAAGGCCTCGTCCGCACCCGGCTCCGCCAGCAGTTCGGCGCGACCCTGCCGCGGTTCGACCTGCTGGCCCAACTGGAGCGCGCGCCCGAGGGCCTGGCCCTGGGCGAGCTGTCGCGCCGCATGATGGTCAGCAACGGCCCCCACATCTGGCTGCCGTACGACAGCGTGGCACCGGGCTGGTGGAGCGGCTGGTGATGCTGGGCCAGGTGGAGCGGCTGCCGCACCCGACCGACCGCCGCGCCGCGACCGTGCGGCTGACCCCGCCCGGCCGCGCCGCGTTCGGCGAGATGGCGCGGGCGCATGCGGGCTGGATCGAGCAGGCCTTCGCCGGGCTGGAGATCTATCATGTCGCCGACCTCATGGCGGGCCTGGCCCGGCTGAAGCGCTCGGTGCGGGGCGCGCAGCCATGAACGATCCCAAGCACTTCAAGCTCGAGGTGTCCGGCAAGGTCGCGACGGTCACGCTCGATCGCCCCGATCGCAAGAACCCGCTCACCTTCGACAGCTATGCCGAGCTGCGCGACTGGTTCCGGGCACTGCTGTACGATCCCGCCATCAAGGTCGTGGTGATCACCGGCGCCGGCGGCAATTTCTGCTCGGGCGGCGACGTGTTCGAGATCATCGAGCCGCTGACCCGGATGGACATGCCGGGCCTGCTGGCCTTTACGCGCATGACCGGGGACCTGGTGCGGGCCATGCGCGCCTGCCCGCAGCCGCTGGTCGCGGCGGTGGATGGCGTGTGCGCGGGGGCGGGCGCCATCCTGGCCATGGCGAGCGACCTGCGGCTCGGCACCGCGCGGTCGCGCACCGCGTTCCTGTTCAATCGCGTGGGCCTGGCCGGCTGCGACATGGGCGCCTGCGCCATCCTGCCACGGCTGATCGGGCAGGGGCGGGCGTCCGAGCTGCTCTACACCGGCCGTTCCATGCCCGGCGAGGAGGGGGAACGCTGGGGCTTCTTCAACCGGCTTGCCGAACCGGAGGCGCTGCTGGCGGAGGCGACGGCGCTGGCCGAGAGCATCGCCGCCGGGCCGACGTTCGCCAACGGGATCACGAAGACCATGCTGCACCAGGAGTGGTCGATGTCGGTGGACCAGGCCATCGAGAGCGAGGCGCAGGCGCAGGCGATCTGCATGGCCACCGGCGACTTTCGCCGCGCCTTCGAGGCCTTCGCGGCCAAGCGGCGGCCGGTGTTCGAGGGCAGATGATACGCGGGGGACATTGACCGACCGCACCTACCTCGACTGGCCGTTCTTCGAGCCCCGCCACCGCGCGCTGGCGGCCGAGGCCGAGGACTGGGCGGCCAACCACGCCGAGCGGCTCGCCGACGAGGCGGACGTGGATGCAAGCTGCCGCGCCCTGGTCGCCAGCATGGGCGCCGCCGGCCTGCTGCGCCACGCCGTGCCCGAGCCGGGCGGACGGCTCGATGTGCGCTCGCTCTGCCTCATCCGCGACATCCTCGGCCGGCACGCCGGGCTCGCGGACTTCGCCTTCGCCATGCAGGGGCTGGGCACCGGCGCCATCACCCTGTTCGGCACCGAGGCGCAGCGGGCTGCCATCCTGCCCGGCGTGCGCGCCGGCATCCACCTCGCCGCCTTCGCGCTGAGCGAGAAGGCGGCCGGGTCCGACGTCTCGGCCCTGGCGATGACCGCCACGTGGGATGGCGACGCCTGGGTGCTCGACGGCGAGAAGACCTGGATCAGCAATGGCGGCATCGCCGCGCATTACCTGGTGTTCGCGCGCACGGGACCGGGGACCAAGGGCCTCTCCGCCTTCGCCGTGCCCGCGGACACGCCGGGCTTTACCATCGCCGGACGGATCGAGACCGTGGGCCCCCACCCGCTGGCGACGCTCCGCTTCGAGGGCTGCCGCCTGCCCGCAGCCGCAATCGTGGGCCAGCCCGGCGACGGCTTCCGCATCGCCATGTCGGTGCTCGACGTGTTCCGTTCCACCGTCGGCG
>JAABUK010001477.1_pt1 | contig 44685 bp, 43 predicted proteins | sample 5559141 | NCBI WGS metagenome assembly JAABUK01 (sample SAMN10711869, study PRJNA513367) | rock metagenome | isolation source: Antarctica rocks | place: Antarctica: Victoria Land, Pudding Butte nord | collected 2016-01-03 | reverse complement strand
CCTCTTCATTCAATACCCTAATCCGATCTCAGCACGCAAACACTCCTCCTACCACAACGCCAGTACCCATACAAGCACAACGCCTCCATCCAGAAAAAACAGCCGGAGCCTACCAACCATCCACCCACCTTTCCAATCACAACACCTAATCCCAGCCCCTCCTCACTAATACCAACCGCAACCCCCACAGCAAAAATCCTACTTCCCCCACCTCAACGCAATATCAAAACCCATGCCGTAGTGCATAAGACCCTATCGCCAGATACGATATCAAACAAACAACACAATATCCCCACGACCGAAGAGGGGGGGAGATATATGATGCTGATAGATCATTCACTGAAGAAGACTGCTTCGCAGATTCTCTATCCCATGACCATACGACCATGTACTTATAGTAGATCCCCTTGGCGATAAGCAAAGAATGTAGCTACTCAGTAGGAAATGGGATAGAAGTCGATGCTCGTTGTGAGAGAGGGTAATAGCGAAGAACTTACTGATAGTTGAGTTTTGGGTTATGTAGGATCGTTACTCAGACAATGCACGAGGAAAGCAAAATGTTGGTACCGCACACCAGGAACAGGAGCTCGCAGATTTACACATTCAAACCATCAACGGAAAGGGAACTTGGGTAAAAGGGCATGCATTTATCCTATCTAGCGTTCGAGGCACGCCAGGCCCAATCACCCATGCATGTTTCCAGAAGAAAAGGGAAAAAAGCACACTCCTCGCTATGCAGACATCAAGGTATCCTGACAATCAGCAAAAATTGGTATCTCGCAGTCCTCGGACTTCAGACAGGGGGGAATAGAACATGAAGCATACATCGCAGACCTTTGCATACAAGATTTCCTCACCCTCGACTACTCACATCTCGTGAAAGGCAGCAGCGCACGCGTTCTTGCTGATATGCTAACATTCAATGCTACTTGGGCTTGCGCCAATAGTATTGCTGCGTACCTGGTTAGCAGAGTTCCCTATCGACAGGAGCAAATCCTCAAATGATCTTACTTTGTGACTCTTTCGACAATTTCTCAACCCCCTCCCACCCAGTCCCTCTACCATCTCCCTCCTCTCCTCATCCGTGTCAAACTCGGGTTTGTAATAGTACTCGCTCTCCAGCCGTTTTCCGGCGGCATCCTTGCCCTCACGTTCTACAGTACCTACGCAGGGTGCGCTCTCAAGTAACGCTCTAAGCTGTTGGGCGGTCAAGGAATTGGTGTTGTTGTTCACCGTTGAAGATGTGGTGGATGAAGACATGGCTGTCAGATGGGCAGGAAGATTTTGCATCAGTGTTGACAGCGGCGTGGACGAGAGACGCGAATAAACAAGCTGGCTGATCACGTGCTTTGTGATGGGGTCCTTCTCTTCTCCACCGTGAAAAGATTCGGAGACATCATGATCTGAATTGTGGCGTCGACGCTTGGACGCAGTACCGGCTTGCGGCCCTCGCTGAGGAGATATACTCTCTTCTTTGAGCGGATTGAGAGGGAAGCGGTGGGGCGAGGCTTGTGTGGTGAATGACTCCATACGGGCTCCAAGATTGGCGCCGTAGGGGCCGAAAGAGGTTATGATAGGGTCATTCTCCTCATCATTGTCCGAGAAGTCATGAGGAGGGCTAGATTGCAATTCCTGTAGGATGTTACCAAAAGGCTGCGACGAGATTTGAGTCGAAGCTTGAGTAGCTCCTGCTTCCTCCTTCTCTCCATCGGACGGTTCGTCTTCGTAGACCTGAACTGGTACCGCGACTGGAGGATCGGACGCGAAATGGCCAGATGGGGCAGCATGGGTGGCCTGTACAGCAGGGGAGGGAGACACAGGCGACTGCAATCGATGCTGTTGCCGGAGCGGACTTGTGTATGGAGGCCTCGACCGTGCAGCTGCGGCAGCACGCTCTGGGGAATTTTCACTATCCCATGTAGAATCCGTATCTGTGGGCGTAGCGATCTTATTCTCGAATTGTTTTGGCCAAGTCAACAAGACACGTGCGTCTTGCACGTCCACCATAATATCCGCATCTTCAGTTTCAGACGTGAAGGTATCCCCCTTCATAAGCTCCCACGCCTTGCCCTGACAGTGGACTTTAACACCGTTCCAGCCCATGCATTCCACTTGCACTTTCTTGGAGCCTGGTGGGTCAGCCGCAATGTAAACCGCTCGTACGTGTACGCGAGAGATTAGTTTGTTGGTCGAAAGCTGGTAATGTGACGAGTTGCTGGAGCGGCCCATCAGTGTTGGCTCTCCATGCTCCGAGAGTTCAATTGAAGGTACGGTGGACAATGGAGCCCGCTCCGAGAAGGTGGACAGTATCCGTGAAAGAACCGGACGACGCGTATGTGGTGCCTTCGTAGGAGAGGACGAAGGTATTATGGTAGAGGATGTAGGTACTGGTGTTGGGTAAAAACGTTCTCTGCTGGCCGAGGCCTTGGACGGAGACGCGTGGGCCAGGCGTTTTGCAGGGCGAGGTAATTGGGGTGACGAGGAGAAAGGCTCGAAGGCTGGTAATAGGGAAGGCGCTGGACGCTTTACACCAGCTACCGGAGAAACTGGAAGTGGAACGTGTTGCGGAGAAGAGGCCATTTTTGCTTGAATATGCGGGTTCATGCAAGAACGTGAGAGAAGGGCCTTTCTGATATTGGGTATAATATTGATGCACGAGGATCAGAGGGTGTTAGACATGTTCAATTGCAAGCACCAGAGGAGCCATCAGGCATTAGAAGGGGTCGGTAGCATGAACCTAGAGGAGGTTGGTGGTTGGAGAGAAGAAGGTCGCGGACACGGTCAGTCGTTCTCGCCAATTTGAGTTCAGCGCGTGGCTCGCGTTCCCAGCTGCCCCACTTGTCCCGAGCAACTGCATCATTCAACTCGATCAACACCGTTGTCAAGCATAGGGTAAAGCGGTTCATGGAAATGAATAGATTTGGCATAGTGATACATCTCTGCGCCCGTACAATTGACCGCTGCGAAGCCTCGATCCCGGAGACTTGCTTGGGGGTATACCGTCGTCCCCAAACGCCCATCGAATATCCATTGATATCACCTCCTCAAAAATGGAAAGAATGACTCTCGCATTGAGCTTTGTTCGTCTTCACAACCCAAGGCAGAAGCTAGCTCATGAGTGAAATATGTCCATGACATTCGATGAAGACCACTGAAGTGCTGTCCTTGAACACCGCACTCTGCCGAAGACTAGTCCTCCTTGTCGGGGTCCTCATTGGCCAAGATATCTTGGCTGTCTCCCGCTGCCATAGGAGGACTTGATAGATTAGAGCCGATGATTGGGCTGTTGGTAGTAGTGATGGTGCCGTCACTGAGCTGACGTTCTTCCATCGTCAGCTATTTACTCGTCAAACGCAGGCAACAAGCATACCAAGCTCTCGAATTCTCTGCCTCAGCATTTGGTTCTCTCTTGTCAAGTTCTGTGTCTCTGCCCGATAGTAGTCGTTCGAATCGGTCACCGAACCACCGGGACCGCTATAGAAAAATTCGTCGCCTTGTGCAAACAGGCCAGCCGAGGTAGGGCGGCTGCGGAAGGAAGGGGACCCTGTACGACTGGGTGTCTGTGAACGGCGGGAGGACTGGCGGGACAACTCGCGGGACCCACGAAGGACGGGTGACGTGGGGCGTGGGATTTGTGTTCCTGGAGGAAAGTTCGATGGGTGGTCCGCCGGTGGATACGTGTAGACTATGCGTTCGTTAGGAGGCGTGATTTGTCCGGTAGCTGGGGTATCAATCTGAGAGCTCGAGGCAACCGATTCGCGGATCGCTTGAAGTTGAGCTTGGCTATCACGGATCTGTAGCAGGAGGCGGTTCTAAAGAGTCGAAAAACACCATTTAGCACGATTAACAGAGATTAAGGATCCTAGCAAAGAAAGGTCATACCACGCGGAACTCTTGTTCTTGCTCCAGTTCTTGATGGATCTCTCCCAAGCTGGGAGTTCGATCGCGGTACCGAGGTGGGGAGCCATAGCCATGAGGGCTAGAGGTACGGGGAGCAAACGTGATGGGCTGTCGTATATCGCCGGTCTGCAGTCGTAGATCACCAGTTTGTAGCTCACCAGGACCTGGAAGGGCAGGGTCAAAATTGCTAAGAATCACGCTTGATCTACGTCGCTCATATTGCCCGAACTGTGGCGAACGGGCGGGAGGCCGGGTTGAGACGAGGGATGAGCGGCGAGAGGGGTCATGTTGCAGACTTGCATTGTTCATCGTGGCGGCTGCTGCAAGGGAAGGAGTAGAGGCTCGCGGTGAGGGCGTGGGTTGATTGCCATTACCGTCTGTGCGAGGTGGTGAGTATGGTGGAGGGAGGGAGTCGATGTCGGGCATGTTGAAGAGGCTGAAACTCAGGCCGCGCTCTGAGCTCGAGGAGTACGGACGATGCTGGACGTATTAGGTGGGGCGTAAATAAGGATGATGGTCGTCTGAAGATCATCAGATCGAAATGTTCGATCTGACGCAAGCCACTAGAGCACGGACCGATCCGCTCGCGCGGTTTCATGATCCTCTGATTGGTTCATGTCGTGTTTGTTACTTTCAGGCGAGTGGGGGAACTCATGAGCCAAAGTACAGCAAAGACACGTCCATTTGGTGATGTGTGCACGGGTATCTAAATCTCCTCATCCTGAACGCCCTGGATACCGCTCACTCCGGCAACACCGTCGTTCCATCATAAGCACCAGGTAACATCCGAATCTCGCAAAAGGTAGCACGCAGTATAACCATAGAACATCCCCACTTCCGTATGTGAAACAGTCCCACTCATAGTAGTTATCATACAATGATTCTAACCTTATGTACAGAATACGGTATCACATAACGCTCAAATCCAGAAATGTCCTCTGCGGACTTCCGTAAGAGGGATTCCACGGTCCATCCAAAGACCCGCGAAACTTTCTCTCAGATACGCGGATTGGTGGAATGAAAGGGTGTGGGGCAGCCCTGTCAAAGTAGCTATCTGCACGCGACGGAATTGGCATTACAGTCCTCGGGCTCGGGCTCGTTACAGGTGATAAGACCGGGGGTGGCTCTCGCCCAACCCGCGATATGCTTCTGCCCCCTTGAGCATCTTGCTGTGGATGTGGCCGCGGTGGTTCGCAAGTCAGCTTTGGTGGCGCGTCATCCAATGGAGGTGTCAGACCTTCGAATCTGAACGCCGTCTTGAGTCCTGTCTGAGGCGATTGGATAGGCGGCTGGTCTGCTATACCATCACTCCGTACTTCCATGTGGACAGGGCCATGTGGCATTCGATGTTCCGTGCAACATACCTTTGCGGCACCTTGAGCTGGCCCATGAGTCAGGGATGGACGAATTGTTGCCGCGTCTCCAGAAACAGGTTGCACGACGCTCACAGTTGGCGCTGCCAAAGACACGTGCGAAGCCGGTTTAGGCGCAGGAGAAGTGGGTATAGCTTTCACCGGAGGCGATGGGTCAGCAAGGTACGATGATGGTTCGGAGACTGAAACAGCTGGCGAAGACGTTGTTGGCGGTGGTAGCATAGAGTAGCGTGCTCGCTTCGACGCTAATGGTATGGGGGGTAGAGCTGTGATATGAGGTGGTATCAACGAAGCACGATATGGCGAGACTGACCGAGGCAGGGCGGGCAACGCTGCTGTTGGTGGTGGATGGGGTGACGGCGATTGCCTAGCCAATTGAAGTGGAGAAATGCCCCGTGAGTATTCTAGCGAGGATAACCGGCGAGAAAATCGCTTTTCCCCTTCTGAGGAGGGAGGAGGGTTACATGAGCCTGATGGATGTGGGGGCATTGAGAAGGTATCGTTCTCTACTGACGCAATCCTCCCAGCGCCTTGAGGGCTTGGGTTTCGAAGATGTTGGAGCTCGCCTATAGTAGAAGTCCTCTTCTCGGTCATACTACCTTCCTCCATGACAGCAGGCGGAGAAGATGGGTTATGATGAAGGGTAATTGGTGGACCTCGCGTTGTCAATGTCGTCGATGACAACGCAGGCGAGGTCGAATATCGCTTGGTTAACGTAGGGCTGCTGAAATTGGGTGTGGTAGGGGATGAGGTCCGTCTGTGCTGCGGTGTGTAAAGAGAAGATTCCTGTAGTGACGATTTATGCACTGGCATTCGGTGACTAGCATTTGCGCTGGACCCTTTGTGCATCAAGCCATGTGCTGATCCGGGGTATGTAGAAGGCGTTAGCTGGCTTTCGACGAACTCGCAAGACAAATCGGGCACTTCCGAGATCAGTCTCTCGGGGGAAAGCTTGGGCGATGATCCTCGAGACGTTGAGGTCGTTTTTGCGGCAGTAGATGCATACGACTGTCTATGACTCTCTCTTAGGCGATCGAGATAGATCTGATTGATAGATGACGTGGCGTTTGAAACAGAGCGTGACTCTATAGATCTCTGCGTGGCCAATGACTGCCTTTTCACAGCAGCTGGGATTGATGTTTCAACATTTTCTCTCGGTAATTCTGCCAGTCCCCCGGTATTTGTTCGGTCATGGTGGGAGGGCGGAGCGGGCGGTTTCTCGGAGAATCGATTTGGATCTCTTTTGACCAAATATCGTTGACTTGGTTTCTGCTGTAACTGTGGAATTGGCTCTTCGATGAGGTGTCTACGGAATTCATCTGCATTATACTCTTTCCCGCCTATAGCTTGTATTTCTCTTCTTACGGCCACAAGCCAGGTGTTCATCTCATCCGGACACTCCAAAACAAGCAAGAACGTTGATGTGGATCGCCTCATCTCACTGCGGAGACCCAGCTTCTTGAGCACTGACCTTGAAGCATCCTTGTCTAGAGTGCCTTGGTCATCAGATACTTGAGAGACTTGCAGAACATAAGGTTGGCCTGGAATCACATCACTTGCGAAGGCTGCGGACTCCTTGGTTAGGGGCATAATCTTCTCCGGGAACCTATCAAAGGAGCCGTCTCCAGCATATTGTAGAAAATACCCTGATGTCACCAGCACAAATATCTTGCGGGTCCAGTCCCCCTTGGATAGCGGAGCCGCCGCGTTATTCCTTTTCAGCCTTTTTTCTTTTGGATCTCTTGACGGGTAAGGATCCGGGGTGAATGAGTCCGATCTTGGCTTCATACCATGGCTTCTGTTGGCATGGAGGCGAATAATGGATTCTGCAGGGAGGCTTGGAGCACGCAACGTAGCGTGTTTGACAGCTTGGGGATAGGCTTGAAACAAGGGAGGGGGATCCCACGTTTTGATACTGATCTCCTTTTTAAATGATGACTTGGTCTTCAGATTCGGCTTCGAGGTTCGGTGTCGTGAGTATGTAGCTGGAGACCCTATCGAAGGAAGGGCGTCAATCTCTTCCGAGACAGATATTTGTCCAATCTGTTGTGATGCTTCATTGTCTCCTGTCTGTAGCCTCTCCAGACCTTCGTCTCCTTCCAAAGGTATGGCCAGTCTCTCCTGCTTCCCTTCGTGACCTGGCGCTCTGGACCTGCTGAAAAGACCTGCCAGCCCAAACCTAGATGTCCGCCTCTTCAGGTTCACTGCTCTGGTATCAGGAGCAGGTGAAATGTGATTTTCCCGTAGCTCGCATGGCCGTTCGCAAGGAAAACCGCCATAGGGTTGTTCATCTGGAAATTTGACCGCAGGCGCTGTACGGTGGGGTCGGTGGGATACTTGCTTGTCAAAAGAAGTCTGTAGAGGCGGCAGTCGTACGCCTCTGGATTGATCTCTGGGGACATCTTGAGCTGAGTCCATAGCTTTGTAGGTTTTCGTAGCGATCGTAGTGGCCGCCAGGGCCGAAATTCTCCTCAGAAAAGTCCTTAATATTCAGGTCAGGTGCTCAAGCATAGGGCTCAAATCGCGCAAAAGCATTGTCCTCAAGTCCTCGGTCAACGATGGCTTCCACATGCAAAGAGAGCAGACCTCGGAAGGTGAACGTATATCAGCAATGTAGATGTCTGATAGCTTATGCTGTTTAAAAAAACGCCGAGATCTTCAACAGGATCAAGGGAGAAGGCGTCAAATTGCGAGGTGAAGTGCTGCTCATCTACAACATACCAGCAGCGCTTGGATGAGATGGACGATGGTGAGGGTTCAAACGTGGCAGGAATGCGGCATAGAGTACAAGCTGAAACGGAAAGGAGGGACCGCGGATGGTCGAGACACTGTGTCAACGTGACCGCTATCTCCTTCAAAAGTCTCAAAGAATGTGGATTCGAAGGACAGGTTCTGTAGAGACTGCAGAAGGGGGCGGCGCGGAAGTCAAGGGATCGGGTTGGTGAAATGAGTGACGGCAGCAAAGTCCAGGCTTTGCATGAACGGCGCTCCCCGGTCGCCGCCCCCTCCCTGCGACAATCACGATCTCAATCTCACCAAGGTGCTGCTCACCCTGTCCTGGTCTAGCCCTACCACATCTTAAATATAAAGGCTGAATGTGGCCCCGCGGCTGCCTGTAATTTCAAGGTCGACATGGGCACCCCACGATAAAGTAGTAATGTAATTTTAAAGTAGTAGATCGGCGAACCCCTGACATCGAGCTAAATATCCAAGCTAGTTCGTGCACAGGCCACCCCCAAATCTGAGGATCTACTTCACTCTTACTCTAGTGAATTTACAACATACTTCTGCCAGGAAGAATGGCGCTTGAGATGCCATTGCTGTACAACTACTCTATCCCCACTGCATGTTTCCCGTGCAATAAGCGTTTCTGTGGCAGATATGCATTCAACCATGTCTTCATCCCATGGCTGATCACATAATTTTATGACTATACCACTGCGACCGTGGAGGCCGAATAGAGCACATCTTTGGTGATAGGGCGAGCTGCGTTACCATACAGCCTTTTTGCTTGTTCCTGTCACGCTCTGAAGCCATCAGTGTGTTGTGTCTGATAACATGCGGTTGCCGCATTCTTATCCGTGGATCTTGCATTCATGATACCGCTTTGCGGTAATCAGCACCAAGTCGGTGAGTGTGAGAAGTATCGTTGGCGTAGATGGTGAGCCGACCAGTCCCAAGGTCTGATTGCATTGAAATGACGGTTGTCGCATCGCGCGAGTGGCGCATGGTCAATGAAAAGTACTTTTCTTCCTCAGATCCTCTTTGCGCCTGCTGCATATCAAAGAAAGTCTTCTGGCACTTTACGAAATCCCTTGTTTCGGCTTTCCTTTCTTGGCTCGATGTTTTGCGTCCAGAAGGTCCTTGCATGCCTTTGTGCCATTCAGTTCTCCGTGTTTGCTAGGGCTTTGTTTGTTCAGAACCCCAGTCTTCCCTCCATCACACAGACCCAGGATCCATTGGCCCAGAATGCTTCCATGACCGTTTCCTCATCGTGGTGAGTCTCCGCTGACCTGTATTAAGTCAGATACTCAAATTGACCTCCATAGTTGTACCACATTTCCGATTCCCAATAGTACACTGACACTCGTCCTTCAAAGGGGACGAGGCCTAGATCCGATATCGTTACAAGCTGTTCTGGACATCGCTGGTGCCTTCGTTGCTGACAACATCACCGAACACGGTGAAATCGCTGATTGCTATCTCGTACCGCTCGGACACGATCTCGCAGGGAACGTAGAGCTCGACATCTGGCCCTCGGTTGGCTTTCTGACCTGGGCTCAGCTGAGAACAGTCATCCGAGGACTACAGCTTTTTCAAGTCCAAGGCAAAAGGTTCTACTCGTACCACTTCGAAATCCTCCACTCGGAAAAGCTGGACATACACTCGCGTATCGGCTGGGGTAACACTGGGAAGCCATCAGGATTTTTCAAAAAGCAATTGCGAGGGACTTCGCCCTCCAGCATATCGAATTCCATTGCCGAAAGAGCTGTGGATCTGGGCGCGGCTACACCGGATCGTAAGATTTTTCGTATTCCTGGCAGTCAATTGATACTTGTGCTCCGAAAAAGGGCAGCTGTGCAACCAGACTCAGCTGAAGCAATCCTCCTCACCTCAGACGCATGGGTTGTGCGCAAAATCTCCATATTCGGCGAAAATAGTCCTGTGGATTTCATTTTCGACTACGGGACCGGAGACAAACCGTATACGCGATTGATAGTATGGAGTTCGATGGCCAGAAATCTGACCTGGGGCCAGTTGAAGACCGTGATAGATGGATTGTGGATCGTCCTTGTAGACCAGCTCGGATATGGATACACGTTTTTTGAAATTCATGATCGCAAGGTGGACGTGAAACCCCTGCTTGGCTGGGGAGCTATTGTGGAGACTGATCGTCCTGGTCGAAAGCCTTTACTTGAAGTCACGCCATTGATCTCCACGTTAAACTCGACATCCGCAACCTCTCTTTCAACATCTAAGAGGGAACTTCAACTATCCACTGCACAAGGACTGCCCGCGTTGAATGTATCGCATCCAATGTAAGCGTTTCCGAACGCTTATAATCTGGACCAACAACAACTGACACCCGTCGTAGAACCACAGTTGCGTTCCAAATTCCCGCTTCCGACATGAAGCTAGTCATCCAAAACCTCACAAACCCACCGCACGATTGCCCAACCCGTGCATTGACAAAACTGGTCATCTTCGCTGCGATCGAATTCGACGCAGACATATATAAATTCGGCAAGGACACGCCTTCCTCCGGACAGGAATACGTCAGTACAATGCCAGGGGTAGAGCTTCGGTTCTTGAAGGTTTTCAGAGCCCCGCTGGGCTACTTGACGTATGACCAGCTGAGGACTATGATACTAGGCTTGCAGCTCTACATGGTGATTGGGAAGCGTCCGCAGGCGATTGGGTTCAAGGTGCTGTATGGTGACGACGATGTAACACTGGGTCATGGTGCGATTACAGCTCGTGCGGCTCCTGATGTTCTGTTGAGTGGGGCTACCAATGGCTAAATTCCTGGCATCACTCGTTCTGCGACGCTGTGTTCACTGCGAATGATTAGTCACGCAGAGTGACAACCCTGAATATCAGCATTGAAGCACCTTCGAATTTGTAATTGAAGAGAAGTGGTATATGCAACGTAAATGAAAACAGGTTTCAGTCCCTTAGGTGCTAGCGCCCTATCAATCAGTATGTTAGTGAAACGAACAAAGATTTGGGCCAATTCAAATTGCTCTCGCTGTTTTATCTCGCCTCTGCTCATTTAACCAATGATTGCGAGACATCGCAAGGGAAGCTAACAAGTCAAGGTCTAGGATCGCTATATACCTGAGGATGAGCCATATACCTACCAGATTGTTCTGCATTTTCCTTGAGCTAGTGCAAGTAAAGGCCGTTGGTGTACTGCAACTCAGCATCTATGATATGTAGTCATACCTTCTTGTTCATTCCAGGCTCTGAACACTCGTGACCACCGCATAATAAGATACTACAACTTGTTGCTACCATAATACCACAACGACCTGCCTCTATAAGACCACAGAATTCTGCTACAGTAGCCTCCAATTTCTAGTCTAGATGAGAAACTTCTTCTTTCTGAGTCTGTTGTTCGCAAACATCTCATTCATCTGACTGCTATATTGAGGGAGCTTGTCAGCTGAAAAGGTTTTCAAATCACAATAATATTGCTGAATGTTGGATGTCATACCTCGCTATCTCCTCAACGCAAACATTACCGACTTCGCCTAGCTTGCGGACGAATTCCAAAACCCCGGAATGATCAAGGAAGGTGACGTCAATAATCTCTCCTTCGCCATTGTCATCGCGTAGTACAATGCGAGCTTTCGAAGATTCGCGGGCTTTGATCACCCTGCTCACTGACTTCGGCGAGAAGAATAGAGCGGAATGTAGTTTGGTCGCGGATATCCAGGACTGAGAGGCGTGAAATAAATATGATTGTGGCTGAGATCGATAAACCTGGATCGTTTGAGTTTTGATATCTGGCTGTAGCGACGCCATGTGTTCAGGGCCAACGTGGTAAAATGCATCTCCCATGCAGACGGTTTGGACGCCGATCACCCAATTTGAATCTTTCCCCAAAGCCCAGAACTCTGGCTTTTCGGCTGTTGGAACAGGAATAGCGAGTCCATTTTGCCCGACAGCCTGCCTCTTCATCCCAGATGCAGGCTCCAGCTCTGCACAAGCGGCTCTCTTTCGTAGAGACAAGACTGCTGAAGGGCTCTGAGCGGGAGTGGCAAGATAGGGAGAGCTCGGCTGCATCAGAGCTGGAGCCTGTAGATGTCAGCAATTGTCTGTGATACAATGAGAGGGATTGGATTGCGTACCTCGAAGACATTCATCATTCGTTTGTCAATGACCGTAGTGTCTATGTGTAACTCGACCATCTGCTCCCGAATCTCCTTCAACTCCTTCCATCTAGCCATATCGTCGTCGTACGTTACATAGCCTTCTGAGCTGAAGATTCTCGAAACGCTGCCTCTGAAATTTACTTTGTTTAGCTTCATAGCTATCATTTCTTTTCTAATAGCAGACAATTCTTTCACTCTGTCAAGACGCTTGTCAATCTCCTCCGAAGAATCGGGGTCAAAAGCATTAGCGATGTCGAGATCGAGTCTCGCTAGGTCTTTATCATTGTCCATCATGGCCTTTCTGAATTGCATCAGTCGGTTATATCGTACGACCGAGGACTTGTGCTGGCTTTGGCCTGAGGTTGCCATAGATTTTTCAGTCTTGAGACTTGCCAGAAGTGGTCAACGTTCGCTGAATCAGTGTAGAGGGTGACGGTCCGTCTTGGGTATCTCACTAGTCTTCCGGTTTGCCATCAACAAGCTCTTCATAGAGTTGTCTCCTAGAAGAAAAAGATAATGAGATTAGGTCATCAGATAGCGCGAGGGTGGTTGAGATGGGGTCATCACAAAACTCACTTCACTGTACCTCAGCTCACTTCACTTGCTTCCCTTAAATATGACTGTCGCTTCCATCTAAGTGATCATCATACTTAGTGTCTTCTCTCGAGCCTCCTAGTTACAAGCAACGCTCGCAGGCAATTCTAGGAATGCCTCTAAGCTAATATGCCAGCGGTAAACTCGTCCCATGTTTTCGACGAATCGAGTTTCTGACATCACTTACGAATGGCGAACGACTTTGCCACACCTTCGACATACTCCATCTGCTCGAAGAACGGTTATGCCCACGGTATGGTGCAGAGGAGTATGGGCATCACACCGTTGTACACATACTGTTACCAATTTATTTGACGGAGGATATGTCGGAAAGAAAGGGGTCGTTGAGGTTCGAGTCAACTTTCACCTTCGGGAACTTTCCCATCACGGTTTCTTCCCACTTGCTGGATCTACGTATCCAATACCCTCATCCTTAGGTAAGTAAAAGTGTGCAGCTTCTCGACTACACTGAAGGCCGAACGTAACAGTAATCTTGGGGACCATTACCGGAGCTGCGCGCACACAGCAAACCCCTTCTAGACACACCCAAAGTCCAATCTGCTATTTTTTAGACTGAGAGTCATAGCGAGCAAGAGGAGAGCGACACCTCATTGCACGAATCCAAAATGGAGCCCTCGAATTGAAACCAATTCAGCAAAAGTCTCTGCCCTCGAAGCCTGATCATGCGTGTCAGAACTTAGAACGATAGGTGCGAGACTATTGGAGGACGTTCAATTAACCAAACAGCTGGTATAAGCTTCTCTGGGTGATATTATAGACTGAAGACATATAATTCAAAAAGTCATCCCAAATTCTCTTGGAGTCTCCTGAGTGAGGGGACCGACCCAGTGAAGAATATACGCGGCGATCCTACGACTTTTCTGGCCGCGCAGGGTAGACTTACTGTCCTCCAGTATAAGACACAATATGGGTATGGCAAGCCTCCACGTGTTCACCTGATGCAGTATTCCACCAAATTGGGAACAGTTGCAATCAACATCGCAAGGTGAATTGCCCAATTGAGATCTTGATCGTTGGCTGGTAGACGAGCTATGTCATCCGGCTCTTACCTTGCAGTAGGAGACTGAGTCATACTTGTACCCAAATTGCCCTCATCTGTTACTGAAGCAAAAGCCATGAAAGGTCTCCCTCGTGCATCAATCTGATCAATCTAGCTGAGCGAAGGACGACGGCTCCGAGATCTTAGAGAGAGTGGTGAGTTCATCAAATATCAATATTAGCTCTGCAGCAATTCGACTGCAATGCCGATCATTGTTTTACTACTGCTCTGGTCAGGTTCTCTGACGTCTTCCAGCGGGTGCTGCAAGAGAACCCGGTCGAGTCGATGAACCCCATTAGGCCTAGCCGCTAAGGATATCTCTTGGCATGAAGTCTTGGCAACAGCGAGCAACAACTTCGAACAATCGTGCAGGGTGAAGGCCGTCAGGCCACTGAGAAACCTAGTGGGATATCCTCCGGTCATCTCGTCCTTCAAATCCTTAAGGTCATTCGACGCCTACTGTATTGATAGCATGGATGGATAAATAATCGCTTTGATTGCTTGGTAGGGACCGCTTTGTGATGCTCTGAGTGAGTTCCACCCAGAAATCTTTCACTCCCCTCCAACACTTTCCCTCATTTGTTCGAACCACTCCCTCATCTCCTTCGCCAAATCTCCGCCAGTGTCACCCAGAATAGTAAGGACAAGACTGTAATTATTTCCAAGAAACCTTTCCCTTCTGCCCTGCGCAAGACCCTTCGCTACCTTGGTAAGGAAATTTTGCATTTCAGTCCGCAGGCGTCCCAGGCTACGGGCTACTGGTTCACTATCACTCATGGCTGCTTCTCCAGTTCCGGGCACATATACTTCATTGCTGCTCAGTGCTAAAATGCTTTGGAGGAATTGGCCAAAGCGCTGGGTAAGAGCATGGGGAGCCGTTGATCCTTTGCTATCCGTATTCGAGCTCGTCAGCGATAGAGTTGCTCTGGCACCTCCGGAGAGTGCAGCTGTTGTGCGCCGTAAAGATTCGACGTGCATATCCATCGCCACTTGAAACCGCGGCCACAATAGCATATTGGTACCATTAATGTATCCGTCTGCTACGGGACATTTTCGCCGTTGAAGCTCGAAGGCCAGATGCTGAGTGAGCCTAACACAAATTAAGATTCCTAGGCAGTCGCACGTGGTGACTATGAGCTGTTTGGTCAAGGCATGTCCAATGGCAAAAGTCGGAGAGAATATCGAGTTGAAGTATTGCGAGAGCGTCTGAAAGGACACATTGGGGAAGAATGCTGTCAGAAATGAATATTCGGAAGATGCATTGTCTATAAGCGCAGTATTGAAGGCATGAAACGGGCTTTCAAGGTAGGTAGATGTCCGGGACTCTTCAGCAACATGTGCCGGGAGTGCAGAAAATGACGCCCGTTTGAGGACATCAATTCGGCGACCAAGTGCGAGGGCGTCATGTGCGGGTTGGGTGGCTTTCGAGCCGCCGAGGAGAGCACCTGGCTTCTGTCAGCACGTGCAAAGTATCTAGGATGCAAAGGTCAGGGTGTGTACCCTTCTGGCGGGCTTGATCAGTCGCGATAGCATCATGGCTATCGACGACGTTCAAAGGAATCTTGTCAAGGGCCATCCTATATCGGGTAAAATTACTCAGGTAGTACCAGCGCATAGTGTTGATATAGGCTTGGCCAATCTCCTCGGCAAGCTGAGCATGATGTCTGGCTAGGAACCCATAAATATCTTTGTATGCTAGGAAAGATCTTTGCTGGACGATCTGCGCATTGATACTAGGCGATCGCAAAGCCTTGATCTGGGAGACGAAGAAGTCACGTATTCGTTGGATAGCCTACGCTAACAGTCAGTCTCAGAGGGAGTAGCGAGACGTAAACACTCTGACCAAACCCGTGAGGTCCTCCAGTAGAGGCCTTAAATCCGAGGCTGCTAATATTCTGTCAGGCCCCTTGATTTTGTGGTCTATTATTCTCGATCGCATCTCCAGATCCTCGAGTGCCTTCACCCAGGTATTATCGATTGGTCCCTCAGAGATCCTCTTGACCACCGCAGGCGCAATTGAGATCTCTTCCACAGCAGGGCCTAATAGCTTCTCCACAGTCTTTCGATTTTCCAATTTCGTATTCAGAGCGGTAGATCGTGACTGAAGGGTTTCGATCTCCGCCGAAACAGCTCCCAAGTCCTTTTGGAAGTTAGTCAGGGAGACCTCGACCGATTGGAGAACGTTGTCGCATGCCTTTATTTCTATCAGCGCGAACGACAATTTACCAATATGAGTTGTAGCATACTAGGATCGATCTATGGAGGTCCTCAAATTTATCCTTATCCCTTTCATCTAGACTAGCTCAGTACCTATACTCTTACCATACTAGGAAAGCATACATACTCACATTCCTCAGCCGACTGCGTAGCACTATCCATCTCGTCTATATCTCCTTCGTTTTCGTCCTGCAAAAATTCTTTCAGGCTCAGCCCAGCGAAATCAATGTCTTGCGTGAGCTCGGATGACTGCTCAGCCCCAGCGTCCTCCCCATGAACGCCATCCTCTATTACTGGTTTTCCAACCACTTCTTCGAGGACCACCAACGGGTCTGTAAAGTCGACTGGGGGTGTAACTTGCTGCTTCAGGCCGGAGCCATTAGGCAGTCGCGGGGAATTCAGCGATGTAGAGGAGGAATTGAGCTTGGTAACGTTCAGCGACGAAGATCGAGGGCTAAAGGCAGGCCTCGCAGCAGCTCCGGGTCCTAGATGACTTGGCCGTCGAGCCCCTGGTGAAAATGATCTGTTTGGCGGTGGGGGGCCAGACGGCGTAGAGTGACCAGAAAAACGATCAAGCAAGACGTTGGCCATATCGCCAGGTTCTTCCACCGTTCCTGCAGTCTATGGTAACGTCTACCGCGCTGAATATGAGGTTATCGCCGAGACATAGGAAAGGCCTGCCGGAGATAATCGGCTATAAAGAGATCCGCTTGCGGCTCAACGTGGCCTCAGAAAGGTGACTCAGTACGATTGTAGATTTCTCCTTCCTCGATGACATAACCTCAGATACACTCAAAGTGCCTGTGCTCCAAGATCCATTATGGCCTCCCCTCCTCCTCCAGGGCAACAGCCCACCCCACAACAAATGGCCCAGATACAACAACAAATTGCCCAAGAAGCCCAGCGCCGTGGAATGACGCCCCAACAATTACAACAGGAGCAGCGGAGACAACTCGAAGCCGATGCTCAAAAGGCCGGCATGACCTTTGAGCAATATATCAACAAGCTTAAACAAGAAGCCTTTATGAACCATCAGCGCCAGCAGCAACAAGCCCAACAGCAGCAAGCTGTTCAACAGCAAGGCCAGCCGCAGGTGCAGGGACAACAAGGGCAACAGGTCCCTATCACGCCAGGGGCGCCGGATCCAAGCGCGCTGGCGCTGGCGAAGTGGTTGAGAGGGCAGGATCTGAAGACAAGAACATGTATACTGAACGGGCAGAGAAAGGATATGTTTAGAGGTAGCAACTCGCGACCTCTCGGCTTCTTTGATTTGTATTTATGACAGGATGCAGTGAAACGTGCCCTCCGAGCCATCGAATCTCCCGCATACACAAAAGCCGCTTCGAAAAACCCTCTGCTACCCACTATCACCACCGCCACGCCCAAAGCTGAGATCTTCAAACTCCTCCCTCTCTCGCTCCTCGCCCTCCGTGTCTCTAAGTCAGACCCTCATGCCGGCCACGATCATGCTCCTCCCGCCAAACAGAAACGAGTTAAGGGCCTTTGGACCGTCAAAATTGAACAGCAACAGGATATCTCCGACGACCTACATTACGTCTGGTTGTACGATGGACCGCAGTGGAAAACCAAACTGTATGCAGGTGGGGCATTACTACTGATCATGACCGTAGTGATGTTTCCGCTTTGGCCAGTCACATTGAGGATAGGGGTGTGGTATCTTAGTATGGCATTCTTGGGCCTGATTGGATTGTTCTTCGCCATGGCGATCGTCCGACTGATACTCTTCTGCGCGACCGTCTTCACCGTTCCGCCTGGTCTATGGCTATATCCGAATCTGTTTGAGGATGTGGGCTTCTTTGACAGTTTCCGCCCCGTCTGGGGTTGGCAGGAGGTGAGTCCACCCTATACTTTAAGCTTCAAGCTTGAAGTTGGTGGGGTAAGACTGATTGCGGTCGATGAACAGGACAAGAAGAAGAAAATTAAGAAATCGAAGAAAGGCGGGGAGAAGGGCGAGAGTGCCGCTTCTGCAGCACCGAATGCCAATGGGGGTGAATTGACTAAGCGGAAAACGCATGTTCATTCTGCACCTCGCGTGGAAGAGGTCGAAGACGAATAAGCTGATTCGTCTCTTGTATTATTACTAGACCACTTTTATGGATAAATTGGATTTTGCACGGCGTCGATATGACCGTAAGGATGGACATCTTGCGAGCACATAGCGTCTTAGTTGTGTACTCTTAGGCAGCCATCTGTATTATGTCTTCGGGCAATTCACCACCAGTGTACAGTCGCCGAACCATTTCTAAACAAGCTCGCAATCTCTCCACATGTTGCAGGTTATATGGCACCTGTCGACTTTCTCATCATATAAAAAGCCGCCCACACGATTGATCGTTCCATTATCCAAAAGCGATGGATGAAGGAATTGTCCTACTGTCATCACGCCTTTGATCACTAGAGTAAGAACAGTGGATTGAGGGTCTGGAGATGAAGGAGAAGCTTGACAAATAAGCTTAGATCTCATCTCGGTAACCGAATCCTCCAAACGAATCCAGAACCCTGGGCATGTCCGAGGGTGAGAGTAAAGCCAGACTCAGACTAAGGACATCTATAGATATTGAACGATTTCCCCCTTCCCCCATGGTATGGCGACTGAAAATCCCCTTTCGCTGCCCACTCACATCTCACGGGCCGCTTTGGTTTAATCATTGTATCCGATATTGCCATAAAGGGAGTATCCTTCAACCGTAGCGCCAACTGCCTTATTCGCCATGCCCTTAACTAAGACAAGGAAGTGCTCGGTGCGGCAAGACGTTTCAGACGTGTGTAGTTTGTCAAAGGTCCCATGACTAATTATCTAGGGTGTAGCCTGTGGTTGTGATAAATCGTCTCATGCACTTTACGGAAAGTCCGTTTCGGGGACGCCACCAGAACCGAGCTTTGTACTCATACTTCATCGTGAGAGTCTGCGTGTGGTGGTATAGCTTGAGATATTGACAAGGCGCAGGCGTATGCTGTAGCGCATGCTGTAGCGCATGCTGTAGAGGTCTGGTTCAGTCCCCGCCCGACTAACCTTGTAGACAAAGCATTTTAGGCCTTTGATCCAACGCAAGAGCGTTGATAGACTGAAGACGCCATGGCTGAGCTCTCGACGTTTGACTTGAACGGTGGCGAAGTCCCATCGACGACCAAGGTACTGACGGGTTTCAAGGACAGCTCCTTGACACATGTACGGAGCGGAGCGCTTCTAGTGAGCTTGCCAATGCGGCGGGTACGACGATATAGAAGTACTTGGAAGTGGACGTTCCAAGACTCGTGTGCTTGGTGCTATCTGGCACGATGGTCAAGGTAGCGTCACTGTAAAGGAATGGTTCCACTACGTCTTTAGACCCCCAATAGGTCCTTGCAATCGTTGCCTGAGTCTCGTAGCATAGACCGCTGAAAATTTGAGCAACTCTGGTGGAAAGAACATCATCTTCATGCCGTTACTTATACTAGGCCGCGATCGCCGTGGTGGTCTTGATACCTTGAGTTGATACTTCCCTCTTATTGGCTGTAATAGCAGAGATGTTGCGTGTCTTGATCATTCAAAGACTGTGATAGGCTAGAGGAAGAGCCCATTCGGATGATAAGAAATCTGATATTAGTGAGCTAGTGGGTAGGCAGATTTCTTGATTGCATACAGAAGGAAAAACACGACCAGCCAGGAAAATCGAAATCACTTGCCGAGTGTTAGCGGTGTGACTGTACAGGAGGGAAGACTTCGCAAAAACCGGACCCACCGACTTAGAAGCAGTATAAAGCACAAAATATTTCTCCTTGTAGAGGCACAGCCGTAAATCGGAAAACGAACAACATTTGGCTCCATGTCTAAGTGATGAGGGAGATTGGGAAGACCTTCAACTAAGAAGCAGGTTAGCAGATCTTGTAGTGGTTGGAAGCTGAAAATGTTAGTTTGCTATTAGTGTCGTGGAATCACAGCGCTGTTAAGTAGCTGTATGCAGTGTCCAGCTTCCGCTCTCTTGCTACAGCATCATTCTTAGGATGATACACTTTTTGCATTCGACTCAGACTGTCTGAAGCGCCTCCATGCGCAAACTCGTCAAGATGCCATGGAACAACAGTACCAAAGGAGAAGACCTCCACAAGGGATCCTCTTTCGACGCTATCATTACGACAGTAGTCCGGAAAGCCCAGCCCGTGATGACACAAAACCAAGTAGGGCACGTCAATCATCTCACTTGACTCCCACAAACGTCTCCATCGTCCAGGTTGTTCCTGGTACAAAGGGATAGCCGCACAATTTGTCACTTCTCAATGGACGAAGCTCAAACGCCGGGCTCATAGCTCGTGCTTTAGTTGCGAATACCTCCGTAGGGTGTGCAAGTTGTGTTTTCAAAGGAGATCGAGGCAACAAGTTATGCAACCGAGGAGATTCCATCACTGCAGCGACCGAGTACAACCAAGCAAGTTAGGATCTACGTCCCAGGCTCCCGGACTCATACTTTTGATCAGGTCTGAGAGCACGTTGCGTGCTCATTGACGCATTTTCTAAACGTAGACCATACCATGAAAACTGCATGAATTTGTCTCGATGCGGCCGATCTGAAGCAACAAAGCGTAGAAATGATATAAATAGAGTAGCGATGCTTCTTGATTGGTCGATGTGTATCACATTTTCATGCATGTTGCCGTGTCCAGAGGTTTCAAGTTGTGATATCGCTTCCGGCGTGTGAAGCAAACAAGTTTCTGTGGACCTTGCATTTTTGACAGACTCCACGAACCCGTTGACTCGACTGTTACCGTTAAAATCGTTCGTGTAGGCCGACGTTTGGTGCAACGTTCTCGTATGATAAGGCTGAGACCCCTGTTGTCGATTGCTCCAAAGGACGCTAGCAAAGTGCCCCTAACTGCCAGAATCTTGACGTTCATCCCCAAAAAAAAACTGCGAACTAAGTCGATACCCAGCCCGCATTTGGTTGTGGCATCATTCGCTTGCTCAAAGATACGTTGGAGGAGACCTTTTGCTCGCGTAACTGGTATTTTGACTACCAAGGTGAGGCACTGAAGAGGAAGCCGCGGCCTGGGTTGCACTCGCGTACATCTCCAAGGGCGAGACTGCTACTCTCAGGAATCGCAATCATAAACACCTGCTGACTTCGGACTACACTCTAGGTCATTCGTTACTTCCTCAATTGATTAATCCCTTCTCATTCTCTTGAGACTGTCAAGATGGGTGAGCAGTCCTATTTTCGTTCAGACCGAGTTCTTCCCGCATACATTCCAGCATTATACAGTACAATATGTTACACGAGCAGCACTATGATGTTTATCGTGGGCCTGATGAATCTGTGATTGGCGATGGTCGGCGAGTCTCCATCACCAAAGGCAGTGTTGTCTGTCTCGAAATGAGAGGCAGCAGAGGCCCCACGCCTGAAAACACTCCTCCAAGGCTTCAGCTTGCAGGGTCGTTGTCAAACATATTAAATGAAGCATCTATAGCGACCAATGGACCTCTACAAAATGGACCCAGAGCCTCTCCAAGCCCTCAACAAGGGGGTCCTCCGATGCCAAATGGCAAGCCCACGTCACCATACAACGAGCGAACGAACCCAATGAGCCCCAGCGCACAGATTGCAGCTCAGACAGTCAGTTCTAGAGATCCCAAGGCGGCAGCACAGGCTGCTAGTGATATGAGGAATGTGGTGCGAAGGAAGCTTACCGGCTACGTCGGCTTCGCCAACCTACCCAATCAATGGCACCGCAAGAGTGTCCGCAAGGGCTTCAACTTCAACGTCATGGTCGTTGGTCAGTGCTCCGAGGTATACAAACGAGTCCAGGATGCTGACGATCAAAGGTGAATCTGGTCTCGGGAAATCCACTCTGGTTAATACCCTCTTCAACACTTCTTTATATCCCCCGAAGGAGCGGAAAGGCCCTAGTCTCGAAATCATTCCAAAAACCGTGTCCATTCAATCGATAAGCGCCGACATCGAAGAAAACGGCGTCCGTCTACGTCTCACAGTGGTCGATACGCCAGGCTTTGGGGACTTCGTCAACAATGACGACTCGTGGAGGCCCATTGTCGAAAATATTGAGCAGCGCTTTGACGGCTATCTCGATGCGGAGAACAAGGTCAACAGGATGAATATCGTCGACAACCGAGTCCATGCATGTGTCTACTTCATCCAGCCTACAGGCCACTCGTTGAAGCCACTCGACATTGAAGTGATGCGACGACTGCACACTAAGGTTAATTTGATCCCAGTCATTGCCAAGTCAGATACCATGACAGACGAGGAGATCATGTCCTTTAAGGCGAGGGTACGCAATGGAATGATTCTAGATTGAGCCAATTGGCACTAACGAGTTGCTAGATCTTGGCCGATATCCAACATCACTCTATTCAGATTTTCGAGGGTCCACGATACGAGTTGGACGATGATGAGACGATCGCGGAAAACCAGGAGATTATGTCCAAGGTCCCATTCGCTGTTGTCGGCGCCAACTCAGAAGTTACCAGTCCCGAGGGCCGTAAAGTCCGTGGACGTCGCTATCCTTGGGGAGTTATTGAGGTTGATAACGAGGAACACTGCGATTTCGTCAAGCTGCGACAAATGCTCATCCGTACCCATATGGAAGAGCTTAAAGAACACACCAACAACGCGCTCTACGAAAATTACCGCTCCGACAAGCTCACTGGAATGGGTGTGCAACAAGATGCGAGTGTTTTCAAAGAGGTCAATCCTGCCGTGAAGCAGGAAGAGGAGCGTACGCTCCACGAGCAGAAGCTTGCCAAAATGGAATCGGAAATGAAGATGGTTTTCCAGCAAAAGGTCGCCGAGAAAGAGAGCAAGCTGAAGCAGAGTGAAGAAGAGCTTTACGCTAGACATCGCGAGATGAAAGATCAATTGGAGAGGCAGCGGGCAGAGTTGGACGAGAAGAAGTCACGGGTGGAAAGCGGACGACCGTTGGACGAGAAGACTAAGAAGAAGGGGTTCTCCCTGCGTTAAACATGGTAGTCAGCAACTTTCGGCCTGCTTTTAGCCTACGCATTAGCTGGCTTTGCACTGGCATGAGCGGACCTTCGATGCAGCGGTTCTATACTTCTCGATATCCCCAACTTGATCTCCTTGGTACTAGACTCTACAGAAGGACACTGTCGGAAGCTAATGGATAGGGAATGACTGATCAGTGGAGCGGTGTCACCATAGCTTTCAGAAATTGTATTTTTTCTTCTTCTTTAGCCTGTGAGAGCAACTATGTATGCTTCAACTAAGTCCGTATCTCACCAGTGCTGCTGTGGCGGCTTCGTCATCGGAGTGGTACTCTGGCATTCACACGCTGCGTATCTCTAAACACTGGATTCTGTGAGTGAAGGATATGCTGAATGGTAGAACAATGCCGATGCAACGGTGCTCATGTGACCTTCCGGAAGTGAAGCCTGTCAGGGTTCGCCAAGGATGACGCTTGTTGTGTGCCAGAGCCAGCTTTCTTCCCGCGACACAAAAAACTTCCGCCTGTTCTCCAACCACCTGTCCACTTTCCAGCACTTTCTTCTCTTCTGTGCACACCACTCTGCTCACATTATCACAAACACTCATCAGCCCTGTATAGCCTTGGAGCTTTGGAAGACGCACAGAATTGACAAGGCTTCGCAATGGTGCGGTTGCCCCCACTGTTTACCTGCCCTCCGGAAGAGCAAGCATTGACAAAAACTACTGCAGGCGCCTCCTCCGCAATCCGGCTCTCTCATGGATAGAGCTCTCAAGCTAGCCCAGACATTGCAGCAAGTATTCCCAGGGACTGATGAATCCTCTTACGAGACGTGTATTGACGATTGAGAGCAGGTTTGCCTGGTTCTTCGGACATGTAACTCTGCTCCTTTGCTCTGTCCGTTATGGTGTACGTAAACTCGGATCTCATTAGCTGAGAGTACACCCTTGACTGATTGCTCATCAGCTCTCGTACATCACTTTCAACTACTACAGCGCATGGGCCCGTTACTCCTACCGCACGGCTTTCGTGGCCGCCGCTGCGACCTACGGTATCGTCGTCTATAAAGCCTATCGTGCAAGAGCACGAGCTGGCAGTCGCCCACAGGGTGGTGCTTTGGCTTTTGCGGGAGATGAGAACGTGCAATATCTAGGTTTGTTGCTTATGCCTCTCGATCGGTAGCAGACAAATAGCTGATAAGCTCTCTTTCACTAGTCATGGCACTTGTCTGGCTGTTTGGGCGCCAAATCCCTCTCGCTCTCCTACCATTCATGGTTTACTCGGTTTTCCATGTTGCGACCTACACCCGCACCAACATACTCCCTACCATCTCTCCACCCCAGCAATCCGCTGCGACCGCCTCTCCAGGCGCCCGGCCTGCTACAAAGGCTTCTCCTATGGCTGACACCATCGGCAAATTCGTCAAGGAATATTACGATGCTTCTATGACACTCGTCGCCAGCCTTGAAATATTCCTCTGGTTCCGTGTTCTTGGCTCCGCAATTTTGTTTCAAAAGGGCAGCTGGATCCTCTTGGCTGGCTATACAGTTTTTCTGAGGGCCAGGTATAGCCAGAGCAGCTTTGTTCAGGGTGCTGTCGGCCAGATGACTGCTAGGGGAGATGCTTTGGTAGCCAACCAGAGCACACCCCCTGCGGGCAGGCAAGCATGGGAGACTGTGAAGGGAATGGGTAGGCAGGTTCACGATGCTACGGATATCGGGAGATACGTGGGAGGGCAGCAGCCCATGAAGAAGGCGCAGTAAGCCTTTGTTGTGGGACGAAAGGGGACGATCGAGCCGTTCGGCTGAAGGTCAAATGGTTATGTGGTGGACTCTGATATGATTGACTCGAAGGTTAGTGCCAAAAGCCTGCTCTTTCGCCCTTGTGACCTTGGGAAAGCCATGAGCGCTTCAAGGCACATACAAAGGACGGAACGGTCAGTCATTGACCAGTCGCGCACTCGAGGGGGATGAGGCTTGCGATCTTCTGTTCTGTTGCCCTTCCTTCATGGCGTTCCTTTTGCAAGCAGTCGTGTTCTGTATACTAAGATAGACCCTCATGAATAAAGTACAACATGCATTAGCAGAGTCTTGGAGAATGAGACCATAATCACTTAGCAGAGGCATCAGTCAGTGTGGGCTTCACACGGGGTGTTTCGGAGCCTGCTGACTTGAACCAAAGATTTGGCCGGAAAAAATGGTGGTGCAAAAGCAATCACGAATACAACAGTAGAAATTGAACAACTTACGAATTTGCGATAACATTGCTTGCTACTTTTCTTGCATACAACTACCAGTACACTCTCTGTTAAGCATGTCACTGCACCAATGGTACTCATTACATTGACCTGTACCACAACCGGCTTTCCCCACCTCGACCAAGCACTCTCTCCCAAATGCCCTCCCGTTCCACCTCCCAAAGTTCTACCTACCAAGATCACGATTCACTCGCTCCACTCCTCCAGCATACCACCTCCGCCGTTTCAGATCACTCACAGTCCCGTCTCGCCTATCATCGCCCCTCCTGCCAGCAGGAACAATGCGAACACGGCTTGCTCTCCCCACATGCGTCTCGCCCCACCAGCTCCTCTTCTGTACGCCCTCAAAATATCAACAACCCCGCAGTGCATGCGCTTACGCACGTGAATCATGAGTCGCAACATAGCGAAGCCTTAGAGCACTCACAGAGTGAGGGCGGAGGCGTATTTGGAGGACGGTATGCGGGGCAGGAGAACCTGAGACATGAGATTTTAGGAGATGCGGTGGCGGATGGAATCCTGGGAGATGAGCCAGGGAATTTACCGCCTGATGGAGATGGCGAGGATGGTGGTGAGGCTAGGAAGAAGTGGAAAATGGGGGTTCAGGGCATGAGTACGACGCAGTGGTTGGCGAGGAAGCATGGGGTCACGGGGAGGAGGAAGATGTATGTATCGCCTATCCTCTACCCTCGAATGGGCAAGTCCGGAGAGGTAAACATGGCGAGAGGCGAAGGCGAGGGTTCTAAAATGGTTCAGGAAGGGTATGTGCTAATGGATATGTTTTTACAGGTATCTAGCATACTATTTTCCGTTCTTGAATTGGATAAAGCAGTATCGCTGGTCCTACCTTCAAGGCGATCTCATCGCTGCCCTGACAATGGCCTCTTTCTACATACCCATGTCTCTCTCCTACGCCTCCAACCTCGGCCACATTCCGCCTATAAACGGCCTCTACTCTTTCGTTTTCAATCCCTTGATCTACGCCTTGCTCGGCAGCTGTCCGCAGATGGTTGTCGGACCCGAGGCTGCAGGGTCTCTGCTCGTCGGGACGGTAGTGAGAAGTAGCGTAGACCAGGGACATAGTGGCGATGAGGATGATGCAACGAATGCTGCTATCGCGGGGATTGTGACCGGCATGGCTGGAGCAGTCATCTTTGTCGCTGGTTTGACGAGATTAGGGTTTTTGGACAGTGTGCTGAGTAGGCCCTTTTTGAGAGGTTTTATCAGCGCAATTGGGTTTGTGATATTGGCTGACCAGCTCATTCCGGAGACCGGCTTGACGTCGTTAGCGAAACATGTTGGCGGAGTCAGCCATGGGAGCAGTCTTGATAAAATTATCTTCTTGGTGGAAAATGTTGGGAGTGTGCATAGATTAACTTGTGGTGTTGCGTTTGGAAGCTTTGCCATTATCATGGTTTGTCGGTACGTTGACTACTTCTGTTTTGACCGGATGCATTGTATGCTGAACATTTCGAAGGCAGCTGAAGATATACATCCAGCCAAGATACCCATCTGTGGCATACGTCCCGGATCGCTTCCTTGTCGTTGTCCTTTCCGCAGTCTTCACGTGGAGATTCGGCTGGGACAAGCAAGGTCTACAAATCCTTGGCGACGTTCAGTCAAGTACAGGATCTCCCTTTCCGCTTCGGTGGCCCCTCCAGCCAGCTCAGATGCATCATGTACGAGAAGCGATGAGCACCTCATTTCTCATCGCTTTACTGGGCTTCTTCGAATCATCCGTTGCGGCCAAAAGTCTTGGAGGTGGCGAAAGCAGGCATGGAGAAGGCATTCGGGGAATGTCTCTCAGTGCCAATCGCGAACTTGTGGCTCTTGGAGTTGCGAATATCGTGGGTGGCTGTTTCATGGCACTACCAGCTTTTGGTGGATACGGGAGGAGCAAAGTCAACAAGTCCACAGGAGGCAAGACGCCGATGAGTAGCATAATTCTCAGCCTTATCACTGTCATCTGCATACTATTCCTTTTGCCATACTTCTACTACTTACCGGTAAGCTCCATTAGGAGGAATTTATGCAGTAAGAATACTGATACCCGTCTTAGAAAGCAGTACTATCGGCAATGATATCAGTAGTCGCATACTCCCTTATCGAAGAAGCTCCGCACGATATCAAATTCTTCATCCACATCCGCGGCTGGTCCGAATTGACCCTCATGTTCCTCATCTTCGCCGCCACAATTTTTTATAGCCTACCCTTGGGGATCGCCCTCGGAGTCGGCCTGTCCCTTCTCTCCGTCATCAAACACTCGACAAAACCACGTATCCAGATCCTAGGTAAAGTACCCGGAACCGACGACCAATTCGAGAATGCAGAAGACAATCCGCAAGCACTGGAGTTCATCGAGGGATGCCTGATCGTGAAGATGCCAGAGCCGCTCACCTTCGCCAACACAGGCGATCTCAAGAACCGATTGCGAAGACTGGAACTCTATGGCACGAACGCCGCGCATCCATCCCTTCCACGTGTGCGCGCACCAGAACACAATAAGAACATCATCTTCGACGTCCACGGCGTGACTTCCATCGATGGCTCTGGCACGCAGGTCTTGACTGAGATTGTAGACAGCTACGTCGATAGAGGGGAGAGGGTGTTCTTCTGCAGAGTGCCGAAGGAGAACAGTCAGGTTTACAGGATGATGGTGAAGAGTGGCATTGTGGACCGGTGTGGAGGGCCGAGTCACTGCTTGAAGAGCGTGGATGAAGCGTTGAGGATGACGGAGATTGAAAGCGTGGGTGACTTTTATAGGGATCATCCTGAGGAAGGGGGAGGGTGATGGGACAATGTATTCTCATGTTTGTATTGTTGAAGCATCAGCGGTTTGGGTGGGACGGACATGATACCAATGGGCACAATGAAGTTCTTTCCGAGTGCGCTTCTAATATCCTTTTGTATGAGCATTTACCCATACAAAACACCATGTGAATGCGAAAGTGCCAGACAGGATGCTTCAATATTTAACGTACCATTGTCAACATTTCGTTATGTATGTAATATATAGCGATACAGCCAGATCTGGCAAACTTTACAGCCCTATCGTATTGTTGGAGAGAGTCTGTGTGGCGTGCTGGTGGCGCCCACTTTATCCTTTCGTCCTATCGAAAAGATGTAGCTTCCGTCCAGAAGCTGGTGCTCGTGGAGATAAGTTGATGCGGAAGCATGGACGATGGCATGAAAAAATTGGGTTAATCCTTGATGGCTCTGCCGACTCACGGTTGGTAAAGGCTTTCAGAGACCATTCCACGAAACACTTCCGCAATTGTTGAAGACGTGGAAAGCGTTACCTGAGGTGTTTCGGTTGCCTGTCTTATCTAGCTGCTGTCTTCAGCATTGGCCAGCCGATTGAGAGGGTTTGTGTATTACTCTAACGTCCACTCAGCTCATCATGCCTAAGATCATGGTAACCGGAGCCGCTTCGGGTATAGGCAGAGCGTTCGTTACCGCCTTCCTCGAGAACGAGGACAACAACGTTATCGCTGTGGACAAGGACTTCAAGCATAAAGTCCTACCCTCGTTCGATAGCATCGAGGTCCGTGTTTGCGACCTCGATGGATACTGCTTCGACGTTTACCAGAACAAGATGCCAAATGGTAGACTCAAGACATGGGCGGTAGACCTTACGGATGAGCACCAGGTCGCGCAGCTAGCCAACCAGCCTGCTCTTCGTGACATCGACCTCGTCATTCACAGTGTCGGCGTACGTGGATTGGTACCTTCCGTTCCGATTGCGCAAGGTTCTGATGTTGCGAAAGCGGAGACCATGGATGCAATGACCGTTCAAACCATGCAGAACACATTTAATGTGAACACCGTGGGAACATTTCTACTTCTCCGTGCTTTGGTCTCGAAGTTGCGTCCTGGCGGTAACGCTAGAGTTGTCTTAATGGGTTCCCGGATGGGCTCAGTCGGCCACAACACTGTCGGAGGTGGCTATGCTTATCGCGCTTCCAAAGCGGCCCTGAATGCAGTAGTGAAGAGCTTCAGTGTGGACGCCCCGGAGGTGATCTTCGTGATCGTGCATCCAGGCCGTGTAAGGAGCAATCTGGCTGGTGAGGGCGTGACTGAGTCAGGAGCCGTAAGGTCGGAGGAGAGTGTGCGAGATATGTTGGGCCTGATTCCAATCTTGAAGAGGGAGGACAGTGGAAGGTTTGTGGATCGATGGGGTGTAGACATACCTTGGTGAACAGACGGTATATGTGCGCATTCTCCGAAGCCTTGACAAATGTCGAGCTTTTCGTAAGCACGATATGCCTCTTCCATTCGTTCGCAGTCCGTGGACTGTCCTACACTCGATGCAGCAGTTGAAAATCATGTCTGTCAGTAGTGGTCATCGAGATATGCGAAGCTGCCGGCACTCTAGCCCAAGGTCGAGTGAGTGAGACATGGTGTTTTCGATACCTGGTTGTGGAAGACGCAGAACACGAGGTTCGTCGATCAACGGTTGAGGTTGAGTGCTGGAAACCCCTTGGTGACAGTTGATGGCTACTTGAGAATGGTGTGCAGGTCGCACAAACAAGAACAGAGACCTTCCACCAACGAATGTCAAACACGAGAGGAATCGGAAATCAAACCAAATGACAAGGTACGTAGTCTCTTTCATGATATGAATCTCAATCTTCACTAAGGAAGAAAAGCAAAAGCTTCACAACACAATTTTAGCAGTGCAAAAAGATCAAAAATCAAGAAATCCAATGCTGCAGAACTCCGAACTCTGAATCCAAGAAACCAATTTGCGATGTAGACAAAGGAGAGATTCTTATGATATGAAAACCATTACACCAAATGTCCGAAGACATAAATTTGGTGCCTATTTCACATAGTAAACGTGGATATGTGACTAGGGCATTCCATCCCCTTGAGCACCAAAATTGAGCTAGATTCTATCTTACTCAAAATTGTTAATGCAAGGTATACATTACAGCGTGTGGAAAAACGTCCTCACTCTCGTTGATACTCGACCAGAATAGGCAATTTGTAAATTCGGTGCCACGCCTCCAACCCGTTCCTTCCGTCCTCAACGATCTATCACACCAAGGCTCACTCCTGCAGACTTGCGATCCCACAGCATATCATGAATCTCAAGACACTCTTTCTAATCCTGATCCCATTGGCATGCTCTACAGTTGCTACAGCTTCTGACCATACCAATGTCTTGCGCTCACTTGACACCGAACCTGTGCTGCATTTCACACTCACTCGTCGCGGCGGCAAATTCGCTCCTACGGAATTTGGACGTGATTATGTGAATCTCACCTATCTCGCGCAGGAGCTGGAGAAGACAGAAGCGAGATTTAATCTTACGCAACGCCAGGTCCAGGGAAACAAGCTTGTGAGGAAGGCCAAGGATTCGTCGGTTGAGGGAAAGGAGGAAGGAGAACTGATGGGCGAAGTGGCCGAAGACGGGATCTGGTGTGTTCAATTGGACATTCTCATCAATTGATGTGTGCCTAATTAGTATTGCTGTAGGTACGCCAAATTTAAGGTTGGGAGTCCACCGCAGGAGATCGAGGTAGATCTCAATATGTTGGTGTCAGACTTCTACATTGTTACGACTACCAGCCGTAGAGGAAGCAAATACGATGATTACTTCTCTCAATCAGTCGGTGAGCGAATATGTCGCCCGTGCACTTAATGCATGCTGATGAGTCCACAGTCAAGTCGCTGGACCGACCATATCCGACGTGCTTTGAGCCCACAGACATTTTCTATTTGCCCACTGTCAACAACTCGGTGCCTCTCTCTTTTGCATACTGTCGCCCCTCGAAGTACTCTTCCAGAACGCTTGGAGCATCTGGCAGCACTTTAGGTCTGGCTCCTTCTGAACATCTCAGCCAGATACGAACACCGTCACTTTTCAAGCAGCTTCTTGACAAAGTAGCCATTCAGCGCCCAGTGTTCTCACTGATGCTCATCAATGGTCAAGACGGTGTACTTAGTGTCGGCGGTACAGCTGCAAATGCCATTAAGCTGGTGGACATCCAGACAAAGATTGAACTTGACGCACTTGCAGAGGACCCCCGAGAGGAAGTGCTACCCGCCAAAAAGCTTCCCAATCTGGAGAAGAGAGGAAGGACTGGTAAAGGAATCATCACGAGGCAACCCGACTGGGAGGACGATTGGGCTTGGAGCGAAGTGCAAGGCGCCGAAGGCTGGTGGCAAGTGTTAATGCACGGGGTCTGGGTGGATGGAAGTAAGGTGCTGCACAATCAAGCTGTGGTTATTGACGTACGTCTCCAGTTTCTTCTCTGTGTGGAGGCCAAGTTTGACAGTACAACAGATCAATAGCCCCTTTATTCTTGCTCCACCTTTAGCCGCTAAAGCTTTCTACGCCTCTGTGTCCGGCTCACGACCACTACCACCGCCCTTTTCCAACTTTTACGTCTTCCCCTGCCTGAACCCGCCAAAATTGCATTTTGAGTTCGGTAGAACGAACTTTGCTTTCATGCAAGGAGGCCGGGGCGCTGAATGGACTGGAATCCCAGGCGGCAAATTCAGTCTAGGCAGATTAGAGGGTGGCAGCGGGTACTGTGTCGGTGCTGTAGTGGAGACTCGAATGGGTATCAAAGAGGAGCGAGACGAATTGGTGCACGATGGGAAAAGAGGGCGTTCAACCAGCCGGGGAGGCTTGGGTGGAAATGGTATGAGGGATGTATGGGTAATCGGGGAGGGCTTCTTTCGAGGCGTAAGTGGAGTGTTCGATGTAAGTTACTCTGAAAAATCCCGACCATTAGATTGTCCAATCACTAATCTATCGAGTAGTTCAAGGAGCACAAAGTGGGTTTCCAAGCATACTAAGTATATTGCCCCAGATGGAGTATGGTGATCGAAGACTATTGGACAAGTTTGAAGATGACTGGCATCTATAGCTTGACTCATTAGCTTTGTAGTTCAACGATGACAAATCTGTACACTCTACTGCCAGAGTCATGATGAGCCAATTCTCTGCTGTATCGGAAGTCTCAGCTCTGCAAGTCTGAGCCGACGGACCTACTGATACACATAGCAATATGAATCAACACTATTATCATCGCAAACTCATCCTCCCCTGTTCTTGGGATGGCAAGACGGATCTGGTACGTCCACTTTACGCCTCGCCAGACCGTGCGAAGAATTGTGATCGTTATACTTATCAATATTCATGCGATCTATTGAAAATTGAGATCCTAGGCCAGAATTGTCGAAACATCCGTATGCGTATCAACTGGGATGTGACGTTCTTCTTCATTAGAGTATGAAACGATCAAATGCGCTGTTCGAATTCTACTTGCCAATGCTATACTTCAACCAAGTTTGCGTACTTCCTGGCTCAGCGCCATGGATCCGCCTTCCTCCGGAGCATTCTAGCTTCACCTCCTTCCAACAATTTTGAGCTTGTACACCTGCATATATCCTTCAGACCATCAGTCACATGGGGAGTTCTTCTTCGCTCAGATAATTGTGGCCCTTTCAATCAGACCGAGAAACCTTTTTCGATGTGACGCATCTGCAATATCGAAACGGCCTTCTCCGTGAGAAATGCCCACATATGATCACGCTCTATAGTTGAAGAGTGAAAGAGGGTGATAATCTGGAGATTCTGGGGGCTGCTGCGCGTCATGGAGAACAATATCCACCAGGAACGCACGGAATACACATCGTAAGGTCTGGATCTGCACCTTCCTCATTAGATATCCAGACTGCTGGTGAGCACCTTTAGAAAAAGCCAGCAGGTTTCCATAAAAACTCCGTGAATCAGTTGATGTTTTGCGGAGGGAATATCTGATTGGTCGTCGTATATGTAAGGTACGACGGACGCTAGTTATCTATGGCGTAATAAAGACCTCCGATAGTGTAAGATATCAATCGCCACCCCACCTTACTTGAATATTGCAATCACCCACGCTCCTTGGCACTTTGGTATTACCACTGGCACACCCTTGTTACCGCTCTCTCGCAAGACGGGACATCGATGTCCAACACATCAGAAGTTATTACGAGACACATGAAGCTTCAGGGCCTCTGTGTCACCTTTGCCCACATGAGAGATCCTTGAAATATATTTGATTATCAACCGAGCGGGCTCGCCGGGTGATGGATCGCAAGACAAAACGTATGCTCTCCTAATCTCGTGTAATTACTCGACTGGGACACAGCTGATACGTTTTGTCAGGTGAGCTGCGCCGCATTAATTCTAGAGTATGGGGAGGCGAGACAGGTAGAGGAACAAGTCTATGGGTGAGCGTGGCGAAGAAGCGTTAATTGGTGGACTAGACCTGTTCAGCATCAATAAGTCTTTGGACTCATCTCTAAAGAAGAACACAGCCTTCATCAAACGTCTGAGAACCGCCATCACAGCTGCGAGCTCCACCACCTTTCTTCAGGAAATACGCTCACTGTCGCTACACAAATATCTATCAGAGGTCATCTCGGCCAGCTATGAAGGGCTTTGTAGACTGAAAACGCCGGGAGAAATTGCAGCTGGCGTGGAAATTGTGAGCGCGCTACATCAACGTTTCGGACCCGCAGAATTCACAAGCTACCTGGGATGGCTGATAGGACGGGGCTTGAGCACACCGGACAAGGGCCAGTTAAAGAATCTTGGGCAAGAAGCCAGAGAAAAGGAGGAGAAGGAGCGTTTGACCCGGCAGAGAGTGCTACTCAAGGTTGTGACAGAGCTTTGGCTTGTTGAAGTATTGAGAAGTTTGGATGACGTGGCGAGGCCTGAGGATGCTACGGCTCGAGGAAAGGAAACTGTTGGACCGACAGCGGTAAACAAGATAAAGGCTGCACCAGGGACGGCGAAGGCAGACCGGAGCACAGACGCGGAGCCTTTCCCTCTCGAGGTTCTCAAGGATTTATTGGGACACGACAAAGAGCACGCCAACCTTCCATTGGTGGTCTTGTTCGTAAAGAGCTTTGGTTGGGATGTGCTTGGCATCAAGTCGAACACGGCAGAAGTCCAAAGGTCCGTCAAAACAGATGGTGCTATAACGGCAGCACCTGAGACTTACGATCAGAGCTCCACTGATGAAGATCTCATTGCAAGAGTTGACGATCCTCCGTTGACATCTCCTGAACTCCAACAGCGTTTCAAGAACATTCTCACTAGGTACTTCGAAGATGTCAAGATCCGTATTGTCACGGACAACAGAAATATCACTGCTCAAGGACGACGAAATGCCGAAGCCTACGTCAAATCTGGCGAAGTCTTCGAAGATCGTCAGGCCAATTATGATAAGCTGCTCAAGTTACAAGAGAAGCTGATCGCCAACGCCCAGGTCCTTTGTGATGCACTGGAAGACCAAGAGATGCCGGACCTGAACAAAAAAGATGCACCCGACGCTACAGCAGTGGCAGGTATTGGTCTGGTCAAAACTGGAGAGTATCTTCGCGGCCAAGCCGATGGTGCAGGTATTTGGGAAGACGATGAAGAGCGACGCTTCTATGAGAATTTGATTGATCTACAGGATAGAGTTCCTGGAGTCTTGCTAGAAGACGCTAAGAAGAAAAAACCAGAAGGGGATGAACAGGTGGGTAAGCGGGTGGAGACCAATGGCGAGGCAAAAGAAACGCAAGAAAGCCCTGTGCCAACCACAGCATTGGACGATCAGTCCACCGCGATTGCCAATAAGACAGTGGGCGCTCAAGTGGATGCCCTCCTCGCACGTCTCCCAGAACTCCAGAACAAAGAGCAAATCGACCAAGCAGCCATGGACTTTTGCTTCATGAACTCTAAGGCGTCGCGCAACCGATTGATCAAGACCGTCCAAGAAGTACCCAAAGGTCGGTCGGACCTATTACCATCATATTCTCGATTGGTTGCGACACTAGGAAAGTACATGCCTGATATCTCCCATGGCCTGGTGACCCATCTGGACGAAGAATTCAGAAGCCTCCAACGCCGCAAGCAAAAAGACTTTCTTGGTCAAGTCCGCACCGGTAACATAAGATACCTGGCAGAGCTTACCAAGTTTGGTGTCGTTCCCGAGCACGTTATTTTCCACTGCCTGAAAGTCAGCTTGGACGACTTTTCCAGAATGAACATTGAGATCATTGGCAATCTTTTAGAGAATTGCGGTCGCTATCTGTTGCGTAATCCAGACACTGCCCCTAGGATGAGCTCCTTCTTGGAAACCTTACAGCGGAAGAAAGGCGCGCAGCACCTTGGCCAGCAAGAGCGAATGCTGATTGAGAATGCCATGTACTATGTGAACCCACCAGAGCGAGCAGCCATCGAACAGAAAGAGAGAACCCCCGTCGAACTGTACATTTCCAGACTTGTTTACCTCGACATGAACAAGCGCACATATACCAAGGTGCTAAAGTCGCTTCGCAAACTTCACTGGGAGGAGCAAGAGGTCAGTTTATTGTGTTTGTTCGCTGCACCTCTACTCACGCTGCCTAGGTTGTCAACATGATGGAGAAGATCTTCTCCAAGCCCGGGAAAGTGAAGTACAGCAACATATACCTCCTCGCAGTCCTCATAGGGTCACTCTACCGCTACCACCAAGATTTTGTGGTCATGGTCATTGATAATCTTCTTGAAAACATCACGTTAGGCTTGGAGCAAAACGACTTCAAATTCAACCAACGTCGACTTGCGGAGGTCAAATACCTAGGCGAGCTCTACAATTACAAAATGGTGGATTCTTCGATAATTTTCGATGCGCTTTACCGCATAGTCAGCTTTGGACATCCGAGCGGAGTCCCATCGGAGGACAGATTAAACCCACTTGACATGCCCGACGATTACTTTAGGATACGTCTCGTCTGTACGACCCTTGAAGTTTGCGGTCTCTGCTTTGATCGTGGTGCTGCCAAGAAAAAGCTCGACTTCTTCATGACCTTTTTCCAGTATTACGTTCACACAAAGGCCGCCCTACCCATGGACATCGATTTCATCGTCCAGGACACTTTCGCACTAACGAGACCACAATGGCATTTAGCTACTGATTTTGAAGAAGCCGGTCGTGCCTTTGCCGACTTAGTGAAACAAAATTACAAATCACAGGAGCAAGAGAAGTCTTTGGATGCAGAAGACCCCGACGATGGCATTTCCTCGGACGAAGAAGCTTACGATAACGACCCACGACTCACAGTGCAAGACGCGCATTCCTCCAGTGATGAAGCCGAGGCCGAGGCCGAGGTATCCTCTCCTAGCCCTCACCGCCTTTACTATCTTGTACTGATTATTGTATAGCATCTCCTAAATGGGAAAATAAAGAGCGACTCAGATTTTGAAGAGGACATCGTCGTTACACGCCAAGAAGAAGAACGTGATCCAGAAGCTGAAGCTGAATTTGATAGGGAGTTGGCCAAGATGATGTCGGAAAGCTTGGACGCTCGCAAATTCGACCGAAAGCCCTTGTTCGATGTTCCTCTGCCTATGCGCAAAGCGCCACGAGAGCCGTCAACGGCGACTGCCGAAGACAGCGGTAATGAGGGTACAGCAACTCCGCCCAAGACAAACACTATGGCATTCTCCCTCATGACCAAGAAAGGCAATCGGCAGCAGGCACGTTCATTCGATGGGGAAGGTGAACCGAGAGGTAGCTAACTCTGTTGTTAGACCCGCACCATCGAAATGCCTTCGGACTCACACTTCGCAGTCGCCATGAAAACGCAGAAGGAAGCCGAGCGTGCAGAACAGCAACGTATCAAGAACCTTGTCTTGAGCTATGATCCGGAGTCAAGCACAGATCAGACTGGTACAGCCCACGACCTTTATTTTGATTACTTCTCCCAAACCAACCCCAACCTTCCCAAGAATAAACCAGGGTTCCCCCATCTGGCCCCCCTGGTCCCCCTGGAGATAAACACGCTTGCTCACAATGATTCATCTCAAGGTCTGGGTGGAGAGAAGCACGGTGCCTCTCACCATCAACACAATGCATCCCTGCATCAAGCGTCGTCGAACCATGCGAGTGCCAGACCTTCAGACAAGTCTGGCACCAATCGAAGCGGCCATCGTGCAAGGAAGCTACAGCTTAGTGACGTTGATTGGTATGGCCAGGAGCCTGGCTCCTTACGGAGTCGAGGGCGTGGAGCTTCTCATTGTCCTCCCCGTCAAAGTGATGGCAGGACCGCTGGCTGATCAGACCCTCTACGGGTGATATAGGACCTGACGACTCGCTGTTTGCCTCATGCTCAGGCTAGACTACACTGATCTCAGATACACCGAGACCAAAGCTGGATCATTCGATCCTCACATATCAGTATTGACTGAACGCAGCGCCGCATTCACGGAAGCAGGACTCTATGCAGGCAACCTTTCGCAGAAGCACTACGGTCAAGAAGATCGGAGAAAGCTATAGGAAAAGGATACTGCCGAAAGGTGGTAGCTACATAAGTTATGATCTGAGAGGTATAAGTTATGATCTGAGAGGTCTACGTGAATGGAAAGACGCCATCACACACATTGTGTTTCGCCAGGATTGGTCTGCCATTCCTTTAGTTTTCATTTGTCTAGAAAGGCAGTAAAGTAGTCGCGAGGAAGGGATGTGGCAGGGGTGAGAGGGCAAATCCGGAAGGTCATTGCAAGTTTAGTACAATAGCATACAGACGGGCTGGGAGTTAGGAGGCCATGCCAGGTACTCTACTGTACCTGATCCCGATCTTGCTCTGTTCGTCAACCTCTCAGGCTCACTTATGGATGACATGCATCGAGCCGCAGAACCCCTGCGGCGATCATCCAGGGGTAAACTTTCCGTATGGCTGGCTCAGGCTGTCCTGAACGACACCTCGTAATGCTGCATGCAAGATGATGCCTTGACTCTGAATTCGATGCATGAAAGTAGCTCAAAACAGGCGCGCCTTTCATTGATGTCATGCCATGCACAATTGACCAATGGCGCATAACACCTTGCCTGCACTGGCCAAGGCCAACGAGGTAATCGCCCATGATGCAGCTGCCCGTGGGCTGCGCGATGCTCCACTGTCTTCCCCTTCCGTAGATTTCACATGACCTCACCCGTACTACTTGCGCACTTATGGTCGGAGATAGAAGATGCCGGCTTGCCGGCATCTTCTGCATACTTTACTGCAGGTATAGTTGTCGGTACACACGTTGGCAAAATTCATCGCTCTTTCCACTCTCATTTCACTCCACTCATTTATTATCGTTGAAAAGTGTCGTTGGAGGAAGCCCAGACTATGACCCATCAATCTTCCCCACCTTGGAGGCATCTGCTTCCTGACATTCGTTTGAAACGGAGGTGTTGAGACGCGGTTGCCAATCAAAGTACTGTAAGCTGAGATCTTTCCATGCCCACACCATGCCTTTGACAGCTGCCAAGTCGCCCTTACTTCTGCACCACAGAAGAGACAACCTGTTGAAGCCATGTTCAACACCTCCTTGCTCCTCCGCATTCCCAAATTGATCATCATGGCTGACCTTCTCGTGTTCAACGCAGCCACCCGTGTCCCACATACCACGCGGCACTTTAACCGCCGAGGTTCACCTTTTGTGCTACCAGATGCCTGCTACGATATAGGAATTCTCACTGTCGCTACCGTTTCAACCTTTTCCCCATTTCTGATGCACTGAAATTTCGAGATGGCCGATAACGGTGGAACACCGACCCTTTCGGGAAAATGGCCTCCAGCAGATGTGTGTCGCAAGCAATATATCTGCGTGATGGGCGATGTACTGATGATATTTAGATAGTATATGTTGCCATCATGGGCTTTGTGCTATCTGCTGCCTTTCTCGAATGGTTCCTCTGGCTTGCGGCCTTCCTGTACTGCTTGGTAAAGGTGTGGCAGAAGGCCGAGCACTGGACTGTCAAAATGATGGCCGCTCTCATGATGATCGCGTTCACTGGACTTAGGTGCGCTACACCAGGATTCAATCCGGCGTAGACGCTCACGCATTCATAGGTGCATCTTCCTCCCTGTCATGGTCGTCACCCTCCCACTTCCTCCGCAGATCACGTCAAAGTTCCCCCACGAGATGGTTTCATTCCTACAGTGGTTCGCTTTCTATTCATTCGCAGGCCTATTGATCATACCCTGGCTATTCTGCATTTACCAACTCGTTGTCAACGATCTTGGACGAACCAAGAGGATCAAGACCGCATTGGACGAGGACTCAGCACCCAAGACAGTCATTGTTATGCCATGCTACAAAGAAGAGCCACATGTACTCTTGACAGCGATTGACTCGGTGGTCGATTGCGACTATCCCCCTTCTTGTCTCCACGTTTTCCTCTCATTTGATGGCGACCAGGTAGATGAATTATATCTGAAGACGATAGAGAGACTTGGTGTGCCATTGACGCTAGAACATTATCCCAAGAGCATTGATGTCACTTACAGGACCGCGAGGGTTACGGTGTCCAGGTTCCCGCACGGTGGAAAGCGACATTGCCAGAAATCAACATATAAACTCATCGACAAGATATACACCGAGTACCTCAAGCGGAACGATAACCTTTTCGTTCTTTTCATTGACTCAGACTGTATACTCGACAAGTACTGCATCCAAAATTTCATGTACGAGATGGAGCTTAAGCCTGGCAGCAAACATAACATGCTGGCTATGACTGGAATCATTACCTCGACCACGGTGAAGAACAGCTTGATTACTCTTCTGCAGGACATGGAATACATTCATGGGCAACTGTTCGAGCGCTCGGTCGAATCAGGTTGCGGTTCTGTCACCTGTCTGCCTGGCGCACTAACAATGCTTCGCTTCTCCGCGTTTCGAACGATGGCAAAATATTACTTTGCAGACAAGGCGGAGCAGTGCGATGATCTCTTCGACTACGGAAAGTGCCATTTGGGAGAAGATCGATGGTTGACTCATCTTTTCATGATTGGCGCCCAGCAGAGATACCAAATCCAGCTCTGTACCGGAGCGTTCTGCAAGACCGAGGCTGTACAGACTTACAAGAGTCTTCTAAAGCAGCGCCGTAGATGGTTTCTGGGCTTCATCACCAATGAGGTCTGCATGTTGACAGATATACGACTGTGGAGGAGATACCCTCTTCTTTGCATTGTTCGCTTTGCTAACAATACCATCCGGACAACAGCCTTGCTCTTCTTCATTATGGTAATTTCCATAATCACCACATCTAATAAGGTCAAGAACCTTCCGGTCGGTTTCATTGCGGTGTCTCTTGGCTTAAACTGGCTGCTGATGGTATACTTCGGCGGCAAGCTTCGACGATTCAAGGTCTGGTGTTACCCGGTCATGTTCCTCATCAACCCGTTCTTTAATTGGGTATACATGGTCTATGGGATTTTCACAGCCGGTCAACGTACTTGGGGAGGTCCAAGAGCAGATGCTGGAGCAGCGGACACACATGTGACGCCTCAGCAGGCTATTGAGCACGCTAAGGCAACCGGCGACGATCTCAATGTCATTCCAGAAACGTTCAAGCGTGCTGCGAGCGTCAGACACAAGAAGCCCGTTGCCTCCGTCCCATTGCAGCCGACAGCGCAGATCGAAGGCCTTTTTGCTCCTGCCGAGCAACTGCCTGGCGGCTGGTACATGCAAAACAATGACTCTGGCTCTACTTTGCCGAATATGTTGCCACGAGATCCTATTCTTCCACGCATACCCCTACATCCTCGAGGCTCGTTCGGCTCGCTCATCTCAACTGCGTCACCGCACAATTCTGTTTACTTGCCGCAACGCGTTGAAGACATTATGAGCGAAGATGACCAGAGAAAATACCGGATTGCTCAGCAAGCACAACAACAACCGACCGGTGCATATATGAGCTTACAAGCTCAACGTCACGGTCAAATTTACGAGATGGGCGATGAGGCAGATCAGAAGGAAGCATGGTCGGAGTCCGCTGAGTCTTTAGCACCCAAGGAAGAGCCCGCACCTTACGACCCATACATCCTGCCACGCTCTCGAGCTGCCAATGCACATAATAGCAATGCACCAAACTCTCGCTCTCCCAATTTCGCACCCAGACGGCCAAGCGGAGAGCTTGGGAATGCAGGCACACCAGAACTGTCCCTCAGCTCTGGAGAGCGGCCTTACTCCAGTCAAGCGCGACGCATCCGAGGCGAGCGTAGTCCGCTGGGTCGAGAGCCGTTGACCAGACAGACTATCGAAAAAAAGGCAATGGAACGACCATCGCAGCAGGACGAGCCACTGATGGGACCTCAGCCACGTCAGCGAGGTCCAATCATGGATCGACCCAGACGGCACCATAGCCCGCCACCAGCAAGCTATCGGCCGCCACGCCAAGAGGAACCGCTGTTAGGGGAGGCTGCAAGTGCGAGGAGCTCGATGAGTGGGGAAAGGTCAGAGACGGACAGTCAGGGGAAAAGAAGACGGGCTAGGCTACAGAAGCCAAAGCCCCAGAAATGATTGCAGAATGAATTGATGACTTGCGATGGCATTAGCATATGATACTAGCGAGCATAGCGCGGGTGGCAACAGCATTACCTATCAAGGGAGTGAGCTTGTGGTCGGAAAAAGCGTACTGAAGTCTACATCAAAAGGACGTGCACATGATGCGCGGTATTAGGATACAAAGAGTGTTGTTCTTGCTCTGCTCGGGTACGAATGCAGGACCGACGAAGATAGCGAGTGGAGGGTGGAAAAGCGATCTGTTGGCTGCTTGTCCATGAGAATGAATACTACGTAGTGGCCATATCAGCCCGCCAGTTCCGCTTTTATCACGTCGACGATTGTTGCTGTACCTCGTGAATTGCGGTATATTGTAGTGCTGTAGCTTCCTCGTAGAGAGCGGCGTTGCCAAGGATCGACGGCTCCAACTCTTCGTGGGTGACAGCTGCTAGCTCCTTCGCGAATTTTCGGTCATATTCGACAAGGCTCCAAACAAAGCCCGCAGCCCAAAAGCTACATCACAAAAGCTACATCACACGCATGCCAATTCGAACACTTGCTCTGCGCCATCCTCGAGACTTGTCCTGACCTCACTCTCTGTGGCTCCTGAGCTTCCCAACCCATCTTCACGGACCAGTCCCAACCACACCGCAAAGACAAACCCACCGGCACGATGAGCGTCGTGGGCGTAGACTTTGGTACGCTCAACACGGTCATCGCTGTTGCCAGGAACCGCGGTGTCGATGTCATCACCAATGAAGTCTCTAACAGGGCGACTCCGTAAGTCATATGAATTTCTACGCCCCAATCTCAGCTAACATGTTTCAGATCACTTGTAGGCTTCGGCCCCAAGAGCAGATACCTAGGCGAGCCCGCGAAGACTCAGGAAATCTCAAATCTAAAGAACACTGTTGGCTCTCTGAAGCGATTGGCAGGCCGCAGCATCAACGACCCCGATGTCCAGATCGAGAAGGAGTTCGTTTCGGCAAAGCTTGTTGAGATGGGCACGACTGTCGGGGCAGAAGTCACTTATATGGGCGAGAAGCAGCAATTCACAGCTACACAACTCGTCTCGATGTTCCTCAGCAAGGTCAAGGCTACAGCATCTGCGGAGTTGAAGCTACCGGTCTCGGATATCGTCATGAGTGTTCCTGGTTGGTTTACGGATGTGCAGCGAAGAGCTTTAATAGATGCATCTGAAATTGCTGGATTGAAGCTGCTCAGATTGATCAACGATACCACGGCGACAGTGCTAGGTTACGGCATCCCCAGAACGGATCTACCGACAGCAGAAGAGAAGCCCAAGCGGGTCGCCTTTGTCGATATCGGTCACAGCGACTATACTTGCTCTATAGTCGAGTTCAAGAAAGGAGAATTAGCGGTCAAGTCTACAGCTTACGATAGACACTTTGGTGGACGAGATTTCGACAAGGCTCTGATACAGCATTTCGCACGGGAATGGAAGGAAAAATACAAGATCGATATCAATACCAATCCTAAGGCCTTAGTACGAGTAGCGGCCGCCTGTGAGAAGATGAAGAAAATCCTCTCAGCCAATGCACAAGCCCCAATCAGCATCGAGTCGCTCATGAACGATGTCGACGTGCAAAGCATGATGAAGCGTGAAGAGCTGGAAGCGCTACTACAGCCACTCCTCGAACGTGCTACGACTCCACTGGAACAAGCTCTCGCTGAGGCCAAGATGAAAATAGAGGACATCGATTCAATAGAAATGGTTGGTGGGTGCACACGTGTACCGTCATTGAAAGAGAAGATCAGCAAGTTCTTCGGCAAACAACTGTCGTTCACCCTGAACCAGGATGAAGCTGTCGCGCGCGGCTGCGCTTTCAGCTGTGCTATTCTCTCTCCCGTGTTCCGCGTTCGAGACTTCTCGGTCCATGATATCGTCAATTACCCCATCGAATTCCTGTGGGAGCAGTCACCAGATATCCCGGATGAAGACACAAGCCTGACGGTATTCAACAAGGGTAATTTCATGCCCTCGACGAAGATACTTACCTTCTACCGAAAGCAGCCTTTTGAATTGGAAGCTAGATATGCCAAGCCCGAGATGCTGCCTGGCAGAATGAACCCCTGGATTGGAAAATTCTCGGTCAAGGGCGTGAAGGCGAGTGGAGAGGACGACTTCACGATCTGCAAGCTCAAGGCTCGTCTCAACCTACATGGCGTTCTAAATGTCGAATCCGGTTACTGCGTTGAAGAAGTGGAGGTTGACGAGCCGATACCAGAGGAAAAGGAAGCAGAGAAGGAGACGGACAAGAAGGAAGGTGATGTAAGTGTTGTTTCCTATTCGTATATTCTATCTTTGCGTGCGAATGACTCTTTGAAGACTTCCGCGAAAATCAAGAACTTCGCCAAAGGCCTCTTCGGCAGCTCAAAACGTCCAACCTCTAGCGATGGACCGCTAACAGATCCAACCAACCAGGCAATGGAAAGTGATACTCCAAATGGCACCGCCGAGCCCAAGCCAAAAACCCGAAAAGTCAAGAAGCAAGTCCGCAAAGGCGACCTGTCGCTCTCATCAGGGACTGCCTCGCTTGATCAGCCCACCAAAGACGCTGCCGCGGAGAAGGAAGGCGCTATGTTTATGGAAGATAAGCTCGTCGCGGATACCGAAGACAAAAAGAACGAGCTTGAATCTTACATTTATGAGCTCCGAAACAAGATCGACGACCAGTACTCTGATTTTGCGAGCGACGAGGAGAAGTCTAAGCTCAAGGCCAAGCTCGAGCAGAGCGAGGTTCGTCTCCCATCTCAAGCAGCAATACTCAGACACTAATATCAAATATAGGACTGGCTCTACGACGAAGGGGACGACGCCACCCGCGGCGTCTACGTGGCCAAGATGGATGAAATTCGCTTCGTCGCCGGGCCCATCGTTGGCCGCTATCAAGACAAGATCGAAGAGGAGCGACAAGCCGTGCTAAAAATTGAAGAAGAGAAAGCGGCGAAGAAGCGAGCAGAGATCGAGGCACGGAAAAAGGCAGAGGAAGAGGCGAAGAAGAAGAGTGAAGCGAAGAAAGGGGAAGATGCTGAGATGAAGGATGCGGGTGCGGAAGGAGAGAGTGTGAAGCCGGATGGAGTGGAGCAGCCGGGGGATGTCGATATGGACTAGATGGTTT
>JAABUK010001476.1_pt1 | contig 44697 bp, 40 predicted proteins | sample 5559141 | NCBI WGS metagenome assembly JAABUK01 (sample SAMN10711869, study PRJNA513367) | rock metagenome | isolation source: Antarctica rocks | place: Antarctica: Victoria Land, Pudding Butte nord | collected 2016-01-03 | reverse complement strand
TAAGGATGTGGAGGTTCGGCCATGGCTAGTCCGCAGGAGCGCAAGCTCGAGCGGTCGCTCTTCCTTTCTCGGCTTTTCGCATGCCTGCCTGCCTGGTGCTTGGAAATGTTTTTCCCTCGGCATGTTCGCGCTAGTTACTCTGGATTTGGGGCTTCGTTGTTGTGTTATTTTTTTTCTTCTTGAAGAAGGGGTGGGGGGGGGGGGCGGATGGTTCAGAGGGGGATGCTGGAAGTTAGTCGAGAGCTGGGAATGTCCCAGCGCGGTGGTTGAAGTTGAGGTATTTATACAGTTCTGTGATTGATTGGGTTGTATCTCCGTCTCGTTCCTACTTACGCCCAGCCCAGTTTTGCCCTAATCGTATCCCTATGCTATGTACAGAATCCAACGATGCTGAAGCTATCGTCCCTCCACGCATCAAGCATTGAGCAATACCAACTAATCCACCCTTTTCTCATCCCCTTCCATTCCATTCCATTCCCTTGCACTCCACTGCCCTATCCCTTTCCCACCCTCCCCCCCATCCTTCTACACCCACAAACCCAACAACCCCCCACATCATCAATCTTTATCTTCAACAGCCTCGCATTTGTGACCTTGGCGCTGACGCTCCTTGTGAATGGCGTAGACACCCAGCCTTCAGTGTCATCGTCGTTGGTTTGCTCTGGAGGAGGGGTGGGTGGACTGGAAGGGCGGCGAGTAGGCGAGGAGGATGGATTGGAGGATGGATGGTGGAGAAGGTGAGAGGCGTGGTAGATGTGGCCGCAGGCGAAGGCTATGAGGGTTTGTGATTCTAACAGTGGGATTAGTTTTGTTGGGCGGATAACAGGTAGGTGGTTAGGGGATGGTTGTTCGGGAGGACGGAATTCGTAGGTTGTGGGAAGAGAGAGAGAGAGAGAGAGAGAGAGAGAGAGAGAGAGAGAAAGAAGAGAGAGAGAGAGGGAGGAAAGAGGAGAGGCAAGACTGACCATACTCGCCAAGCGATTCACCGCAGCCAGCGCAATGGCCTGGCTTTGTGACCACATCACCTTCTGCAGCCGATTGCACGTCATTTCCCCCTTCCACTTTGGCCTGTGGATATCTTGACCTGGTTTCCTTCCCGCCAGCCTCAACATCAAACTTGATACCTTTCCTCCTCCCCTTCCGCAACGCCTCCATCCCCACCGCAACCTCACTCTGCAGCACCTTCGCGACGCCCACACTAATACTATCCTGGAGATCATACTCTCTCACCATCTTCTTCAGCCCATCCCTCAAGCCCTCGACCTCAAGCCCACTCGGAATGCGCTTCACGAGCTTGATCGGGTCGATCGCCGTGCCCACCTCAGCCAGCAATCCCTGTATGAACGTCGGTCTTGACATGCTGTAATCGAGCAGATCGTCCCAGAGGTCGGGGTCATCCTGCTGTTTCGCAAATGAGATGGCTTGAACGACGTCTTTGAGCTCGTCGATGATGAGGAACAGCGCTTTTTTCATTTGGCCGGTCTTGGCGAGGAGGTAGACAAGCTCGGAGATGTAGTGTTTCTGCTCGCAGACGCGGACGGCCGTGTCGAAGGTGTATGCTGTCGAGGTTTGGAGGAAGTCCATGAGTAGGTTGCGGTCGTAATTCGCGAACAGTTTTACGGCAGTGTCTGCGAATTTTTCGACGAGAAGTTTGCCTTCGTCGGCCGCGAGAGTGGTGATTGCGGCTGAATGGCCGACTCTTGGGGTAGACTGAGCGTCTGTAGAGGTTTTGGCTCCTTGGCCCAACCAGAGGGCGCGGAGGTAGAAGAAGAGGAAGAGGGGAAGGGAGGCATTTTCTAATTGGCTAACAACTTGGTCCGGCTGGACGGTGCCATGGTGAGCTTCATCGACGAGAAGAGCGATGGGTTCGGATGTCAGATCCTCAAGGTCGGAGGTTAAAGCCTGTCTGAGTTGCGAGTGGGAGACCCGAAGGAGGATGAGGCCAGGGATGTCATCCGCGACCGGGCTAAGTAAATGCTGATCTTTGATTAGAGTCAAGGCAGCGTCAGCATCTTGAAGACGGATGTAGCAGCGCAAAGCGTCAGATGACCGGCCACTGGCTAGGAAGAGCTTGGCCAGGCTTTCCTGCAAAAGCCTCCAGTCGCTGCTCTCTTCGGGTGTCGCAAAGGGGTCTCTGAGTTGATCTTCCACGGCTGTGGTGATGCTACTAGCATCGAAGAGGGTCGGAGGCCAAAGGTCAAGAAGTTGTTTGAAGCGAGCTCGGTCTGAGGACACATAATGGCCGAGGATAATCTCATAGAGAAGCGATGGTAGTGGTGGAGTGATTTCGAAGGTCGGCACATGACGGCTGATTTCGTCAAATTTGTTGTTGCGTACAAAAACCAATGTCCAATGCTCCCATCGAGAAGACGTGTTCAGGACTTTGCTCGTAGTCCTACCTGCAGCTATCCAGTCCCTTCTGCTAACAAGCTGCTGCAACCAGAGCTCGCCAATCCTGCGCTTCTCCTTCTCCGCGATAGAATAAGTATTGTTGTTCTTGGATTGACTCGACAGCGAACCTGCATCTGCGAAGAATTCGGCGAGGCTGTTTGTTTGCTTTGTTTGGCCTGCAACGAACGAGCCGGGCTTCGATGGAGTGGTTGGCGAGGATACTTCGGACGGCTCAGTATTGGAGTCTACCGCTTCGGGATGTTGATCCAGTAATTCCCAGGCCTCTTGATAGTGGCCCGTCTGGCATAGCCAGCGCAGTCGGTCTGCAAGATCACGTTTCAGAGCCACTATGCAATCGTATGGGCTGAAGATAAATATCTTCATACCGGATGATGTAGCAACATCATTAATCTCCTTGGCTTGATGAATAGAACTGGCAACGTTGCCTGAGGTAGCATCACCTATCTTGGTCGCGCTGCCTTTCTCATCACCGCTTCTACCAGACAGGATGCTTCCACCCGATGTGAATAAACGTCCAGGGTACATTGAGACATCCCATACACCCTGCCCAATGGTTTCTAGGCCCGAACTTATGGCACCCAGAGCTCCTCGCTGATTGATTGTGAGTGGTAGTTTCATCGGTGGTAGGACCCCAAGATGATAGTCTGAAGCAGAGAGACTTTCATATCTGCTGATAGTCAATGTGTCGGCACTGACCTCTTCTTTTGAATCGATATTGATCAAGCGTAGTTCCGGTTCAAGAGCATTGTGTCTTTGGTGTCTTCCCCTTTTTGTGGGCGTATCGGACCCTAAGTTCGCAGATTGCTCCCCTTCAGACTCCGTGTATGCAAGAACGACAAGCAAGTTTTGGGTATAAAGCGAAATACCAGCAATTGTACAATCCGTTCGTAATCTACGCATGTCAGCAAGAGGATGAGCGGGAACAAGAGGAGTGAAGGCTATGTGAAGAGAACGAGAGCACTGACATGTTCGTAACCTCTGCGCGTCCCATCTTGCGTTCCCCTGCCTCCTCGCCAGTCCCAATGCCGCCAGCGTAAACTCGAATAAGCCAAACGGTATCACCCCACCCGACTACAACCTCCTCGAACGTCGATTGGGAGGAGATTGAAGACTTGCCGTTGCCCTTTGGAATGTCGTAAATTGGTTCGTCGTCCGTTTCCAGGTTCCCTCTATTCATCCACTCAGCTCTAGCCTTCCACACTCCTGCCATGTCGTCCCAACCTTGCCTGTTCGGTCGATCAATGTGACTTAAGCGCTTCCACTCAAACCCTGAATCCGAATTCTCAAGGTGCAGGTTTGACCTCATGATTTTTATACCATGTTCATTAACCCAGAGAACGTATTTGCCAGAAAGTGACCACTTGATAGTGCTGATGATGCCTTCTCCACTATGCAGCACCTTATCCGAGCCAGTATTTGAGCCCAGACCGACTGCTCCGAGCCAGCCCTGGGCTGCGGCTACGGCTCCTCCCAGGTTCGCGTTTGCGCTCCTACCTGCTTGGCCACCAGATGTGAGAACCAGGCTTCCAGCTTGCCCTCCCGAGAGGTAGTTATGATCGTATTTGTACTCAGGCGACAATGCAACAGCTTGTATAGGTCTGCCAAAGTTCCGGAGCTGGACATCTTTTGGATCGACAAGTGATGATATGCAGACGTTGCCGTCAATCGAAGCCGTCCCTACGTAGATTGAGTTTGAAGGAGTTGCTGCAACTGCGACCTGTTTTGGACTTTGCTTTTGGCCTGGAGATCCTGCATTCCGAGGGGGAATAGTCTGCGTTTCTGATGCTAGTCTATTAACAGTGTCGGATCTCGCGATTGGAAGTGGTGGAGGGAATGGCGATATCGATACGGCAGAAACGCTTGCGGAATGGGCATGGTATACTCGTAGGGATTGAAATGACGGCAGTGACAGGGCGTGCTATTTGGTCAGAAACATTGCGCACCAGACATTGGGAGGGTGTAAGTACAATGTTGCCGTTATGAGTCCCAACGATCTGCATGAGCTCGTCAGTGGTGTATCCGAATGCGCCGGTTCTCTTAGAGCAATCACGCGTACCATTTTATCGCCTGCGACCAGAAAAGCGCTGACAGCATCTCCATTCCTGTACAGAGAACTCAATCTCTTACTGACTGGGGTGTACTTGAGCCGTGGCTCCTCCTCTTCGTCCTCTTCGTCCCCTTCTTCCTGGCCAGGCGTGGCCGCTGTCGGTCCGTCCTTGGGACCTCCATTCCGCGTAGGAGTCCTGTTTGAAGCTTCTGGCTCCTTCGGGCCCTCCCCCTCCGCCATTCGTAGATTTTCAAATGTCCGGAGGCTTTGTGGGAGTGAGAGCTCCAGAGAAACTTCCCGTGACGCCGCCAAGGCTGCGGTGAAGCCCCGGACTCCAACTTCAAGCTCGGTGCAAGGATTGGGCCCAGACGATAATTTTCAACAAATTCTTCGCGTTTGGGACTTTTGCATTTCCCGCGAGGTAGCCGCAACGTTGTTTGCATGTCTCGCATACAAATTCGCTCATTTGCTCTTCTGTCCGGTCACCATGGCTGTTCATCATGTCGGCGAGCTGCTGGGAGTTTCTCCAAGAAGAACCTCCGGCCGTTGCACGCCGCACCCGCCTTGCTTCTTCCACGACGACGCGATTTCTTCTCCTCTAATTCGATACTGAGGCAGCAAGGGCAAGATCCTGTCGACGGGGGAAAAGAGCAACAACCACAGTCCGGTCACGGGGAGATGGGACACATACAGAAAAGGAAGACGGCTCGCTCTTCAACCGTGAAGACTTCGTTGCGCCGAGTAGCTGTGGAAGCTCAGCGTTCAAAGGAGAGCTCCTTGTCGAGGACTCAGTCCGCTGTCCGAGATGAGCAAACAACGAGACCGGTTACCGCCTATGCTGTTGCAGAGCAATTCAATCTGGCAAAGGTCGATGAAATTCTAAGGGCTCAGGGCTACGAACCAGATCCCTTCAACACAGGCTTGTATCCACAAGTCATACATATCCAAATTCCTCTTACCTCCATACACCGTACGGCGAAGACTTCCGTGAAGGAGCTATCGCCTAATGAGATTGGAGATGTCTTCATATTTCCTTCAGGCACCCTAGTTAGTTGGTCGCTGCCAGAATCTTTCACGTCCTACTTCGCAACGCGGACTCTTTTGCCCGCTGCGGAAGGGCCGCACATCAACAAGGTCGAATTCGAAGATCTGGAATTCATTGAGGACCCATCTCGAGAGCATAGCAGTATCAAAGGTGATACTATCACTTTAGCTACAAAGCAAGGCTCGGGCGATGACAGTCAGAAGATCGACTCTGTGTTGACTAAAGTTGCATTTTCCTCCGGTTTCGCTAGGAGTACCAAGCTTGCTGTTCTTGAGACAATGCTTCTGGACTACTTCAACTCTACCAGAGATATACCTGTATTCCTCTCCCATGGCTCACGCCTACCATACAATCGGTCTTTCATCTTGCGTAAGACCGGCCAGCTCTTGTCTCTCAGAGCCCAGCTAAACCTCTATTCGGAACTCACGGATTCTCTGCCGGACCTTTTTTGGGACTCACGACATGAGCTAGGCCTGGAAGGTTACTACGATCAGGTCGGCAGGGCGCTCGACGTCGGAATCAGGATTAAGGTACTGAATGAAAAAATGGATTACGCTCAGGAAATAGCGAGTGTGCTTCGAGAAAGATTGAGCGAGAAACATGGCTTGGTATTAGAATGGACTATCATCACTTTGATCGCGGTAGAGGTTGGCTTCGAGATATTAAGGCTTTGGAAAGAGGGTTGGCTACAAGAGAAGAAGCAGGGGAATGAGCTATCACCAAGCTGATAGCGTCGGCCGCCCGAACTCTCGTCCACCGTCCAAAAACGATGTCGCACGCAGATGCCACCATGAAAACCAGCTCCGAGTACGATCAACGTGTGCCAGCGGAGTAAGCCTTGACGGCAGTGTCCGGCATGGCTGACTATAGCTCATGCTGCTGGTAAGGCTGCTACCTAATGTAGCTTAGGGCATTTGTTCGAGTTTCAGGCAACGTGTGTTATGACATCGACGCCCTCAAAGCAGCTAGGATGGGATGTCACATACGATCATGTATATGTGCAGACATGGAGGGAACTTCGCTGGCGCAAGGCGATTTCCCACGAGAACAAATGCGCGAATTCACGGGAATGTCTTGTGCTTAGTCTCGCAATAGGAATCCATTGGATATTGCGCCCTAGAGCCTACGGTTAAGCCTCATTCTGCCCCAATCTGGGTCCTGGAGAAAAGCCCATTCAATACGCAAATGATCATTTTTGCAAATGATGCCAAGCATATGCTTTCTCCTACACCAATTGGACTGGCAACATCACAACGTCAAGGGTGGTCAAAGGACTTCGCATCTGCTGCTCGCGTTTCGCCGTGAAGATTGTGGTATGAACAGATTGCGTCGTACGGTCTGCTAGAAACATTTCGAAGGCCCGTCAACACGTTAGCAGGCAGCGGCGTTGCAGTCTTGAATGCGATCACGGTGAACACGGCCGTGGCGAGTCATTGGCCTGACCTGCTCTTGTCGACGTGGTGCTCAAAGGAGTATCACAGTTCTCTGGCGCACAAGCATAAGCGTTTTCGTTGTGTCTTGACGCAGAAAGCGTGAAAGCTCGTTTGATGCCGATGGCAAGTCAAATTAAGGCCAGCCCTTGCCTCTGACTCCAATAATGACAGTCAGCTCAAAGACTGTCATCAATGCAAACGGATTCGAACCATTTTGAAGTACATATAAGGCGTCTGCATCAGCCTTCTGCTCCATCTATCTTCTACCCTTGTAGAAAGATCTCACTGGGTTTCCTGGTGCTATTTATCATACAGCATATTAGTCTCCATCACTGACTATCTGGATACTCTCTCTACGGGGTGTGTTCGCTCGCAAGAACTTCTAGTTCAAGCTGACATTGTTCCTCAAAGGTCCACCAGCTCACTTTATCACGGTCCGCACATCTAACCTAAGCCACAATGTGCTACATAACCAGGACCACCTATCTCTGCGCTACCTACCCCAGAAGGCTTTTCAGGCGTCCTTTTGATCATCCTACAATTGGTTGCCACCCAGATGAGTACTGCGTAGAGAGACGGGCTCCCGAGATCCGCCCTCGTGAAATGAGGCATCTTAGCCTCACATGCAGGACCTGCCAACGGGGAAATGAACAAGATGACCGGCGAAGACGACGCGACCGCTGGATCTGGACGAGTTAAGTTTCCGACCTCGGTGGTGGCGGCCCGTCACTCGGCAGCTTTGACGGCCTGCTGGAGATAGGGGATCGATTTTCTCTCTGAGCTTGGGACTCTGGGCTTGCCCGTGAACTACTTCACTCATGTCTCCCTTTCAGATCTGGCAAGGAGCTTAAATGGGAACTGCATCGTGGCGATTTTGATTCGGCAGCTGTGGGCAGAACTTTGTGCAAGGTATATCATCAGTGGTCGCTAGATTATCATTTGCTAGGTCATGTCGTGGTCTGAATATCAGCAGAGCCGCTCAATATCTCGGTCTTTCCTTCTCGCACGCGGCCAAGTACTTTAAACGATTCCCATTGATAGGAAAAGAGCAAGCATGCTGTCTTGAAAACTCCGTGTCTACGGTTCTAATATCCACCTCGCCTCATTCATAAACCTCATGTCTTCACCATTGTGAGGGCTATTTATTCCTCCGGCAAGCTCTAATTTTCCTCTATCTGTCGCCTGAATTGACTGAGACGTCTGAATACAAAAAAACATCTCCCAAAATTGCAAAAAGTTCGCATCATTTGAATCTCCACTCTCTAACTTCGCCATGGCAGAGGTTGGATACTGGAAGGGGAGATTGCATCCGCTATGAAAACCTGTTGGGTTTTGCTCACCCAGAGGACGAATGTGTATTGGTAAGATATAGATCCAATTATTCTTGTGTTCCGAGTCATGTTTGAATTGACGGAAGTCCCATTTGTGTCTACAACCATGAGTTTGTTCATCCACTCGCAGCAGTAGAGAATGAGGCCATTAGGCTTTCACGGTTCTAAGGAAGCGTGTAGGCATGGACTGAATTAGTCTTCAAAGTTCAACAGACAAAAGTAGAAATCAAATTCGTTCCTTTCTTTCTACACGTACGCTATCTTTCCAACTTGCGTGTTGCGTTTTTAACGATGGCTCTTTTCATGCTCATTCCCAAACATCGGTCCCTCTCGATCTTTAGCAGAGTGCTTTCTTTGGCGACTTGTTATCATCTCCACGACGTTAGACTGGTCGATGGCACTACATTTGCCCCTACGAGTCGAAAGAATGGAGATGGGCGACCAGAAGGTTCAAAAGGGGTCAGCCTTGGCATGAACGGCTGAAGTTGTCCCCAGATGTTTGGGTGGAGTATTTGTTCTCCGCATTAGCTTTGTAAGTAGCAATATGAAATACAGTCTCTGAAAATGCAATTGGACCCAAATTGGATCGGTCTTTCTATTCTGTTCGGAGAGTCACAAAAATCACCTCTTGTGCAGCATGACTTGTGCAGGAGATAGAGTCCTGGACCATCTTTCTATCCTTCATCAAGATTCGGTCGCCCTTGGTTGTCATTAGGTAATTAAGCAACTCTCTTCCAGCAAAACAACAAGTGGGAATCTCGACGTAGGGCAACATATTGCAGGATCTCGAGAGTCAATTGTCGAGTCATCTCTGGCGTGAAAAAAGACACAATTGCGTGGATATCCGCGTCCCTTCCTAGCAGCAGACAGCATTTGGAGAAGCCTCGAAAGGATCAGGACAGGCGTATCAGACTGCTAAATGCGTGACCACTACACTTGGCTAAGCAAGCAAGCAAACAAACAAAAAGCCCACCTTCTGTCCCTTGACGCGGTTTTGGCGCGCTGAATGGCTGTCAAGCAAAATATCTGCCAGCCCAGCCAGTGAACAGAGCAACGCCCAGATACCAATCCCAAAGACTGTCACGAACACTGGGGTGAAGGTGACGCAGGTAACGTGACAGATGCAGCATCTGCGCGTCATGCGTCCTCACGATGCGTCAACGACAATGTAAGAGCAGTGAATAAAAGCGACCAGAAAAGAGGCAGACAACGGTGGAGCATAGGGGCAGAGCTACCTTGAAAGCTCTCGGTTAATGACAGGAGGTTGACTGGGATCCAATACGCTCCGCCACCACGCCCAAATCGAACAAAGTTGAAGCGGTGTGAAAGCATATGGAAAGTGAGATCGAAGCTCGGTAGCCTGTTTAGCCGAGTAAAGGGGAAGCTTCGAAGCATTGAAAATGGACTGCCGGACAGCATTTGCGCTGCCAAGAACCCCTTTATGCTCTCCTTGGCGAAACTAAGGCAAAGCTGGGTGTAGGGTAATCATCTCTTTAACAACGTTCGAAAGGCATTAATGATGATTGTAAGGCTTTCTGCGTAACCTCAGTTGGTAAGCAACCATTTCGTGGTGCGCTGCGTCCGCATAAACCCTCCAGAACAAGGCGAAGTCATGCAGGTCATGGAATATCTGCCTCGATGACCCGCTCCGGCTACTCAGTTTTCTCACTAGCCAGCGGACAGTCTGTCGAGACGGCTTTTCATACCTTTCACATAGCGTTTTCCAGATCAAGCTTGCTATCATACCTGGAAAATGCAGTGGTTGAATAGACCGATGCCGCTGCGCAGGCTTGGCCGAGGACAGCGCTGGGAAATTGGTTGACCAATGAAGTACCCTGGGGAAGGTGTTAAGCAGCGGGCTGATCGATCACTATCATCGAGCACCGCAAGACAGCTTTGTCGGATTTCTTATCGTTAAGTGTGGCAGACATTGTCGTCAACTGGACGTTCGGTCCGGGGAAGCGATCGAGGACGCTGGCGGAGCTCCTCATACACATCCTCGGGCTAACCATATCGAAAGCGATGCGCCACCTGCAACCGGGTCTTTCGCATTATAGACACAGAAAGGCGGCGGCTCCTTTGCGGAATAGAAGTCTGGGGGGAAACAGGAGGTCAGTGATGGAGCCGCTGCAAGAAGCTCTTCCAAAGGCGGGGCTAAACTCAAAAAGTTTTGGGAACTTTTCGTCCCTGCGCGAAGTGAGTCTCGCACATGGCCTTTTGAATTTCTTCTGAATCCTAGCTTGCATTCCCGTGCGCCTCATTGCATTTGCTCTTGGACATGAGGTCTCCGAAAAACATCGGTTGAATTGGACTTACTGAACCCCTTCAACGCACCGAGGTCGTCATCCTGACCACAGCCCAGACAACACTCTTCGCGCGTCCTCTTTATCCCTGCCGCGATCGCAGACACCCGCACTGCATGTGCCATATTGTGCTGCCAACAATATGTCGGTGTTACCAGCTGAGATACATACGGCTCTAGCGCAAATCCTCCAAGCCTTACAGTCACCGGACAACAATGTGCGAACGCAGGCGGAAGACCAGCTGCACAATGATTGGACCGCGGGGAGGCCAGATGTTCTGCTGATGGGGCTGGTGGAGCAGATTCAAGGTTCCCAAGAGCCTGCGGTGAGATGTCTGGAACTTTGATGCCTACGAGGACTGACGGTATTCAAAGACGCGATCTTTTGTCGCCGTCTTATTTCGCCGAATCGCCTCCAAAACTCGCAATAATCCTGCGAACGAGTTGACGGAACTTTTTCTGTCACTTGGTCAAGAACAGAGAGCTGCAATTAGACAGAAGCTACTGGCTTGCTTTCCGAACGAACAACTGCCACATGTTAGAAATAAGATTGGAGATGCTATTGCAGAGCTGGGAAGACAATACACAGACAACAGTACGTTTCGCGCATTGTACAAGATGGGTTGGTGAAGCTGACAACTCATTCAAGATGAGAGTTGGCCAGAACTCCTCGGTGCCCTTTTCCAGGCCAGTCAGTCAAATGATCCTGGCATGCGAGAGGGCGCTTTCAAGATCTTTGCAACGACGCCCGGCATAATTGAGAAGCAGCATGAAAGCACTGTTCAAGAAGCATTCTCGAAGGGATTCAAAGACGAAAGCATCGAGGTTGGTGGGCATGGTCACTTCATTGTCATCGCGACTGACCGCTCTGCAGGTCAAACTTGCTGCTCTCGAAGCCTATGCCTCTTTCTTCTACTCAATTACGAAGCAAGCGCAGGCCAAATACTTCAACCTGTTGCCAGATATCCTCAACATTCTTCCACCTCTCAAAGACTCTGGAGACTCTGAGCATCTACAAGCCGCATTTATCGCCCTCACAGAACTCGCAGAAGCCGCTCCGAGGATGTTCAAGACCCTCTTCAATAATCTCGTTAAATTCAGTATCGGTATAATCCAAGACAAGGAGCTTGGCGACCAAACGCGGCAGCAAGCTTTGGAGTTGATGGGTACATTTGCAGACTGTGCCCCAGCTATGTGCAAGAAGGATCCATCATACACTCAAGATATGATCACTCAGTGCCTCAGTCTGATGACTGACGTTGGCATCGACGATGATGACGCATCGGAGTGGAACTCGTCAGAAGACGTAAGCTGTGTCTATCGTCGTTATCATCCCTTGCTAACTATACCCAGCTCGACTTAGAGGAGAGCGATTTAAATCACGTCGCTGGTGAGCAGTGTATCGATCGTTTAGCCAATAAGTTGGGCGGTGCTGCAGTGTTACCGGCCACGTTCACATGGCTTCCAAGAATGATGGTTTCGTCAGCATGGCGAGACCGACATGCGGCATTAATGGCCATCTCGGCAATTTCGGAAGGTTGCCGGGACTTGATGCTAGCCGAACTAGAAAAAGTCCTCGAGCTTGTAGTACCAGCTCTCAGAGATCCCCATCCTCGTGTGCGATACGCTGTTTGCAATACTCTTGGCCAAATGAGCACCGATTTCGCCAATACGCTTCAACAGAAATACCACCAAGTGATTCTCACGAACATCATTCCAGTTCTTGATGCGGCAGAACCGCGTGTACAGTCTCATGCAGCAGCCGCCCTTGTCAATTTCTGCGAGGAAGCAGAGAAGGGCATCCTCGAGCCGTACCTAGATGAGCTGCTTTCGCACCTCCTTCGCCTTCTGCAATCTCCGAAACGCTTCGTCCAAGAGCAGGCTCTTTCCACAATTGCTACCATTGCTAACTCTACTGAGACCGCGTTTGGCAAGTATTATGACACTCTTATGCCTCTGCTATTCAACGTTCTCCGGCAAGAGCAGTCAAAGGAGTACAGACTTCTCCGAGCCAAAGCCATGGAATGTGCCAGCCTGATTTCATGTGCTGTTGGTAAACAGAAAATGGGCACTCAGGCCATCGAGCTTGTCCAGATTCTTGGTAATATACAACAAAGCATTGTTGATGCTGATGATCCACAGTCATCCTACCTACCTCATTGCTGGGGAAGGATGTGTCGGGTACTAGGAATGGACTTCGTCCCATATCTTCCCGGCGTGATGCCGCCTCTACTTGAGAAAGCATCAGCCAAAGCCGACATACAGCTTCTTGAGGACCAGGATCAAGTCCAGGCAATAGAAGACGAGGGTTGGGAACTAGTACCGCTCAAAGGCAAGGTCATAGGCATCAAGACATCGTCGCTTGAAGAAAAGAACACCGCCATCGAATTGATCACCATCTACGCTCAGATCCTCGAGGCCAGCTTCGAATCATATGTACTCGACATTGCGGAGACGATCGCATTTCCAGGCCTTGCATTCTTTTTCCATGACCCTGTTCGAGTCTCCTCTGCCAAGCTGATCCCACAACTGCTGAATTCATACAAAAAAGCGCATGGTGAACAGCACCCTCAAGTACAGCATTTATGGAACCAGTCAGCTGAGAAGGTGACTGAAGTTCTGACGGCCGAGCCAGCTGTGGACACGTTAGCAGAGATGTATCAATGCTTCTATGAATGTGTTGAGGTAGTAGGCAAGAATTGTCTTTCGCAAGAACAGATGGACGCTTTCATTCAGTCCACGAAATCCACTCTCGAAGACTACCAGGAGCGATTCAAAGGCCGAATCGAGGACAAGCAAGATGCTGCAAATGCGGGAGCTGAAGATGAAGATGACTCTGAGAGTGTGCAATATGCAATCGAAGACGACGAGACCTTGCTTTCTGACATGAACAAGTCATTCCACACCATATTCAAAAACATGGACACAGCATTTCTGCCATCTTGGCAACGTCTGATGCCTTTCTACGATTCATTCGGTTCGTCAACCGACCCTCCCCAACGGCAATGGGCCATTTGCATTCTAGACGACGTGCTCGAATTCTGCGGCCCCCGGTCCTGGGAATTCAAAGACCACATAATGCAGCCACTGGTCAACGGCATGCAGGATGAAAATTCAGCAAATCGTCAAGCAGCCGCATATGGTGTTGGTATTGCCGCGCAAAAAGGAGGCGAGGCTTGGGCCGAGTTTGCTGCTGCCAGCCTGGACTTTTTGTTCCAGGTCACGAAAGTACCAAATGCAAGAAGTGAGGAAGAGGTGTTCGCCACAGAAAACGCATGTGCCGCTATTGCGAAGATCTTACACTACAACAGCTCTAAAGTGCAGAACGCACAACAAGTGGTGGAATCATGGATCGACACGTTACCAATTCTCAACGATGAAGAAACTGCGCCATACGCCTATTCTTTCCTGGCGCAGCTGATCGATCAGTAAGCATCACCTTCCCAGAGACTTGTAAACATTGAAAACTGACATAACACGCAGATCAAATCCAGCAGTAACTCAAAAAGCAGCTCTGGTCTTCCAACACATCGTCCAAGCCCTCGAGGCGGAAATGATCCAGGGACAGATCGCGAATAAAGTCGCTGCCTCAGCAAAACAACTCGTCACGCAGACCGGGATCAACGCAGAACAGATACTGCAGACACTGACACCGGAAGGACAGGCCGCTGTTAAGACTTATTTTCAATGATGCATTCGAGACGGAGGATTCATAGCAAGGAGCAGGGCCACTACTTTGCAGAACCATCACAGGAGGGATGGAGAGGTCAGGTCCATGGATAATGAAAGCAGACAAAGCACGAAAGTAGGAAGGGAAATTGACGAAGCGACGATCGATCTTCATTGAGCATATCATGCCCTAGCTTTACCAGGAAAGAGGTATCTGGAGCAAGATGGGCGTTTTTAAAAAGGCTGGGAACCACTGGATCTTCACAAGGCAGATGGTGGGAAATGGATAGGGGCTCGGCGGGACGTCGATCTTTCGTGGTCAGCAAATCCCCCCGAGACCTTGTTTGACAAAGGCGAGGAGGGTCGCACGGGAACAATCATCGGTCAATCCAGCCCTCACCTGATAGACGTAAGAAAGCATAAAAGGAAGATAGCGATCGAAATCTACCTGATGATTCTTCTAACTAGTTAGTTTATGCCTTCGCTAAGGAAAACACACGCTTGGCAAGCCATCCAGAGCTGGATATCTATCATTATTATCTTGAACAAAAAACACGAATATGCCTGTGGTGTGAGAAGTACTTCAAGGGCGCGTCAAAAGGGGTCAATTGCTTTCCAACTTGCTTATTTTGACTGAATTAAAAGCTGAGCTTTGCAAGTGCAAAAACCATGTCACACGTTTTCGAACCGAATTCCTCCAGGACAGCAGGTTGAAGGATCCCGATCAAGAGGCAGTGCCTTGGATGGGCCATTCATCTGGCTTCGGCTTCTGCTTCTGCTTCTGCTTCCGCTTCTGCTTCCGCTTCTGCTTCTGCTTCTGCTTCTTTCTTCTAACTTTTTTCTATACACTGCAGGAGAAGTAGAAGAGGGCGAAAAATATTATAGACAAGAAAATTTTGAACCGCGTCGACCATGATGCAGGTCGATCTTGATTGTGCTGTCGAGGAGTGACTGGACCCTCCAAATACACGCACCGTTGAGGGTCCCGAACTACGGGCCCTGATCCGCCTGCTTGCCTCCGCTCCGCTCCGCCTTGCTCTGTTCTCCTCCTCCAACCTATGCGTCATGCGTCCACCGACGCATGTGATATGAACCCCTATCGCGCCGGCTGCTTTGCAGTTTGCATGTTCCCCAGGCATAGAGAAGGGGTGGGGAAGTTCAAAACGTGAAACTCCAAAATGTGTGATCCAGAATTCGCCGATCCGTCCGATCCCATACATTCCCTCGTGCACAAATATGAGCCAGAGAATGAGAAGTGATTAGGGTATATAAAAAAGCGTGCAACCCGAACTCTCTTCCCTTTCCCCCCATTTGGTCGACCGCTAGCCAAATGGCTGACAAAACACATGGTTGGTAGAGTTTCTGACGAACGTTAAAAATTATGGCGGTGACGCGCCGCATAACGCGGGGGCCGGTGGAGAAATCGTGATTGAATAGAATCGAGTTCAGTGGACGGCCAGAATCGTGAGATGAGCAGGTTGATGCGATCTTGAAGGAAGGTTTTCGAAGGTGAGGTTGGAGGGGAAGAACGTCGAATTCCTTCGCGAGTCTCCACTTTCCTATGTTTTCAGGTAGGACCATCCAATCAACCAGCCAAGTGGCCGTATTCCTCCGCCAAAACTGGGTACGCTTTCCATCAGAGTCGTTGTAAGCCGGGAAGAAATCTCAGAGACTATCCGGACTCATCATAAGCGGATCCCCGTCTGCAGTACCGTTTGTGATACCATTAACTTTCGCATCACTGCCATCTTTCTTGTGGGGGCTACCCGACCTATTCGCGTTCGGGACACTGAGTTTCAACTTCCCGATTCCGGTCTTTGTCGTCGAAGACGAGATCTTCTTGTCAAGCACACCGTTCATCACTGGGGAGTCATCTCCCGCGCCCGCCCCCACTCCTGCCGACCCTGATCCCGCATTCGAGGTGATACCATTCACCTCTGGGACCGCGCCAGCCGCACCACTCTTTTTCTTCACGCTGCCCAACCCACCGGCCCCCTTCAATAGTCCCTTGCCCACACCATCTTTCTTCTTTGCTTGGCTCGGATTCGCCGTCTTCCCTTCGCCAATTTTGCCTGTCGCAGGTAGACGAGGTCTCCCATGGTTAGGGCGCTGTTTGGGCGGGAGTTCAAGGTCTTCGACGAGGGGCTCGTCGTTGTTGTCGTGGAATTTGTGGAGGAAGAAATCGCGGATGAGGTTTGGTTGAGACTCGACGCTAGTGAGGGTGACGCGGGGGTAGGGTAGAGGTGGGGGGAAGAGGTGTTCAGTTGTTGTGGTTGCGCTGTGGAAGGTAGAGTGGTTAGTGGAAGACTTTTATTGATGGATGGGCTTGGTCGGCAGGGGACATACTTAGGATCCGCAAGTCTTCTCACAGTGCTTAACCTGTTTTGCAGCAGATGCAATGGTACGCTCAGGCTGGCCAGACCGAATTCTTTGTCAAGACCTAACTCCTTGAAGCCGAAGAAGTCTTCGTCAATGTCTTCGGCGAAGTCGCCTCCGACAAATTGCTCGCTTCCGTCATTGAAATTCGAGGAGCCATCGGCGGAGGCGTCATTCAGAGCAGGCCGAAGGAGATCGGCAAGATGCTTTCGGATACGGTCGTGCATGGTGGTGAGTTTAGAAGTTAGGCGGTCAACGTCGTCTCGGCAGTAAGTTTCTAATTCTGACAGAGAAAGACCGGACTCGTGCAAGGTATGGAGTATGGATTCCTCGGGTGCACAGGCGGGTTTCCAGGTGACTTTGGCTTCTTGCTGGCCGGCTGGAGTAGGAATTGTGGCGGTGACGGCGACTTTGGGTGCTTCTTGGTAATTGACAAGTGTGGAAGCAAGGCGTTGAAAGTATTCGGCAGCAATGTCGGTGACAGCGTCGAGGGCTGAGGGTTGAAACTCTTCAAATCCGGCATGGAAAAACAGTTCCCCAACAGAACGTTGAAGAGCAGCTTTAGCAACATAAGGTGCTACAAGAGGCCCAGGATCTGACATGACATGGTCTTCAACGTCGCGTTCCACAAATGGTTCGGGCTGATACTTCTGAAATTGATTCTGGTACATTCGTGACTGCAATTGCATCTGCTTCACAACTCCGATTTTGGTACAGACCTTTCTTGTCTCCTGTAGTTGGCGCATATTGGACTGCAGCTTGGTGGCTAATTTGCTTCCGCTCGAGACGAATCGGTTCTTGGGATACAGCCGCAGAAAGGCTTCCCTTTGGTCGACGACCTGACCCTCGGAGTCCTCTTCCCACGCGATGTGAGGGTCAAGATCCGGGACACCAGCAAGAGAATCATAGTAATCAGGCAGCATGCTGTCTTCTTCGCCCTCCATGCCCTCCGCAAGCGTCTGGCCATTTGCGGACTGCTTCGGCTCTTCCGCGTTAAGCTGCTCGGCGTCTGGAGTGTTGTCCGCTGCAGCTTGTTTTTGAATCTTGAGCCACCTTCGCATGCCAGATTTGCTGCGAAGTAGAGCGTTTTCGTCGACATTCAATCGGTCGCCCCTGAAAAGTCGATGTCGTTCGGCTGCCATCAATGCTCGGTCTTTCTTGGTCTTCTGCTTCCACAGCCGGTACTCTTCGTCTTCTTGCTCTATGACGGCTGGTGGCAGGACAGAGCCACTGGAAAGGCCTTCGAGCTCCAGCGGATCCGCTGTGCTACCAGGGAAGCCGCTGCCCGGACCGTGCGGACCAGACGGTGTCAGTGAGCCAGGTGGAGGAGTCGAATGGCCCTCGTTGAACTCCGACTCCGCAACGACACTGCCGCTTGCATAAGATCCGAGTGCTTGTAGTGAAGGTTTGACATCTGGATTCGGCTTGCTCTCAGTCGTTGGGGCCATCTTTCGGGGTACAGGTGCACCTTTCTTTGCGGATTTGCCCGGGGCCTTGCGTCCTCTGGACGACATAATGGGCTCATCGTCGCTTTCCTCCCCACCATCATCAATTTCGCCGTTGGCCAACTGTTGCCGTCTCTCTTCAGCCTCCACTTCCTCACGATCTCGGATGGTGATATCCGGAATCAACGGCACCAACTTGTCCGTTTCTTTCCGCATGAACAATGCATGCTTTCGAATTGGATGATCTGCGCCGGCATTATACTCAAGACAGTTTGCCCATATTCTAGCAAGATCATCGATGAACTCCGCCTTCGAGCCATAAGCGAGCTGTTTGAGCTTCTTTGTCATGGTGCCCAGATCCATCGGCTGAGAGACTTCTGTTGAAAGTTAGCATCATCCCAATCGAGGTAAGGAATAGCCTTACTGATATGGTAGTCGGGAGCATCTCGCTTGGCAACCTTGTTTAAGAATGGCCCGGAATGCTCTGTCATCGCTTTCAACTCATTGAGTACTTTCTCTGCCGCCTCGTAGAGCTCTTCTTGTCCCACCTTCTCCGTGCTGGCCCATTTGCTTCGGTTCTTTCGCACCTCGGTCATCAACGCTCGCAGCTCTGACTCCGTAGCATGCACCTTTGAGCGGTGCTGATCAATTCGCGCGATCAAGTTCTTTAGTGTCAAATTCGATGCTCCAAGATTTGCACTGGCCAGGCTGCCCTGTTGATCAACAGGGTTGGCTCTACTACTACCATCAGCCTCCGCTTCTGCTCGTCTCTCCGCCTCGTCAAGTCTTTGCTGGTCGAGCATAGCATCTCGATCGTTTTCGAGGGTGAAAAACATCGTTCGAGATGCGCGTTGTACATTTTCGACCTCAGCCCTTTTCGCCTCCTCGAGCTTCTTTCGAGCAGCCTCCGCCTCCTCTTTCTGTGACTTTGAGGGAACATTCCTCACTACTGTCTTAGATGTATCCGACGAAGGCCTCGATTGCAGGACGGGCCTCGGCATTGGCGATTGGGTTGCGTCGGCGACAATCTGCACCTTGTGACTTTTGCCCTTGAGTGGCGACGCATTGATCTCCGTGCTATCATCATCTTCGTCATCGTCGAAGTCGTCGTCGTAGTCATCGTCATCTAATTTGCGCTTCTTCGATACAGGGGCCGGCGCTTGACTTTGCGCCTCAACGTCCTGTCCTGCTTGTTTTTCTGCCAATGCAGTCTGATACTCTTCACTGAACAAGTTTGCGATCTTTGCTTCACAAGCATTGTACAGTTCCCTGAATTTGACGGTCTGGGGGTCGTCGTCCACACTAGTGTCACCCTCTGCAGCTGCACCGGATTGCGACCCATCGCCAAGACTGCGCATTCTCATCCGGGGAGTACCTGGTCGCGATGGGCCTTTGAATTGGCCATGGAGGAAATGCGCAGAAGGATGGTGATCGTCGTCTGGTGGGCGCAGGTGATTTGGCGGCAGCCATGTTGCGTGGTGACCCAGGGCCATGGCCCCCGATCTCGCCTGTGCGGCGGGCGAGGGGGTGCGGCCTCCACGGTAAATGAGAGTCGCTACTGTGATCGCATCGGAGGCTTCGGGGAGTCCCAAATCGGCTGAGAACCTATTTCCAAGGTCACTCAATCGAGCGAAGATTCATTTGAATGGAAATCAGATGATCTGTGGTGGTTTGTCGATGGATCTTGTTTGGGTGGTTCGTCGCTGGTGGCCAGCACAGTTGGAGGATTGAGGTCAGAAGAGACTCCGCATGCCCAGAAGTCACTCCGTCTGCTAGCTAGTAAGGCAAGTCAATGAATGAATCCACCACTTCGACGAATCGAGTGTCTATTACCCTCAGTGCCTCGTGAATGATCTTGACGCTCCTTGAAATATTGAGAACATGTTTTAGCCGTTGACTTTGCGTTTGCGCACGCAACACGAGGCGCAACTGCAGCAGCTCTACGGCTTTTACACTGCCTGAGCATCCAGGTCCTCAAGTGGCCAGACAAGTCATCATGCGAATACGATTTCCTTTTGCGGGTACGATTTTGATGAGGTCCTCTCATACCCTAAGCGCTCGAGACTAATCAACGATTCTTGCAGCTGCCTTCTCGGTCTTACTCTTCCTCGCTTCCGCTGGAGGCCTTCTGCCGCACTCCGCCCTCCCGAACACACCTACGTCTCCTGTCCCTCAAACAGACAAGTTTCTCCACCTGTTTACCTTCTTCGCTCTGACCGCTACCTTTTACTTCATTCTTGACACCACTCGCCGGCGAGTGCTTCACCTTACCCTGTTCGTTTGCACATTCGCCTTAGGGGTTGGAAGTGAAGTAGTTCAGGGTCTACTGCCGAACGACCGAGATTTTGATCCTTGGGACGTTCTTGCAAATGTTGTTGGCAGTCTCGTCGCGCTCGGGCTGGCCAGTGCATATCACAAACGGTTGACGGAGAGGAGGCGGAGGGCAAAGTACAGCGCTCTGACCGGTGAGGGTGTAGAAGGGGACGAGGACTTAGAGCTCGGGGAGGGCGGCATCGGATTAGGACCGAGCAGTCCGGATGATGAGGAGGGCCAACAGACTGGAGTCGTGCCTGTACCACCAAAGACGGTGGAAGAGGAGCTGGAGAACTGGGATGAGAACGTAGTGGATGATGCGTGGGATGAGGAAGATGATGCTACTGCAACGAGTACTACAGGCACCAAGATCACACCTGCAAGCAGTTCTGTTGGCGATGAAGATGCCCCCAAGAAAGTGGCGTTGGATTGAGTCAACTGTCACAAGATAATTTATGTCGAAGAAAATTAATACGACATCTTTTCAAGCTTTCTAGAATGGCCATCGACCCGACTAGATCTCTCACGCTTTCCTTGCCAGCACCTCTAGACGTTCAAGGGCCGTCAAGACCGTTGATGGTGCTTCCTCACCGGGTTCAATTACGTTCAATCCCCGCAAGCTGACTTCTCCCCAAGCCATAAAGGATCGTCGTTGAACAAGCTTGCTTTGTACTCTTCGAAGAACTCTGCGAACTTCGGCCTGGTCAGACGGCCGAGAGCCTCCCCTCTTGTCCTCTCCACGAACCCTGCACCCAGAGCGTCTTGGAACCAAAGTTGCATCTTTGTTTGTCAGAAGAAACACAGAGCCTCTTCCTGGCACGGCGTGATCCTCTTGCGGGCTTGTTGCGTGACGATTACACTTCAAACACCATATTACCACCTGAGAGGAGTCTGGCCCTATAACTCACCTTTAGGATCAGCATCCATGACAGAAATGGGAAGTGAGACGCTTCTCAGTGTCAGTCTCGTTGTGGGATCTGCATTCTTCTCATCGGTCCATCTTACTTCCCCAAGGGTGGTTGGGAAGCTTGTGTGTACAGAAATGGGCGATGCTGCTGGCGGCAGCCGTTCTAGAGGAAAGGAGAAGAGGACTGAAGGCCCTTTCAATCAAAAACTTGCTGATATTCGGGCCTTTGCTGCCGGCTTGAGTGCCGCTGCTGGCGGGGATAGCCCCGTGGGTGGGTGTGCTCCTGCTGTCGCTGCTAGTGCTGGTAGGGGTACCGCTCTTTGTGGTTGCAGATAGAGATCTCTCTTAAAACAGGCCATAAGTGGAATTCGGAATGTTTCGACCATAAAATGAAGGACTGCGTTTGGAGGAGCGGAGAAAGAGATCATTTCGTTGGTATGACGTGACGGCGAAGAAAGACAGGCGCTTCACAAACAGAAAATACGAGTATTTGGAGAACCAGGAGCTAAACGAACACACTTACATCGAACGAACACGATGAGAGAGCCACTTGTGCGCCGGAGCAACCGTATCAGGCCGTTGGGGATTGAAGTGCAAGCTTAGGACTTCAAATATTCACTCGCGCCCAACTTCTTTGAGGGGCGAAGCATATGCCAAGGCATGTCACCTTTTTGTCACGTTCAGCGATCCGGGTACTGGGACAGGTCCAAAGTAAGGTTTGTCAAACAGGAATCAAGTTCAACGTGGAGATGGATTCTCGAATGTACATTCAAGTTGAAAGCGCATGCTATGCAGGACGCATGACTCTCCACCAGATTCGAGAGTGCTTTTGACACCTTTAGAGTCAACGCAACCTCAAGCTCCAGACACAACGAGATAAGTTGAAGTCAGCCCATCTCCCCTTCGCTCCAAGCTGTCCTTATCATTGATCCGCCATCAGGAATACAGATCGACTCCGGAACATGCGACCTGAGGAGGGTCTCACGACAACGTGCTGTCACATAGTATGCTGGATTAGCATACTAGTCGGAGCTCGGCTTGAGAGGCGTATCAAGCTTCGCTTGGGTCCTTGCCGTCTCTAACTTCTGAAACCATTCATCGGCATGGACTGCCTGATCGAACTTGGTGTTCTCTAACTCCTTCATTTCTCTAATCTTCGCCTTTGCCGCTCCTCGAGCACCCTTATCATCGCCAATGATTTCTGCAATCCAGGCAGCTCTGGAAGCGTTTTCAGCGTCAGAGTCGGCCTTGTGTGGGGCGGTTCCAGTTCTGTTGTCTTTTCAGTAGCCAAGAGGTCGTCTCCAAGCTCGAACAGCATCAGGTGACGGGATTCACTGGATTCACTGGAAGTAGGGTCTTGCGCGTCATCGTAAAATGAACGAAAATCAGATACACGCCGATCGGCCGCTGAATAATGCGTATTGGTAAGCTATGGTTTTGAAGCGGAAAGGGAGCACGAATTACGTCCCCAGAATTGCTCTTCGTCTGGCCCCCTCAGATACTCGGTCCAAATCTTGCACTCTTCAGCACCTTTCTTAACATTCCAATGCGGAATGTCATGCGTATCGGCAATCATGTTCCAAAACTCGAGCACTCCCATTAATTCTGCCATCGATGAGATCTTTACTGACGCTATGATTATTCTTACCGTGCTGATTGTCTCTGATGGGTATTCCAGCGGCTCCCTCAAACCGACCTTGGCCACAGATGCGTCATCGTTCTTACTTTAGCTACGTGCTCTCGTTCGGATGATGATTTGGGCGCTGGGCCGGTACGCAAGAGGAAATATGCATGACGCCCGATTTTTGGCGAGGCAAAGGCGGGTGTGTAGAGAACGATGATTTAAAAGTACAAATGTTGGCGAGAGGGTAGCGAAGAGACTCTGGCGTGCGAAACAACAGCACAGCTAGTGCTCAGAGGTAGAAGTGAATAACAAGGTCCATCCGGACAACCCACTCTAACAAAAGGAAGTTTGCCCTGCAAGCACCTTTCAGCGCAGCACACAGATCTGCCTGTTGGTTGCTTCTGCTGCGGTCGGCGAGTCCTGTATGCGTTTGAATGAAAACCAGTTTATACCGTGTAGCAGATCGGTATAAAACGTGAATTCTGAGCAAGGTTTCGTCTTCGGATTGAATGAGGGACAAGCTTCGATTGATTCTGAGGCTGACCCAATCTGATCCGGTGAAACCAAATGGTGTCTAGTGTATAGAATCTGAAGATTATCTGATGTTCGCGCACATTCTGTTCAAATCACAATAACTAGACTCCTCGCCTCATTTTGGGTCTTCGGATGCATCCGTCTCATCATAACATGCCGCGCTGATGTTTGCCATGGCGTTTGTGAATCATCATGAGCTATTTCTTGTTCTCGGGCCCTGTCTGATTCCTATTCTTGAGCTCCTCCCAGAACAACTGCAAAAAGCGTCGAGGTCCACCATTGTCAGGGACTGGGAGATGTCAGACAGAAACAACAGAAAACATTTCTGATTCTGGCACTTCGCACCATCTAGTTTCGTCCCTCCCAACTCTTCAGGAGGTGTGCCATATTGCCAGCGATGTAACTGCTTGTGAATACCATGAACTCCTCGATGGAAAGTGGGACTGCGGAGGAGCTGGAGAGGTCATCAGCTTGTGCATCTTCGACACACATGGACCGCAGAAAGCCTACCGCGAGAACGAGTCGTTGCTGAACGAAGGATATCAACCCTTGAACAAATGAAGTAAGTAAGCGGGACGCACCTCCAATTGCCATAAAATTGCCCATGGTAGCTTCATCTTGCAGGAGTAGTCCGATAAGCGACTTTGTATGTTAACAAGGCCATGAAAAGGGGAACTTAAGAGTATGAGATTAATGTAGATGATGTTGAAACGAATCGATGGATCATGAGTGGCGACGAGAGTGGCTTGCCGTTGGAAGCGGAGTGTGGAGAGATCAAAGCAGCACCTTTCAGTGGTCGATCCTCCCAGTCATCATCTTCGAATCCACACTCAACACCAAGGCGATTCTTTCCCTGGTTTTCCTTACTTCTTCTTGAAGAAAGCTCCCTTTGCGGTCTCTTTCCCATAGGTACGTTGTTGGTGGCTGGCGACATCCTCCTGCTATCTCGCAACGACATTCATCACCTGTCGATACTTGGCCTTGAGTTGAATAGATCCGGCTCCCATTTTTGGATAACTCAACATCTATGCTACATCTCTTGGGAAGGCACTTCTAACTTTGAATCACAACGGTGTTACCGCCGCGCCTGCCCAGCTTGCGTTCTTGATACTCCTTTGATTCAAAGGTGGTGGCCAGCAAAAATCTTACTTCCAGCGTTTGCTCCTTTGTCTGTCCACTCGGACCAGATTTTCTCCTTATCAGCCTGTCACTCCTTCAAGACGACTATTTCTCATCGTTTTACTGATCACGTCGGCGCCGCTCCTCAAAACTCATCTGAGGAATCTTCACACACACTTCGTCCGTCCTTCTTTCAGCGACTTCGTATCCGTCCAACTCTACTTCTGAACAGATCAAAATCGGAGACAAGATCGCCGGCTAGCGAGTCGCTCTCTCCTTCTGGATCCCTTGGTCAAGGCCATGAAGGCAGCATAGCAAGTCTCAATGTCTTTTCACCACCAGAGCCCTTCAGCGCCATGATTCCTTCTGCACTCGCGGTCACTCCCCAAGCTCCACCTTCAAAGAGACAGCGTTCTCGGGAGAGTCGTACCTTATCAGGCCGACCTGGCTCTACGTATTGTGAGGTAGATGGTGGTCCACCACCAAGTCCAGGCCTGCGTATACCTGCTTTCTTGAACCAGACCAAATCAGGTTCGTCACCACACCCGCTAGCCGACACCGGCCCTCCACATTGGTCTGCTACTTATACTTCTATCATGCTGATCTATTTCGAAGACATAGCAAAATTGTTCCAGGAGCTTGAATGGCGCCAGCGTTTCCGTCTTCAGCATGCCCTGAATAATCCTGAAAACTCGCCGTTCCGAATAGAGAGATCTCCCGTTGTCTTCTCCCGAAATCGGTATGGTAATGTACAGCCATGGGACCAATCGCGTGTTAGATTAAAGGTCCCAATTGGCGGTTCGGACTACGTTAATGCTTCACCAATACGCCTCCAGGGCAGATCTGGTTCATCAACCCCCAACCCACAATTCACTGCGGCGGTCAACCAGCAAACCACTTCCACTAATGTTGATCTTCCAGAATCCAAATCCATTGCTACCCAAGGACCCAAAGATGGCCAATTCTCTCACTTTTGGAATATGGTTATGCAAGAGACTGTGGGCGAAATAGGCGTCGTTGTGATGCTGACCCAATGCTGGGAAGGCAACAAAGAAAAGTGTGGACAGTATTTCCCCGCTAGCATGGATATGCCTACTTTGAATCTGGAACCTAGCGAAGGAAATGATCAGCCTTCAAACCTTGCTGGTGATCCCTTTCTGGATTCGAGCCTCCTGAGCGCCGATGCTGATAGTGACCCTGCAGAAGAACCGGGCTCCGATCGAAATACTCCAGAACGCCATGGCGATGCAGACAAACAGGGTAGTGTCACCCTGCTCGATTTCTACCATGACACGAAGTCGAGATCCGAGGTGCGCAAATTAAGACTACAGATTGGGGAGGAGATCAAGACGATATGGCACTACCTTTTCAACGGCTGGCCGGACTACGCCAAGCCTGAAGGTGAAGATCGGAGAGCTCTGCTCGAGCTAATCCAGCAATCTGCCGTGCAAGCTGGAGATCCAGGCCTGAATCCCCGATTTATCCATTGCTCCGCTGGGGTAGGTCGCACTGGAACATTTATCGCCCTGGATTTCTTACTTAGAGAGCTCGCTCACGGCAAGCTCGAAGTGACGGCGTCCTCGTCCAGGCCGAGCTCGTCAGGCCAGCACACGCAGAGCTCACAAGAGGGATCCGATGCCGGATCATTGAATGGCAGTCTCGTGATGGGAAAGGAATCCACACCTGAAGCGAAGGAGGATGTTATCTTTGAGACCGTGAATACCCTTCGCGAGCAGCGCATGATGATGGTGATGAACGATGTGCAGTTCAGCTTCCTGTATGAAGTGCTGAGGGAGGCGTATGTGGAGATGTATTCCCCCAGGCGTATCAAAGCGGTGGGCAGTGGCCTTGGGGAGGTCACCAACGGTGATGATGGTAAAGGAGGAACCACTGATGCCGACATGGGGGAGCCAAGTCCTAAGATGGCCAGGACGGGGAACATGCTCTTCGTTGGGTCCACTGAGGATGCTCAAGAGGAGACGGAGATCGAGCGAAAGGCTGCGAATGCTGAGGCTGTCACTGCAAACAGTATGGTTGCGCGCATAGCCGAGGACGGAGAGGGAGATCCATATGCGGCGGTTGATCCGGAGGCTGTGCGGCAGGAGGACGAGTCTAAGAAAGATTGAAGTGGGCAGTCCGCTAGAGGTACAAGATAGGATGGTTAGGCGTTGGTGTCTGGGTGCTGAATTCCTGCTCCTGGTTTGGGCGAGATGGGTTTCTGGGATCTGAGGAGGTGTGAATGGGAGGCTTGGATAGGTGCTTCTTCTGTGCTTTCTTTGCTATGCTCAGTCTAAGAGCCGCAGGACAATTGGGGAATAGTTATGCTTTATTGTGACCTGAACTCTTGAATTCCAACGTGGGTTGAAGGAGAGGATTCATACGCTTTGCATCTCTACAGGTACCCCCTTGACGCATTAGGAGATGACGATGGGTCTGGGAATTCAACCCCTGCAAGGTAATGTAAATATGGCGCAACAGGGGTATAACAAAAGGGACTAATTAAGCTCTCAACGTTTAATTCATGATTTTGGACACGACGGAATAGAGGACACAATTATCCATCCATCGACCACTTCTTTTCGTACAAAGCAGACCTATCGAGAACATGGACCGGACTCCACAAGTGACAAAAGCAACCCTAAAATCCGAGCCCTGAACGGCCAAACACGCATCGGCTGAGTAACCAGCAAGCGGATACAGCAGGTAAAGCGAGCACGTTGTCCCTGACTTTCTCGCGCGGAGAGGTCTCTGTGCACTTCATGCCCTGTAGCAACCATCACTTCGTTCCTGCATCATCACCATAGACTTTGGACCTAACATCGACGACATCACAATTCCGCGAAGATACTCTCACACATACCCATTCCCATCTCCGCGTCCCCCGTCTCTCCCGCTTCATCCTTGGCACTCCCACTCTCCCAGATCTCTATATTCGCAGGCCCAGCATTTTCTCCATCACGGCCCCCATTGCATTTCTCGAAGAGACCTGCTTCGACGCCATGGTGATGCTCAATAGGGAGGGTAGATGACACGCTAAGAAGAAGGTCGCTGAGCTCGGACTTTGCCATTAACTTGTCGTCGTGTTCTTCTGCTGAGGTTGTGATTTCGGCGTTGAAGTTGAAGTCAACGGATGGGGTGTGATTGATGAGGATTCCAGTTTCAGCAGCGTGGGAAGGGACTGGGTTTGCAGGGTTTGCAGGGTCTGCAGGGTCTTCGGCGACGAGGACGACTGAAGTGGCGTCACAGCCTTCGGCGAAGTATTCTGATGGATTGAGATCTCCTAGGGGAGTGCGGGGCTCATCGGTCATCATGTCTTTCCTGGATGTGGGTACTTCGGTGGTAGCCGCGGTAGCAGGAGCGGTGGTTACGACTGGATTGAGCTCAATCGGTGGGATGTTCTCCTTCCCTCTCTCCTCCCTAGTGGCAGTCTTGCTCTCATCGTCCGAGATATCAAGGGTACAGGCTGACTGTGTCATTGTCCATTCACTGACCATGAAGTCTTGCTGCTGCTCGGTCTCTTCGTAGATGTCGAAGAACCATGACTTTGGTTTGGATTCCTCTAGAGTGACAGCATTACTGCGCTGTTTGTGCTTCTTACTGGCTAGAGTGCCATTGACGGCGGCTGCTAGTGAGAGCGAGGCAGTACTGCGACGGCCAAAGGCTGGGGTATTGAGGCGAGTGCGGCGGTTTGAGAGGATGCCTGACCGCTTTGACCGGGTTGGGGAGCGACCTGCTGCTGCCGGTGCGGAAGAGGTAATGGTTGGCTTAATCGCGGTGTTGATGGTGGGGGTTTCGAGTCGAGAGGTCAAGATCGAGGAGCTTGAAATACGAGGCTGCGGTTGGGAGAAGGTTTTCAACGTCAAGCTTGAAGGCTTGTGTAAGTTATCCTCAGTATCAATCTTCTTTCTTTTTGAGGATGATGCTTTGAAATCGACTGGATCAACGTTCTCGGAGTCTGACAAATCTAGAGCAATGTGACGTCGTTTGAGGGATGGTGCTGAAGAAGGAGCAATCGCTAGAACGCGCGTCAGTAAGACCATCACAAGAACGGCGAGGCCTGAAGAGTATACCATTCTGGCGATTCTTGATGCTTTGAAGGTTTCGCAGCTTGGAGCCGTCAAGCACACCGAACGGCTGCCTCACAGGAGTCTGGACTGATGCCATCGGAAGATATGGCGAAGGAAGGGTCGTAGTCTTTAGAATATCTCGTATCTACTGCTGTAGAACGTTGCCAGGAGGAAGCCCGTCGAAATGAATAGCTTCAAGAACGTAGTGTCAGCTGGTGAAGACTGTAGTATGTAAGAAGTCGAAGGTATGGACTGTCGGTTGCGAGCAGTTGATGTTATGGTTTCGAGGCCCTTTTTGGATGTTATTGTTGCCTGATTTGATCCCAAACACTCGTGAGTGTTCGACGTGTATAGAGCACTGCTGTCCTGAGCAACAGCTTGGTAACAATTAAAGAATTGATATGTGTTGCTTGTGATGACAACGAACAGTGTTTATCAGGAGAACAACGATTGATAATGATATAAAGATTCGTCTGCGACTCGCGACTGGTAATGATGTGAGAAGGCTGAGCGAGGGACAATCAGGTGTATATCCAGGCGAGTAGCAAGCAGAAGCAAGGAAGAGCAGTTCCACGCTAGATGTTCCGAGCGTGACGAGAAGCAAACGCTATCCTGGCCGACGACGGTCAACGCTGTACCGCAATCAGTCGCGAGAGTCCTGTCTGGCAAGGGATCGTGTCAAGACTAGAAGAGGAGCCAGTTGCTGGAAGAGGGATAGAGACGTGTTTTCTGTTCTAGCGTGAGGACCCAATGCAGGTGAGCGTTCATGCCCTGGCGCCTGAGGCAGTCAATTGGGTGATGCTGAGCCTGCTCGAGCGAGGAGGTGGCTTTGGTGCGAGGAGGAGGAGGAGGGGCGAAAGCAGGGGAGAGATGCACGGCGAATTGCCCACAACGCGTCCATGCATCACGCCAAGATCTCGCGTTCCACCACCATTGGAAGTAACTGAAGGTGTGAAAAAGCAGATGGGACCACTACACGCAGGTATAACTGTTAGGATGGTGTGGTACCGTTTCTCTTATTTCAGGCATCTCTACATACTCATCAGTAATGTAAGGAAGCATGAGCGTGGGAGGTTGTTCTGCTCGCTGGTTCATCGCCAGCGCCTCAGCAATCAACGAAGGCCAATAAAACAAGGCGACCTCTGAATCAACCACCATGTCACCAATCGTTTTCATCCATCTTACCTAGATTTCCTAGTTCATCACGATCTTGCGTCGCCCATTGTATCATCTTTTGCATGACGGTCTCCATCGCCATTGTATAAGATCGTCGCAGCCAGTCTGCTTCACCGACGGACGCGTTTCTGCCTCAGGCATCAATCTCCCCTATCGTGATCGTCTCTCGTGCTGAGGGACTCCTTAGGAAACAGTCGCTGCACCGGCTGGCGCAGACGTACGTCAGAGGCCTTGCTAGGATCCTGATTGTTAAGGCTCTTTGCTAGCAAAAACATCGCCAAGGGTCCTGTATCATATCACGTGACGCTGTATCGATGAAGCACGAAATGTTCGTCCTTCAAACTCAATCAGTTGCCGTTCTCCTAAACAGATCAAAGGCACCCTAGCCCAAACATTCGGTTCCCAGCTCAAGGGCTTGCTTCATTCTCCAATCTCATACCCCCAGGGTATACTCTCAATAGCCCCTTCTTTTGCCACACATTTTGCGGCCGCCAAAGTGGCCCGGCGACACGCCTCGTTTAAGGTCTCTTTTGTCGCCATCTCCTTCCTGTTCTCCTTCTGTCTAGCCATTTCAACGGCATAATAGCCAACGAAAGTATCTCCGGCAGCTGTCGTGTCAGCAACCTTGCTGACCTTGGCCGCCTCGAGATGGAATGAGCCGTCAGGCGTGCTACAGAAGACGCCTTCTGCTCCTCTCGTAATCACGATATTGCGTACCATTCTTTGATGGAAGATGGTGGCCGCCACGCTCAGTGCAGCTCTCTTCTCTTGTTCTGTCTCAGCTGCAGCATATCTGTCTCCAGCATCAACCGCCAATTGGCCCATCTCTGTCTCATTCAAGATCAGATGCGTAACACCTTTCAAACAATCAATTGGTATGCCTTTCCTGTATACCGGGGCCGGGTTGAATACAACCTCCACGATTTTTCCAGCTTTCTTCGCTGTCTCGGGAACAGCTCTTAGCAGTGCAAATGTCGTCTCCTTTGGGATTTCCCCTTGGAGAACGAATACTTCCGGCAATGGTTCCTTTAGGGCTCGTTGCAGTACCTCGTCGATCTCTTTCATCCCATCGTAGTTCGCGCCCGGTACAACCAGGATTCTGTTTTCTCCACCGCTCGCTTCATCTACGATGATAGTTGCAGTTCCAGTTTGAGAACCCTCCACCTCCCGTACACCACTGCAACCAATCCCTGTCTGCTCTAACACGGGCCTGAGAAGGGCCGTATACTGGGGATCCTGCGCACCTACAGCACCCACCATCTCTACCTGCACATCATGCTCTGTCTTGCTTGTGTAGGAAGCTCGACCGCATGCCACTGCTTGATTGGCTCCCTTGCCTCCGGCATTGATGGATAGATGTTTTGCTGTAATCGTTTCACCAGGACCTGGAAAGTGTGGAGTAGTGGTTGTATAGTCAATATTCAACGATCCAATAATGCGGATACGGGGCAGCATCGCGAGAGGCAATATTCGACGATCCTGCTACTCGCATGCAGTCAGAGATGCATGAAGGGGACCCATGGACCAATTGATACGCCAAGGATGCCGATATCGCAAAGTCAAACGTGCCATCGAAGTACAGGACTGCAACCCGAAAAGTTGAAAGCGGTGCTATGCATTGTTTCTTGAGACCACTGGGGAAAAGAAAACTCCTCAGGTGTACGTCATTGGTGGGCATGCCAAGCCTTTGCAAGCTGGTTGCTGCCATCGGATTATTCCACCTGTTGACATATGGCAGTAGACTTCAATTCTCTCCTCAAATTCAGTGCCCGCTTCCCTGCTCCCTTCATAACCACGGATCGCGTGCATCATGACTAGGACATTCGATCTTACATGTAGACCGCGCCAGACGCCCGAACGGATGCCATGCGAACGCAAAGTCAACAATATCCTCTCCGTCACGCACCACATCTGTAAACCTGACTCCCTCCACTCCTGATCTGCACAGTTTCCCTTCTTCCCAAGACCACGAGAGCCCTCCTCAATCCCTCCTCACTGTATCCTCTTCCCTCCACAAAGTCCTTTCTCAATGTCGCCAAGCTAGTGCTCCAGCCAATTGGTAATCTCCTTCGTAATTCCTCCTCCACCTTCCCAACCTCCTCCATCAACTCCCTACTTCCCTGTCCTTCACCTTGCGTCACCGCATCCATCGTCGATGCGAGGAACAGGCGGATGGCCTCGTCGACATGTTCTTCTGTTGCGATGTTGGATAGTGTGAGTTTGGCGAGAGATTCACTGATTCGGATGATTGCTTCGAGTTGACGGACTGTGATAGGAATGGACGAACGGAGATTGGCTGCACGTTCGGATTCATGGACACGACGCCGGATGGAGACGAAATGAGAAGAAAGCTTTTCAGCTGCTTCAGGGGATAGACGGGGCGCACATTTCCTATTTCGACGTCAGGTCACAAGTGTCAACCATGGCGAGCGCGAAGACTCACGACTTGCAGTAGCTGATATATCTCTTCATCTTTTCCACTGGTATCTCCGATTCGTGTTGTTCCTCAACACCAGATCGACCCATATGGATCCCCATGACGTGCTTGGCAATCCGCTCATCTCGACCTTTCTCGTGGTCATCTCGGACGATAAAGATCATGTCGAATCTCGACAAGATTGTGGTCTGGAAATCGATGTTTTCGCCAGGGCTTTTCAAATCATCATATCGTCCAAAAATCGGATTTGCCGCGGCGAGGACGGCAGTTCTAGCATTGAGAATTGTTGTAATACCAGCTTTGGCGATGGATATTGTCTGCTGCTCCATCGCCTCGTGTATGGCAACGCGATCTTCGTCGCGCATCTTGTCGAATTCATCAATGCAGACTACGCCACCGTCTGCAAGCACCATGGCTCCACCTTCAAGGTAGAACTCTCGTGTTGCACTATCTCGTTGTACAGAAGCTGTCAGACCGGCTGCAGATGAGCCCTTCCCAGACGTGTAAATGGCGATTGGGGACACTTTCTCCACGAATTTAAGTAGCTGCGATTTTGCGGTTCCAGGGTCACCTAATAACAAAACATTGATATCACCACGTAGTTTCATTCCATCTGGTAATATCTTTTTGGATCCACCCATTAGCAGGCACGCGATCGCTTTCTTGATGTCTTTGTTTCCATAGATTGACGGGGCAATGCAATCGACAAATTTTTCATACAAGTTCTTCATCTTGCTGATCTCTTGGAATTCCTGCTCCTCTTCCTCTGAGTAAATGGAATTGCCTTTGGCAGTATGATCGACATCAGTTGTGATGCCGACCGCTCGTAGATATGGGTTTCGGATTGCAATGGCGGTGTCTTTGGCTTTTGCACCTTTGGATTGGTAAATGCTGAAAACACCCATCACGGTGCAACGCGAGCCAGGCACCACTCGGTTCGTCAGGTAGCGGTCTGCAGAGACAAGGATATGACGAGGAAGTTCGCCAACAGGCACTTGGTCTGGAGCTTCTTGTAGCTTGATGACTTGCTGGTCGATAAATTGGCAGCGCTCATGGACTACAAAATAAGGGTCCAATGGGCACTTCTCGGATGCTTCATGCTCGGGACGTTGTCGATTGCACACTCTTGGGAGTGAAACCCCTGAAAAGCCACCTTCAATGGTCACCTGGTATGTTCCAGCACAGCTTCGACATTGTAGGCTTAGGACTGTTGCTTTCGAGGAGAGTGTAGAGGCGCCGATGACAATGCCTGGGATGCGTACCAGTTGAGAAACATTGGTAGCATTGAGGTCTCGAATGTTCAGATGGGAGACCGAGGAGTGCAAGAGTAATTGATGTTGAGGCAGGTCTTCATTCGCTTTCTGAGGGTAGACGATGCGTTGGGTGCATTGGCGCAGGGCACCTTCGAAGAGTGGGATTGTCCCTGCGGGATCTGTCGTCAACCTGTTCGCAAGTTCTTCATTATAAGATATGAGGTGTGCAATGTCAATATCGCAATAGTACTGCTTGACAAGAGCGTTCTCTCGAATCTGGTCTCTGTAGATGAATGTGCCGTCTATCTGGAAAGCAAGGATGAATTCCCGTAATTTGGCTTGGATTTCTGTCCGTGGGGCTTCCGTACCATCATGCAGAGGCGCAAGCACAGTGAGTGAGTATGTGCTTCGGGTATCCATGATGACTGTGGGTTTCTGGAATCGATGCTGCTTTCCTGCCTCACTGTGTTGAGAATGCTGATTACTCCCTCGACCCGGAAGACGCGACAAGAGACGAGAGCGCGTTGGAAAGTGCTTGCATTAGCGTTGTCGGCAGAACTATGCCCCGATGGCCGCCGGTGGCTTGGGCTCTGGGCTCTACTTTGGTGTTTGGCCATTTGCTACAGTGCGTATGATCTCCAATACTGAGACGACACCAGCTATCATGGCCGAGTCCATTCGCCGAACTTCTCAGAAGGCTCATTGCTGAATGTTCTTGCCGAGTGATGAAGTCTAGGTGATGGATTTGTTGCCCTCATGCCTTCCCTTCGTTCAGATCCAGAGTTGAGAGAATGTCCTCCCCGGATCGGCAAGGTTCTGAGGAAACCTTTGCGTCTCTTTCACCAAATGCCTCCGTCTCGTATTTCCCGTTCCCTCGGCGAGAGTCCTTGCAGACCCTGGCCTCCTCAGATAAGGGTCATCTGCGCACGCGGTCAAGTGCCAGCTCAATCGCGAGCACTGGAGGAGTTTTGGACAGCGGCCGAAGCGGCCGCAATTTGATAGCAGAATCCGGCCAGAATGCTATCTCCACTCTTCTACAACCTCCTATCGTTCGAACGGGCCTCTTGCCGCATTCCAACCTTTTGACGGGCGGATTCAAAGCCCCAACTACCCGCGACATTCCCCCAGTGACCTTGACAAACATCCCACATGTCGATTCAAAGGCGTTCCAGCCATATCTTGCACAAGTGGGTCCACTCTACGATGCCTTTAGAAAGGCAAACGAGGAAGGTGAAGGGGATTCACAACTTTTCCGTAGGAGCCGACAAGAGGACAGGGATGAAGACTTAGAAGATATCCTCGGGTCGCTGTCAGTACGCCCAGGCGTTTCTCGAGCAGGCTCTATAAATTCTGTTGGTTCGCCCATGGAAGAGCCGCAGCCAAGAAGGAGGTCGAGTGGCCAGAGACGGTCGCATGCTGTATCGCCATTATCTACTATTCCTTCCGTCTACTTTGACGAGGACTTTCACCTCGAAAACCCCCGAACATTTGACGTCGTGTCCGAACGATCAGAAGTGGTGCGGGACCCTAAACGCAGTGCGGATACCACAGGAAGCGGGAGAAAAGCGTTGGCTACCAATGCGATCCTCCAAGAAAAGCTGTCATGGTATATGGACACTGTGGAGATCCATCTGATATCTTCCATCTCGACGGCGTCTAAATCATTCTTCTCAGCCCTTGGTTCGCTTCGAGAGTTGCATGCGGAAGCAGCGGACTCTGTGGATAAGATTCGAGCTTTGCGTAAAGACCTCGCGAAGTTGGATAAAGAAATGGCTATGGGTGGATTGAAAGTGGTCAACCTGAAGCAGAGAAGGCAGAATGTTCGTCAACTTGGCGAAGCTGTCTCTCAACTACAGGCCATTGTCGAATCCGTTACCGAGTGCGAATATATGGTGGAGAATGGCGATGTAGACAAGGCGATGAACCAGCTTGATGATGTGGAGAAGCTGATAGCGGGCAGAGAAACGAAGCGCACCAATCCTAACAACATTTTCCCCATCCGCAATCTTGACGGCTTACGAGCCTTGGACGGGGCTGTGGAGGATCTTGCACAGCTCCGGTTTCGAATAGGCAAGGTTTACGAGGTCCAATTCCTGACGAGTCTGCTGGACGATGTTCGGCACCACGTCAACAGCGTACCACCTAATATCACTCTCAGACGATGGGCTGCGGCCTTCAGTCGCTCAAGGTCTAGAGATAGACAGCCGTCCACCTTTCCTTCGTACATGAACGTCGATAGCGAATTAAGGTCTAGTCTACAAGCTGAGCTCAGAGGACTCGCGAGAGCACAACACACAATGCCGGCAGCCGCAGCGTTCAAAGCCGCAATACTGCGGGAGATGAAGACTATTGTTCGTCGAAACTTGCCGAGCTCTAGTGACGATGATAGCGAATCAGTCATGTCCGCTTCAACACATGGTAGTCGTCAACTTAGCTCACAGGAGAAGTCTTTGGTTCCGGCCCGAAACTTGAGGGATCTCGATGCTGAGAACGCTCAAGCTATGCTGACAAAGACCTACACTGGTGTCAGCGAATCGCTTCGAAGGCTTAACATGCAAGTCAAGATCCTGTTGGATATCACCAGTAGCCTCTCCAAGCCCCCTGAATCAGGTACAAGATCACTAGGGAATAGTCCGAATCCCCAAAGTCGAGATGGTGACTTTGCTCCAAGGTCCCCGAACAACCATCTGCCACTTATCACAGTTCAGGAAGACATTCAGCAAGTGTTGGATATGTCTAGCCTACTCGGAGAGGCAGTAGACATAGTTCAGGGGCAAATTACGAAAGTGATCAGGGTCCGATCCGAACAAACTTCTCACCTGTCTTTAGGAGCATTCCTACGGTTCTTCACTCTGAATCGACTCTTCGCCGACGAATGCGAAGCTATTTCCGGTCGAAGTGGTGCTTCCCTGAAAAGTGCGGTAGATAGCCAAATCAAGGAGTTTGTCTCGGAATTTGGCAATTTACAGAGACACACTGTCATCGAAGTAATGGATGCAGACAAGTGGGATGCGAAAGACTTTGCCGAGTCTGAGACTTCGATACTGACAAGGGTGCTTGAGGGTGGCACTCGGGATGCACCAGTATGGCACCAAACTTCAATGATCTGGCTCAACGAGGACGAGAGAGCCGTTAATGGTGCTAACGGAGCAGTTTCGAACGGCCAAATTCCCTCAAGCACAAAGGACAAAGTTCGAAGTGCACTTGTTGACGAACAAAAGTTTCTCCTTCCTGGGTCTGCGGCAGCGATTCTCCGTGCTGTCGAAAGCCTTCAACATCTGATGACTGGTATTCCAAGTATGGGTCAGGAGATTGCTAGCATTCTTCTGGAGTGTCTTAAGCTCTTCAATTCAAGATTATCCCAATTAATTCTCGGTGCCGGCGCTACTAGAAGTGCCGGGCTTAAGAACATTACGACGAAACACCTCGCATTGGCTTCACAAGCCCTCAGCTTCATTGTTGCGCTAATTCCATATATCCGAGAGTTCTTCAGGCGCTACGTGTCCTCGACCGGATCGATTTTGATGGCGGATTTCGACAAGGTGAAACGACTGTACCAAGATCATCAGAATGCAATTCACGAAAAACTGATAGAGATTATGAGCTCGAGAGCATCAGTACATGCTAATGCAATGAAGAAGATCGACTGGGAAGCATCTTCTCGCTCGAAGACACCAACTATAAGCCCATACGTGGAGACTCTCACAAAGGAGACCGGCACGCTGCAGAAAGTGCTCTCAAAACATCTACCTGAAAGCACCGTTGCGATGATCATGAAGCCAGTATTCGCCACTTATGAGGACCATTGGTCAGTAGCCTATAGAGATGTTCCCTTGAAGTCATTGGCGGCCAAAGAGAGGTAGGACGACACGTTTCTGGCCAGTGAAATTTAGTTGCTGACTTCCCCTAGAATGCTGGCCGACGCGCAATACTTCGATTCCCGTATCAGCAAACTCGAAGGGGCGGGCGATTTGGGCCTACATATTGTGGAGATAGTGAAAAATAAGACCGTTGTTGCAGATTCACATCAGTCCCAACCGAGATTGTCAGAAAAGGAAGAAACATCTCCAGAGGTCGTCGAAACGACTGCCAATGCCGATGGCGAACAAGGACAGACCTGAAAATTTTCTTCTTAGAACCACAGACACTTAATTCTCTGGGGCGGGGGTTCCCCAGATAGGCTTCCTCGCTGCAAACCAGTGGCAGATGAGGCTGAAATCCAGCTACGATGGGCATACCACAAATGACAAGGCACGAAACTTTACGTTCTCCACTACACAGACGATGTTGTGATTTTGCTTGCTCTTTGTCATTTCTATGCTTGGGTTTGCAGAAAACGATCGAACATCCCAACACCCGTGGAATTCTTCCTGCCTACAATACCTTCGGTAACGCTCGTCAGGAACCTCTCGTGCACTCCTTCAACCAATGCATTTAAGCCTACTGCCTTCACCTCCATCGCTAGCATCTGTCCATCAGTCAAATCGTACCCGACTTCAGGTATGGGTATTGGGCCACTGTGCATTGCGGTGACTTCCCTCCCACCTACAGCTTCAGGCCTACAGTCGACGAGAACGACCCTTCCGGCTCTTGCCACATATCCGTCTGCAAGCTCTTCTCCATCTGCTGCAACGCCGTTGGAGAAGCCAATGGACCACTCTCGCAGATGCGCATGGCCCCCGTCCACGACCTTATTGTCTCAGGGAATGGCATGTCTCCCCAATCGTGGTCATGACAACCAACCGCATCATTTCCCAACCCGTACTGTGTTCCATCAACCAGTGAGATGGTCCCCTCTGCTTGCGAATCAGATACTGCATTCACCCATCCAAAATGCAGAAGTACTTGCAGAGGCTGGCTGGGAGAAAGTGAAGCGCTACACGGATGATGAGCTGGTGCCCTACGTTTCAAGACGGCATTGCCCTTGATACCGTTCACTCGGTCGAGAACCTTGGTATCAACATTGACAGTCCAGGCACTTAAATCCTTCGAGCCTGCGAAGTTGGTGGTAGCACCCACCCAGTCCCCCCCCAGCTCTCTGTTCGAACACACTCCCACTTGCAATCAAGGCTTCACTCGCCGAAACTTCGCTGAACATGACACTTCCATTCGGTATCTTTGCCGCCACAGCTACCGATACGTTGAACGGAATTGGTCGTAGAAGTGGGAACGCAGAAGGTATTGAGATGAAGAAGATGACGGCGAGGGATGTAGATAGGTCCGCGGAGACGATGTCAGACCAATACCACTCGAAAGATGTGCTGTTCAGGGAGGAGAGCTTAGGGGCAGCTGATGCGAGAGTTCTTGAGTTGAACTGCGCCGTGGTAGAGATAGGCACTGGAGTGGCGGGAAAGGACTTTATCTAAATGGGTGGCGGTGCTTGATATCCTGATAGGAGAAAGAAGGACTGGGTAAGGTGCAGAAATCGATAAAGCCGCCTAAACCTCCAAGACCATCATCATATCGTGGACCATTTGACGGCTTAGTGTCTTTCAAGAACAGCAGGTAGTATCTATGTAGAGATATACGAGTGTGGTCAGCTGAGTCACCATGCGAGGAGCAAGAATGGATGGGAAGGCTCCGGATGCCTTTCAAAGCCCGCGTGCGCCGCTACTCAGATGGTGTGACAGGCATCCGCTGGAGCCTATCAGCCAAGACAAGCCAGGTGACCGATCCATGGAAGCTTATTACATCAGTTGACATCTCACGTCACGTGCACTAGTGGGATTCCCACCCGTATATCTCTCCTCCACATAGCTTCTAACCCGCAACCAATCGTTGCAACATGGCCACAGCAAAGCGAAGACGACCACGGCCTTCTAAAGTCAAACCTACGGCTGCGACTTGTCCAGATGCGCATGTCAGTAGAATTCGTCATCTTGAGTCCGCAGTTGAGCATATGTTACAATGTTCCACTTGAAGCATCCTCAAGCCTACCTGAGATCGTCAAAAGGCAAGTGAGATAGATACTGTTGTAGGTCCACCTTGGCGGCTTGCGCAGCATACGCCTATCTCCTTCTTCCTTGCTAGTTTACGTTGATAGCTTCCTCCTGCATACTACAGTAGGAGGCATAAGTATTGTAAGTACACCGCTAGTAAATTCGCCCCAAAACAGCTTGCTTACCACACACTGTCTCTTTACAGTAATGATTTTCCGTGTTTTTCAACGAATCCTGATACTAGAACAGAACACTCAAAATAAGTAATGAGCTTGGATAATCTCTTTCTATCATGCCTTCTTCAAAAAATCTTATGAATCAAGTGTTGAAGTCACAATACGCGCTGTGAGCTGTGTTTTAATTTCGAAAAGGAAAAAGACATTGTTTACAAAGCTTGGCAATGTAATTTGACTAGCTGTTACTAGCGCGTACTAACAATACTTATGCCTCCTACTGTAGTACACTCAGGCATCACTTTCGGATCCTGCTACTCTAAGCTCCGCTAACTCTTTTGGACCCTCTAAATCCTTCCTAACGTACTTAGCATAACAGGATACATTCTGGTAGCTGGTACTGAGATCGAGAGTGCTAATGGCGGGATCCTGATGAATGAGTGTATGAAGGAAGCTGACTAGCTACGAGAACTCTGCAGAAGCTAGAGAGGTCTATGCTGAGTAAGCCGCCAAGGAGGACCTACAACAGATCCAGCAATGGATGTACCTCAATAGTAGTTAATAAGACGTTTTTCTCCCCGTTCTGGTTGAGGTTGTCAACCTGGGCAGCCGCTGCTATTACTGTGTAGCTACCTGTTCGTGAGCTCCGCGGCCGAATGCGGCTCCGCCTCATTTTGACCGTGGCCTGATTGTGATCCTGATTAGCAGAACGCCTCCTCCTGTTCACTTGCCATGTCTGCTGCGAAAGCAATGCCGCAAAACACGACGGCTATGTTACCTGACTTCTTGACATTCAAATCGAATACATGGTCAGATTCCGCTTCCCCCTTGGTGTCAGGTTATATCTACCTCCCGGCGAGTCTTGAGATCGCAATACTAGTGCCCACTATGCTTATTCGTGTTCGAGCTGCTCTTGTAGCATGGCTCGCCTCTACCAGCCTTTGTATGATGCCGGCCCTCTGCCGCAAGACTCCACAGCCAGAGGGCATTGGCCACTGCGACTAATAATTTTCCTTCCGAGTGTCGCAGGATCGAAGATCATCTGCCAGCTGGAAAATTCCACCCTCTGTGAATCTCAAAGCCAGTACGAAGCACTTTCATATGTGTGGGGTGACCCTACGCCCTCGTATACCATGATTATTGATGGCCACCATGTTGCTGTGACGCAGAGCCTGGCTCAAAGTCTCCATCATCTCCGACATTCGAGCACACGAGTTGGGTGAGCGGTGGGTGATGGGAGGTTGATTCGCGCGTGCGCAAAGGCGGCGACGCTGAGTAATCGACACGGGACTCTTGAAGAAAGAAATTGTGTCCGATTACCCCCCTACACATCGACAGCCGCATACACACTCTTATCCAATACTTCAAGGATGTCTACACCGCACGAGCTTTCAATGCAGAAGCTGCAGATTCCTCACCACAACCACCTCGGCATTCGAAAACTATCAGTCAGTTGGTTCAAACGTACCTCCACAGCACCACACACCTATACTGTCTCCTTGCCAGCATGGCTGTAAATATGAGTCTCATGTTCCCTACGGAAGGCAGCCGGCTTCGAAAACCACTCAGACCTAACTGCTCTCGCAGTTCGTGCGTTAAGGACAGAGAGCAGTTGGCCGCACTGACATGATACTGTTGTCTGACACGATCACTAATGTCATGATCGAACATGGCAGGGGCGGAGTAGCCCTCCGCGCTGACAAAGTCCCTGAACCACGAAAGCGGAGGCACGCGCCGCTTTCCCGGGACCGATGGCCGCTATTCATCGTAAGCAACGGAAAGAGTTTACATCTAAACTGCTGAAGTGTGGTGAGGGAGGCGTACATTCCACCGCCTCCGATTAGTCAGAACTAAAAGAAATACGTCTCTTTCTTCCATTGTTCATCCTTCAACCCATCCACCCCCCCTCCAGCCGTCAGCCTTTGAATTGGTGACCCTTTCTTGACACTATCCATCTGAGCACCTTTAAGGATTTGCTCATATATCAACACGCTTCCTTCCTTCAACCCTCCTCGTCTGGACATCAATCGATTCCAAACCTCGAGATCCTCACGGAAATCAACACAACTCTTCCTACAACTCAATTCACAACCTCAAACTCAATACCTCTTTGCCTCACTACAACACATCAACCATCGACAATCCGGAGGCACACCCTCCCCGCCATCCAAAATGGTCGCCCAAAATACCTACCGCAACTTCTTCTACCGCCAAATCTTCGTCACTCCACCCGCAATCACAACAAATATCCGCTCACTGATCGGCAGAACCGGCATCGTCACCGGCTCCAACACAGGCCTAGGCTACCACGCCTCCTCGCAACTCCTCGCCCTCGGCCTCACCCGTCTAATCCTCGCAGTCCGCGACACGGCAAAAGGTGAAGCAGCCAAAAGTTCCCTCCTCACGACCCTCAAACAAACCGGCAGCAAAACCACGCCCATGGTCGAGGTCTGGCCCGTCGACCTGACGGATTATGCAAGCATCACCACTTTCGCGGAGCGCGTGCGCGACACACCAGACCTGAAGGTCGATTTCTGTATCCTCAACGCCGGCGTCGCGCGCTTCAAGTACGAGGTCGTCAATGGGAACGAGCTCACCATCCAGACCAACTGGCTCGGCACCGCGCTCCTAGCCATTCTGCTGCGGCCTGTCCTGCAAGCCCAATACGCCCGTCCCAGCGGTGTCGCCGCCAACGCCAACGGCAATGGGCACATCACAAACGGATCCGACCCTACGCCTCCGGTTCTCAGTATCGTCGGTAGCGAGGTGGCGCAGTGGGCTGTGTTCCAGGAGGCCAAGATTGCGGCCAAGGAGAAGAGGGCCGTGTTGAGCGTGCTCAATGATCAGGCGAAGTTTGACCCTGGAGATCGATATTACACCTCCAAGTTGCTCCTCACGCTTTTCTTCAGGGAATTTATCAAACGTCTCCCTGCCGACAATGCCGTTGTGGTAAACATTGTCAATCCTGGCTTCTGCTATGGGTCAGAGCTACACCGCACGCTCAGTGGACCATTGGGGAAGGTGTTTGGAGGCATGAAGAGGGCGATTGGGCGGTCGACTGAGGTGGGAGCCAGGACGCTTGTGCATGGAGCTGTTGTGGCGGGGGAGGAGACCCATGGCCGCTATCTGAGTGACGAGAAGGTGGCGCCCTTGATGGACTTTCCTTTGACTCCCACGGGCGAAGCGTGTGGGCGGGAGATGTGGGAGGAGATGGAAGAGGAGTTTGGGACTAGTGTGAATGTCAAAGCTGTCATGAAGGAAGGTTAGGAGTGTGTTGGGGGGGGGGGGTCTGGGGAGTGGGTTGGTGAATACGGACGATGATACCAGGTCGATACCTCACTGATTATGGGGATGATGCGAGAGAGTATCCTCTATCCCATTGCTGCAACTACGTACTGCTCACTACGACTGCCCCATACTATGGGTAAGCTTCATTCATGCACAGATGGTGGATGAGCAAGGTCGCTTGATTGAAAGAAAGAATTACTTACTCCAGCGCTGCCCCCAGGCTGGAAATAATGACGTGTAGTGACTTCCTACCGCTCCATTCGTCATCCCGTCCGACGGGCAGTCTTTTTGGAAAAGCAAGGATAGAAACCCACCCACCTTGCATGATACATCACGACTACAGCGAATGGAACAGCACCCCCCCCCGTCGAATATTCCCCAGCGACGCCTCAAGCCAACCACTCCGTACAAAAATCCGTCATACGTAGGTGAACTATATACTCTCACTTGGGCCCAACAAACCCCATCAGCCTCGTCCCGACCATTTCATGTCACCCCAAAACCTCATGCCCTCCGCAGCCCCGCCCTGATCATCAAGCGCCCCCCAAATATCAAAACTATTGTGAAACAGTGTCTGAATACTATCCTCGCTGGCACACATGTAGAGATCGCCATTCGCCCTCGTCGCACTGCTGGGATCGATACCTCCTCGTCCTGGGTCCAGTCCGCTTGTCTCCCCCATCGATAGAAGTGGGCCGTCGAAGAGGCTCCAGTCTAGGATGCTGGGGGGTTGGAGGTCGTCTATGTTGTTAGTGGGTGCTTGGGCTGGGAGGGGCGTAGCAGAAAGGGGTTGGGAACGTGATGGGTCGGGAAATGTGTTGGGGTTGGGCGAGTTTTGAGGGTAGCGGATAGAGGGGCCCTTGTGTGGAGGTGCGTCGGGATTGGGGATGGCTGTGGTTGGCAGCATGAATTGGGTGGGCGCGTTGGTGGGGTGTGATGATGGGCGGTTGGGAGACGTGAGATTGTCGGTGGATTTGTCCTGTGGGGAAAGATGGTCAGTCAGTGCGCCTCGTATTTCTCAGATCATGACCCATAATCTGCCTAGAGACTCTGCCTCTCTCTCCCCTTCTTCAACTGGGCTAGATAGAAGTCCTACATACCTTCTCATGTCGCCTCAGCGTTGCCCGTATCAATTTCTGCAAAAATCGTTCACTTTGCTGTGCCTTTAGACCACCGATTGTGGCTATGCGTCGTATGATTCCAAGACCCCGCCGAATTATGTCGCGCACTTGAGGTAGGTTGGGTACTAGAACACTGAGATCTTGGAAATGGAGGGCCAGAGCGCCGCAGAGAATGCAGAGAGCGTTGAACGTCGCTAACGTATGGGTAACAACTTATTCAGCTTTTGGCCCTACTTGTAATTGACTGTGAGGGCAGCGATTGGGTAAGCTACGTACCGTTTAGATCCCACCACCATTCCCCGTTGAGTTTTGAAGGTATTTTTCTATCGATTACTTCGATCTGCAAGATCGCTGAAGAGATACAGATGTTGGCACTGAGGTGCGTCAGGGTTGTCTCAACGGGCGAGGGCACCCCTTGGCGCCGAAAAAGCGTAGACCCGCCGACGCGCGTGTCACTATTGCAGTCGGAGAAGAGTGGAGGCCATTCTTGGATCCCATTTTGCGGCCAATTGAGCCGTTCTGGCGGCTGAAGTAGGAATAGGATGGTTTGTCGATGTAGGAGCATCCGCATGCCTAGGAATCGGCTGCGAAGGCTGTGCGTCTGGCGCTGGATCCATTGTGGAGTCTCTGGGTTTGGCGGGTCAACGGAGTGGAGGGGAAATTGGAGATGTGGGGGCAGGTATTCG
>JAABUK010001475.1_pt1 | contig 44722 bp, 45 predicted proteins | sample 5559141 | NCBI WGS metagenome assembly JAABUK01 (sample SAMN10711869, study PRJNA513367) | rock metagenome | isolation source: Antarctica rocks | place: Antarctica: Victoria Land, Pudding Butte nord | collected 2016-01-03 | reverse complement strand
CAGGGCCGCGTTGCGGAGCGTGGCCGTTTTGATGCGGTAGAGCGAGTGGCCCGACAGTGCGCGGTAGTAGAGGTACTGGTTGTCGGTGCTCAGGGCAATGCCATCGGCCTTGAAGGCGCCGGGCTTATCCGTGGGGTCGTAGAGGGCGTGGCCCTGGGCCTTGGTAATGAAGCCTTTATCGGGTAAGGTAGAGGGCTGCCTGGCCAGCAGCTGGCGCGACTTGGTGGTTTTGAGGTCGGTCACGACCAGCGCGCCGGTGCCCGAGTCGGTGAGGTAGGCGTAGTTATTCTGGAGGTCGATGCGCACGTCGTTGAGGTACGAATGGCGCGGGGCCACGCTCTCGGGGTAGAGAATGGTCTGGACTACCTGGCTGGTTTTAGGGTCAATTTTAACCAGCTTGACGCCGCCGGGCACCGTGAACTTGAGGCCGGGCGCGGCGGGGTCGATTACCCACAGCATCCCCTGCTTATCGACGTAGCCGGCCTGCGGGCAAATCCAGTGCTTCTGGGGCTCGGCTTTCACCGAGTCGTTCCAGGTACACCAGCCGGCATCGGGGTAGGCCGAGAGCGTATTATTGGCCCCGACCAGCGCCACGGGGAAAGTCGGGTTGTAGTCCCAGCGCGGCGAAAAAGCGAACACCTTGCCGCCGGGCGCCACGGCCACGCCGGTCACCTGCGGGGCATTAAACTCGCCCACGATGGTGAGCGGCGAATTGGCCGGCGCCGGCGCGGGCACGTGGGCGGCGGTCGAGTCGGCGGGCATGGTGCCGCGGGCCTGGTTGGTGGCCGCGTCGTGGCCGTTGCAGCCGGCCAGTAGCAGGCCCGCGGCCGCCAGCGCCGCGCCCGATTGAAGAAGAGAAGCAGACATGGAAAAGGAAAGAAGTGGCAACTAAAAAACCCCGGTGCCAGGGTGGGCCGGGGTTTCGCATACGGGCAGACCGGGCGGGGCGTTGGGCAAATACGGCGTGCGGAGCGGCATAATTTCAGCCCCCTACCCCCCGGCATCAGCCCGAAGCCGAATAGCCTGAACCGCTACAGCCACACGGCGGCTTCGGCGGCGCGCTGGGGCTGGCCGTCGGCGGTGTAGAGCAAGCTCAGCGGCTGGAAGGGATTAGCCAGGATGCGGGCCTCGCTTATGTGCCAGCGGGCCCAGAGGCCGGTGAGGGTGTGGGCATAGGCTAGGTTATCCCAGGGGTTGAAGATGGTGGCCGTCACGTCATCCACCAAAGCATCGAGCACCAGCTCGGCGCCGGGCGCATCGAGGGGGGTAGGGCGGCGCGGGTACACGTCGGGCACCGCCGCCAGCAGGTAGGCCGCGTAGTAGGCGCGGGCCTTGAACTCGGCCACCTGCGCCGGGTGCAGCGGCCGCTGGGCATCGAGCGCCACCTGGCGCATGGCCTGGCCAATGAAGCCGATATCGACCAGCGCGCCCACTACCACGGCGCTTCCTATTTTAATGCTGAAAACCAGCGTATTAAGGTCGTCATCATACTCAAACGCTGGCGCTTCAAACTGGGTATCGACTTCGAGCACGAACACCGAGCCGGGCACGAAATCGGCGTAGTCGGTGGGCACGCGCAGGCCTTGCAGCAGCTGAAAAAACGCCCGAAACCGCTGGAGCAGCTGCGCGTTTTCGGCCAATGGATACTGGGGCCTGATGAGCGGCTGCTGCTGCCGCACCAGCTCGGCGGCGAAGATGCCGTAGAACATCCTGGCCAGCCACTGCCACAGGCGGGCGGGGGGTAGGGCGCGCAACGCGACGGGGCCGGCCAGGGCGGCGGTCTCTACTTCGGCCTCCAGCGCGGCCAGGCGAGCGCGCAGCTCGGGGGCCAGCGGCAGGCGCAGGGCGGCGTAGGTAGTCTGGCTCTGGTCGAGTAGGTAAATGGGGCGCTCGGCGAGGCCATAAGTAGCTTGCAGCCAGTCGGCAAACACTGGAATGGTATCATCGGGGCCGACGGGCTGGCCGGTGAGGAAGCAATGGCCGGGGCCAAACCGCATTCCGTCAAAAGGGTCGTAAAGGGTAATCATAGCGGGGTAACTAGCGCCCGCAAAGGTCAACTTTGAAATTTGGAATGAGGAATTTAGAGTGAAGAATTATCGCCTGGGTAATTCTTCACTCTAAATTCCTCATTCTAAATTCAATCTACCGCGAGAGCAGGTTGCTGGCTTTGATGAGCAGGCGGCTCAGGTTATGCAGGGCATCGGAGTAGCCGTTGGTGGCTTCCTCGCCCACCTTGGCGGCTTCGGCACCCAGGCTGGCGAGCACCTCGGCTACCGCGTGGCCTTGCGTGTCGGGCGCCTTCAGCATCTGGTGCAACAGGCTGATTTCCTGCTTTATCTTGGCCAGGCCGGGGCGGGTGCTGGCGGCCAGCACGGTTTCCCAGCGCTCCAGCTCGCGCAGGCCGGTGGCCCCGTCGGCATTGGGCAGGCCCTGGCTCAGCAGGGTGATGGTATCGGTCAGCAGGGCCGAGCTTTGCTCGTCGCTGACGTGGAGCCGCACTTCGGGGGTAGGGTTGGCGTGGGGGGTGGCGGCGGTAGAGTCCATGAGCAGGCAGGGGTAAGATTACCTGGCTATACTTGGCGCGGCCCAAAAAAGTTAGTGGCGCGGGCGTCGGCAGCCCGTCGGGGCACAGGTTACCTTTTGGGTAAGTACCTGATTAAGCGGCATCTTCCCCTCTCAAAACCTTATTTTCATGAAACGCTTCTTGTTTTTACCGCTGGCCGCCGCCGGCCTGGCCTGCGGCATGACCGCCTGCACTCCCAACGACAAAACCACCTCGGGCGACTCGACTACCAACAACGACGCGGCCGCTACCGATACCGCCGGGGCCCACGCCAGCTTGCGGATGGACCGCGCCGGGGTGCGGATGGATAGCGCCGGTACCAAGCCGGTCAATTAGGTCAGCCAGGCTGTGTTGGCGCGGGTTACTTTTAGGAGCGAGCCCGTATTAAGCAGCACATTTCCCTACCCCCTCATTTTTACTTCATCATGAACACTTCGCTGAAAACCCTGTTCGCCGCTGCCATCGCCCTGAGCTTCACGGCCTGCTCGACCGACACTTCGAAAACCACCAATGCCGATGGTTCGACCACTACGACCGCCGTGGTAACCACCCCCGGCGCGGACTCGGTAGGCGCCAAGATGGATGCCAAGATGGATGCTGCCGGTGACAAGATGGACGCTACTGGCAACCAGATAGACGCCAAAATGGACGCCGCCGGCGACAAGATGCAGGCCAACACCGCTGAAGCCAAAGCGAACATGAACGCCAAAATGGATGCCGCCGGCAACAAGATGGACGCTATGGGCGACGCCGCCGCCAAGTCGGCCCGCGAAACCAAGGCAAATATGAAAGCTGCCGCCAAGCAGTAGCTTTTGGCTAGCCAACGAAGAGCCCGCGCTACCCGGCGCGGGCTTTTTCGTGCGCGGTTCGGGCGGGGCGGGCGTATTTTGCCGCCGTGTTATTTCGCCGCCGCGCCCCCGCCGTTCCTGCCGCCGTGCTCTCCGACCAGGAGGTGCTGACGCGCTACCGCCAGAGCGGCGACGTGGCCGCGCTGGGCGTGCTGTATGAGCGGCACCTGCCGGAGGTATTTGGCGTGTGCCGCCGCTACCTGGCCCCGCCCGACGAAGACGCGCAAGACGCTGCCATGCAGCTTTTTGAGCAATTGGTGGGGAAGCTGCGCAGCCACGCGCCCGACAATTTCCCGGCCTGGCTTTACGCCACGGCCCGCAACTTTTGCCTCATGGAGCTGCGGGCGCGGCAGCGCGGCACGGCCAGCGGCGGGCCGCTGGTGCTCATGCCCGAAGCGGCCGATGTGGAAAATGCCGCCGCCCGGCATCTGCCCGATGCCGGCACCGAGGCCGAGGCGGCCCAGCAACACGAGGCCGACCTGCAAGCCCTGGAGCTGGCGATGACGCAGCTGCTGCCCGAGCAACGCCGCTGCCTGGAGCTGTTTTATCAGGAAGAAAAATCGTATCAGGAAATAGTGGATGCCACTGGCCTGGCCCTCAACCTCGTGAAAAGCCACCTCCAAAACGGTCGCCGGATGCTCAAGCGCAGCCTGGGGAAGGAATTGAGAATGAAGAATGAAGAATGAGAAAGTATTTTTAAGGAAGCTGTTTGGGAAATCACCCGTCCGTCATTGCGAGCTTGCCGAGGAATCTCGCGCGGGCCGTTCGGGCCTCGTTCAACGACGCACGCGAGATTCCTCGGCAAGCTCGGAATGACGGACGGGTGACGTTGCTTACTTCCCGAACAGTTTTAATACCTCTCTACCCTCAGCTACCTTCTCAACACCCACCAATTCCTCATTTCTCATTCCTCATTCAAAGAGATGCTGCCCGCCAACCCGCTACTGAACGCCACTGCCCCGGCCGGCCCGCACCTGCCGGTGGCGCTGCTGCGCCAGTACGCGGCGGGCACGCTGGCCCCGGCCGCCCAGCACCGCGTGGAGGCCCACACGCTGGCCTGCGCCCGCTGCGCCGACATCCTGGAGGGCCTGCTGCAAACCCCAGCCACTACCACCGACCAGGCGCTGGCCCAGCTTCAGCAGCGGCTGCGGCAGCGCGTGCAACAGCAGGCGGCCCCGGCGCGACTGGCCCAACGGCCCCGGCGGCACCGCTGGCTGGCGCCGCAGCTGGCCACGGCGGCGGCCCTGCTGCTAGCCCTGCTGGCGGCGGGCTGGTGGGCGTGGCAGCAGCGGCAGCACGCCGCTCCGCCCGCGGCCCGCGTGGCGCCGTCCCGCCCCGCGGCGGCCCCTACCCCCCCGGCCCCGCCCGACGCTGCCAACCCTGCCACCGACGTGGCCTCGGTGCCGCCAGTGACCATAGCGCCCCCCACCAGCATTGCCGCCGCTAAGCCCCCGAAGCGGCGCGCGACTGCCGCGCCCGTGGCGGCGGGCAGAGTTTCCACGGGCTATCCGGGTGCCACTTCACCCACTGTCAGCCAGCCACTTGCTGCCACTACCGCACCAGCAACTGCTACCGCTGACTCGGCCGTAAAGACGCTCTCGAAAGTAGCGGTAGCTCCTACCCCCCCCAGTCCGGCCAAAGCCAGCGAAGCTACCGCCCGCCTGCGGGCCACCATGCCGCCGCCCCCGGCGCTGGCGGCCTCGCCCACGGGTGGCTTCGCGGCCCTGCGCGAGTATCTGAAAAAAGGTGCCGCTGACTTTGAGCCCGAAATGCGGGACGGGCCGCGCCGCACTGGCCGCGTGCTGGTGCGCCTGCGCATCGGGGCCGATGGCCAGATTGAGCAGGCCGGGGCCGTGCGCAAGCTGCGCGCCGATTACGACGCCGAGGCCATTCGGCTGCTGCAAGAAGGTCCGGCCTGGGTGCCCGGCATCAGCGGCGGCCGGCGCGCGGCCCAGACGATTGACGTGCCGGTAGAGTTTGAATGAGGAGGCTTTGTCATTAAAGCCGTTTAGCAATCCATTGGAACGTCATTCCGAGCTTGCCGGGGAATCTCGTGCGGGCCGTTCGGGCCTCGTTCCACGACGCGAGCGAGATTCCCCGGCAAGCTCGGAATGACGTTCTCACGCATCCTCACATCTTCATACCAGCCTTAAACGAGCCGTCATCTACCGTTTTCAGGAACTTGACGAAGCCCGTCATGTAGGTTTTCTGGTCGTCGTACATAGCCATGTGGCTGCCTTGGGGGCAGATGAGCGAGGCGCCTTGCTTCACCTGGGTAGCAATCCAGGCCATGTGAGCCGGGTCCATCGTGTCGTACTTGCCGCCGATGCTGAGGAAGGGAATCGTGAGTTGGGGCAGGTCCTTGGTGCGGTCCCAGGTGGTGAGCTTGCCCGAAATGCCGAACTCACTGGGGCCCTGCATGGTGACGTAGAGCGACTGGTTAATCTTGCTCATGGCGCGGGTCACGGGCTCGGGGTTGGGCACGATGCGGCACAGGTGCTCGGCGTAGAAGTTGGGCTCCAGCAGGGCCATGTAGCGCGGGTTGCCGAAGTCCTTTCTGGCCTCAATCTGGCGGATTTCCTTCAGTACCTCGGGCTTCAGTTGTTTGGCCAGCACCTCGTCGGCGTACTTGCCATAGGTGGGGCAGCTCATCATCATATTGCTAATAATGAGCCCCTTGAGATTTTTCTGGTACTTGAAAGCGTACTCGGCGGCCAGGATGCCGCCCCAGCTGTGGCCCAGCAGGTAGAAGTTGTCTTTGTCGAGCTTCAGGGCCTGGCGCACCTGCTCCACTTCCTCCACGTAGCGCGGCAGGCTCCACATGGCCGTATCCTTGGGGTTGTCGGAGTTGCCGCAGCCGAGCTGGTCATAATAAATAAACTCAATCCCCTCCTGGGGTAAAAAGCTTTCCATGCACTCAAAATACTCGTGCGTACCTCCCGGCCCGCCGTTGAGCAGCAGCACTTTAATCTTGGGGTTGTTGCCAAAGCGCTTGGTCCAGACGTTGAACTTGCCCTTGGGGGTAGTGATGGGAATGACCTGGATGCCGCCGGTTTTCACCCCGCTTTCCACGGCCGGGAAGTAGTTGGCCGGCATGGCGGTGCCTGGCGTGGCCGCCCCGGCCGTACCGGGGGCCTGTGACTGGCCGCAGCCGGCCAGCAGCGCGCCGCCGAGCAGTACCAGCGCCAGGTGGCGCAGAGAGAAGAAATTGGGCATAAGACGGTTCGCGAAAAAACAAGGGGGTAGCAAAGTACGAAAAAGCGCCCGGCTCACAGCGCCTTGGGAGTAGCCGTAGCCGCCGCCTGATTGACCTGCCCGGCAAAGCGGTCGATGGCCGCAGCGGTGCGCTTTATCTGCTCGTCGGCCTCGGCCCACTTGCGCTCTTCCACCGCCTCGCGGATGCCGGGCATGGTTTTTACGCCGTAGCCGGTGTAGAAGCCCGGCGCGTAGAGCTGGTGCCGGTACCAGGGCCGGCGCGGCAAGCCTTCGGTGCTTAATAACTGCTGCTCAGCCTGGTACAGGAGTTGGTCGAGGGCCTTCTGGCGGTCGGCGGGCAGCGGGTTTTGGCGGGCCTGCTCGTAGGCCTGGGCGCTCTGGGCCAGCTTCTGCAAGGCGGCGTCGAGGGGCGCGAAGTTGAGCGGGGGCACCGCCGCCTGCGCCTTGGGGGGTAGGATGGGCTGGCTGGGATTCGACAAAGCATCGTAGCGCTGCTCGGCCAGCAGCCGGGTTTGCTTGTCGGTTTCGGTGCGCATATCATCCGCCAGCTTCCTGACCTCGGTGCCGTACTTGGCCACGGTATTGGAGAAATCCTGAAACTCGAAGGGCAGCACGTCGGCATCGACCAGGCGCAGCTCGCAGCGGCCCATCGTTTGGGCCAGGGCCACGCCGTAGGCAAACGTGGGGTCCTTGAAGCGGGTAAAGTCGTCGAACGAGTCGTAAATCGTGTGGTACTCGCCGCCTTCGCCCTCGCCGCCAAAACCCACGTTCAGCGCCGGAATGCCCAGGTGCTGGAGGTAGGGCGAGTAGTCGGAGCCCGCGCCCAGCGCGCCAATGCGCAGGTCGGGGCGCTCGCGGGCATCTTTCTGCACCTCGGGCGTGCCCATCACCAGGTCAAACGCCCGCCGCCGTTCCAGGATGGACAGCGGCTTTTCGGGGTCGGGCACGTCGCGGGCCACCTGGTTGAAGAACTTTTCGAGCGTGTGCGAGCCCGCCACCCGCAGAAAGCCCCGGTCGCTGTTGTCGGTGTTCAGATACGCCACCACGTGCTTCTGGATGTCCTTGGCGTTGGTTTCGGCCCACTCCGTTGAGCCCAGCAGGCCGGGTTCCTCGCCGTCCCAGGCGCAAAACAGCAGCGTGCGGCGGGGCCGCCAGCCGGTTTTCACCAGCTCGCCGATGGCGCGGGCTTCCTCCAGCTCGGCCACCATGCCGCTGAGCGGGTCGCTGGCGCCGTTCACCCAGGCGTCGTGGTGGTTGCCGCGCAGCACCCACTCGTCGGGCAGCTCCCTACCCCGCAGCGTAGCGATGACGTTGTACACGGGCTCGGTTTTCCAGTTGAATTCCAGCTGCAAATGCACCTTGGCCGGCCCCGGCCCGAGGTGGTACGGGATGGGCAGTGCCCCGCGCCAGGCCTCGGGCGCCATCGGCCCGGCCAAGGCCGAAAGCAGGGGCAGGGCATCGCCATACGAGATGGGCAGCACGGGTATCCGCGTGATAGTGGGCGCGTTGTGATAGTCGAGACGCTTAGCGTTTTTGGTCGAGCCGTAGCCCGGCGTGAGCGGGTCGCCGGGGTAGGTGGGCATGTCGAGCACCGAGCCGCGTTGGGCGCCGGTTTCGGGCTTGAAGGGGCCCTTGGGGTACACGTCGCCCTGGGCGTAGCCGTCGTCTTTGGGGTCGGAGTAGATGAGGCAGCCGATGGCGCCCATCTCGGCGGCCACCTTGGGCTTGATGCCACGCCACGAGCCGCCGTACTTGGCAATCACGATTTTACCCTTCACGTCGATGCCCCGGCGGGCCAGCTCCTCGTAGTCCTTCGGGATGCCGTAGTTCACGAATACCAGCTCGGCCGTCACGTCGCCATCTTTCGAGTAGCAGTTGTAGGTGGGCAGCTGCTCGCTGGTCTGGCCCGAGGTGGCGTCCTCAGCCACTGGCTTTTCGGTGAGGCTGGCCGTGAAGGGGGTAGGCGCCACCAGCTCCAGCTTGCGCAGCTTGGGCGTGGGAAAGAGCACGTACGACACGTCGATGCGCGTGGCGTAGCCCCATGATTTGAACAGGCCGGCCATGTACTCCGCGTTGTCCTTGTCGTAGGGCGAGCCCACGTGGTGCGGGTGGGCAGCCAGGCGCTTCATCCACTGGCGCAGCTCGTCGGCCTTCAACTGGGCGTCGAACTTGGTTTCGAGCTGGTACTCGGTGGCGGCCGTGGCGGGTCCGAAGCCCAGCAGCGGCTGGGCGGCGGGCGGGGCAGTTTGGGCAGCCAGCGTGCGAGCTAACAGCCCGGCCGCGAGCAAAAGGAGGGGGTAGCGTTTCAGCATAAGCAGGTTAGCATGGAAAAGAGACTGATAGCCGCCGCCCGAACCTGCGGCTAGGCCGGCGAAAGATAGTGCTTACCCGCCGCCGGATACTGCTACTTTTTCGTCTTATTATCAACTTGCTAAAACGCCAAAGCGCCGCGCCACCCCACAAGGGGCAGCGCGGCGCGCGAGGGGGGTAGAGAACGCGGGCCTAGCCGCTGTAGCCGCCCCCGCTTTCGGGCTCGGTGGCGCTGCCGCCGGGCTTGGTGGGGGTAGGCAGGTCAGTTTCGGTCTTGATTTCCACGTCGTGGTAGTCAGGCACGCCGTTGCCTTCGGTGGGTACGGGCGGCTCGGTGTGGGGGTCGGGGGTAGGCGTGGGTTCGTTCATTCGGGGGAGGAGGTAATGAGGTGAGGAAGTAATAGCGTGAGGAGGCTTACGGCGCGGAGCCGACTATGGCTGGCCGCCACCGGATGAAGGCCGTACTTTTGCGCTGGCGCAAAGGGGCTTCGCCGCCGCACCTTTTCACCTCCTCACCTCATTACTTCCTCCCCCGAATGAGCCAGTTCCGCACCGAAAAAGACACTATGGGCCAGGTGCAAGTGCCCGCCGACGCCTATTGGGGCGCCCAAACCCAGCGCAGCATCGAGAACTTCCCGATTGCGCAGGATATCAACAAGATGCCGAAGGAAATCATCAAAGCTTTCGCCTACTTGAAGAAAGCAGCCGCCCTCACCAACCGCGACGCGGGCATTTTGCCGGCCGATAAGGCCGACCTCATCGGCCAGGTAGCCGACGAGATTCTGGCTGGCCACCTGGCCGACCAGTTTCCGCTGGTGGTGTGGCAAACGGGCTCGGGCACGCAGTCGAACATGAACATGAACGAGGTGATTGCCTACCGCGGCCACGTGCTGCACGGCGGCCTGCTGAGCGACGAGAAGAAGTTTCTGGCCCCGAACGACGACGTGAACAAGAGCCAGAGCAGCAACGATACCTTCCCGACGGCCATGCACATCGCGGCCTACAAAATCCTGGTCGAAACCACCATTCCGGGCATCACCAAGCTGCGCGACACGTTGCGGGCCAAGGCGGAAGAATTCAAGCACATCGTCAAAATCGGCCGCACCCACTTCATGGATGCTACGCCGCTCACGCTGGGCCAGGAGTTTTCGGGCTACGCCTCGCAGCTCGACCACGGCCTGCGCGCCATCCACAATTCCCTACCCCACCTCAGCGAGCTGGCGCTAGGTGGCACGGCCGTGGGCACGGGCATCAACACGCCGCCCGGCTACTCCGAGAACGTGGCGCGGCACATCGCCGACCTCACCGGCCTGCCCTTCATCACGGCCGAAAACAAGTTTGAAGCCCTGGCCGCCCACGACGCCATCGTGGAGGCCCACGGCGCCCTCAAAACGGTGGCCGTGAGCCTGATGAAAATCGCCAACGACGTGCGGATGCTCAGCAGCGGCCCGCGCGCCGGCATCGGCGAAATCTCGATTCCCGATAACGAGCCGGGCTCCAGCATCATGCCCGGCAAGGTGAACCCCACGCAGTGCGAGGCCATGACGATGGTGTCGGCGCAGGTGATGGGCAACGACGTGGCCATCACGGTGGGCGGCTCGATGGGCCACTTTGAGCTGAACGTGTTCAAGCCGGTGATGATTTACAACTTCCTGCACTCGGCCCGCCTCATCGGCGACGTGTGCATGGCCTTCAACGACAAGTGCGCGGTGGGCATTGCGCCCATCCTGCCCAATATCAAGAAGCACGTCGATAGCAGCCTGATGCTGGTGACGGCCCTCAACCCCCACATCGGCTACTACAAAGCCGCCGAAATTGCCCAGACGGCCCACAAAAACAACTCGACCCTCAAGGAAACCGCCGTGCAGCTCGGCTACGTCACCCCCGAGCAGTTCGACGAGTGGCTGAAGCCCGGGGACATGGTGGGCGAGGTGAATGTAGGCTAGCCGTAAGGACTTAGAAAAGAACGTCATGCTGACGAAGGAAGCATCTCGCTCGCGTCGTTCAGCGGTTGAATTATCAATCCACGCGAGATGCTTCCTTCGTCAGCATGACGTTCTTTTCTAATTTATTAACCCCTGACCTTTGTTCAATACCGTTCTGCCCTACCGCTTTGTGCAGCGCAACCGCAACCTCACGGCGGGCCGGGAAAGCTGGCAGTTTCTTGATATTTACAGATTTTTCATGCATACGCCCAGCTCGCGGCGCAAGTATCTGGTGGAGGTGCACGCCTACGCGGACCACTTATACACGGTAGATTTTTATGCGAAAGTGCAGAACGTGAACCGCTACCGGCTGCGCACCAACCAGCAGGCAGCCGGCAAGCTCGGCGGCACGGTGCTGGCCATTATGGCCGAAGTGCTCCGCCAGGACCCGGCTGCCTGCTTTGGCTTCATCGCGGCGGCTATGCTTAACGAAACGAGCGATGTCACTACCAAGCGGTTCAGGCTGTATACGAAGATGCTGGAACTGAAAATCAATCCGATGCGTCATCACATCACAACCAATCCTGCTGCAAGCAGTATATTCGTGCTGCCTATTGCAGTGGCGAAGAATCAATTGCTCAAGCAACGAATTATTGCGCGCTATGAAAGCATCTTTTCTGAAACGTTCTAAAAAGGCTAACGTGCGCCAAGCCATCCGCGAGGCGCGTAAAGCGGCGCGGCCTGTGTTTGCCCCTGGTGAAGTTGAACTGGATTTTATTGGTCCCGATGGGTCCAAATATTACCTTCTTAACCCCGTCAGTATTCCCGGCTACACGTACTCTTTTTAACTAAGCCGCACCGCTCTGGTGCCCGATAGCCGCCCCGCCAACCAGCGGGGCGGCTTTGTTTTTGCATCTTTGCGGTTCCATTATTCGCTGCCTGCCATGCCTTTCGACTTCACCCAAAACCTGGTCCTGGAAAACAGCCGCGTGCGCCTGCGCCCGCTCGAAGCCACTGATTTTGAAGAGTTAAAGACGGTGGCCTTCGACTCTGAATTGTGGGATTATACCCTCACCCGCGCCGACGACGTGCTGAGCCTGGCCGCCTACATCGCGGCGGCCGAGCAGGCGCGGCAGGCCGGCCAGCGCTACCCGTTTGTGATTATCGACCGGGCCAGCGGGCGGCTGGCGGGCAGCACCAGCTATTATAATATCGACCCCGACAACCAGAAGCTGAGCATCGGCCACACCTGGGTGGGCACCGATTTTCAGCGCACGGGCCTCAACCGGGCGGCCAAGCACCTGCTGCTGGGCTACGCCTTCGACCAGCTGGGCTGCGAACGCGTGGAGCTGGAAACCGACAGCCGCAACCACAAGTCGCAAACCGCCATGCGCCGCATGGGCGCCACCGAGGAAGGCACCCTGCGCAGCCACCGCTTCGGGCAAAATAACTACCGGCGCGACACGGTCATTTTCAGCATTTTGCGGCCCGAGTGGCCCGAGCTGCGGCGCACCACCTTTGCCGAGTACAATGTCTGAGGCCGGGCCCCTACCCCCGGAGGCGCGGCCGGGGCTGCTGCGGCGCCGGGCGGCCAGCTTTGGGCACGCCTTTCGGGGGGTAGGCGCGGCGCTGCGCTCCGAGCTGCACTTGCAGTTTCACGCGGTGGCCACGGTGGCGGTGCTGGGGCTGGGGTTTTATGTTGAGTTGAGCCTGACCGAGTGGGCGCTGGTGGCGCTGGCGGTGGCCGGCGTGTGGGCCGCCGAGCTGTTCAACACGGCCATCGAAACGCTCACCAACCTGGCCTCGCCCGGCTACCACCCGCTGGCGGGCCGCGCCAAGGACGTGGCGGCCGGCGCCGTGCTGCTGGCCGCGCTGGGCGCGCTGGCGGTGGGCAGCCTGGTGTTCGGCCCCAAAATATGGGCCTTTCTGCCGCGCTAACTATGCGGGCCGGTTGACGTAAGACTACTTCTGAGTCTCGTGTTTTCCTACCCCTCTCTCATGCGCCGTTCGCTTATTCCCGTTACGATTACCCTGTTGGCTTTGTCGCTGGGCGCTTGCCAGCAAGACGTGGTGGTGAACACCCCCACTACCCCGCCCGCCGAAGGCTTTGTGAGCCAGCCCAATACGCCCGCGCCCACCAGCGTCAACACGGTGGATGCCGTGCCGGCCCGCGACATGCGCCTCGACAGCACCGCCCGCCCCGCGTGGCTGGAGCGGCGCATCCAGGGCCTGCTGGCTACGCGCAAGCGCAACCCGATTATCCGCATCACGCGCTACCGCTACGACGGCGAAACGGTGTACTACGAGTCGGCCCCGTGCTGCGACCAGCAATCGACGCTCTACGACCTGAAAGGCAACGTGCTATGCCACCCCGAGGGCGGCATCACGGGCAAGGGCGACGGCCGCTGCGGCAGCTTCGACAAGCGCAAGACCGACGAGCAGTTGGTGTGGCAAGACCCGCGGTGAGCTTTTCGGCTGTCATCGCGAGCCTGCGAAGCAATGACAGTCGAACGATGATTTAACAAGCCTAATACCTTTGCTTGACCGTAGTCGTGCGGGTGCGATTGCTTCGCAGGCTCGCAATGACAAACGGCTAATTTTACTCTTCTCTCATGATTAACACCATCGCTAAGCTCGGCACGTTCAACGTGTGGGCCAACGAAACGCTGTTGCGCCGCCTCGACTCGTCGGTGGCCGCCGGCAAGGAGGCCCCGGCCGCCGCATTGCGCATTTTCAGCCACGTAATTAATGCCCAGGCCATCTGGATTGCGCGCCTCAACGGCACGGCCAGCCCCCTGAAAGTGTGGCAGGAGCACGACCTGGCCGGCCTGCACCACTGGCACGAGCAGACCTCGCAAAAGTTTGCCGACCTGTGCGCCAATGCCGACGAAGCCGAACTGAACCGCCACATTCAATACGCTAACTCCCAGGGCGATGCCTTCGACTCGCAGGTGAGCGACGTGCTGACGCACTGCGTGATGCACGCCAGCTACCACCGCGGCCAGGTGGCCACCAGGATGCGCGAAGCCGGCCTGGAGCCCGTCAACTCCGACTTCATCACCTACTGCCGCGAAACGAGCGGCCAGGTGCAGCCGCAGCTGTAGGCGGCCCTACCCCCTCTTTACTGCCCAGGCTGCCCGGCACCTTGCTGCCGGGCAGCCAGTTTGGTTTTTAGAGCGGTTTTCAGGTTAGTGTACACGGCGGGCTGCCGGCTGTCCGCTTGGCCGCAAGCACGAGGACCCTATGACGAGCGGACAGCCGGCGAAAAGCCGGCAGCCCGCCTCATAAACTTCGGGTACACCAACCTGGAAACTGCTCTAGCTTTGACAAGCCCGCGCTACGGGCTCCGTTCACATGAAAATTCTTTTGGTAGAAGACGAGCCGCCGCTGGCTTCGTTCATCAAAAAAGGCTTTGAGCACGAGGGCTACGACCTGACCGTGGCCTACGACGGGCGCACGGGCTGGTCGCTCTACGACCAGCAGCCCCACGACCTCGTGATTCTGGACGTGAACCTGCCCTACCTCAACGGCGTGGAGCTGTGCCAGCGCATTCGGGCGGGCCACCGGCGGGTGCCAGTGCTGCTGCTCACGGCCCTCGATAGCCTCGACGATAAGGAGGCTGGCTTCGCGGCCGGGGCCGACGACTACCTGGTTAAGCCCTTCGAATTCAGAGAATTGCTGATGCGGGCCCGCGCCCTCACGCAGCGCTACGCCGCCGGCGACGAGCGCCGCGAGCTGCGCATGACCGACCTCGTGCTCGACCTAGATGCCAAAACCGTGACCCGCGCCGGCCAGCGCATCGACCCCACCACCCGCGGGTACTCGCTGCTGGAACACCTGCTGCGCAACCGCGGCCGCGTCATTTCGCGCGTAGACATCGCGGAGCGCGTCTGGAACCTGGATTTTGATACCACTACCAACGTGATTGACGTGTACGTGAGCTACTTGCGCAAGAAGCTGGACCGCGATTTCTCACCCAAGCTCATTCATACCGTGGTGAGCATGGGCTACGTGATGCGGGAGGGGTAGGGGCAAGGTGCTTGGTGCCCGCGAAATCGTTTGTCATTGCGAGCGCGACGCAGTGGAGCGCGGCAATCTTTCCTTGCAGTTCGCTTCACCAGGTTAGTAATCCCAGCGTGAAGGAAAGATTGCCACGCTTCACTGCGTTGCGCTCGCAATGACAAAACGGCCTCACAACCTGTAATCATAAGATGCTGATTCGCAATAAGCTGATGCTGGGCTTTACGCTGGTGGTGCTGGCGATTCAGGTCAGCTTTTCGGCGTTCATTTATTACTTCAACGCCAGCACGCGGGCGCAGCGCTTTGAGCACCGGCTGGGCACCAGCGCTACGCTGGCGGCGCGGCTGCTGGTGCGACCGGGCAAGCTGGCTACCGGGGAACTGGGCACGTTGCGCCACCGCGACCTGCTGACGCTGCCGGAGGAGCAAATCAGCATTTACGGGCCGGGCGGCGCGCTACGCTAGAGCAGCGCCGACGACATCGACCAGACCCCGAACCAGGCGCGGCTGGCGGCCCTGGGGCCGGGCCAGCACGTGGCGTTTGGGGCCGGCGGGCGGCGCGAGGCGGTGGGCCTGGGCTACGACCACGCGGGCGCGGACTACCGCATTTTTGTATCGGCTGAGGACCAGCTGGGTTGGGTGCGGCTGCACCAGCTGGGGCTGCTGCTGCTGCTGGGCAACGTGGGCGCGCTGGCGCTCACCATTTTGGCGGGCTGGTACTTTGCGGACGCGGCACTGGCGCCGGTGGCGCGCATCAGCCGGCAGGCGGGGCGCATTTCGGCCACCAACCTGGGCCGGCGGCTGCCGGAGGGCAACGGGCGCGACGAGCTGGCCCAGCTGGCGCGCGCCTTCAACGGGATGCTGGCCGGGCTGGAGCAAGCCTTTGAGTCGCAAAAGAGCTTTCTCAGCCACGCCTCGCACGAGCTGCGCACGCCCCTCACTACCCTCACCGGCACCCTCGAAACGGCGCTGGCCTACGATGCTACCCTGCCCGCCGCCCGCGAAAGCCTGGCTCACTCGCTCGACGCCGCCCGCCACCTGCAAAGCCTCACGGCCAGCCTGCTGGCCCTGGCCAAGGCCGATGGCACCCTACCCCCCTTCGCGCCGGTGCGCCTCGATGAGTGCCTGAGCCAGGCGCTGGACTTTGCCCGCGCCAAGTACCCCGGCCGCGAGCTGCGCCTGAGCTTCGGCGCGCTGCCCGACGCGGCGGCCGACACCGACGTGTTTATGGTGCCCGGCAACGCCGAGCTGCTCACCACGGCCCTGCTCAACCTGCTGGACAACGCCGGCAAATACTCGGCCGGCGCAGTGCTGGCCGAGCTGGGCTACGACGGCCCCACCGTGCTGCGCGTGCGCATCCAGGATGCCGGCCCCGGCCTCAGCCCTGATGAGCTAAGCCACATCTACGAGCCACTGTACCGGGCACCCGGCGCGATGGGCCGCCCCGGCTACGGCCTGGGCCTAGCCCTCGCGCAGCGCATCGTGCGGCGCCACGGCGGCCGGCTGGAGCTGGCTTCGGCCGTGGGCATGGGCACCACGGCCACCGTGTGGCTGCCCGCCGCGCCGTAGCGCGAAGTTTCCACTTCGTGCGCGAGCGTAGCGAGCATAGTCGGGCGCGCCGGGTGGTGCCGCCTGCTCGCTGGCGCTGGCGCACGAACTGGAAACTTCGTGCTACTGTTTTCACGCGGCTTTCATCTTTTCTAATGCGGTTCTCATACCGTTTTAATGTGAGCTGGGGTCCTTTGCAGGTAGTTGTACCAAGCTGCTTGCCCATGCTTCCTAAACCCCGGCCCCTGAATTTCCTGACGTTGCTGCTGGCGGGAGCGTTGGTGTTGTCGCTGGTACTCAATGGCTTTCTGCTGTATTCGCGGCCGGCCGTGGCCAGTGATTACGACGACTGGCAGGAAACTGAAGCCGACCTGCGCATGACGCAGAAGCTGCTGGCCCGCTGCCAGGCCGACCACCAGCGCCAGGACAGCCTACTGGCGCTGCACGCCCCGGCGCCAACCGCCCTGCCCACCGCCGCCGTACCCTCCCAGTAGGTGGCCGGGGCTTTTCCATTACTCATTTTCCTACCCATGCCCACCTTTTTTAGTCGCGCTTTTCTCTCTTCTACCTTGCTGGCCGTGGCGGCGGGCGTGCTCAGCGGCTGCTCGGCCAAGGCTGAGAAAGACACCGCCGAGGCCCCGGCCGAGGTGCCCGTGGTAGCGCTCAAAACGTCGGGGCAGGAGCTGTTTCACGACTATGTGGCCGACATTCAGGCGGTGCGCAACGTGGAGGTGCGGGCGCAGGTCAGTGGTTTCCTGGAGCACATTTACGTGGATGAGGGCCGGCCCGTGAAGAAGGGCCAGTCGCTGTTTCGCATCAATGCCAGCGCCTTCAAAAACACCTTGAGCCAGGCCCAGGCGGCCGTGGCCAGCGCCCAGGCCCAGGCTACCTCGGCGCGGGTAGAGCGCGACCGGGTGCGCCTGCTGGTCAATAAAAACGTTATCGCCAAAAGCGAGCTGGAGCTGGCTACCAGCAAGGTAAAGGACACCGAGGCCCGCGTGGCCGCCGCCCGCGCCGGGGTGGCCGCCGCCCAGCTCAACATTGGCTACGCGCTGGTGCGGGCGCCTTTCGACGGTGTTATTGACCGCATTCCGCTCAAGATGGGCAGCCTCGTGGAGAAGGGTACGCTGCTCACGACTGTGTCGGACCTGCACGCGGTGTACGCCTACTTCAACGTGGCGGAGGCCAACTACATGGCCTACATCAAGGCCCGCCAGCAGCACCCCGAGCGCCACTCCGACTCGGTGCGCCTCACGCTGGCCGACGGCTCGCCCTACCCTCTGGGCGGGCGCATCGAAACCACCGAGAGCGAGTTTAACCCCAACACCGGCTCGCTGGCCTTCCGGGCGCGCTTTTCCAACCCGCAACGCCTGCTCAAGCACGGCGCCTCGGGCAAGGTGCGCCTGCTCACGACCCTGCCCGACGCGCTGCTGGTACCGCAGCGGGCGGTATTTGGAGCTAAGTAGGTCGGATGAATTAGTTTGATTTAAAAGAGCTGAATTTAATAGTCAGGGCTTTGCCGCAATTAGCCAAGCATCGATTCGTGGCGTAGGCCAGGTTGTCCGCCTGCGCGTAGTCGGCTGGCTGCAGCCAGCCACCTTTCAAGTGTCGCCACACCGTTTCGGCAATATTGAGGTGCGGCGAATAAGGGGGCAAAAAGAATAGGTGCAGGTCACGTTGCGCCCAACGTTGGCGGCACTGCTGGATGAGGGTGGCGGTGTGAATGCCAGCATTATCTAAGACAATGACCATTAGACCAGTAAGTTGCCGCGCTAACTCTTCGAGTCTGTCCCGGACAAAAGCGGCGGTAATATTCTGGCTCGTCGTGGCCCAGTGACAGCGGTTGTCGCGCCTGAACAGGCCCCAGCAGTTGAGCCGGAAGCCTTTCTGGGCCGGCACAAACACGTCTTCGCCCGGAAATTGCCAGCCATCGGGCACGTAGCCTTGCTGGCAGACGTGGGATTCGTCGCCGTAAAACAAGGTCAACTCCCCAGCCTCGGCCAGGGCTTCCAACTGACTCAAACGCTCGACCCCGTGGGCATAGCGCACGGGGTCGGTAGTAGCGGCCGGCCGTCGTCGGATACGCTTATATCGGCCACCAAGACTTTTAAAAAAGCCCGGAAGCGCGGCCAACGGCGGGCGTACCAGCAGCCCGCTGGCTTTCCCACTCGGCCTTGGCCAGGGTAATGCGCTGCCGATTTTCAGCCACGGCGCTTCGGACGGCAGCTTGGTCGTCGGCCACGGTTAAGAGCGGTTTTCGTCCGCGCCCAGGCTTGGTTTCCAGGCCTTTAATTCCCTCTTGCTGGTAGCGCTTGACCCAACTATCTACGCTCACCCGGCACAGGCCGACTACCTGCCCCACATCAAGGGAGGGGCGGCCCGCCGCTTTGAGTAGCACCAGTTGACAGCGCTGGCGAAGCGTGTGATTGGGGCTATGTTTGTGCACATCTTCTAGGGCCGTTCGAGCGGCCTCGTCCAACAGCGGAGTATTAACACGACTCATAACCGAAAGGTACGTCTATAAGTCAAACTAATTTATCCGACCTACTTAGTTTAGCTGCGTCACGCCCAAGTCGGTCACTTGGTCGTTGGGTACGGCGATTCCGGAGCGCACCACGTTTTTGTATGCGGGCTGGCCTGTGGGGGCCGTCATAGTTGGGAAAAACTGCACCTGGTAGGTGCCGGCCGGCAGCGCGTTTAACTGAAATGCCCCCGAGGCGTCAGCAAACGTACTTACCGTGTCGGGGCCGGTGATGGACGCGCGGATGGCCAGCACCTGGGGCCGGGCGGCGGCGGGGTTTACCGTGCCGCGCAGGCCACCTTTCAGGGCTTGAGCCACCAGCCGAATAACGGGCTTCAGCAGGTAACGCTCTTTTTTGTCGTTGCCGGCTTTCCAGTTACCGCGCTCCACAACGGACTTGGCCACGTCGAAATCAAGTAGTAATTGGTAGATTGAGCCGGCCGCCAGGGTTACTTTATCCAATTTCAGCTTCACGCCCGATGTCTGGCCGCTGGGCGTTTTAAGGGCGTACTGCTGGCCATCAGTACCCACTACGTAGCTGTTCGGGCCCAGCAGGAGACGAATTTCTTTTAAGTCGCCGGGAGCAAAATCGGTACTCACCAGCAGCGCCGATTTGCCATTAACGTAGTCGAGCACATTCACCACCTGCGGCGTGAAGGCCAGCGTTTGCCAGCCGCTCGGGTCACCTTCATCTTTGAGATGTACCTCAATCTGCTGCACGTCAAGCACTACGGCCTGAAAGTTACCGGGCGCGTCGGTCATGCGCACTTCTAATTTCGCCGAGGAGGCATTTTCAGTATTTTTAGCGCAGCTAGCCAAGGCTAACGTCGCCGCCATAAGGCTCAATAGCCGATAGTGTTTCATGTAAAAAAGAAAATAAGTGAAATAAAGCGCAGCCGAAATGACCAGGCCAATCATCCGGCTACCAAGCGGCTCCTTCAAAGACATTGCCAAATCAACGCCGAGCTTATCTTTAAATCGTCTTATTTTTTCGTTGTGTCGGCCGGGGCTGGAGCGGCAGCCTTTTTCCTACCCCCGAATAAACTGTTCAGGCCGGCTCCAATGGCTTGCTTGGCCTTAGTCTGGGCCTCCAGCTTCTTCTTCTGGATTTCGAGGTTGAGCTGCTCCTGCGAGTTTTGCTGGGTAATGGCGGTGGCTTTCTGGGTGCTGTCGGTTTTCGCTTTGTTCTTGTTGGCCAGGCCCAGCAGGGCGTCGGTGAGCTTAGTTTTCACCACGTTCGTGACGATGGCCTTGCCCTGGTCCCTGAGGCTGCCGCTGGTGAGCTTCACGCTGGGGCTGGTGACGGTGCCGCCGATGTTGAGGCCCAGCGTCACGCGGTCGGTACCCTGGATGTTTTGCACGCCCGTGAGCTGCGTGAGCTTGCTGCTGACGGCGCTGCCGAGCTTGCCGGTAGGCGCGTTGATGGCCGCCACGTAGGTCAGGAGCCCGGCCAGGCTATTAGTGCCGCCCAGCGTCATCTTGATGTCGCCCACCGTGATGTCGAAGGGCTTTACCACGAGCTTGCCGTCCACAATCTGGGCATCGACAAGCTTGTTGACTACACTCAGGTTTTTCAATTCAGGTAGGGTCGTGAGGCTGGCAATTTGCGAGAGCACCGGCGACTGCAACACGCTGGCTTTCACGATGTCAAACAAGCCTTTGCCGCTGAGCGTGGCCAGCTTGGGCAGCATGTCCTGGCCCATCTCGCCGCTGGCGCTAAAGTTGGTGTTGAACACGCCCTGCACCGCCGCCGCCAGCGGCACCAGCGCCTTCACCGAGTTGAACGACGCGAACGCCTTCTGGAAATCGAGGTTCTTGATGTTCAGCCCCAGGTCAAACTTGGGGTGCGCCAAATCCTGGGTGTTGTAGCTGCCGGTGGTGCCGAAAGTAGCGCCCAGTGTGTTGAACGTCAAATTCTTGAGCGTGGCTACTTCGTTTTTCACCGTCACGGTGCCGCTGGCGTTGGTCAGCTTCAGGTTGTCGTAGGTCACGTTGTCCACCTTGCTGTTGAGCACCAGGTCGAAGAACTTCGGAATGGGCACTACCCCATCGGCCTTGGTGGGGGCAGCCTTCACCGCGCCGGGGGTCGGCTTTTCGCTCACCGGGTCCACCATAAACTCGTTCACGTTGAAGTTGCGCGAGGTCACGTTCATCGTGCCGCGTAGCGGCTGGCCGGGCGTGAAGAGGTAGCCCAGGTAGTTGCTCACCGTGCCGTTGGCCGCGAAATCGGAGCTGCCGGCCGTGCCGTTCAGGCTCTGAATCACAATCTGGTTGTTGTTGAACGTGCCCGCCGCGCTGCTGATATTCACGCCCTGCGGCAGGTCTTTGCTCTTGTAGGTCACGTTCTTAGCCTGCACCGTGCCGCTGGCCTTCACATTCTGGTAGCGGCCGGCGTCCACATCGGCCATGTTGCCGGCGGCAGCGATGTTGCCGCTCACGCGGCCCGTCACGGTCATGCCTTGCAGCGGAAAAATCCTGGTGATTTTGGTGAGGTCCACCGTGCCTTTCACGTTGGCATCGAAGACGGGCGAGTTGATGTTGTGGGCCGCGAGGCGGCCATCGAGCGGCTCGCCCTCCAGCATCATGTGGAACTGCGGCAGGTTTACGTAGGTATCGTTCACCTGGCCCGTCGTGTTCACCACTGTACCGCTCAGGTTAATATCCTCAATCGGGGCCGGAAATTTGTCCGATTTCACGTAGCCGTTGGTCATCCTGATGGCGGCGTTCACCACTGGCATCTGGGTTTTCGAGTAGGTGCCCTTGCCCGTCGCGTCCACGAAGAGCTGGCCGCGCATGTTGAGGCCGGCCACCGGGTACACCTTCAGCGCCTCGGCCAGGTTCACGTTGGCCTTCACGCGGCCGTCCACCTTCATGGGGTCCAGGCCGTCGATGGCCACGTTGCCATCCACCGGGTTGGTGCCCAGGTCGAGGTGAAACTTCGACACGTTGACTTTCACATTATTAGTGAAGCCCGACGGGTTATCCACCACCATCGCCACGTTGATGTTCCTGGCCTCCTGCGGCAGCTGCGGGTACTTGAAGCGGCCGTTGGTTACGGTCAGGTTCACGCCGTAGCCGGGCATCCGCAGCTTGTTCTGCACGCCCTTGTAGTAGCCGTTGAAGGCCACCTGCCCGCTCGCCGCCACGTCCTTAAACTGGGCATTGAACACGCCCGGCACCAGGCTCAGGATATTCTTGAAGTCGGTTTGCAGCGCCTTAAAGGTGATGTCATACGTAATATCGGTGGCATTGGGCAGCCCAATGGCGCCCGCGAAGCTGAACGGAAAGTCGTTGAGCTTCACCTGGTTCTCCTTGAAGGTGTAGAGGTTCTTGTTCAGGTCCATCGCCATCGCCACGTCGGCGTTCACCTGCTTATCGGTCAGGTAATCAATGCCATTGTAGTTGGCCGTAAGCTTGTCGATGGTCGTGTTGGAAGTCAGGTCAAATACATTTTTGGCGAAGTCGCCCTTGCCGGTGTGGTTCACGCCGCGCGCATCCATTCGGAAGGGAATGCTCAGGTCCTCGTACCGCAGCCGCCCGTCATTCACTTTCCAGCCCTGAATGGCCAGGTTCACCGAGCTGGTATCCTGCCCTTTAGCCGCGGCGGCCGAGTCCGAAATCATGATATCCCAGTTGGCGCGCCCACTTTTGAGCACCTTGATGGCGATGTCGGGCTGGTCGAGGGCCACGCTCTTCACGTCAATCTGCTGGCCCTTAATCACGCTCATCAAATCGAGCCCTACCCGCAAATCGGGCAGGTAAGCCAGCGTATCGCGGCTGAACGAGTCGAGCCCAATCACGCGCAGGTTCTTGATATCCAGGCCTAAATCGGGGAACGTGCTGAGCAGCGTCACGTCGATGTCGGCGGGGTTGTACTGCACTTTGGCCCGCACGCGCCGGGCAATCTGCTTGTCGGCCAGCGCCCGCAGTTTGTCTTTGAATAAAAACGGCGCGGCGGCCAGGCCCACCACCAGCAGCACCACAAACACCAGAAAACCAAGCAGAATCTTGCGCATCAGAAGAGGTAATTAAATGACGTAGGGCAAAAATATTGCCCGCCGGGGCCGGTTAGGGCACACCCCTACTTTAACGCGAAAATGGAGCCTATTGCGCCTTGCGGCCGATTTTTTTCTGCAAATACCTATTCTTCCTTCACCCAAAGGCCCCGCTGCCAGGTGGCAACGGGGCCTTTGGGTGAAGGAAGGGGGGTAGGGACGCAACCCTTCGCGGCGCTAACCAAATTCATTCATTCGGCGCGGATGCCGAGACGCGATGGGTCGCGCCGCTACATTCCCTACGGGCTACTTGGCCGCGTGCTGCTCCAGATACTGGTAGCGGGCGCGCGTCTGGTCGGGCCCGGCCTGAGTCGTCACGTCGAGGCGCATTACCTGGCCATTCTGCTGGCTGGCGGCCGGCCAGGGGGGTAGGCCCGCGCCGTTGGGGTTGCCGGTTTTGATGAAATTGGCGAAGTAGCCCTGCATGGTTTTCGATACCTGGTAATCATCGGGCGTCCAGGCAAATACCTTGTTGGTAGGCAGGTTACCCAGGGCGTACTCAATCTCGGCCGAGTGCACGGCGCCTTTGGCGGGCGGGGCGGGGGTAGCGGCGCCCGTGCCTTTGGTGACGCCGCCGGCCAGGTTGGCGGTGGCGTTGCCCATTTCGGGCGTCATGGCCGGGCGCGGGCGGGCGTAGAGGTAGCGGTACACCGGCTGGCCGCCGGTCTGGAGTTGGGCATCGGCCAGCTTCCAGGTGCTGTAGGCAATGAAGCGGTCGCCGGCCAGGTCGGTGGCGGCCTGCTCGGCCTGCGCGTCGGTAGTGGCGGGGTAGAGGCGCTGAATATCAGCCGCCTGCTCGCCATAGAGCTTTTGCACGGCGGCCTGGTAGTTGGCCACCGTGGGCGCATTCGGGCCCAACAGGCCAGCCGCACCCGATTCCTGCGAGTTCCAGCCCACCAGCAGCGGCACGTGCGCCTGCTGGCCGGCGGCAAAAATCTCGGCCGGCGAGCGCGGCAGGAAGTACCCATCCACGATGGGCGAAAAGCGCGGCGCGCCCGGCTTGCCGCTGGCTTCCAGCAATTGCTGGGCCGGCAGCGCCCGCAGCGCGGCCAGCGAGGTGGCGCCCAGGCTGGTGGCAAACCCTACCCCCGTCTGCTCGCCCTGCGCCAGGGTGGGCAGCGGCTGCAGGCCCAGCAGCGAGCCGCTTTCAGCAATGGCGCCCACCAGCAGGTTTTTAGAAGTCGGCGCGGCCAGCTGGGCGCTCACCGACCATGAGCCGGCCGACTCACCGCCGATGGTAATGTGCCGCGGGTCGCCGCCGAAGGCCGCTATGTTGGCCCGCACCCACTGCATGGCCGCCTGCTGGTCCAGCAGGCCGTAGTTGCCCGAGGCATGGTGGGGCGATTCCTTGGTCAGCTCGGGGTGAGCCAGGAAGCCGAACACGCCCAGGCGGTAGTTCACCGTCACGGTCACGATGCCTTGCTTGGCCAGACTTTCGCCGTCGTAGCGCGGCTCCGAGCCATCGCCGGCCACGAAGCCGCCGCCGTAGAAATACACCAGCACCGGCCGCTTTTCCTGGGCCGTTTTGGCGCCGGTCCACACGTTCAGGTACAGGCAGTCCTCGCTCACGCCATTCGAGCGAAAGTTCATGTCGCCAAACAACGGCAGCTGCATGGCGCGCGGGCCAAACTGCGTGGCCGGCCGCACGTTGGTCCACTTCGGGGCGGGCTGCGGAGCCTGCCAGCGGCGCTCGCCCACCGGCGGTGCGGCGTAGGGAATACCCTTAAACTCGTGGATGCCACTCGGCGCGGTAGCGCCGGCCAGCCGGCCGCCGGCTACCTGCACCTGGTTATGCGCAAGGTCAACGGCCGGCTTCTGCGCTACGGCCGCGATGGCCAGGAAAAGGAGGGGTAGGAAAAGAAGAGGTTTCATAGCGAAAAGTAGCGCGAAGTTTCCACTTCGTGCGCGAGCGCAGCGAGCATCGTCGTTGGCACCGTGCGGTTCCGCCTGCTCGCTGTGCTCGCGCACGAAGTGGAAACTTCGCGCTACGCGCAAAAAGCTAACAGCTTAAAAGCTACAGCAATTCCGTGCTGCGCTTCACGAAGGCCGTGAGCGCCTCGCCCTTCAGCATGCCCTGCGTGAGCAGGGCCAGGTCGAAGGCTTGCTTGGCGATGGTTGCGCCGCCGTCGGCCAAGAGCTTCTGTACCAGCGGGTTATTGGCATTCACCGTCACGTCAAACGAGTCGGGTAGCGAGCCGAACATCTGCATCCCGCCCCCGCCGCCGGTGCGCTGCATGTCCTTCATGCGACGCATAAACTCGTTTTGGGTGATGACCACCGGCGCGTCCTGCGGCGAGAGGGCCGCCACTTTCACGTGCATCGTGGGGTTGTTGATGGCCCCGGTAAATACCTCTTCCAGCTTCTTCTGGTCGTCTTCGCTTAGCACGCTGGCCGGCGCTTCCTCCTTCTCAATAAGCTGGCTGGCCGTGGCCGAGTCCACGCGCTTGAACGTGGTTTTCTCCAATTTCTGCTCCAGCAGGCCGATGAAGTGCGGGTCGAGTACCTGGTCGAAGTTCAGCACGTCGTAGCCGCGCTCCTGGGCCGCCGCCACGAAGCCGTGCTGGCGCTCGGCGTCGGTGGTATACAGCACCACGGTATTGCCGTCTTTGTCCTGCTGGTTGGCCTGAATATGCTCGGTGTACTCGGTGAGCGTATACAGCCTGTTCGCCACGCTTTTCAGCAGCACGAAGTCCTTGGCGCGCTCGTAAAACTTGTCGTCCGAGAGCATGCCATACTTCACAAACAGCCCAATATCAGCCCATTTCTCCTCGTAGCCGGCGCGGTCCTTGCGGAACAGCTCAGCCAGCTTGTCAGCTACTTTCCTGGTGATGTAGGTGTTGATTTTGCGCACGTTGGCGTCGGCTTGCAGGAAGCTGCGCGACACGTTGAGCGGGATGTCGGGCGAGTCGATTACGCCGTGCAGCAGCATCAGAAACTCGGGCACCACGTCCTTCACTTCATCGGTGATGAACACCTGGCGCGAGTAGAGCTGAATCTTGTTGCGCTGGAATTGCAGCTCGTCCTTCACCTTCGGGAAGTACAAAATACCCGTGAGGTTGAACGGGTAGTCCACGTTCAGGTGAATCCAGAACAGCGGCTCGTCCATGCTCATTGGGTAGAGCTCCTGGTAGAACTTCTGGTAGTCCTCGTCAGTGAGGTCGGCGGGCTGCTTGGTCCAGATGGGGGTAGTGTCGTTAATCAGCTGACCCTCAAACTCAATCGGCACCGGCAAAAACTTGCAGTACTTGGTGAGGATGGTGCGCAGCCGGGCTTCCTCCAGAAACTCGTCCGAGTCGTCGGCCACGTGCAACACCACATCGGTGCCGCGCTCGGCCTTGGCGTGCTCGCCGGTGGGCTCATCCAGGGTAAACTGCGTGCTGCCATCGCAAATCCAATGCGCGGTCAGGGTGTCCTCCTTATACGATTTCGACCAGATTTCGACCTCTTTCGATACCATGAAGGCCGAGTAGAAACCCAGGCCGAACTGCCCGATTATCTGGTCTTTAGCCTGCGCATCGGTCTCCTTGTACTTCTCCACGAATTCGGTGGCCCCGGAGAAGGCAATCTGGTTGATGTACTTCTTGATTTCGTCGGCCGTCATGCCCAGGCCGTGGTCCGAAACCGTGATTTTGCGGGCCTCCTTGTCAACCGTCACGCGCACTTTCAGCTCGCCCAGTTCGCCCTTGAACTCGCCCTGGCGGGCCAGGCTTTGCAGCTTCTGGGTAGCATCGACGGCATTGCTGACCAGCTCGCGCAGGAAAATCTCGTGGTCAGAGTACAAGAACTTCTTGATAATCGGGAAGATGTTCTCGGTATGAATGGAAATAGAGCCGGTTTCGGACATGGGACTAGCAAAAGGATTGAAAACAATAAAAGGCTGACTAACAGGCAGCGCCCGCTAGCCAGCCTCCCAGTTCAAAGGCTATTCCAAGGTGTGGCTGGCTGTCAGGATGGCAGCCGGGGCGGCTTTTTCGGCTGGTAGCCGGGCCGGGGTTCGGCCACCTCGTCGGTTTTGCAGGGGGTAGGGCCACGCTGCTGGCTCCACTCCCATTGTAGGACAGGCAGGCGGGGCGAGTAGTCGGTGAGCCACTGCATCCCCGCATCGGACTGCGCGAAAAACTGGACGTCGAACCGAATGAGCAGGTGCACCGCCAGCAACAGGCCCTCTATTACTTGGTGATTATACACGTTTTTGGGCGATAGCGCGATGACGACCTGCCGCAGAGGCAGTATCAATACCGAGGGCATAAAAACGGTGCTCAACCACAGCTGGTCATACACCGAAATCTCGGGCAACGCATTCAGGTCGAGCAGTACGCGCCCGACCCCTCGGTGAGCCAACAGCTTCTGCAGCTTACTAAAAGCCTCGCGAAAACTCCGCATGTTGCGCCCCCCCACCCAGGCTGCCCGCACCACATCTAACCCCTCATCATACTGAACACAAAGCTCTTTCGCGCAGAAAATAATCATAAAGCTCGCCGCGGATACTTATAAAATTTCTATTTCGCCGGTCAATGTTTCAGGACGAATTTCCAATCTACGAAAAATTTTACAAAGTGGTCAGCAAGGTTGCGAAAAAAAGTCGTTTTTTTTATTAGCTGCCTTCGCTACTTGTACAGGTCGATTTCGCTGCTACTCTTAAAAGTATTTATGAATAATTTATATATAATAAAGTATTTATTTTTTATTTATACTTAAAGAATCGCAGTCTACTAAAAATTCTACTCGCGGCACACTTTTTATTTTGCAACAACGCTGCATAAAAATTATTTTTTACGGCTTCCTCCCGTAACTTTGTCGAACCGATGCAACCATCGGCGCCAGAGGGTATTCTTTTAGCTGATTCACTTCGCGTTACTGCTTTGCAGCCCGTTCTTCGCCCCTACCTCGCTACGCTGCTGCTGCTCTGCTTCATGCGGACGCTACTGCCGGAGGCGTGGGTACTGGCGCTGCACGCCCACGAGCACACCACCCAGGAAGCCGCTTTTACCAAAGGCCGGCCCCAGCCGGGCAAGGCGCTCCTTACCCCCAAGCACACCCACTGCCAGACCGAGCAGTTCTACAACGTGCCTTTCGCGGTAGCGCCGGGGGTAGCAATGCCGCAGCCCCGCGTGCTGCTGAGCTACCAGCCCCTGGCGGTGCCCGTTACGCTGGCCTGCTCGGCCACCGAGCTGCGGCGCACGGCGCTGCGCGGCCCTCCGCTGGGCTAGGCTATCCGTTTGGTTTGAATTAGGGCCGCCGTAGGGTGCCGGGAACGCCACGGGCGGGCCGGCCGCGGCCGTACTCGCTGCGCTTCGCAGCACAATTCCTTCATTTTCTTGGTATTACGTATTTCACAAGGCCCGGCAGCGGCCTTGCGGGTGCTGCTGGCGGTCAGCTTTTTGCTGGCGGGGCGGCCAGGGTGTGCCTGGGCGCAGGGGGCGGCCGGCACGGGCTGTAGCCTGTTATTGGCCGGGCGCGTCACGGACCAGCGCACTGGCGAGCCGCTGGCCGGCGCCGTGCTCCGCCTCAGCGCCCCTACCCCCCCCGACGCCGCCGACGCCGATGGGCACTACCACTTTCACCAGCTCTGCGCGGGGCGGTACCAGCTGCGCGCCACCTTCGTAGGCTACGCCGAGCAGGTGCTGACCGTGGACGTGCAGGGCGCGACCGTGCGCGACATTAAGCTCCGGCCCGACGCCCAGCAGCTGGGCGAAGTGCGCGTCGGTGGGGAGAAGCAGACCGTGCCGCTCATCAGCCAGAGCCAGACTACGCTCAGCGGGCAGGCCCTGCAAGCCACCCGCGGCCTCAGCCTGGCCGAGTCGCTGAAGGGCATCGCGGGCGTGTACAGCATCCAGACCGGCCCCACGATTGCGAAGCCCGTCATTCATGGGCTGTACGGCAACCGGGTATTGATTCTTAATAATGGCGTGCGGCAGGAAGGCCAGCAGTGGGCCAACGACCACGCCCCCGAGATTGACCCCTTCACGGCTACCCGGCTCTCCGTAATTAAGGGCGCGACCAGCATCCGCTACGGGGCCGATGCCATCGGCGGGGTAGTGCTGGTGGAGCCCGCCGCCCTGCCCGATACGGCGGGGGTAGGCGGCGAAGTAAACCTGGTGGGCATGACCAACGGCCGGCTGGGCGCGGCCTCGGCCTTCGTGCAGGGCGCCGTGCCGGCCGATACGGCGCGGGGCGGCCGGGGCCTGGGGCTGCTGCACGGCCTCAGCTACCGGGTGCAGGGCACGCTGCGGCGGGCCGGCACGGCGCGCTCGGCCAACTACTACATTCAGAATACCGGCCTGCGCGAGCAAAACTACTCGCTGGCCCTGGGCTACCACCGGGGCATTATCACTACCGAACTGTTTTTCAGTCGCTTCGACACCAGGCTGGGTATTTTTTCGGGTTCCGAAACGGGCTCGGTCAACGACCTGCTGGCCGCCATTGGCCGCGACCGGCCGCTCACGGCCGACCAGTTTACCTACGCTATCAACCGGCCCTACCAGGCCGTGGTGCACCAGCTATTCAAGGCCAAAGCCACGGCCGCCCTGGCTGGGGGGGGTAGGGTTGAGGCCACCTACGCCCGCCAGACCGACGCCCGCTCGGAGTACGGCGACCAGCTGCCCTACAACCCGGCGCTGGGCGACGTGCCCGACTTGTTTCTCAGCCTGACCTCGCACACCCTCGACGTGGCCTACCTCACGCCGGGCGCCGGGCCGTGGTCGGCCACGACGGGCCTGAGCGGCGTGACGCAGGCCAACATCCGCGAGTACCAGTTCCTGATTCCCAACTTCCGCAACTACGGGGCGGGGGCCTTCGTGCTGGGCAAGCACCGGGGCGAGCGCCTGACCCTGGAGGGCGGCCTGCGCTACGACTACCGCTGGCTGCGGGCTTTCCTGACCGACCCGGCTACGGGGACCATCGTGCGGCCTACTACCATTTACCAGGCCGTGACCGGCACGCTGGGCGGCCTGCTCGACCTGGGCCACGGCCTCACGCTGACCACTAACCTGGCCACCGCCTGGCGGCCGCCCACCGTGAACGAGTTGTACGCGGCCGGCGTGCACCAGAGCGCGGCCACCTACGAAATCGGCGACCCGAACCTGACCCGCGAGCAGGCTTACAACGCCAGCGCCAGTCTCTTGTATAGCGGGGCGAAGGTGGAAGGCGAGGTCGGTGGCTATGTCAATTACATCCGCAACTACCTGTACCTGGCCCCGGCGGGGCGCTACATCCGCACCGTGCGCGGGGCCTACCCGGCCTTCGACTACACGCAGGCCGACGCGCTCTTCAAGGGCCTCGACGCGCGGGTGAGCTACCGGCCGGTGGCCCGGCTCACCTTCACCTCATCGGCCTCGCTGCTCTGGGCCTACAACCAGAGCGCCCACGACTACCTCATTTATGCCCCGCCCAACCGCTGGCAGAACGGCCTGCGCCTGAGCCTGGGCAGCGGGGGTAGGGACGGCCATTTTCAACATGCCTACGTGGGCATCAGCAACCTCTTCGTGGCGCACCAGGGCCGCACGCCGGCCAGCGGCGACTACGCCCCCGCCCCGGCCGCCTACGACCTGTGGGGAGCCGAAGCCGGCACCCTGCTGCACGCCGGCCACCAGGTTTTTGACCTGAGCCTGACGGCCAGCAACCTGTTCAACCGCGAGTACCGCGACTACCTCAACCGCTTTCGCTACTACACCGCCGACGTGGGCCAGAATATCCAGCTGCGCCTGCGGGTGCCTTTTTAAGGCTTGACTACTAAGCAGTTCTCACCATCCTCGTTCTTTTTTTCATTTTTCTACCCCCATTCCATGAACCCAACTCCTAAGTTTTCGCTACCGGCCCGCCTGCTCACGGGGGCCGCGCTGCTGGCCGGCCTGGCTGGCTGCAATAAGAACGAAGAAGTGGTGTCGCCGAGCGTCGCCAACGAAGCCATCACCACGATGACCCTGACGCTGACCAACAACGCCACGCCCAGCGACGTGCAAACCGCTACCTGGGAGCAGCTGCTCGACGCGCAGGGCAACCCCGTGGCCAGCGGCCCCAACTACAGCATGGCCAACCTCAACCTGAAGGCCAACACTACCTACACCTGCCAGGTGGGTTTTTTGGATAAGACGCAGACGCCCACCTTCAACGTGGGAACCGAGATTGCGCAGCGGCCTAATATCCACAGATTATTCATCCAGCCGCTGCCCACGAGCCAGCCGCTGGTGATTCCGGCCCCGACGGGTGCCGATAGCAATCCGCTGCCCATTCCGACGCCGACCCCGACCGGCACGCCGCTCAACCTGACCGTGACGCCCACCGACACGGATAACAACAAAACGCCCCTGGCGGTGGGCCTGACCGACAGCTTCGTAACCGGCGCGGCCAGCACCGGCTACCTGCGCGTGGTGCTGCGCCACCAGCCCAACGTGAAGGACGGCTCCTACGCCCCCGGCTCGACCGATTTCGACGCGGGCTTCAAAGTCAGCATTCAGTAGCGTTCCGTCGCGGCCGGCCCGCCGGGAAGGGCTCCGGCGGGTAATGGCCGCTCATTTTCAACCTCAACCCGTATTACCATGAAATTTTCTTTGTTGCTGCTGGGCGCGAGCCTGGCTTTGCCGCTGGCCGCGGCGGCCCAATCGAGTCCTAACAAGTCGTACATCGGCATCAACAGCGGCGTGTCGTTCGCTACCGGTAACTTCCGCAGCACCGATGCCGCTAACGTGGAGTCGGGCTTCGCCAAAACCGGCTTTACGGTGGCGCTCGACGGGGCGCATTTTTTCCACGGCGGCATCGTGGGGCTGGCTGGCCAGGTAGCTTTTTCGGATAATGGCCGCCTGCTGGCCGACGACCTGACCAAGCTCGGCGCGGCCTACACCGATGCTTTTGCCGTGGCGGCTACTACCCTGCGGACTTCGGGCCGCTACCGCCGCCTTACGGCGCTGGTGGGCCCCACGTTCCTGTTTGGCGGCGACAAGCTGAAGCTGGAGGTGCGCGGCCTGGCCGGCGTAAACCAGATGCTGGGCACCCCCGAGCTGACCGTGCAGCTGGAAGACGACCCCACCAACACCTTCACCCAGAAAAGCTCGCACAGCCTCACCTTCGGCTACGCGGCGGGGGTAGGCCTGCACTACGCCCTCACCGATAAGCTGGGCCTGGTGGCGCGCACCGACTTTATCGGCAGCTCGCCCATTACCATTAAGAACGAGAACCGCAACAACTCGGTGGGCCGGCTTTCAGAGAAGCAGCCCATCACGTCCTTCAACACCACGCTGGGCCTGGCCTTCACGCTGGGTAATTAGCTTACCAGTTGATTTTCAATTCGTAAATATTTTTTTATGAACCGTTCTTTCGTCCCCCAAACTGCCCTGGCCACTGCCCTGCTCGGCTTCGGCTTGGCCCTGACCGGCTGCCAGCCGGCCGCCGACAAAACCGCCGAAACTACTACCGGCGCGACCGCCGACGGGTCGGGCATTTCCCACGCCGAGCTGGTGGCCGACCACCAGAAGATGGAGGCCGACCACCGCATCATGCAAACCGCCGACTCGGTGATGGAGCAGGACCACCGGCAGGCGCTGGCCAACGCCAAGCAGGCTGGCATTGAGAATACGCCCGCCTTCCGGGCTCTCGAAAAGCGCCACGATGCCCTTATTCAGCAGCACCAGGACGTAATCGCGCGCCACGACGCGGTTATCAAGCGCCACGCCGAGCTGGAAGCCAACCACGGCAGCGGCCAGGTATCGGATGCCCAGATGCAGCAGGACCACGCCCAGATGAAGGCCGAGGACCAGCAGATTCAGCAAGAGCATAAAAAGCTGGTGGACGACCACACCAGCATGATGGCCGAACACCAGCAGCTGCTGGCCGCCGCCAAAAAATAAGCCGCCCCGCGCCTTCGTGCGCCCCGCGCCCCGATTTTTCTCTGGTTTGGTTTAGAGAAAATGCAGACAGACCCTGGCCGCTGACCGAGGTTTGTTTGCGCCGGGACGGCCGGGCAGCGCTCTTTTTCGTTCTTTAGCCACTCGCCCCTCTAGTTATGCCAAACCAGTTTGTTACCACGCTGCTGCTGAGCGCCCTGGCGCTGCCAGCGGCAGCCCAAACCGCGCCTACCCCCCCGCCGGCGCGGGCCCGGACCGCGGCCGCCTTCACTGGCCGCCTCACCGACGCCACCACCAACGAGCCCTTGCCAGGGGCCAACGTCATTTTTCCCGACCTTAAGCAGGGCACGGCCACCGACGCCGATGGGCGCTTCAGCTTCAGCAACCTGCCGCGCGGGCGGTTTACGGTGCAGATAACCTCGCTGGGCTATAATACCGTGAGCCAGACGATTGACACCGGCAATGGCCAGCCGCTGAACGTGGGCCTGACGCCGGCGGCCACCGAAATCGGGCAGGTAGTAGTCACGGGCGTGTCGCAGGCCACGCAGCTGCGCCGCTCGCCGGTGCCCACGACGGTAGTGGACCGCACGCGCCTCAATCAAACATCCTCGACCAACGTCATTGACGCCATTGCCCACACGCCGGGCATCAGCCAGATTACGACCGGCGCGGCCATCAGCAAGCCGGTGGTGCGCGGGCTGGGCTACAACCGCGTGGTGACCCTGAACAACGGCGCCAAGCAGGAAGGCCAGCAGTGGGGCGACGAGCACGGCATCGAGATTGACGAGTTCAGCATCGACCGGGCCGAGATTATCAAGGGGCCGGGCTCCTTATTATATGGCTCCGACGCGATGGCGGGCGTCATCAACTTCCTGGCGCCCGACCCGGTGGCCGACGGCCGCATCATCGGCACGGCCACGGCCAACTACCAGACCAACAACCGCCAGCAGGGATATTCTTTCGACAACGCGGGCAACATCAACGGCCTGAACTGGCTGGCGCGCGGCACCCGCAAGGTGGCCGGCGACTACCAGAACCGCTACGACGGCCGGGTTTTCAACTCGGGCTTTAATGAGTGGGATGCCAACGGCTACGTGGGGCTGAACAAAAGCTGGGGCTACGCACACCTCACCTTCAGCACCTTCAATCAAAATATCGGCCTCATCGAGGGCGCGCGCGACAGCGTAAGCGGGCGCTTCGTGCACGACGTGGCGGTGGGCAACGCCGTAGAGTCGCGCCTCGTGCCCGATGGCGAGCTGACCAGCTACGCGCTGCAGGTGCCGCGCCAGCGCATCAACCACCTGCGCTTTGGCACCGACAATAACTTCATTATCGGCGACCAGGGCGGGCGGCTCACGCTGCAAGTGAACTACCAGCAGAACCTGCGCCGCGAGTTTGGCGACGCGCTGAACCCCACCACGCCGGGGCTGTTCTTCCAGCTGCGCACCGTGGACTACGCCCTGCGCTACTTCCTGCCCGAATTTAATGGCTGGAACCTGGCCGTGGGCACCACCGGCGAGCGCCAGCAAAACCGCAACCTGGGCATCGAGTTTCTCATTCCGGCCTACGACCTGACCGAGGGCGGCGTATTCGGGGTGTTCAAAAAATCGTTTGGCGGGCTCAACCTTAGCGGCGGGCTGCGCTACGACGTGCGCCGCATCTCGGCCCAAAGCCTCTACCTCGACGGCACCACCGGGCAGCCCACCGCGCCCACCGCGCCGGGGGCCGAAACCAGGTTTCCGGGTTTTCTAAGCACGTTTCAGAACTATAGCGGCAGCCTGGGGGCCGCCTACAACCTCAGCGACCGGCTCACGGTGAAGGCCAATATTTCGCGGGGCTTCCGGGCACCCAACATTGCCGAGCTAGGCTCGAACGGCAAGCACGAAGGCACCATCCGCTACGAGGTGGGCGACCCCAACCTGAAGGCCGAAACCAGCTTGCAGCTCGATGCCGGCCTGAGCTACACCAGCGACCACGTGCGCTTTTCAGTCGATGCCTTCGAAAACAGCATCTCGAACTATATCTTCGCCCGGCGGGTGCTGAACCGGGCGGGCGCCGACTCGCTGGTATCGCGAGGGCCCGACATTGGCTTGTTTCAGTACGGGCAGGGCCAGGCGCGGCTGCTGGGCGGTGAGGTTACGCTCGATTTCCACCCCCACCCACTAGACTGGCTGCACTTCGAAAACTCGTTTTCGATGGTGCGCGCCCGCCAGCTGGGCGTGCCCGAGACGCAGCAGTTTCTGCCCTTCATTCCGGCCGACCGCCTGCAATCGGAGTTGCGCGGCAACTTCCGCCGCCAGGGCAAGCGCCTCACCAACGTGTACGCGCGCTTTCAGCTGGAGCAGACTTTCGCCCAAAACCGCTACTTCGCCGCCTTCGACACCGAAACCGCCACCCCAGCCTATACCTTGTTTAACGCGGGGGTAGGCACCGACGTGGCCGACGCCAAGGGCCGCACGCTGTTCTCGCTCTACCTCACGGCCAACAACCTGTTCGACGTGGCCTACCAGAGCCACCTCAGCCGCCTCAAGTACGAGGAAATCAACTACGCCACCGGCCGGCGCGGGGTGTTCAACTTGGGCCGCACGCTGAGCGTGAAAGTGGTGGTGCCGCTGGTATTTAAGTAAGTGCGTCCAGCGCCACTAGTGAAAGCTGCTGGCCCGGAGTAGGGTAGGCGGCTTTTATTTTAGCCCCTGGCGGGTGATACTTCGGGCTAAACCGGATTACTTAGTATCATGGCTGCTTTTCCTTCTTCTCTCCCATTTTCGCCGGCTGCTACGCTGTGCCAGGACCTGCTGGCCAACCGCGAGCGAGCCCTGGCGCAACTTTACCGGCGCGCCTTTCCGCTGGTGCGCCGCCACGTGTGCCAGCAGGGCGGCTCGGCCCAGGATGCGCAGGATGTGTTTCAGGACGCGCTGGTGGTGCTCTACGAGCAGGCCGTGGGCGGCACGCTCGTGCTCACGGCTTCGGCCAGCACCTACTTGCTGGGCATTGGCCGCCACCTGTGGCACCACGAGCAGCGCCGCCGCGCGCGGCACCCGCACGAAGCCCTACCCGACGCCCTGGCTCACCTCGCCACCGAGCCGCCTACCCCCGCCGAACCAGCGGTAGCCGTGCTCGACTACGTAGAGCAGCTTGGCGAGAAATGCAAAAGTATCCTATTGGCTTTCTATTACTTCCAGCAGCCGTTGGCCCAGATTGCCGAAACCCACCACTACCGGAGTGTACGCTCGGCTACGGTGCAAAAATTCAAGTGCCTGGAGCGGCTGCGCCACTCGGTGCGGCAGGCACTCACCCTCACCACCGCCGAATAGCCCCGCCATGCGCCCCGCCCTCGAACGCTTATCGCTGATTGAAGAGCAGCTGCGGAATGGCCCGGCCGCGTTGCCCGCCGCCGAGTGGCGGCTGCGCCGCCTGCTCGACCCCGACCTCGATACCGACGTGGCCGCACAGCAGCAGGTGTACCAGAGCCTGCGGCTGGCCGGCCGGTGCCAATTGCGGCGCGAGCTGACTGCCCTGCACGCGCGGCTCTATGGCAAGCCTCGCTGGCTGGCCTGGGTCCGGCGGCTGGTAGCTGGCCTGGGGGTTACTACCCACTGAATTTCAATATTTTAGGAGCTGCGTCGCTGCCGCCTGAACGGGCGTCCGGGCGGAGCTGTGTCTTAGCTTACCCCTTTTTTTCTTTTTATTCCCCATGCTTACTCACCAGGAATTTCGCAAGTTTGCCGTTAAGCACCAAGGCCTCAATGGCCAGGCCGTGGACCAGTACGTGCACCAGCTAGCCGGGGTGGCCCGGCCACTGGTTACCAACATGACCCGCTCGGTTATTGAGGAGCGCCCGCAGAATTTTCGCGAAATCGACGTGTTTTCGCGCCTCATCATGGACCGAATTATCTTTCTGGGCACGGCCGTGGAGGAAACTATCGGCAATATCATCACGGCTCAGCTGCTATTCCTGGAATCGGCCGACGCCCAGAAGGACATCTTGCTATACGTCAATTCGCCCGGCGGCTCGGTCTATGCGGGGCTGGGTATTTATGACACGATGCAGCACGTGCGGCCCGACGTGGCCACTATTTGCACGGGCCTGGCAGCTTCAATGGGGGCTTTTTTATTGGCGGGCGGGGCCTTGGGCAAGCGCTCGGCCCTGCCCCACGCCCGCGTGATGATTCATCAGCCGAGCGGGGGCGTGCAGGGCCCCTCGGCCGACATTGAGATTACGGCCCGCGAGGTGGTGAAGCTCCGCCACGAGCTCTACACTATCTACGCCGAGCGCACCGGCAAAACCTACCAGCAAATTCATGACGACTCGGACCGCGACCGCTGGATGCGCGCCGATGAAGCCAAAGAATATGGCCTGATTGACGAAGTGCTGGTTCGCCAGCCGGCTTAGCGGGCTTGAGCTTGATGGTCGGGGTAGGGCACCCAAATGCGTAGCCGCTGCGTTAATAGAGCAGCCAACCCTGTTTTGCCATGCCCCACGACCACCACGACCACTCGCACGCCGGCCACGTTCACGCCGCGCCGCCGCCGGGCGGCCAGTTCAGCGCCGCTTTTGCCTGGGGCATTGGGCTGAACCTGGCCTTCGTGGTGGCCGAGGTCATTGGCGGGCTGTGGGCCAATTCGGCGGCGCTGCTCTCCGACGCGGGCCACAACCTGAGCGACGTGCTGAGCCTGGCCCTGGCCTGGGGCGCGGCCTGGCTGGCGGGCCGGCCGGCCACCGGGCGCTACACGTTTGGCTACCGGGGCGCCACCATTCAGGCGGCCCTGCTGAACGCGGCGCTGCTCTACGGCGCGCTGGGGTTTATTTTGTGGGAAACCATCGCGCACCTGCGCCACCCCGCGCCCGTGAACGGCGGGGCCGTGATGGGCCTGGCCGGCGCGGGCATTCTGGTTAATGGCTTCACGGCCTGGCTGTTCCGGGCCGGGCAAAAGGGCGACGTGAACGTACGCGGTGCCTACCTGCACATGCTCACCGACGCGCTGGTGAGCCTGGGCGTGGTGGTGGGCGGAGCCATTACCTACTTCACGCACTGGACCTGGCTCGACCCCATTATCAGCCTGGGGCTGCTGGTCGTAATCGCGGTGGGCTCGTGGGGGCTGCTGCGCGATACCGTGCGCCTGGGCCTGCAAGGCGTGCCCGATGGCATTGACCTGGAGAAGGTGCAGCAGTTTATGCTGGCCCAACCGGGCGTGCAAAGCCTGCACGACCTGCACATCTGGAGTATGAGCAGCGACGGCCACGACACCGCCCTCATGGCCCACCTCGTGCGCCCCGGCGGCGCCGATGCCGCCTGGCTGGCCGACCTCTCGGCCGGGCTGCTGCGCGAGTTTCACATCCACCACAGCACCGTGCAGGTCGAGGACACGGAGCTGGAGCACGGCTGCCAGAGCGGCTGCCAGGTGCCCGCGCCGGCGCGGGCTGTCTGAACCACGGATTCGGCGGATTTTTCGGATTAGTCGGATTTTGTAGTCGATTCCCATTCGTGAGATAGGGGTTCTCTGGGTAAGCGCCTGGTTTGGCGGTGGGCTGGTAGCGAGCGAAAGCGGCTGGTAGCCTTGCGAAAAGTCCGCGTTGCGGGCGCTATTTTTCGCCATGCAAACTCCCACTCGCCCAGAATCGACTACAAAATCCGGGCAATCCGAAAAATCCGCTGAATCCGTGGTTCAGACGAGCCGCCTGCTCTCGGCCGTGGTCGTGGTGGCCTCGCTGGGCTACTTCGTGGATATTTACGACCTCATTTTATTCAGCATCGTGCGGGTCAAGAGCCTGGCTGAATTGGGCATTTTTGATAAGGTAGCGGTCAAAACGCAGGGCGAATACCTGCTCTCGATGCAGATGGGCGGGATGCTGCTGGGCGGCATCCTGTGGGGCATTTTGGGCGATAAGCGGGGCCGGCTCTCGGTATTGTTCGGCTCCATCCTGATGTACTCATTAGCCAACCTCGCCAACGCCTACGTGCATACCCTGGAGCAATACGCCTGGCTGCGCCTGATTGCGGGCATCGGGCTGGCCGGCGAGCTGGGCGCGGGCATCACGCTCGTGAGCGAGAGCCTGCCCAAGGAGCGGCGCGGCCTGGGCACCATGATAGTGGCCACCGTGGGCGTGAGCGGGGCCATGCTGGGCTACTGGGTGGGTAGCCGCCTGGGCTGGCGCACGGCTTACCTGGTGGGCGGCGGGCTGGGCCTGGCGCTGCTGGTGCTGCGCGTGAGCGTGTTTGAGTCGGGCATGTTTCAGCGCACCAAGGAAAGCACCGTGGCGCGCGGCAACTTCCTGAGCCTCTTTACCAATGCCACGCTGCTGGGGCGCTACCTGCGCTGCCTGCTCATTGGGGTGCCGCTGTGGTTCGTGGTGGGCATTCTCATCACCTTCTCGCCCGAGTTTGCCGATGCGCTGGGCGTGCGGGTACCGGCCGGCGAGCCGCCCATTTCGGCGGGGCTGGCGGTGTTCTGGTGCTACTTCGGGCTGGTATTTGGCGATTTTTTCAGCGGCGGCCTCAGCCAATTATTGAAGAGCCGCAACCGGGCCTTGCAAATTTTTCTGGGCTTTTGCACGCTGCTGGTGGGCGTGTACCTGTTTGGGCTGCGGGGCGCTACCCCCACTTTTTTCTACGGCGTGTGCTTCGTGCTGGGTATTTCAGTGGGCTTCTGGGCGCTGTTCGTGACGGTGGCGGCCGAGCAGTTTGGCACCAACCTGCGGGCCACGGTGGCCACCACGGCCCCCAACTTCGCGCGGGGCGCGGTGGTGGGGCTGGTGCCGGCCTTCCGCTGGGCCGAGGCGCACCTGGGCGGGCGCGTCACGGGGGCGGCGGCGCTGGGCGGCCTCACGCTGCTGGTGGCCTTCTGGGCGGTGAGCACGCTGCCCGAAAGCTTTGGCAAAGACCTCGATTACAGCGAGCCAACCTAGCCCTACCCCCTCTGGCGGGTCAACCCTACCGGCTGGTTTGCGTTAAAGACAGCAGTAATTTCCTACTTATTCTTGCCTTTATGAAAAAAGCAATCGCTTTCGCCGCCTTCGCTTTCGTTAGCCTGGCCACTACGTCGGCCCACGCCCAAACTACTACCCCCGACCCGGCCACCGCCGCGCCGGCTACGACCACAACGACCACCGTGACGACGCCAGTCACGCAACAGACCGTGCAGGACACCAAAGCCGCCTATGACCAGCAGCGCGACCAGCGCAAAATGGCGGACCAATCGGCCAATGATGCTAAGCGACAGCTCAAATCCGAGCGGAGCCAGACCCGCGACCTTAAGTCGCAGATGAAGCAGCAGCGAGAGCAGGCCAAGATGCAGAAAGAGCAGCTCAAGATGCAGCGCCAGCAAGCCAAAGCCGCTAAGGAGCAGGAAAAAGCATCTAAGCAGCAGCTCAAAGCCCAGAAGCAAGCCATTAAGATGGGCTAGGTGCCTTAGTGGCCGTTGAACACATTCTTTTTATTTTAAAACTCCGGCTTCGGCCGGAGTTTTTTCGTGTTCACCCTCAGCGCTGCTCACGCGCTTTCTTCCTGCCCTCTTCGCATCATGGCCGCTAAAAACCCCACTCGCTTCTACCCCTTGCATCACTTCGTCTTACTGCCGCTCACGCTGCTGATGGTGGGCTATACCATTCGGCGCTACGTGGGCGTGGCCGGCGACGACTCCGAGATTTCGCGCCTGTGGTTTTCGCTGGCGGCCGTTACGCTGCTGTTTTTCGTCACGCTCATGATGCTGCGCCAACACTACGCCCTGCTGTTGCAAGACCGGGTGGCGCGCCTCGAAGTACGCCAGCGCTATTTTGAGGTGAGCGGCCAGCGCTTCGCCCCGCTCGAACAAACGCTTTCGCTCAGGCAAATTCTAACGCTGCGCCTCGCCGGCGACCAGGAGCTGCCGGCGCTGGCCCAGGCCGCGGCCCGCGAGAAGCTGACTCCCAAGGACATTATGGCCCGTATCAACGACTTCCAATTTGACCACATGCGGGTGTGAGGCCACGGCGTGAGCACGGCGGCGGCTTGCTCCCCTACCCCCCATTTTCTTACTAACTGCTTGCTAACACATGATTCTTTACAACGTAACAACCAGCCTGGAGCCCAGCATTGCCGACGAGTGGGTAGCCTACATGCGCGAGCACCACATGGCGGAGGTAGTGGGCACCGGCTGCTTTATCCGCAGCGTACTACTCCGCCTGCTCAACGAGGAAGACGATGGCGTGACCTACGCCGCGCAGTATTTCAGCGTGAGCCTGGAGCAGCTGGAGGCGTATCAGCAGCACTTTGCCCCCGCCCTGCGCCAGGAAATGGACGAGAAGTTCGCGGGCAAATACCACTCTTTCCGCACGGTATTGGAGGTGGTGGAGTAGCGCGAACTTTCCAGTTCGCGCGCGTGCGCAGCGAGCAGAGGGCACCCGACGAAGCGAATGACGATGCTCGCTGCGCTCGCGCGCGAACTGGAAAGTTCGCGCTACTTACCCATCTCAAACAGCGTGAAGCTCCACACGTCGGCCCACTCGGCTATCTGGAGCTGGGTGCTTTTGCCCGCGCCGTGGCCGGCATTCACGTCGATGCGGATGAGCACGGGGGTAGGGCCGGCGTGGCAGGCCTGCAATTCGGCGGCAAACTTGAACGAGTGGGCCGGCACCACGCGGTCGTCGTGGTCGGCGGTGGTGATGAGCGTGGCGGGGTAGGCCGTGCCCGCGCGCAGGTTGTGCAAGGGCGAGTAGCTGAGCAGGTTACGAAACTGCGCCTCGTCGTCGGAAGTGCCGTACTCGGGCGCCCAGTTCCAGCCAATGGTGAATTTCTGGTACTTGAGCATGTCCATGACGCCCACGGCGGGCAGCGCCACCCGGCACAGGTCGGGCCGCTGCGTCATAATGGCGCCCACCAGCAGGCCACCGTTCGAGCCGCCCGCGATGGCCAGTTTGGCAGGGGTAGTGTAGCCCTGGGCAAACAGCGTTTCGGCCGCCGCCAGGAAGTCGTCGAACACGTTTTGCTTGTGGGGCGTCATGCCGGCCTGGTGCCAGGCCTCGCCGTACTCGCCGCCACCGCGCAGGTTCGGAATGGCCAGCACGCCGCCCTGCTCCAGCCACAGCAGCCGCGCCACCGAAAAGCCCGGCGTCAGGCTCACGTTGAAGCCGCCGTAGGCGTAGAGGTAGGTCGGGTTCTGGCCATCCAGCGCCAGCCCCTTTTTATGGGTGATGAACATCGGTACCCGCGTGCCGTCCTGGCTCTCGTAAAAAATCTGGTTCGTCTCGTAGTCAACCGGTCGCACGTCCACCGTCGGCGCCTTAAATACCGTACTGACGTTGGTGGCCGGGTCGTATTGGTAAATAGTAGTGGGGTAGGTAAACGACGTAAAAGCGTAGTACAGCACCTCGTCGGTGCGCCGCCCGCCGAAGCCGACCGCCGTGCCAATGGCCGGCAGCGCCACATCGTGCCGCCACTCGCCCGCCTCCGAATACACCCGCACCCGCGAGCTGGCGTCGTGCAGGTAAGTCGCTAGCAGGCAGCCCGCCGCCTGGCTGATGCCTTCGAGCTTTTCGGCGGTTTCAGGCAATATTTCCTGCCATTCGGTGGGCCGGCGCGGGTCTGCGCGCACCACGCGGTAGTTGGGCGCGTGGTCGTTGGTATAGAGCAGCAACTCGTCGCCGAGGTTGCCAATCACGCTGGTATCGAACTCGTAGCTGGGCTGAATGGTCGTCCAGGTCGTGGCCTGGGCCGTGTCGTGCAGGTCGCGCACCAGCAGGCGGTTGCCGTCGGCCAGGCCATCGGTGAGGCTCAGGCACAGCCAGCGCTCGTCCTCCGTCACGTCGGCGATGCGGAAGCCCAAAGCCATATCCGGGTTTTCGTACACCAGCTCGTCGGCAGTCTGGAGCGTGCCGGGGCGGTGGTAGTACACCTTGTGAAACTCGTTTTTGCCGGCCAGCGCGGCCTCGCCGGGCCGGGGCGCGTCGTAGGCGCTGTAGTAAAAGCCCGCGCCCGCCCAGGCCACGCCCGACACCTTCACCCAGTCCAGCGTATCGGGCAGGGGTAGGCGGCTCTGCATGTCGAGCAGCCGGATTTGCTGCCAGTCCGAGCCGCCGCCGCTGGTGGTGCAGGCCAGGTGCCGGTGGTCGGGGCTAAAGTGCAGGCCCATGAGCGCCGTGGTGCCCTCTTCCGAAAATTGGTTGGGGTCGAGCAATACTTCGGCGGTTTCCAGTGGCTGGCCCACTGGCAGGGCGTACACCACCGCCTGGTTCTGCAAGCCATCGTTCTTACTGAAAATCAGCAGGTCACCTTCCTGACTGGGCACGCCATAACGCTCGTAGTTCCAGAGCTGGGTCAGGCGCTCGCGCAGCTTCGTGCGGAAGGGAATCTGGTCGAGGTAGGCGAAGGTCACCTCATTTTCGGCCCGCACCCAGGCCGTGGTTTCGGCCGAGTCGGCATCTTCGAGCCAGCGGTAGGGGTCAGGCACCTGGGTGCCAAAGTAGGTATCGGGCCGCGGGTCGCGGCGGGCGGCGGGGTAGGGCAATTTTGAATTATGAATGAGGAATTATGAATTATGAATTCAAAAGAACGGTCATGCTGAGCTCCGCGGAGCATCTCTACCGCGTAAGTAATCAGCACGTTATAGTTTAGCAGAGCGGTAGAGATACTTCGCGGGGTTCAGTATGACCGTTCTTTTTCACCTTATCAACGCTCCTTCACGGTAGGGTCGGGGCGCTCCAGCGTCGGCGACTCGGTGACGGTGTGCTTATTAGAAATCGCGTTGGCCCGCGTGGCTTCCTTGCGCCCGGCCGAGCGCGGCGCCGCCTGGCAGCCGGCCAGCGCCAGCGCGGTGCACCCCAGCAGACGTAAAAAAGCACGCATTACTACTTAACCGCTACCGGCCCGATTAGTCCCGCAAAAACCAGTGCCTGGGTTCAGGCGCCAGGGTTGGCTTCGCGCAGGGCCTCGGCCACGCGCTGGGCCACCAGTTCCTCGATTTGCTGGCGCTGGGCGGCGGTTAGTTCGCGGCCGGCGGGGGGGGTAGCAGCCCGGCGCAGCTCGCGCAGGGTGCGGCCCAGGCTCAGGCGCAGCATCACGTACAGCACCAGGCTTAGAATGCTGAAAATCAGCGCCAGGGGCGCGAAAAAGCGATTTAGCAGTGGCTCAGTTGCCGCGGTTGCCGGGCTGGCGAGGGGCGCTTGGCCGGGGCTGGCGCCGGTTTCGGCGGCTTCGGCGGGGCCGGGGCCGGGGTTAGTATCGGCGGCTTCGGGGGCGGGCGCGGCGTCGGTGGGGGGTAGGCCGGTTTGCACGTAGTCGGTCAGCTTTTTTTCCAACACCTGTAAGTTGGCCAGGCGGGCGGGGTCGCGCTGCCGGGCGGGCGAGGACTTCAGCTTAGTGATGATGGCTTTGGTGAGTGCCGCCAGCCGAGCCGGGTTGTCTTTCAGGCCTTTATAGATGCGGCCTCGCTCCTCAATGGGCGCGTACAGCACCGAGTAGATGCGCAGGCTGTCGGGGCGCAGGCTGGCCGCCAGGGCCGCCAGGTTGCCGCCCTGGCAGCGCAGGGTGCGTTGCAGCCGCGGCCGGCCGGCGTCGGCATACACGTAGCGGGCCGTGGCGCACCAGATTTGCACCTTGGCCTCGTCGAGCGATGGCTGGCCCAGGGGCGTCTGGGCGCGGGCAGTGCCGGCGGCTAGCAGCCAGGCGGCCAGCAGGACCAGCCGCCAGGGGCCGACAAGTAAATTTTGCATAGCAGAGCGGGGTAGGCGCGAAATTAATTGGGGCCGGAAAGTACAACCCGGCCGATGCTAAATCTTAGCCCAGGCAGGCACTGGGCTATCTTTACGGGCAACTCGGCGGAGCAGCAAACTATCCAAAACTTACCAGCGCCGGGTTTTTAGCGCTCCTCACCAGCCAGGGCTTAGGCCGCGCGGGCCGGCTTC
>JAABUK010001474.1_pt1 | contig 44724 bp, 2 predicted proteins | sample 5559141 | NCBI WGS metagenome assembly JAABUK01 (sample SAMN10711869, study PRJNA513367) | rock metagenome | isolation source: Antarctica rocks | place: Antarctica: Victoria Land, Pudding Butte nord | collected 2016-01-03 | reverse complement strand
GAGAAGTTTAACGATTAACTATTATAACTCTAGCTATTCTTTATATTTAACGAGAATATTATACTAGTTATTAAATAGATAATCTTTATAATAACCTATATAAGAGGTAATACGTAGAAATAAATTAAACTATTCCTGAAGTACTATATAGAAGTAGCGTACGATACCGATAATTTATTAATAAAACTATGGATAAAAAACTTTTCCAGGTTTAAGGCTAAGATTCGCCGTATATTTAAACTATCTAACGAAAGTAGTATAATAGTTCGCGTTATTTAGTACTTGATACAACGGAGGTCTATATCCGATTACTCGGTATAATTCTAACACTATATAACATTAACGGATTAGGACGATACTATATTTATAATAATATATCGACGAGGATTAAAAGATAATATAAAAGACGAACTTATACGAGTAGGAGCCGTAATCAAGGACCTCGATATATTTATAAAATAAGTAATTAAGATTAATGATAAACTATACGAACGTATAATAGAGAAACGCTATAACGGAGGAGCTAACGGATAAGGACGTTTAGGAGTTTATAGTAACGGATATAATTCGGCTAACCGTCACCGCTATAAGAAACCGGACCCGTATAATTATACGTTAATAAAACTCGATTTTACTAAGAAGGGACCTATAAGAGGATTCTAGAAAAGAGGTAAATAATAACTAGGGGGAAAGAAAATAATGAATTACTATAATTATAATAAACCGGGCCATATCGCTAGGAACTATCGTTCGAAAAATATAATAAATCGATAATAGTTAAATATACTTAAAAAGGAGATACCGGATAACGTAGCCGGGTCCTCTAGGAATCTAGTATAGGACGATTCTACGCTTAACGACTTACTCGAGAAGTAAGGGGAGATAAAAGAAGAAATCGCCCAAAGAATTCGAGAACTCGAAGAACTAGATAATAATAGCGATAAAACTCTAAAGAAAGACTTAGAGGAAGAATAAGAATAAAAATAAAGTATAATAAATTCTAAAGAATAACTTTAAGTAGTAGACTATCTCGATAACTTTAAAACCTAGTTTATCGTATTAAAAGAGAAACCCGAAGAAAAGAAGAAGGAGAAAAGATAATTTACTAGAATTAATTATACCTATAATAAATATTACCCACGATATAGGGAAATACATTAATTAGTATATATAAGTAAATACTATAAATATTATTACGACAGCTTAAGAGAGCGAAAGTATATTATAAAACTAAGATATAATTATAATTAGTGGAATAATTATATTAAAGATAATTACCCGTAGTACCTAGTTAAGAAGAGGGAAAATCAAATCTTCCCGAGCCACGATAAAGAATAGTAATTATAGTTAAGAGACTAGGAAGGATATAGTAAGAAAACGAAATATACTATAACTAGGACGAATAGTACTACTATTTAATCGAAGATTATAAAAGATACTTCGAGTCCAAAAAGTATTATAGATTCCTATCTTCGTCGGGAAAAGACTAGTCCCTTATATTAAGAAGAAACATAAGGAGATTAACGTACTAACCCTAGAATAATATCTATACTTAGCTTAATACGGTATATATATACGAATACTAGTAAGAGTTAACGGATATAAGGTCGTTATAATAATAGATTTAGGAGTAACTAGTAATTTTATATCTCGGACGGTAGTTTAGGTAACTAACCTACTAATACGAGAAAAGAAAAAATAATATAAATTTTAATTAACCGACGGGTCGAAGTTATTAATAGGAAGAGTAGACGAGGAAACGTTCCCGTTACTAGTTATTATTTAACGCTACTATAAGGAGATTACCTTCGATATAGTAGGAATAGTTATTTATTATATTATTCTAGGGATATTTTAATTAAAGAAATATAATCTAATAATAGATTAGACGAGAGGAGTACTTATATTTCCGCGTATTAAAGACGTCGCTAGTATAATACCCATACGCCTATAGAGGATAGTTATAAATAAGAAGTCGAATCGTAGCCCGGTCGAAGCCTATAGTACTTTATCTTCGTATAAAGATAACTTTATAAAAGGATCCGACTCGATATATACTAGCTAGAGAGGTTAGTAGGGCGAATAAATTAGAGTTTCTAAAAGTAAAAACGAACCTCCTAATATCCCTAAAAAGTATTAACGATAAAAGTACCTCTTTTAAGAAGAGATAACTATAAAAGTATTACCTAAATATTAGTTATAGGATTATAAAATCGAACTCGAACCTAGTAAATAACCGATATTTAGACCTATTTACGCTTTATTAGAAAAGGAACTTAGAGTACTTCGCGGGTATATCGACGAGAACCTTAAGAAAGGATTTATTTAAGAATCTAAATTACTAGTAAATTATCTAATCCTCTTTATAATAAAGAAGGATAAAAGTCTACGACTATATATAGATTACCGAAAGTTAAACGATATTACGGTAAAGAATCGGTACCCTCTACTAAATATTAGCGAGTTATAGGATCGGCTAGCGATAGTAAAAATCTTTATATAACTAGATCTTCGAGGCGCGTATAATCTAATTCGAATAAAAGAAGGCGAGGAGTAGAAGACTACTTTTAGAACTAGATATAGTTATTACGAATACCTAATAATACTCTTCGGACTTACTAACGTACTAGTAATTTACTAAGTATTAATTAATAATATTATACGAGTATACCTAGACATAACGGTAATTATATACCTCGATAATATACTAATCTACTTTATTAATAAGGAAGAATATATCTAATATATATAGGACGTCTTAATTTATTTATTACTAACTAGACTTCTCCTTAAACTAAAGAAGTACGAGTTTTATAAAGAATTAGTTAAGTTCTTTAAATTTATAGTTAGTATAAAAGGTATTTATATAAACCTTAAAAAGATCAAGAGTATTAAGGAATAACCTATATTATATAACGTTAAGACGGTATAGAGTTTTTTAGGATTTATAAACTTTAATAGAAGGTTTATTAAAGACTACTCTAAAAAGGCCTTACTACTAACGGATATTACGAGGAAAAATATTATTTTCCGATAAAGAAAATAATAATAACGATCTTTCGAGGTATTTAAGGAGGCCTACGAGAAGCCGCCGGTACTATATTCCTTTCGAAGTAATAAACTAGCTCGAATCGAAACCGACGCTTCAGATTTAATAATAGGCGTTTATATACTTTAGTAGAGAGACGATAAATAGTACCCTATCGTATATCATTCTAGGAAAATATCATTAATAGAATAAAACTATAATATTTACGATAAGGAATTACTAGTAGTAGTATCCTTACTAGAATAATAAAGGGTATACGTAGAAAACTATTCGGATCTTACTATCTTTACAGACTATAAGAATCTTCTTAACTTTACGATAATAAAGTAATTAAACCGAAGGTAGGTTAGATAATTAGAACTACTAGGATAATATAAATTTAAGATCTTATACACCCTAAAAAAGGATAACGGTCGCGCCGATATATTTAATAAGCGAGGAGATTATATAAAGGAAAAGAACGTGGTTATATAATTAGTCCTTATTTAATAATAGGATAGATCGCTAATCCCAGTACGGTAACTAGTAGCGACGTTATATATCGCTATTCCCGGAATTATAAATACTATCTGGAAGGAATACGAAAACGATACCTTAGCCGCTACGCTAAGAAGTTAATAACTATAAACTAAACTATTAGAATATAATAGAAAGACTTATCTTCCTAAGGGATATCTTAAGGAAATTATCCGAGATTATTATAATAATCTAGTCTAAGGATACCCTAGAGTTACTAAAGGTATAGAACTTATTTATAAAGAATACGACGCGCCAGGACTAAGGTTATACGTCGAGAAATATATTAAGGAATATATCGAATACTAGTAGAATAAGTCTGTAAGGTATATTAAATACGGTTAAATCTAATTCGCCTTAATACCAGAAATACTATAGAACGATATTACGATGGATTTCGTTATTAAATTATTAAAATCAAAGGACCTAATTACTTTAGAAACCTTTAACTCTATTATAGTAATCTATAATAAACTTAATAAGTATATTATAATAATACTTATTAAGGAAATTTATAAGGCCGAATAAATCGCCTTCGTACTACTAAATCGACTAGTCAGGGATTATAAAATACCTAAATCGATTACTTTTAACCGAGATAAATAGTTTACCTCTAACTATTAGAAGATACTAGTTAATACTATCGGAATTAAGTTACGAATATTAACCGTATATCACCTATAGACGGATAGGTAGATAAAGCGGATAAATTAAATAATAGAAACGTATTTACGATATTATATAAATAAAAAATAAAACGATTAGGTAAGACTTCTACCTATAACTTAACTAGCGTTTAATAATACTTAATCTAATACGACTAAACTTACGCCGTTCTTCGCGAACTATAGTAAATACGCTAATACGTTCCTAGACCTAAAATAGGGACTTAACGCGTATAGGGCGCTAGTCCATATAGTTAATATAAAGGTATTATATAAGGAAATATAAACCTAGATTAAATTAATAAATACTCGGACTAAATTAATAGTAAATAAATATCGAAAAGAGTATCCTTAGTTAAAGGAGGGGGATAAAATATACCTCTTAACGAAAAATATAATAAATAAAAGACTAAATAAGAAACTAGACTATATTAAAATCGGATCATTTTCGATTAGGAAGAGTAAAAGATTAATTAATTATAAACTAAATCTTTTAACCGATATTAAAGTATATTTAATATTCTATATCTCTCGATTAAAGCTAGTAAACTCTAAAATACCTTTATAAAATACCTTTTATTTCTAGATTAAAGAAAAAACGGAGTTCGAGGTAGAGGAGATCCTAGGCTAAAAAAATTAGGACTACCTCGTTAAATAAAAAAATTACGACGAGTCGGAGAATATTTAAAAACTATTAACGAACCTAGTTAACTATCGGGAACTTCTAAAGAAGTTCTAGGAATAACGATATAAAAAAGCTAGTCGAGGGTCCCTAGCGAAAGAGATCTCGAGGATATAAAATCGTCGAAATACGGAACCGAGGCCACCGTATATTTTACTTTACCGAATTTCTTAAGTTCCTTTAGACGCTCTAACTCCTCTATATCCGTAAAATCTTTATCGAATATCTTTTATTCACGCTCCTTTAGGAATTTCTTTTATTAATAAAACTGGTAAGAATGGAGTGTCAACGAAACAAGATACGTAAGAATTACAGTGTCAACGAAATAAAACAGTGGTTAAGATTCAGTCTTAGTGTATTGTATGTTCTATTCTTTCTTTTATCTAGCGGTACGAATAAGCTACTATCTTATGTTAAGGCACTAGCTCTTATGTACTAGTAATTATAATAGTTGCCCTTATAGGTAAAGGCCTTACGTCCTCGAGGCCTCGAAGTAAATGTATGAACGAGAATAAACGTCATAATCGTTAGTATAGCCTATTCTCTGTTGCCTCGACTTAGAACTACTGTAAACGCACCGTATTAATAGGAAGACGACGACGTTTTTGCCTAAAGTCGTCGAGACGGAGATTAGCCGTTAGGCTATAGATATTAGATAGAGGAGTACCCGTAGCCTTTAATGTGTTTGTCGTGGCACCTAGCTGGGGTTCCTGTTTATCGGTAGCTGAGACGTCGGTAATAGGGCGTTCGTTATGACCGATAGTAGTCGTAGTAGTTTGCGCGGCCTTGTTATCGGTAATAGCTTTAAAAACGGCGCGATCGTTATGATCTAAGGTAGTCTGCGCGGTTGTACCGAATTAGTTATATAGCTTGTCGCTCTTTTTAATGAATTTGCCGCCTGGTGCGATATCGGTAGTTATCTACTGCTTAAACTTCTCTCGATCACGTACTCGTTCTAAAGCCGGATATCTCTTAATTAGCGAGTTTATGCTTGCGTTAATATTAGCTAAGAGATTATTGGCGAAGTCTTTAGTACCGTTAACGCTTTTAACTCTTTAGATTAGTTTTGCCTATTTACTTCTGGCTAATTACTCTTTAGGTATGTCGATTTCCACGGAATCGAAAAAACCCTATAGTAAGTGATCGACCCTGCACTAACCTGAGAGGCGGGCACGGTATTGAATAAAAGTGGTATGAAAGACTTCTAGGACTGATAAAACGCGGACCATTTTGTTATTAGCTTTGATGATGAGGCCTTCTAAGAAATCCATGTGGTTACGTAAAATAGTATTATTATTTTCTAGGAGGTTATTTCTGGCTACTAGCGCGTTTATACGGGTTTCGGATTTAGCGAACGCCTCCTTGGCGATCTCGACCAGGGATTCCGCTTTAGTATTATCGTTTAAATCCTCCGACGATATAGAAATATCCTTAATCTCCCCTTCTATTTTTAACGGCTTAGTTTGTCTGTTAGGTTTTATTTTCTTCGAGCGCCTTGTTCCTAAACCGGTTACAATCGCTCCCGTAGCCTTAGGTGAGAAAACTTATCTTGTTTTACCTTTTTCGTTTGTAGTGGGGCTAGTACGCCTATAAGTTTACGATAACGCAGAATCATCCTTCGCTAAAGGCGGTACGGTCGTTGATGTGGCCGGCTTGGATTTACTAGCTACCGTAGAAACATCCGCTGTTATTTGCGCTAAAGGGGCTTTTTTCGTATTTAAATTAGCCGACGTTTTATCCCGCTTAAGCTTTTTAGCTGCGCGCTTTGCTCTCTTTTACTTAGAGCTTTTAGATACGGTAGAAGAAGAAATAACTTATTAAGAAGTCTCGGTCATAAGGAAAGGCGAAGTCTAAGACGTAACTTAAGGTATAGTTAAGAAATCTTTATCACCGATTTTGACTTGTTATTCCGTGGCCGTGGGTATCGTACTTTTCCTATTTACCCGCTTCTTCGCGGGCGTAGATAAGGTAGCCGTAGCCTTTCGCTTTAAAGAATCTGCGGCTTTAGCTTCGGCGGCGACTTTTACCTTAAGTATCTCCCTAGTCCTATCTAACTCTTCTAGTTATATAACTAGGTCGTCGGACGTTTATATGGTTCCGGTACGCTTCTTCTAACGTTCCTGCGCCTCGATACTGGGTGACTCTATATTAGTTAGCTAAGAATCGTTATTATCGATCATAAGGGAGACTATTTTTGAAGTCGATTTCTTCGGTAGGAATAATTTTATTATCGATTCCTTTAAAGACTTCTTCGAAACCGAAAGCTCCTTCTTTAGTTCGGACTCGCTCTTGTCGCTCTCGTTATCCTTATTAGGCTTCCTAGATGTCGACTTCTCCTGCGTTAAGGGCTTCTTTAGAACCGTAATCTTCGTTGCCTTCGGGCCCTTTTTATATGGCTTTTTCGACGGCGTCGAGAGCTTTTTTATTCTCGTTATCTCGTCCGCCGAGAGACAGCTGTATTCTTCTACGAAGATATATCGGCTGTGTTTCCCCCCTTTTATTAAAACTGATTGATCTAGCTTCCACGATGAATTCCCTTTATCCCCGTGCAATTGCGCGTAATTAAAAATAATCGCGTATTTCTTACTACCGTCCTTTATTAATCGTATCGTAGCTGGTTGCCCGTTGTTTACCTATTTAGGTTATAGGCTATTTCTCGAGTTAAATACCTTTAGCCAGTTCTTAAATCGCGTATTTAAAGAAATCTTATCGTATTAAATGACTAGCCCGGCCTATAATAAAGAAAGATTTCTACCCGCTAGTGGCCAGGTGTCTTTATCTTCCGTTATATTATATACGGGCTTATCGTACGGTAAGTCTTTAACCTCTTCGTTATCGACTTAACCGTCGACTTCGGCCTTAATAACCTCCTCGTTATTAACCTTATCGCTCTACTTAGAAGTAGAAGCGCCGGACTCCTTATTATTATTTTTATTCGCTGCCTTAGTTATCTTAGTTTTAGCTACCTTCGCTACCTTCTTTACCTTTGCTTTATTACTCTTTAGGGTTACCTTAATCGGTATCTTCGAAGCCTTTCCCGAACGTAATTTAGCTATATCGTGATTAAAGATTTATTAAAACGAAGATATCGTATTATGCCCGATTGGGGCGAGCGATATAAGTGAGTTATTAATATTCGGATTAGGAGAGGAAAGATATATTAATATTATTTAGCGCCTAAGATACTGTAGCTAAATACTACGATAGCGGTGGTATTTATTAATTCGAGCGAGGAAAACGATTTATTAATATTTAAATTAGCTAGAAATACTATATTAATGTAGCGGGGCCGCTAAGAAATTCGTTACTACTAATTAGTAAAGTTATCGTCGCGTAAAGAAGCGAAAATAAAACTAAGATTAATAAATAAATAGAGTAATACCGTCCCTTAAACTACCTACGTAGTTTATAGCGACTTTTTATTATAGTCGCTGATTACGCCTTCTACGTTTTCAAGATCCTACTTATTATATCATATATTCTAGTAGGGCCCCCAGCCTTTCTATTTAACTAGGTATTATACTACTAACCTTTTCCCTCGTCCTAGAAGCTTTCTTATCCTTCTATCTAAGATATATATTATCTTAAAGTAATTACTTATACCTTTATTATTATTATCGAGAATAGTAGCCTGCCCGACCTCCCGAGGACGGTTATATAGATCCTCTTTTGGCGGAGTAGGTTCTAAGGCGGCGACTAAAATAACGGGGTAGACGTTTATTATCGGCGGTAACTTTAGCTTATAGGCTAAGCCGCTAATTCGCTTTAGAATTTTAAACGGGCCAGCTCTTTAGTTTAAAAATTTATGATTCTCTAAACCCGGGATCCTATAATCTTTATATAGTTTTAAAAAGGCTATATCCCCTTCTTATATTATTAAGGGTATATACTTATTATTATACCGAAATTTAGTATTAATCGCCGCGAATGAAATCGCGTTAACGGCTTCCTTCCGGTTAATTATTCTAGTATCGGTAAGATTTATCCTTCCTACCGTATCTTAAACTAAAATTTTATTATTAAGCTTTATACCGTAGATAATCTTATTCGGTAAAAGCGTCGTCGCTGAGCTTAAAGAATTATTTATAATAGATCGTAAAATAGTTATGAATTTGTCCTATAGGCTATTAGGGTAGTATACTAAATAAAATCGTAGTGTTATTTCTATAGTCTAATTTATCCGTTCCGACTGGCCGTTAGACTAAGGGTAGTAGGTAGTAGAGACTATTAATTTAGTTCTTAACGTTTTAAAGATTACCTTTTATAAGTCTAAAAGAAACTTAGGGTCTCTATTAGAAATAATCGCCTTTAGAATTCCCTAGTCGGTAAGGGCGAGAAGTAGCGCGTTTACCTATTCTTCGGCGCTAAACGTATCTTTCCCTGAGGCCGTAGTAATTACTTTCGAGAACTTATAGGTAATAGTTATTAGATAATTATATCCGTTAGTAAGTATAAGGAGCGTTATAACGAAATCGATAGTAACGTAATAATAGATTTTTAGCTCTATTAGGATTAGTTTTAAAGTACTATATAGTATATATCTTTTTATCTAATTAAGTTGACATTAAGGGTAGTATAAGATATAGTATTTAAGTCTTCGAGTTAAATACCGTATATAATAGTTATCGGCGATATTCTCGTACATTTTATAAAATCCTATATGATTTCGCTTATCATATGCGAGTTCGAAAATATTCTGTTCTATTAATTTTAGGATATATAGGCGTTCCTTATTAATATAGTCGTCTTTATACCACACTAGTAAGTCTCTAAGAAGGAAAGGAATATTAGTACTAACTATATCGATATCGTCCGTAGACTCTAGGGCTTCCTTCTTAAGTCTATTCTTCTTATCTATAAAGAAAGTTATTACCCTTAACTATTTTTTATCTTTAGAATACGCCTTTTGTAATTTAAGGCGGTATTTAGAAGATATTTTAATCAGGGTAAGGTAAAAAGCGAAAACGTCGTCCAGAATACTAGGATTTTTAGCGTCGAGATATTCTTTTTTACCGAGAAGGCGAGATAAAGTATCTAGTACGATATTTTATTTTTTAGGACGCTAACGAACATCGAGATCGTATTATAATATATATTAGGAAGCTTATATCAACTGTAGGTTCATCCTATTAGAAGAGGACGACGATAGTATTATTTATCGGGTAATATTAATAGTTACCGAGTAGTTAATAAAGATAATAACCTTCTTTATCGGGATTTATACGAGTAGGTATAGGATCTTTTTTAGCGTCTAAATTAAGCCTGCTACTTTTAATTCTATAGGCCAGTAGCGCGACTCCGTAGGATTAAATAGTTTGGATAGGAATAGAATTAGTTATACGTTAGTACGGGGGAAATTATTACCCTAAGAATCTCCCTTAATATAATATACTATAGCGTTAATTCCGTATAACTTTAACGTATCTACGTTAATATATAATTAACGAGCTGGATCCCGATGATATAAATAGGTTTTAGAGGTAAGTGCCTTCTAGAGTAATATAAAAGAAGTTAATTCCTCTTTTATAGGCACGAAGTAAACTTTTCTAGAATAAGTCTTTCGTGTATTCCCGCCTTAAGACGGCGAGCCCTTTAAAAGTTAAGTTCTTCGGCGTTAGAGTAGCTTAGTAATCTAGGCGAAGTATCTAATATTACTTCGTAATTAATTTATTATTCCGATATATATTTCTAAAGCCTGTAGCGTATCTAGGAAACGAAGTTCCTTAATTACCGTAATTCTTTCCTTAATAGTAGTTAAGTCTAACCTATTTACTTTCTGGCCTAGAAGCGTAACCGAGGGGTAAACTAAAAAGGATTTCTTAAACTTAAGTAAGATTTTAAGGCCTACGAATAAAGCGAAAATAATTATAAAATATTCGATATACTCGGAATAGGACCGTAAGAAAATTACGACGTTATCGACGTAGTATCTCGCGAATGCTTTATACGGGCGAAGAAAAGCATCTATCTTATACTGAATATACGGAACTGAACCTTTCTATCCTATTACTGCGATATTATAGTGCTCCGAACTACGGTAAGAAACTACTATAAACTTATAACGATCATCTCTCTTAACTAAGAATAGATGGAATTATCTATTATAATTAATAATACTTATATAAGTGTACCTTTATACCGACGAAATAATATCGCTTTAAAGCGGAAGAGGGTAGTTATTAAGGATAGTAATTTTATTTAGACTACGAATATCGACCACGACTTTACCCTTCCGTATCGGCGTTCTCTCGGGGCCTTTATATACCGTCCGCTATATAACGAAGATAGGGAAAGCGAATAGGGAAGGCTCGGTAAACTACGATATCTTCCCCTATTAATATATTTTATCGAATTTCTCGTCTATTAAAGCTCTTATATCGGGGCTTAATAGGTAGACCTTATAACTAAATTTCGTATTAGACGATTACTAGTCCGTGGTAAACGGAATCGATAATTATTTTAATTCGGGTAAGTCGATTATATCTCCCGTATCTTCCTAAATACGAGGGTATTACTCTATAATCTCTTTAATCGCGGTAATATCGGAGTCGTTACCGTAGATCGTGATTCTATTCGGTAGCTTCGTTTCTATAGAAGGATCGACCTTAGGCCTCGAGATTAGCCTCGGATTATAGAGGTTAATAAGGCGTAATACGATTACGTCGTCCTTATAAATCTTCGCCGTAAGGGAATAATTATCTAAATCGATAAAATACGCTTCTTTTACCTCGTATTCTATAACTAATCCTATTCGTTAGCGGCGAGGAATAATAAGAGGCGTATTCCCCTTATTACGAACGTTAATAAAGTTAATTACTAAGTTTATAAAGTAAATATAGACTCCTTTTATCTATAATTCGAATAAGAAGTCTTAATCCGGTAATTTTAATTTCCCTTTCAGCGAGATTACTACCGCTGATATAATTCGTACTAGAACCACTTGGCGGCGCTCTAACCGTATAATATATCGGATCCTTATATTATCCCTAGTTATAGATTAAATAAGGATCGTAATATCTTCGTAGCTACCTAAAATCATTTGATTATTAGGGAGGTCTATAACGGCCTTCTCCTAGCCTAAGATATCTATACCGATAAGTATATTAACTTTAAGGTTATCGATAATATAGAAGTCCCTAGTGATTTTAACTATTACTTCTACGTTATCCTTCGTTTTTCCGTTTATATAGAATATAATTAAAGTCCACTCTATAGTTAAATAACGGTTCGAGCCGATACCTCTTAAGGTAATAGTTTTACTATAGGTCTATAACTAAAGGCCGGGGATTCGTTATATAATAAATACTCTATCGATTATACTTATCGGACACCCAGTATTAAAATATCCTGATTCTCGAATAATATCTAGGGTAAGGCCTATTTAGCCGGTAAGATAGTACTATATACGAAATATTATTCCGTTAATTAGTGAAGGCGGAGTAGTGGATTCGATTACTAATCTACCCTTTTATTAAGGGGAAGATTTAGGAGCTATCGACTTCGGCGTTACTATAATCTCTAGGACTAAAATCTTCGGAGTAATACTTAACTCGGTATTCTTAGATTTTATAGGGGCAGGACTAATTACCTTTTATATATTAATCGAGCGTATATATTTCCTTTCTTTTAGGTATATATATAGTAGATTATTCGACGGGAAATTAGATTTATAGTTCTTATAAACGGGACGTTAACCTATTTTCCCCGCAGAAACGTAATACGTAATTAAGACGAACCTAATATTAATATCTTTATTAACGCTCTATTCTTCGTCTATAATACTCTCTTTAGCATTATAATAGCTCTTATCGGCGTTTATATAATAACCGTAATAATCTATCGGCGGAGCTTCGGGAGAGCCGAAATAGTTATCGGTGAATCTAAAGGAGGTACCGTAATCCGTATTTTCGTTATTAAGATCATTATATGGCTTATTAAAGTAAATAGGCTATATCTATACTTAATTACCGAAAGTATTATACGGTCTCGGCGGGTAGTATAGGTATATCCTACGGTTTTTATAACCCTAGTTATTATAGCTCTGGTTCCCGTAGCCCCGATTCCTAGCGAATAGATTTTGGTTAGGCTAAGCGTTTCCGGCGGTGATTATAAATAGTTATTTTAGTAGTAGTAGAGCGTTTTTTAAAGGTTTTTACGGGGGAGGCTTTTAAGTTTACTACGATTATTACTATTACTATATCTAAGGTATAGTCTACCGATTTTAAAAGTAAGCCGGTTGATCGTAAAGATTAATATAAGGGAAAGAAGGTCTAGCTATCTATTAATATAGAAAAGAACGAGAATTATAAGGATTCGGTTTTATAGTAAATAGTCTCTACCCTTAAAAGCCTTAAGACTAAGGACCTTAAGGTATTTAAAAACCTTAAGACTAAAAAGGTCGATACTACTACTAAGGCGGATAAGGTATTAAATTATAGTACCTATTTTACCGCTATAACGACTATCTGTCCCTAGGTAGTTATTTATCCTCTTTTATATCGCGATCCTTTTCTCGCTCCCTAATTTCCTTTCGATGATCCTTATAGCCTTCTTTATCCTTTTAGGTTTATATCTTATATTATATCTCCTTCCTACTTTTAAGTTATTCGATAAATTATCTAATCGAAGTATCGTTCGTTAGAGGAGGGATAGTAGCCTAGAAATTAATATCGAGGTAATTCCACGCCTATATAGCCTACGTATACTCTTCGGTGATACCGGCTTAAACGGCGTATTTGGCTACGTTCTAGACGTAGATAAATAGATTATTTCGTTCGGCCGCGTCCTTCGATATATATAACTAGCGACTAAACTCTTCTAGAGCTATAAATATTATAATCTTAAAATAATCTTATAATCTAGTGATTTAGCGCTATAGACTATTCGGTAGCTATATTATTATATCTTTCTTATCTTAGGAAAGGATTTTAAGCCACTAATTTATAATTATACCGCGGAAATAGTTATTCAGATTCCTCCTTACCACGTCTTTACCTTTTATTACAGCGAAATCCTAAGCCCTACTATAGAAGGTATAAACCTCCCTGAATATTAACTCCTTAGGGTTAAGGACGATATCACCGGCGCCCTATAACTCTGGGCAATCCGGATAAAAGAAACCTAATTCGCCGGTATAGAAATACCCAGCCTATTACTATGCTTATTAAGTATACCCGTCTTCACCAGCTAGCCCTTATGGTCTAGTAGGTCCCGGAGGCCCTCTAAAAACTTAACCCTAATCTTATAGAGTGGCTCTAACAGCGTCCGGCACGGTAGATCGTATAGCCTAGATTATAGCATTATATAGGTTCAAATCGATCCCTGCCGGCGGAGGCGGTATTCGTGGCTAGCCTATAGTTTCTTATTCCTACTAGGATTAAGGGTTAAATAGGGTAAATTAATTTCCTCTAAGATTACTAAAACCTCCTTGGCCTTATCCTAAGGAGCTGGACTAGCCCCTATCATTATTAACTATATTATCGGTCTAATTAAAAAGAATCCTTCGTATAACGTCGTCCGCAGTAAAAATTAATTCTTATGGGAGGAACTAAGGTATTGATTTTCTCGGAGCTAGCTAAACCATAGATTTAGCTAGATTAGAAGCTAAAGAAAAAGATGTAGCTAGAAGAGAATGAATAGGAGTAGTTAAAATCCGGTCCTTAACCCTTCTCTAAAAACAAGGTAGCTAAGGATTTAAAATTTCCTCGTTTCTTTCTTTTTAATCGTTAAAGTACGCCGAATCGGTATAGTACCTAACGCCCTTAACGAAAGCCGTTAATACTTCCGTAATTAAAGGAGGGTGCGTCTAGGAAATCGGAAACATAAAAAGGCTTTCTTCTACGGAACTTTCTTTTTCTTAAATACTAATAGAGGTAGAACGTCCTCTTTTTACGAATAACTCGCTACCTCTCAGTACGTCTAATAGAGGATCGTACTGGTCGATAATAGAAAGAACTACTTCTTAAATTAGTCTACTAATATTCTTCCTATACTACTCGAAATACTTTTTCGAAAACGTAAATAATTAAAACGCTAGAGAGATAGTAAGGTCTAATAAGAACGGCTTCTTTACCTCCGCGTAGCTTATAGGTAGGGAAAACAGGATAAGTTACGTATATTTATAAAGATCTTCTACCGGTATATAGTTCGAAAGCTTACTTATATAGTATTAAAGATTCAAACCTCGATTACGTAAGTTAGAAATAGCGAAGTAAGAGGTAAGAAGTAAGGGATTAAAAAGAAATTTTTAGGGTTCTTACCTTAGCGCGGGGAAAACCTATCGATTTCGTTATAGTTTTTAATAGGGTAAATACCGCTTCTCCTCTTTCAGGCAAATATAGGCTTTAGATTACGAGAAAAGTAAACTCCGCTTTTAACTCCGTAATTCCGGCGTGATTTAACTTTCCTAATAATTAATTACGGTTAAACCGAGATCTTTAAGAAAAGGTAAGGATTTTCTATATAGACGAAAATAGTAGTATGCGGTATAAACGGCGGCGACGCTCTAATTTAGTATAGATCGTTCCCTGCGCCTGCGGCCGAAATATAGAGTACTCTTTATAACCGGGGTATAGATATTCCTTTAGGCTTATAAAGCGCGCTTATAAACCGATTTATATAACTATAGAAGCCTAGTATAATAACTCGACTATTAGGATTTAGGGTAGGCGTAGCTAGCGTAAGGAAACACCGCTACTATATATAAGGGTTAAGACGAAAACGAAGCGGCTCGCTTCGTTCGTCGTCGTAGAACGCTAACGGTTAAAGGGTTAATACTGATATTATAGCTAGTAGTAGATACGAGGACGAATTATAATTAGTTTATGGTCCCTTAGAATAATTCGACCTATATAAGGGAATAGTAGTGCGGATAATAGTTATATCTTTAAGATATTAGTAGAGGATTTAGTATTTTATAACTAGTGCTTTAGGGGCTAGTAACCGGTCTCCTTTTACTTATAAATAGAATTCGACTACGCCGTTACTACTAAATGGTAAGAATAGAGTGTTAACGAAATAAGATACGTAAGAATTACAGTATCAACGAAATAAAACAGTGGTCAAGATTCAGTCTTAATATATTGTATGTTCTGTTCTTTCTTCTATCTAGCGGTACGAATAAGCTACTATCTTATACCAAGGTACTAGCTCTTATATACTAGCAATCATAATAAAAACCTCTTTAACTTCGTATTCTTTTAGTTAACGACTTCGTTCGCCGTTTCCTATATAACCTTAATCTCTTCTTCCTTACGTTCCAAGCGCTCTAGAGCCTTATTAATTCCTAAAAAATTAACGATAGACTCGGAGGGCTCGTATTTTTTCCCGGTCCTAATATACTCCTTATACTTCGATAATAACGAGGATAATCGATATTCGGTTTAACGTATTACGTAATATATATATATAACTATAGCTATAAGACCTTTAGAAATAACCTATTCCTATAATTTATTACGTTATTTTATTTAACGAGAAGATATAGAATTATCTTTAAAAATAAAGAAGGTTAAAAGGGAGGGGTAGTATTACGATTAAGGTTCGTTAAAAACTTTAGTAGACTTAGTATACTTAGTATACTAAGGGTTTACTCACTACTCGACGTAGTATATAGACTAATAAGTAGGTAAGCGCTTAACCGCTTATCTACTCGATATAGGAATAAACGAGTAAACGGATAAATAATATAGTTTCTTTCTTCTATATAGACTATATATTTTCCTAGTAGATAAGAGCTTCGTACTTAACTTCCCTTAAGATTTTTAATTATAGATTCTGAATATAGACGTTTATTAAACTATTAATTAATATTATTAAACCTATCCAGCTTTATCTTATATTAATACGAAACCTACTATCCTTTGATCCTTAATACTCCTCTCTACGAGTACTAACCTAGGTCCTATCGACGTTATACTAAAGTATTAAACGGAGAGCCTTAATATATATCCTCTAAATTTCCCGTAGTTTAGGACCGTAAAAATCTATAAAATATTTATAATATTTATAATTATATATTCTTTATTATTTTTAGTAATAGTCTAATCGTAATAGACTAGGTATATTTATAATTTCTCTTTTAAGAGAAAGCTAGTTCGATTCTTCCGTTAATTTATATATATAATATTTATCGTGATATTAAATAGTTATATATATTTTCGAGTTAGTTATCCGCGCTAACTCGTTCGCTTTTTTAAATAAATTTATCCTCCGTTTACGAAGTTTTTCTCGAAGAAGTTATTTAGTTTTTATTATCGTTATATTTATTAAATACTATTACGCTTTCTAGTAAAGAAATCGATAACCTCGTATAATACCTAGGATAGTTTAATATAGAATAATCAAAGACTATTATTAAATACTTCGGATTTAGCTATATTATTAGAAGAGGAACTAGATAACGATATCTATAACTAGCGGTATCTATAATTAGTAGTATCTATAATTAATAATATTTATAATTTAAAGTATTTATAACTAGAAGTATCTAGAATTAATAATATCTATAATTAGCGGTATCTAGAATTAATAGTATCTAGAATTAACGATATTTATAATTAATATATAAAGACTAGAAACTTATATATATATTTTAATAAGTCCTATTTATTATAGTAATAACGCTAGAGCTATTTATCGAAGATAATAGTAAAGTTAATTTAAGAAATATATACTTTATTATTATTTTTCGATTAAGATTATATAACGGACGTCTCTTTAAACTTTTTAAAAGTTTATTAAATAAATAGCTACGCCGTAAATTCCTATACCTTTTTAACGATTACGATATACTCTCTAATAAATCGTTTTAAATATCGCTACTCGATATCGCTTCTACGAATATACCTACTCGGGGAAATAAAGAAATAATTTTTACTATAACTCCCTAAATAAATAAAAGCGCTCCTCTTTATACTTTAGAGAGATCCTCCTATAAATCAAATTAATATTCGATTAAACTAGGTTTTTAATCGGTCGTTTAATCGTTATAATATAAATATAGAAATTCGGGTTAAGAATTATTAACGGATAAAGAATAACGTTTTATAATTAGAGATTATTCTTATCTATACGTCTATAATAATAGAATTAGTTTATATTTTATTATTTATTTTAAGGTACCCCTAATAATATATCTTAACCTATTTTATAAAAATTATAGATATATTAAATAAAGGAGGGGGAGGAGAGGTAGAGGTAATAATATATTATAATATTTAAAAATTTAAGAAAGAGGAAGTAAGAGAAGATTATTAAGATATATATAAAAGCGAAAATAATATTATAGAGTATCTAGTTCTGGCTTTTTTTATTAAAATATCTATTAAAGTAACCTTAAAATTAATAATATATATACGACTCTCGATAGTACTCTAAAAATAGCTCTTCTAGGAGTAATTAATAGAAGAAGTCTTTAGATATATTATTAGAACATAAACCGTAAAGTAAAGGAGGTTTATAAATTTTATAATATAGTTAATAGTCTTTAAAATAATACTAGTACTTAGGAAATAAAATAGATACTCCGATATTATTTTATTATTAATTCTCTTTAATATAAAGCCTAGTAGTTAACTACTTTAAATTATTTTTAATAATTTACGGACTTAATTACTCGTAAATTAGAGATTAATAATACCCCTTCTAGAATAACTACTTCTCTATTATTACCGTAACGAGACTTTTCGAGAACGATAGATATAATAAAAATAATTTATATTATATAAATCTAACTTAAGCTTTTTATACCTATTAAAAATTATTATTAAATCTATATTTTTATTATTTACGGTCCTGGCCGAACCGCTACTATAGAAATTATTACTATAACTATATACTAGCTACTTCGGATCTCGATACTATAGAAGTTATTAATAAATATTTAATTATATCGAGATAAAAAGACGTATCTAATATATTTAAAATTAATATAGCGTTTACCCTATTATAACTAAGGTCCTAGTTACCGAAGATATTATTAAACGGTTACTACTATTATTACGATTATAGTCGTGTATATATTAACTATAGCGTTTAATAATTTTATTTAAAACTACTCCTAGGGTTTTACCTAGGTTAGTATTCGGTAACTTCTAACTAGTATTTCTCCTACTATATAATAGTCTTTTCTTTTTAATATCTCTTTTATTAACTTATTAAAGATTATTAATTTAATCCTATTTACCGTAAAATCTCTATATAAGATAGTAATTTATACTCTATTTACTCCCGGACGTTATTAGAGAATATTATATATACGGAGTATAGTTTATATAGTATATTAAAATCTAGTTTAGGGTAATACTTATAGCCTCGTTTAATCGAAGCGCGTTATTAAAACTCGTTTACCTAGTATATAGACTAGCCCGATTATTACTAGTTAAATTAATTATATAACGGAGTAATATAAATAGAGTCTTTAACTAACAGTTTTATATTCGTTATCTCTTTTTATAATTTCCTTCTATAACCTATATTTATATTAAGGACCTATATTATATTAAAGTTTTTAATAAAGTAGAGTTATTATATTAACTTACCTTTAAATTATTCGTTTTAATTTTAAAAATAATTTCTTATAACTCGAACCCTATTTATATAAAGTATTTAAAATATCGAGATATATTAAACTAAAATAATATAAACTTTAGATCGGCTATAGATAATTCAAAAAAAAATTCTAAATATATATATATCGCGGTAGAGTTAATAATATCGATTATAAAGTTTTAGAATAGTAATAAAATTTAGTTAAAAACGCGTTAGTATTATTCTTTAAATAAAGAACTATATAATCGAGAATAAAAATAAATTACAGGAAGGTTATAATATAGAAAATATTAAAATAAAATATAAGAATCGAAATTTAACGTATTATTTTAAAATTAAGAGATAAATAATAGAGGTCTAGGGGTACTATAGAGTAATTAAATATTACTTCGGGATTTTTATCCGCCCTCGAATATTAAACCCCTCTATTATTTCCCTAGGGTAATTTTAATCTTTATTTTCTATTCTTTAATATAGTAAATCTTAATAAGATTTTTAGAGAGATAGTACCTACGCCTAAAAAACCTTATACTTTTTATATATCGAGGTTAGTTAAATCGGTATATATTATTAGGTTGAATTTTAATAAGAGTAATTATTATAGTAATAGTTAGAACCCCGTTGAAAATACTTTTCCGTTACTTTAATTTATAGAAAGTAGGTTAAAATAATTAATAAATATTAGACGATTAAAAAGGGTAATATTATACTTTTAAACTCGGTAGTTTTATCGTAGTACTAATTTCTTTCGTAGGAAAAATATTAACTAGTATAGATAACCTCTATTTATAAATCCTACTCTATAATTTCCTATTAAAATAGGTCTTATTATTACTAGCTAACTAAGAAGAGAAATCTATTAAAGTAAATAAAATTCCGTTAAATTATTTAACTCTATATATTTATAGAATAAAAATATATAAATACTTTACTACGACCCTTTATTTTTCCTACGCCCGGTTAACTTTATTATTAACTACTCCGTTAATAGAGTTAAAAATAGAGTAATAAATTATTATAATAATCGGAACGTCTATCCTAGAGTATATTTTTATATAAAGTTATATACTCTTCCTTTATTATATCGCCCCCGTTAATCTTCTTTATTATATTCTCCTTTTACTCTACTTTATACTACCTTCGGCCCTCTATATTCACTATACTCCGTACTTTATCGAAGTCTAGTTTATATCCGAAGCGGCCTTTTTTACTATTATTTTCCTATTATATAAATACTACCTTTAATACCCCGTTATCTACCTAGAATTACCGTTATATATCGGTAAAGCGGGGAGCCAGTATTCTACCGAAAAATGCGTAAAATATACTCAGATCTATTTAGCCTATATACTAGCCCTAAAGATCGTTTTAATACCTACTTTTATTAAGAGTTACTAAGAGTAGCCTTTTTTTATTAATAATTATTATTTATTATCTTATATAATTATACTAAATACGAATACGCGCGAATTATATCGGGCGATTATATCGTAATCGGAGTATTATATTTATTAAACGCGTAAATTATTATTAATAGATCGTGTTTAATAAATATATATATCGTTATTAGAATAATACGTTTATTAAATATATAAATTTATATTATTATCCTATTTATTTATATTATTATTTATAACTTTATCGACTTTAATAGTTTCTTCGTTTTTGTCGCTTTATTAACTCTTAACGACTTCTCCGCCGTAACCTAGATCGCCGCCTTTACCGCTACCGCTACTATTATTAATATTATATAAATTTACGCGCTTAATACTAAATATATATCTATTAAAGTTTTATAAATAATTACTAATCTTATTCGATATATAGTTATTATTTACTTTTTTCCGACTTCTTTACTATATTATTTAACTAATATACTACTATTTATTAAACTTTACGTAAATTATATCGTTATTTTTATTCTTCCTTAATTTTTTTTTTTTTAAATTTTATTATTATTTATAACCTCTTCCCTAGCTATTTAATATAAACTTTATATTTATTTTTATTATCGCTCGATATAATCGAGTTAGTATTATTTCTTTTATATTAAACCCGATTAGATTCTTCTAGTATAAAGGCGGCCTAAAATTCCTTAAATCTTTATAATTTAAAGATAATTTAATCTTCTAGTTATTTTTCTCTTTATATAATATTAAAGGTATATTTCTCTTTAAAGATAGAAGCCTTATATAAGCCGCTCTACGCTTTAGTCTTTATATTATTATTAGATTCTTTTATTTTAGTAGAGGTTTATCTAAGATTCCGTAGTAAAGATAAGAATAAATCGGGGGCGATATTTTATTATAAATAATAAATTAATTAAGTCTAAAATAGTTATACTTTATTAAATTTATATATTAAGAACTTAATACCGGTATTTAAATAATAGTAAAGATTAAGAGTATTAAGATATATAAATTATAAAAAGATAAATTATAAATATTTAATTAATTTATTTTAAGGTTATTATTTTATATATATTAATCTATATACTTTTTATATTATTAATTAATATAAAAAGATTACTTTAGAGTTTATTATCTAAAAGATTAATTTATTCGTCGTTATTTAAATTATTAATAAAGGGTAGATTATATATCTAATAATTACCGAGGTCTATTATAGCCGTATTATTATTAGAGTCGAATTTTTCTATATTTTTAATAACGTCCTTTATTCCCTTTAATAATACTCTACGAATACGAGTTTTATACTTTTTATCGTCGAGATTTATTTATACTCTTTATATTCTTTTTTATTAATTTAATACGGACTCTCGTTAACTAGTTATAATATATTTATTAATAATAAAAAAGAATATAAATATTTATTTTAGGCCCTCTCTTTTTTAAACTTCTTAACTTTATACTCTCTAATAAAATACTCCGAGATAGTATATATTATTATTATAACGGTAAATATAATTAAGAGATTAGAGAGGGGTTTAAAGAATTTTCTTATATTCTCTTTATTAATAAAATCGTTCTTCGATAATTTAAATTCTATATAAACGAGTATTTTTATTAGAATAAGGTTCGTTTATTTATCTTTTTTATTATCGATTTATATTTTTATTAATTACGCTATTAAACTAGAGTATGTTTTATATCGAGATATATAAAAATTTAGCGGTATAATAATCTAGCGGCGAGGGAGATTACGTTTTATTATAAGCCGTTCTATATATATATAATAATTATTATAATTTATACGATTATTAAGGCGTAGGCGCGCTATTATTTAAAGAAATCGAATAATTATATATTAAATTAACTTTAATATAAAATATCTACCTAAATAAATTAAATTTTCTATATTTTAATTAGGGTAGGCCGATTATCGACCCTATTAAATTTAATTTCGATTTTAAATTTTAAGTTTTTAGTTACGACCTCCTATATATATTATATCCGATTATTAATTTATTAAAGATTATTATCCGGTTAAAGTTTTTTATTTTTACTTAAATTATAAATATATTTAATTGAAACGATCGCTTTTAAAAACTTCTCCCAGTTAAGAATAAGAATAATATATATTTTATAAAACTTTATTTTTATCTAGTATTTCGTATTATTTTAAAGGTAAAGATCGTATTTATATTAATCTTTATAAATATTAAATAATTATAGAATATAGATTTATTTTACCGTTAGAGCCTCCCTTTATTTAATCTTTTATAGAATAATTTACCTACGATAACTCTAGCCTATAATTAATTTAATTAGATTCGATTATATATAGTCCGAGATATTTATTCTTATCTTTATATATTTATTATTTAGGAAAGCTTTAGAGTAGTTTTATTTTCTATTATTTTTAAATTATTCGTTCTCTTTATCGCTAGAATCTAAATTATTATAATTATATTCTAATTCTAAATTAAAGTAATAATTATTCCGTTATAAATCTTTATAGGACGCGTTATCTTTATAATAATCCTAAAAGGTAGCCGGATTAATATTAAATATCTTTTAATTATAAATCGTAAATTTACCCTATTAGATAGTATATTATTAAGGTATAAATTACGAATTTATATATTACTTTAGTCGGATTAAATAAAGCGGAAAAAGGGTATTAAAAAATAATAATTATTAATAAAAGTAGAATTTATACGTTCGGGGGAAAGGAGGGAAATTACTTATTTTTAAGAAATTAAACTTAATAGGATTAGACCTTAAAGGTCTAATCCTAGTTTATCGAATATAATTAATATTCATTAAATGTTATAAATATTAATTCTCGAGGTTTATACTAGAGAAACCGGTTATCTTTAATTATTAAATTTATTATTATAATTAATACCCTTTTTCCTATTTAAATTTAATATTTTTTTAATTATATATCGAGAGCCTCGCCGCCTAGGCTATTTAAATTTCGATTAAAAATCTCGGTTCTTTAGGGGGGGGGCTTATTATTATATATATTATATAATACTCGATTAATAGCTCTCGGATATTAAAAAAAAAAAATTAATACTTTAGATATATATTTCTACTAACGCTACTCTTTATTCCCGTTCGTTAAAGATAACTATATTTAATAAACTAAAGCGGGCGTAAATAATTATATTTTTTTTATTATTATAACCTAGGTCGGCCTTAATTAAAGATATAAATCTTTTAAAATCGAGGTCGTCTATATTTATTAGCCCTATATATATACCGCTCTTCTAAATATTTTAAATTATATAGATTATACTCTAGTTTATACCGTTTTTAATATATAATATTATATAACGAATAAAGTTAATCCGATTAATATTTTTATTTATATAAGTAGAGTTCGGCCTATTATTTAATTCTTTTAATAACTCGGCGCTCGAGAGTCCTTAATCTTTTTAAATATTTATATAATATTATTTAACCCTTACCCGCCTCCTTCTATTATAATTATTTCTTTAAGCGAGGAAAAATAAATATTAATCCTTTTATTATTTAAAGATATTACCGAATATATAAACGAACTCGTTATAAATACCGGCGAAAATAAGTCGTAGATAATTTTTTATATTTATTATATTTAATTTTTAACCTAGGAGATTTATAGCCTTTAATTATTTTTATAATTATATAAAGATTAGCGAATATACGATTTTATCGATACCTAATTTCGCTTATATAATCTTCGTTAATTATATTATATTATTAAAGTCTTTTAAACTTATTCTTAATTAACCCGTCCCTAGCTACTATAAATATTATATTTAATAATCTTCTATATATCCGTTAATATCGAGGGATTATTTTATTATTTATTTATTCCGGTAGTAAAATCGGGTAATAAAAAAAACCGAGCCCTAGTCTTAATTAATATAAGAGTAATTAACCTATATTTTATAATAAAACGATTTCTTATTATTTATAATCGAATATACTATAATTTACCCCCGTAGTTTATCCTATAATATTTATTATCTTAATTATTCGCGCGTAGTCTATAAATTCAGTAGTATATTATAAATTTAAATATTATATTAATTATATAATCTACCTTCGTCTACTATAATTATAATAAATTTAATTATTTATTTATATCCCTTATATTAGAAAATCCTCGTTATAGATTAAATTATATAAGTCTTAATCGATATAATTATTAATATAATTTTTTTTCTTCTATAGTCTTACCTATATACGCCGGTATAATATATATATTCTTTATAATTTTTATTATAGGGATAATCTAACGCCCTCTAAATATTCTTTATTTAATAGTTAAATTTACCGGCTATAATTCTACCTTTATTATATTATAGGTTTTATATAAAGAGCCTTTATTACGGATCTTTAGAAAATCGACGAGGGTATAATTATATTAAAATAATTTATTCTTAATATTTCAATAGTTTATATTCGATATTATTAAAAGAAGCCGGAGCTAAATAGGACTTTAGCTATAAAGAGAAATTATATAAAACTACGATTATACTTTTTATATTAAAATATAATTACGTCTCTATTCTCCTTAACTTTATTAATTAATTTTATATATTATATAATTTATAATTAGGTTCTTTAGGTCTTCCGAATCTTTTTTATTTAATTTCTAATATTATAAGAACGGATAAAGATAAATAAAATATAAATTAATTTAAATAAAATTAATTTCTCTTTTATTTATAGTTTTAATAATCGTCGATTCTTTACCCCCCTTTTACCGGCGTTAATATATATAGACGACTAATACCTTTAAAAAATATTCGATATATAGTTTCTTTTATATTATAGATAGCGGGTATTAATATACGGTATTAAATTTTATTCTTAAAGCTCTCTTTCTTTTTTAAGACTTTAAATTATATTAAAATCTAAATAATTAAATCCCGCGATTAAATTTTAATACCTTAGTTATAAAGGCTATTATTTTTAAAATAAATAATCTCGTTATAAAATAAAATAGATTATCCTTTATAGCTAATATTCGTAGGTAACGGGAAATATAGTGGACGAGTTATTTTTAAAAAACCTCTCGTTTATTAATTAACTCGAAGAAAAGTTTAATTAAATAACGATATACCGTTTCTTTATATTTAGTATTATAATTATTTATAACGCCGAATATTCGAATTTATTTTATATAATATATTATTATATAAAGCTTTAAGATATTAAAATAGTCGTTTAAATTTACTCCGTTATTTAATTTATACCGGCGAAAATAATCCTTTAATTTATTAAAATAATAAAATATATTTTAAAGATATCCTAATATTTTATTATTATATAAACGGTATTAAATAATTAATATAAAGTTTATAAATATTTATATATAATAAAGTTCTCTTTTATATAAGTCGGCTAGTAACGGAGTAATTACTAATATTAATTATTATATAATCGCTCTTCGGTCTTTACTTATTTATTATATAACGGCGCTATAATATTTATAATTCTTTAAGTTATAAAAGACTAGAATAATACGAAACTTTTCGTTTAATTATATTATTTTTAATATATTCTTTAGTCCTACCTTCGCCCTTTTTAGTTTCTTAATAATAGACGCGCTCTCCTCGATAATTAAAATAATTTATTTAAAGAGATAATTAACCGTATTTTTAAATAATTAATATAATATATCGATTAATATAACTCTATATATATTAACCATAGTATATAACTAAATAAAATTATATACTAGATATACTTATTAATTATTATTCTTTAGGATATTTTCTTCGCGCTATCGCCGAATTTAGGACTAAATAAAAATGTAAATTCGGAGGCGCTATTTATTTTAAAGATTTCCTCGTTCGTTTAATAATATTATATAAATCGTATATTATCGGCCGTTTTTAACTTTTATAATTAAAATTTACTCTTTATAATTTATTATAAAGCCTACGATAATCGGATAATAGGATCAAATCTTTTAATTTATATATATAATAAAGAGACCTATAATCGCTATAATTCTAATTATTAATTTAAATTTAGGACTTTAAGATTATCTTAAATAAAAACTTCTATTATATTTACGGTCGAGTATAATTAATATAGATTTATACTATATATTAGATTTAATATATTCGCCGTTATTAGGTATAATAGATAGAAATCTTAAAAGTATTAAACCCGGCCGTTTTTAACTTTATTATATTTATATCTTTAGATTCCCTATAGTAAAATAAATTAATTATACGACTAGATTACTCTTATACTATATAAATAAAGTTTTATTTATAAAAAGAAATAATAGTACTACGGTAACTTTATTAGGAAGTTTCTTTTATATCTATTATTACTAGTCGCCGGTATATATCTCGGTATATATATATTTATTATTATTATTATATTAGTATACGGGTTTAAATACTATTTTATTTTTAAACGACCGGTACTCTAAAAGAAATTAGAGGGCCTTAATAATATCTCGATATAAAATATTATAATCCTTTAACTCGGTCCCCTAAATCTTTAATTAAATATTTAATATCTATTTTATTTATTTATCTTCGTTAATACTAAATATAATACTATTTTATATTTCGGTTAAATTATCGGTATTCTTATAATTAAAAAGGCTATATAGTAGTTCGAGTCGAATATTACGGAAAAATTTATCGCGACCGCCTTTAATTACTTTTTCCTTATAAAACTATTAGGCGAGCGCGTAGTTATATATACTCGGAAACGGGTAATATACTCTTTTTATTTTATTAATAAACTAAGAATATTTATTAAGCTCTATAAGGTTAATATTTATTTTATCGGGTTTAATATTTATCTTTATATAATAATTACTACCTTTTATAAATATTTCTACCCGAATATATAAGGATATAAATAAAAGACCCTTATACCCGATATTAAAGGATAAAATTAATAACTTCTCTTATTTATTATATTTTAAACTATTATAACTAGGCCGGTTCGAGGGCGTTTAGTAAATAGTAGTTTTTATATTTATATTAACGTTTTTTATATCGACGGTGAAAGACCCTATATTAATTCCTTCTATACTATTTATTTTTATAACCTCGTTATCTTTCTAGGTATATATCGCTAGTTTTATTAATTACGGGAGTCGCCGAGGTAAAGAAGGTAAAACTCGCGGTTTTTTATATAAATAATTATCGACGAAGACTTTATAATACGATAAATATCTATTAAATTTATTAAAGTTCACGAAATTCCGCCTATAATATTTATATATATATAGTACTATAATATTTATTTACCGCGGTAATACTATCGCTTTATAATTATTATATTATATATATAATTAAGTAAGATTAGATATCCGAAATAAAAATCGAAAAGGGGGTATTTAATAAACGAGTTCGATATTTATTAAATATATTTTCCTATATAATATATATTATTAGGTAATATTTAATTTATTTCTTATTAATTTATAATCTTTTATATAATAATAAGAGTAGATTCTTCGAATAAATACGTGGGTAATATCTAGATTTATTATATAATAAAACTTTAGAGGTTACCCGCCGCGAGCCGATTTATACTAATAAATAAATATTATTTTAACAGTTTAATATTTAGATTTTTTAAATCCTTATCTTTATTAGAACCGGTATAAAAGCGATATTAATATAGGTATATTGAATAAGATAACTAACTAAAGAGTAAAGATAGTAATTCTATATATACGAAGGTATTTAGGAATATTAAGGCGGTAGCGGTATACTAGGCTTAATCGGGTATAGTAGTACGTAATTTATTAAATATGAGTTATTTATTAAATATAGGTTATAGGAAGATAAATACGGTCGTAATACTACCCCCCTCTTTAATAAGCGATACCCTTAACGTTTAGGTACCCCTAACGTTAATAGTATAATAGTTTATAATACTTTTAGAGGTTAAGGACTAAGTTTTTATAGATATTTAATATAATATTCGTCGATAACGTCCTACGTAGCCTCGTATAATCTTAAACGGTAAAGTTTAGAAAAATTATATAGGTAATTAACTTTTAATTTAGCCGGCCGTTAAAGCCTCTTAATAACTTAAATTATAATAATAGAATAAGTTCTATTTATAGCTTCTCGCAGATATTATTCATAATAGTCGTATTTATAATAGTATATACCCTAGAGTAACTACCGTCTATAAGAGTATTAAGCGAAAACTCTTATTAGCGGGAAGATAATGTAATTAATAATTTAAAGGGGCGGCGTCCTAGCTCGTCTTTTTTTATAGATATTAGGTATACCTTATTTTTTCCTTTTATTAGGTTTTTTTTAGAAGAGGTTATTCGTTTCCCGAATCTAGGTTAGAAGTAGTAGTTTACTCTATAATATCCTAAGTTTCGTAGGTATTATTTATACCGATTTTATATATTCTAGCCTCTTCCTATACCTTTTTTCTAGCCTTATTTTAAATTAATTTAGGGTAATCGCCTCGGAAGTATCCGAGCTTATTATAGCCGAAGTATTTAACGGAGTTTAGAACTTCCGTTTTAATATACGACTTCGTTAGAGTTAACTTTATAAGGGGTATATATTATCCGAGGATAAAGATATTTACCCGATTATTAAGAGCGACTCGGGTACTAGTAGTAGCTTTTACGGTAACGGACTTTTTAGTATAAATAGAATGTTATTTTTTATTTATATTAAATAAGTATTCCTTTTTCACTTTAAGAGTAGCCTAACTTTAGTAAATCTCGAGGGTTATACGGAGATATAGGTAAAGCTTTTTATCGAGATCCCGGTATAGTATATAATTATCCTTATTTATAGTTATTTTAAGATATATATATTCCGAGTAAAAGTTTTAAAAGGACTAATTTATAACTTAGACTAGTACGCTTTAAATATTATAAGTAATAACCTATTAGTTAGGATCTTTATAGATATCCTAAAGGTAAGAAAGAATCTTTATAATATTTTTATATAAATTAATAATACTTATTCGCCTCTTATCGATAGTATATCTTATAGTATTATTACTAGTTCTTAAAGTAATATAATTAACCTCTACCGCGGGAGTTAGGAAGTAGTCGGCGTTAATTATAAATTTCTTAGTTATCTTAACTACCTAATTATCCTAGGTTAGATTAAGCCTATTCGTAAATATTAGCGGATCGGGGAATTTAGGTATTAACTTCCTAAATTAGGCTTAAGGAGCTAGATTATTATCTCGATCCTTTAACGTATTAATTTATTATTATAATATTTATTTATTTTATCGTAATATTTAAATACGCCTTTAAGCCTATTAAACCTACTCTTAAATAATCTTAAAATTATCTTATATCTTATTATAATAGAGGGAGGTATTATAAAGGGAATCCTTTTTAAATTATATTTAATTAAATATTTAAAGTACCGAAACGGGGTTATCCTTAATTTATTTACGGAGTTATACTTTATTAAAAATCTCCTAGGGAGTACTAGCCGCGTCCTCTTTAGTTAGAGTATTATTCGGTAATACCGATTAACGTCGGGCGTTTATCTCCTAGAGTATCTCTCTCGTCTATCGATTTATAGTTTTTTATTATATTCGTAGTATATTATTATATACTATAAGAGCTTACGTAATTAAATAGTAATATATTTTAATTTAGTATGTATTAGGGGGGTATTATTATTTTCCGTTAATTTCTTTCAATTTATTTATAATATAAATAATTCTCTAGCTTCTTTATTACTCGTTTAAATATAAATCCGATACTCTATCCTATTAAGGTTCTTTATATTCGATTTATTTATATAATAAATTAACTTAAGGATATTAAACCGTAGTAGAGCTCCTATTAATATTTAGTTTAAATTCGATAGTTATTCGAATAAAGGGAGTATAGGGTGAGCTAGTTATAGTATTAGAACCGGTATAAAAGCGATATTAATATAGGTATATTAAATAAGATAACTAGTTAAGAAGTAAAGGTAATAGTTCTATATATACGAAGGTATTTAGGAATATTAAGGCGGCAGCGGTATACTAGGCCTAATCGGGTATAGTGGCACGTGGTTTATTAAATATGAGTTATTCATTAAACATGAGTCGTAGGAAGACGGGTACGGTCGTAATAATCTTTAAAATAGTTTATTATTAGACGTTCTACCGATATTAAAGAATAATAGTTTAGTTTATTTATAATTTCACCGGTCTATATATATTTAATCTTCTTTATTATTTAACTTATTAATTATACTCGGGATTAAGATTATTAATAATTATTATAATAGAATAAATAGAAGGAGCTATTACTAAAAGATCCGAGATATATATATATTCTTTATATTTATACCGATAATAAGAGAAAGAGTAATATAACTCCGAAACCCTCCCTTATTAAAAAAACGAAAGTATTAAAAATTAATAATAACGATAAATTATAAAAGTCTATAAATAATACTTAATTTATAACTATAATAAATAGTAGTTTATAATATAATATAAATAATATTAATAGTCGGTTTCTCGAAGGTTTCTATATTATATATTAAATAAAAATCTTCTTAATTAGCTCGAAAATAAATTTAAACTAAATCTTTCATCTCTTTTTAATAAAATTTGGCCTTTATACTACCGATATTCTTAATTTATTAATTTATAAAAGGAATAAATAATTTACCCGTAAATTATCTCGACTCGCTTTCTATTTAATTTAACCGTATAATTATATTAAGAATATATATAATTAAATAAAAGGGTTATTAAGGTTACGGATATTTATTTTTAATTATAAAGAATATATCGGCTCTAATAATCGAGTAGGTACTTTATTTATAAATATTCTTCGTATTATTATTATAATTAATCGTAAATAAACCGGACTCGTTAAGCCTAAAATTATTCTTAAAAAATATACTCCTATAATTAAAGCGAGTATTAATATTAATACTTTTATTAATAATAAATAAACCCTACTATTATTTCTAAAAAAAAGGCGGGTATAAAATATAAAATTACTACCGTTAAACCCGATTTAATTAATAATAAGGACGTTAATAGTAATATCGTTATAAAAGATATTACCGTCGTTAATAGAAATATAACTACCGAAGGTACTCCCGTTAAGGAGAAATATATTTATAATTATAAATTTAAATACTTTAAAGCTCCTTTAGCTAAATATACCGAGAAGTATTTTATAACTATAATAATCTTTAAGAATAACGGTACTATTAATATAAATATTTAACTCGCGGATAAGAATTAATATAAAGATAAATTTATTTTTAGAAATTTAATTAAAAAGGAATAAGAGGATAAAGATTATTCTTTAAATAAAGAGTTACTACTTTATAAATTAACGGGGGTTTTTATAATAAATACTAGTAAAGATTATATTTTATATCGAATTACTTTAAGGTATAGTTTAATTAATTTATTTTACTCGGCGGTTTATAAATATAAAGCCCGAATATAAAATTATTAAATAATTATAATTATTTTCTTTTACTTTTATCTCTACCGAAAATTATTTATCGAGGGTTAATTTATAAAATAAGATCGTAATAACGAAACTAAATCGTAATTCTTAATATATTAATTTATTTAAAACCGGATTTTTTAATTTTGTTCTTTTTACTACCCTATTCTTAAATACCTCGGTAATAATAACCGGCGAATATACCGGTATTTATATATATTAAGGTATTTATTATATAACGAGTTAACGTCTAAAATACCTATTAATTAAGATATTTATTATTATAAAACTTATATTTTTATATTATATTAACTACCTACTTTAAAACGGTACGAGTTTCTTAAAAATTATCTATCTAAGATTTATATGAATATTTAATTATAGATACCTTATTACTAGAAATCTTACCTCCTATAAATATTATTAATTAATTATAAAAAGTAGGTTATTATAATTAATACTTTACTTTATTCGTTGAGCTTTAAATACGGTTACGTTATAAAGAGTTTAATATACTTTTAATTATTATAAATACCCTTATACTTTTATTTATTAACTATAGTATTTCTATCTCCTCATTTATATATAATTATTATTAATAGGAGTAATTATATATAAGGAATTACGAGCCTTATAAATAAATAATAATTATTATTTTAGGATTTCGTTAATAGACTCTATAGTCTTATTTTATTAAATTTAATCTACGTCGAAAATACTTATATCTTAAATTATTTATAATTTACTTTTCTTTTTTCTTTAATTTCTTTATATAATCGCCGAGCTAGGAGTAGTAATATAAAAAGAAATTACCTTTTATATAAATAAATAATTATTATTAATAGGAATCTTAATTAACGGATCTTATAATTTCGTTTTTTTAAACTCTTATTTATTTTATACCCCTTTATACTCTAGGTAATAATATTTTATTAATTTATTATATTAAATAAATAATAAACCGCGGTTATTTACCTAGATAAAAATAACCCCGGTAAAGTTACTAGCGACGTATATATAGATCTTTAAATTATCGAGCGCGACGAAGTCGATAATTTTATTAAAGAGCGAGCCGATAATAGTACTACGCCTATAAAAAAGAAGAACCCTTTATATAAAACGAGAATTATTTTCGAAGGCTAGGGTAAACTTATTAAATAATTTAAAAATAAAAGTACCTATATAATATATAAGATTTATATAAATAAAAATAATAACTAGTCGTCTAGTATATATATTTAGATTAAGGTTTTTATCGATAAAAAAGAACCTACTCCCGATTATTCTCGCGAAGAGTAATTACTTTATATTTAGGTATTCCGGCTAAATACTATAAATAATATTTAAAACGAGTCGTTAATTTATATATATTCTAGGGCTTTTATAAATAAACCCGCCTAAAATAATTTTATCGAGTAGGTATACCTTAATTATTATATTAAATTATAAAAGATCGGAGTAGTTACCTACTATATTATAAAATAATTAATATATATAGAATTTTCGTTCCGTTTAACGAAGACGTAGACTAAAGGAATCCTATAAAAAACTAGTAATTTAGGCGTTTTTTAATATATCTAAAATTAATTATTTAATATATTTATTAAATTAGAGAATAATATAATTAAATTTACTATTTTTTTTTCGACTTTAGAGATGGATTTATTTTTTATCCTATATAACGAAATATTATCTATATTTAATCTCGAGCGAGTATATATATTATATATTTACTAGTTTAATAGTTTAGCCGATACGAAATATAAAGTTTAGAAAGATTAAATTATATTAGTAATAAATCGTCTAAAGGTTAATTTACTATTTAATTTAATATATATTAATAATAACGAGTACTAGATTATCGAGGGTATATTTATTATTTATTAGGAAGAGAACGAGATAGAAGATATTAAGAATTCTTAACTCTAGGAATATTAATTACGCGCCCTAATAATTATATTAAGGAGTAATTATATTTATATAAACCTCCTCCGCCTACCCTCGAACTATAAATATCGCTTTTCGACGGAAAATAATTTCGTAATTAAATTTTTTATTAAAGAATAAACGGTAGTTATTTTATTAAGACTCTTTCCTTACGCTAATTCGTTTAATTATATTATTATATTTAACCGCCCTTAAAAGAACGAAAAGAATAATTAAAATAATTCAAAATTAAAATCGGTTTTTAATTTAATAGATTTATAAAATATATTACGCGAAGAGTTTAAGAAGTTCTATTTTAATACGGAGCCGATAATAATTAAAATCGTTCCTTTTTTATCCGATATCTTATATAAATTTAAACTAGCCGCTATTAAGATACTAAATCCCGTATATAAAAAAGATATAAATTATATTTATAACCCTCGATAATAATGATTTATTATCGGATAAAATCTACGGTATTTAGACCGTAGTTAATATTTTTTAGAGAATAAATTTTAAGGCTAAACTCGGATAATAAGATATTAATTTAAATAAATTTTAAATAAGTATATTAAAATATTTATTATATATACCTAATAGCCTCGGACTCTTAAAGGGACTATAAAGAACCGGGAAAATAAAACTCGATATAATTATTATTATATTATTTATATTAGCCGGTAAAAAGATAAAGGTCTTAAATTTAATAAATAAAATAATAAACTCGTTTATTACGAAGTTAAATACTAAATTTATTTAACTCGGTAAAAAAGGAATTAAAATTATAGAGAAATATATAATTCGTTTTTATTTATTTATAACCGAATAGGCCGTCGTCTAAAATAAGAATTAATAATATATAATTTATAATATTAATAATTTATAATAGTAACCTAACTTTTCGCTCTTTTAAAATTAATATAATTAGCTCGCGGTAATTATAATAAATAAAATTAAAAAGATACTTTTTAATATTATAGACCGCTATTATAAACTTTATAATATAAACTTCGGTACTTTATTATTATAAACTATAGGCCTTCTCGGTCGACCTAATTTAAATACTAATCCTACTTTTATTAATAATATTATTATAAACGATAATAATACCCCTAAAGGCGTATAACTAGATAATAATAAAACTATTAAAAACGGCGAGTTATAAGGCGAGAGTAATTCTTAAACGGATATAATATAAACTAGTAATACTCTTTAATTTAATAAATCGTAAAATAATTAAGAATAAAAAGGCTCGGATTATAATAATAATAATTTTATTAATTATAATAACGAAGATATTATTTTAATAAATAATATAGACTTCGAGGACTATAAGAGTAGAGCGGGGTTTATATTTAAAAATATAACTTTTTAAAAAACTAAAGAGTTATAGTAAATAATAAAAAAGAATATTAAATATAAATTAAACGAAGCCGGGAATATAACCTACTACTAAAAACTTTATAAATACTTTCGCGAGATATTCTATAAAGTTAAGAAGGGCGATACGTTCGATAGTAAAAAGGAATATTATATATTTAAAATACTCGAATCGTTACTCTTAAAGAATATCTTTATAAAGAATATCGCTATCGTTACTATAATTTTTATTAATTCGGGTTATATAATCCTAAAGAAGAATTTTAAAAGCGATTATATTATTATTTAAAAAATTAATAAAGTTAATAATAGGGAGCTTTTCGTTATCTTAATATAATATAAAACTATTATATATTTATTAAAAAACGATAAATAATTACCGCCTAAAGAGTAAAATATAAAATATAATCCTTTTACTAAATAAATAAATAAGAGTATATATAAATATTAAATAATTTTAGGCTACCCTAAATACGACCTAACGAAATAATACCGAATTATTATAAATATTATTAATATTATCTCTAGAATTTAGTATAAAAGTTTTATTATCTTTATAGTAGATCCGGCTAATCGCCTTAATACTATTATAATTACCAAAGTATATAAAGATTTATTTAATACCCTTATAAACTTTATCTAGATTAATACTAACGGATAATATTATAAAATAGATTTCTCTTAATCCGGTTAAAACGAGTAGGAGTTATAATTTATTATAAAGCTCTACTAGTATTATATCTAAAAAGAAATTAAAGTTAAAGATATCTTTATCCTTATAAGTTATCTCGTATAAATTAATTTTATAAAATAAGCGCTAGCGCTTATTATAAAATTAGAAAATATAAATACTAGAATTATTAATAATTACTAAGGCGAAGAGAAATCTATAATAATTCTTTATATAATAGAATCCGAGAAATTAAGTTTTATATTCTTTAATCTTTACCTCTTTACCGGGGTTTCCCGTATAAGCGATATTTTAACGATTATTATAAACTAAATAAAGATTTAATTATACGAGAAGAAATATAAACGATTCTACTATAATTATCTACGAAGACTTTTAATAGAAATAAATACCTATATTAAATACCGAAGAGGAGCTCCTAGTATTTAATTTTATTAAATATAACTATAATTTAAACTCGGATAATAACTTTTAAAATAAGGATCTATATATAGTAGATTAATCGGAGGAAGATCCTAGTAATATTATATATATAAAAGAAGGAACTAGAAATACTAAGGGATTTAATAATAATTAGAATATTATAAAAACTTATAATATTTAAAACCCGATTACTTCGGGATCTAGTATTAATATAAAGAATCTAATAACTTTTATTATCGACGATATATATAATTAGAGAAGAGGCCGTAATATAGAATATATAATAACCTCTAATATTAATAATAATAATATATATAATTAACGATCTAACGAGAATATAAAACTAAATATTATATTAAATTTAAGGTTATTTAATTTATTATATTAAATATAAATAAGGGTAGAAGGTTTAATAAATCTTCGGGGGTTTAAAGAACTAGCGAGTACCTATTATTATAAAATGAAATTATAAGTTAATAAATTTTATAATTTATTAAAAACTTCTTTATCAGCCTCTTTATAAGGGAGTAATTATAATATATAAAATACCCTTAATAATTTACTTACTTTAACTAGGTACGAGTTATATATATAAAAAATATTAAAACTATAATAAGAATATTATATATACCGCGTTATTTCGGAATAATACCCCTTATATATAGCCTAAAAAATAATATATTATATCTACTTTTCTTTAATAAATAATAAAATAGTTTAATTTTACCTTCCCTTTTATTTTAATAAATTTATTAACTACGAATAATACCCTAATTATAAAACGTACTATATACGATTAATAAATTATTATATATATATAATCGATTACTCTTCCTACTAGCCTTTATATATAAAGGGTATAATAATTATAATTATTAAATAAAGAGATCGAACCGAGTAAAATAAATATAAATACCGACCGCGAGCGATCCTTATATATAAATATTATTTTTAATTAACTACGAGCCTTATTATTAGAATCTATAATTATTATTAAAAAATATAACTAAACTATAATTACGACCTTATTTATAAAATTATAAATAATATACTAGAGCTAGAAACTATATTACCTACTTTATACTATTAAGGTTAAGGCTACGATACCTCTATATAAATATAAAGACTATAATAATAACGAATTTAACTTTATTTTTTAAAAAATTTAATAAAGTTTTATTTAAAGATTATTACGGAGGGTAAGAACTAGGAATAAATAAAAGAAAAGATTAAAGTATAATTAATATCGAATTCTTTAACGGACTTTAAATAATACGTAGTTAAAGTTATTAAGGACGAGTTTATTATTATTTTAATTTTAAAATACGAAGATAATACTCTAAAACTTTTTAATAATTTAAATAATAACGGTATTTAAAGTACTCTTTTTACTTTAATATAACGTGTCGCCTATAATATAAGACGGTAACTAAAAAATACTAGCGAAAGATCGTTATATAAATTAAATTAATTATAATAGTCTTTTTTATTTCTTAACGAGGTATTAAATTAAACGTAGATAAAAGATATTATATTATTACCCGTTATATTAAAGCGGTAGACGAATTACGCGGTTATATAAGAATTTAATCTACTAGATATTAATCTTAAAATAAAGTATAATAATTTAGTAATTAGGTTTATTTTTATGAATATTACTAGGTTAACCGACCCTCCGTTAAATTTAGAAAAAGTAATATTAAATATAATATTATTAATATTTATTAAATATTTAAGCGAAGATCTAGGGTTAAATATTTCGTTATTACTAAAAATCTAGTTTAAGTATTAAGGAAATAGATTTATAATAAAACTATTAAAGGACCGCTAACTCCGCGGAGTAATTAAAGAAGTTATTAATAACGAGAATAACGACCCTATATTTAAGTTTATACTAGTAAATTAGGGATTAATTTAATAACTCCTTTTATCTTTAATAAAGATAATAAAGTCTTAAGGTAAATAGACCTTTATTTTATTTCTTAATATTATTTACGACGTACGGTTAATATCGGGTAGTAGAAATAATAATAAAAAATAATTCCGAAAACGAGATCCGTAGCCTAGGGCGAGGAAAACGTAAATATAGAATAAATATTATAAATAAAGACGGTAAATAAAAAGGACCACTAAATAAACTACTAACGGATATTAATTAAATAATAAATTTATAAAGCGAGTTCGATAAATATCGAGAATAAAAACGACCGATAAATAACTATCCTAATATACCGCGTATATTCTAGATTATTAAGAATAATAATACCCGTCCTAATATATACTTTAGGTTCCCGATTAGGAAAAATTAACCTACTAATCCTAATATATACTTTAGGTCGGTTTTATATAATATTTTCTTTATTAAAACCCCTAACGATTTAGTTAATCCTAAGATAAGTATAAATAATAAAATAATACGGTTTTTATAAACCCTTATTAATAACCTTAAAGGTAAAAATAATAACGATCGAAGTACGAAAAATAACGGAACTCTTATAACGCGCGATAATAAAAGAGTTAGTTAAATTATAATAAATAATTAGCCCCTAATAAATATAGTATAATTAATAATAATAACTCGACCGATCCCGCCTATAATAGACGATTTATTTAAATAATTATAAAAAGGCTTTACGGACGCTAAAACCGCGTATAATAAAAAAGCGGCTAAACGCGTAGTTATTAATTAAATATTTAAGCTAGTATTTATCCCGGAGTAAAACGAAATAAAAAATATTTTAATTAAGGAAAAGGAAGGTACTAAAAAGTCCTTAAAGAAAAAAGCGAAGAATAAATAAATTAACGGTTAAATCTAAATACTAAAGTTAATAAATCGGGTTAGGTTATCGAACGTATAATTTATCAAAATAACGGAATATATATACTAGAATAATAAAAGATAGGAGGACTACTATTTTCTTTTTAAACTAAATAATATTAAAGATTATAAAACCGGAGATGAGATTTATATAAAAGGAATAATAATAGGTTTTATTTTATTTTAAATACTCGGTATATTTATTTTATTCGAAATAGAGGTCTTTTAAAATAGGGGATATTTTATAAACGTTATAAAATTTAAAAAGGTAATACAATTAACCCCTATTAAGTTTAAAATTAATAATTAATAAGAGGTTTAGATTTTAGAGGCTCTCGGCGTAACCTACCTAAACTATTTATTTATATTAAACCGTAAGGACGTAAAGAAAATTAGGAAAGAAAAAAGATATAACCTATATTTTACGGAGGGAATAACGAAGGATTTTTAATTATTTAAAATATATTACTTATTTAAGAACCCCTAAGAGATCTAATATATATATATTAATTCTAGTATATTTAAAAAATTTATACCGAGTTACGGCCCTAATCTTTTTTTTCCCTTTATAAATTTATTATCCTATTAGCTAGATTTAATAGATACGTAGATAAAATAAAAGGATAAAGTTTTTAAGTAGGTATTACGGTAAACCTATAATAATCTTAAATTAAAAATCTATATCGTAAAACTAAATATATTAAATCGCGACCTTTTAATAAGATTAAAATAGATTCTTTATTTTAACGAAGATTATAACTTTTTAAAGATACTTTATTTTATATTTTTAACTTTATTTCTTTAGAAACTTTATATAACTCTATTATAAATATAACGGTAGAATCGAGAATATTAACCCTCCCGTTATTAGCGGTTATACTAATAATACCGAGGTTATCAATATAATATTTATAACCGTTAAAAACTAATCGAAGTCGCGTTCTTAGATACTTCTAGTTATTTTTAATAATAGGAGCGCCGATATCTATAATCGAATTAAACGTAACTATAATATCCGTTTCGGAGTTATATTATAATATATCTAGGCGAGTAATATTATTAAAAACGCCCCTTAATATTACTTTAATATATTTATAAAATTTAATTATAAACTCGGGGGTATTACCTCTATAATTAAATCGAAGACTAAATATTTCAAGGAGTTTATAATAATTATCGGTATTAATATCTTTTATATAGTACCCGGCTTAGAGTAAACTTCTATAGTTATTATAATTATCTTTATCGATCGGACTACCTCTCGTTATATTACTACGGTCGAGACGAACGGCTCCCGTATTAAGATAATTACCTTTAATAATATTAACTTTATACTTCGTCCTTTAATAAACTAGTAGTAGAAGAATATTAACGGGGGTAATCTACCTAAATATATTTATTATTTCCGTAATAATATTTCTAAAAATTAATTTAATTTATTCTTAAAATATAAAATTATTAATATAAAGTATTTATTTACGGACTTAAACTAGAATTATCCTAATAATAAAATTGAATTCACTATCGTAATTACCGAGAAATATTATTATATTCGTTTCTTCCCTCCTATAAATTTTATAATTAATAAGAACGGTAATTCTATACTTAATATAATTATTAATTATAATATTATTTACCCCTTCGAGAATAATATTTATCTCTACTCGTATATAATTATCTAGGGTACTACTCGACCTATTTATTATTATATATTAATAAATAAGGTTAATATTCCACTAGATCGATTCTAGGTAATACTTTATAAATATTATTATTAATATTAATATATAATTACTCCCGTATCTCTTTATAAGTTTAGTTTTAAATTTATAAGAATATATTAAATTAATAAAAGATAGTCCCCGTAGTATATTATATTTATTTAATAATTAAGCGTAGTAAGGCTTATATTAATATAACTACCGCCGAGAGGGCTATACTTTAAAAGGAGCGACGGAAGTTAAATAAAAAGACGTAATTTTATTCTAATAAAATAAAACTATAGACCGAGTAGCCTAAACTCTAACTAGTCGAGCCTTAGGACTAAATAAATTTTATTATATAATATATTTAAGTTTATAAAGTCGTATAAGAATATTTATTAAATATTATAAGTAATAAATACGTTTAATAAATACGGTAGATTAATAGTATTAATATACGATACTTATATAAATACGCGAGTAAATACGCGATTAATATTACTATATATTATATCTAACCCATAATTTAAACTATATAAATTAAATAATTAAATAAATTATTTACGGGCTTAAGCTAGTTTAATATATAATTTATTAATAAATAGTAATAAGATATTTAATAAACCTACTCGGAGCTATAGATAGCGGAATATACGGGTATTATACTTGGAAAAAGTTTGTACGGTCTCCCGCTTTACCGATATAGGAAATTCGTTAGCGACTATCCTCCTCGATAACTCGTCTACTTAATATATTTTCCTAACTAGATAAATAGGAAGGATATATATTAGGCCTAATACTAACTATCGGAGTAGTAAGATCGAAGGTAACTTTATAAATCTATTTAATATCGACGTTAATTATATCGATAACTACTCTATATTTATTATATACTCTTTTAAAGGTATAGTAGTCTCCGGTTATAATATCGATTTATTTAAATAACTAGATATTATATATAATAATTAAATCGACGACTCTATTTATTTTAACCCCGTTTAGAATATCGCCGATAGACCCGCTCCGTCTTTTTTTAAAGTTTACGTAGGGGCTATTTATATTTATTTTAATAATAATAAAACTAATATAAATAATTTTAAAAATAACCTAATTTCTTATTATATCGGGACGTTTTACTATATACCCTTAAAGTAACTAGTTAAAGGAGGAAATTTAATAAATATATAAATTAGGAATAATAAATCGCGGGTAGAAAAACTATATAACTCTCTATCGTTAATACTTCCGCTAGTATATAAATTTAGTTACTACTATTATTTACCCCGATCCCGTATCTATAGAAAGATTTATTAGGTAAATCAAATAATTTTATATAAAGTATTATAGTTACTCCTATTAATTCGAGCGATATACGCCTCTATTACGAACCGTATCACCGCGAGGTATATCTAGATTTTATAATCGATAGTAATATATAGTCGCTATCTAGCTTAGATAGAGTTTTAATTTAATATATTATATATCGAAAATATTTAAAAATCGGATTTAAATTTTCCTTTATAAAGTATAAATTTATTATATAAATATTACGCGGTTATAATATCGTTATACTACCCTCGGAACTTTTAGCCGGAAACCGATCTTATAGTATAAAATCTATTCCGCGTAAAGTTATAAGAATTAGAGACTCGTTAAAGAGGGATCCTATTTTAATTCTCTTATTAAATATCTAAAAACTATTTACCGCCTTTAGGGAGTTAATTATAAATCTATAAAGACTAGGGATTATCTAGACCGTAATTATATTAAAGTAATAAATTCGCTCCTCTTTTATACGAGGTTTAATATTTATTTTTTTAAAAATCTAAATATATACTCCTTAAAAGTATTACTCTACGGTACTATCCTTGTTATTCAAATATTTATAGTTCTAGTAACTCCTAGTATAGTAAATCCTCTATATAATATGGATAGTAAAAGTAGCCCGAAGAGTAATAAACCTATTATTAATAAAGTTAAAGGTTCGGAAACTTAAATTAAAAACGAGATTAATGAGTAATTAAAGAAATAATAGGTATAAATCTCTAGCCCTTTAAAAAATATAAATAAATATAATAGGATAAGTCTTTAAAGATCGGAGCTTCCGTTTATAGCGAAAGGGACTATAACGGGTTTATAGGGATAGTAAATAATCTTATATAATCTCCTAGGAAAACGTGGCTTCCCACGGAGGATAGTATAGTATATAGTTTTAAACTACTCTACCGGGGCCTTAAGGGCTAAGAGTAACTCGATATTTCTATTAAGAATTCTAGTAACGGAGACCGGTACGACGATTTCATTAATAATTATTTCGCGGGTACCTCTATCTCTTATAATAATTAGGGAAATATTAACTATATAAGATTTTAGATTAATCCTAGCCTTTAAATAAAGAGGGTAATTCTTATTATAGGACCGTTAAAGGAAGCGTATTTAATTTATAGAATTTAATTAATAAGATATTTATTCTATAGTAGTACTAAGTATAATACGCTCGGAATATCGTTTAATTCTTAAATACTTAGTGGATTAATAGATAAAATTATACCTATACCGATATATTATCCGTTTTCTTAAATTCCAAGACTTGTAACTATCTTAACTAATTTTTAAATAAAAGAGATTAAGAGCTCTCTCTCTTAGCCCTACTCCGTAGTTAAATTTCTAACCGAATTCCTATAGTAAATATAAGAATAGGAATCCTACCTCGATTTATTAACTAGAGGAGACGAGTATTAACGTTATATTAATCCTTAATAGAACTACCTTTATATTTATATAAGATATTATTATATTTATATCGGAATTTATTATTATCCCTTTTACGAAGTTTCTTTAATATATTAATCTCCTTCGGTAATAGGTATTATCTTATTAACTCGCTATCGAATATCGCTTTATTAGCGATATTCTATATATTCGTAAACTCTAAATAGGGTAGATAAAATAAGAATTTCTATTAAATAGAGATCCGCTCTTCGCCCCGTTTTAATTAGACTAGAGTATAAATATTTAAGAACTATTATAGTTTCCGTTAAAAAAAACTCCTATAAAATATAACTAAAAGTATTATAAAAACTAGCGGAGTTTATCTTAGGTATTTAAAGAGTATAAATTTTAAAACTCCTTAATCTCCCCTTCGCTCGTCGTTAGTAATCTCGCCCTTATTAACTTTAACTAAATTAATTCTCTAACTCGGACTATTTTCTCTCTTTAAGAAGGGAGTTATAGGTAGTTTTATTACTTATTACCGATGAATTTACTTTATTAAATCTTTTAGTATCGATTTTATTACTTCGAAATAAGGATATAATATTTCGATATATTAATTTAATTAATTTATCTATCTATCGCTAACGTTAATATTACTCGTTAATTTACTTTATCGAAATACCTTAAATTTTCTACTATCTTATATAAATATTATTAATATTAAAACTATAGTATTCTCTCTATATAA
>JAABUK010001473.1_pt1 | contig 44750 bp, 38 predicted proteins | sample 5559141 | NCBI WGS metagenome assembly JAABUK01 (sample SAMN10711869, study PRJNA513367) | rock metagenome | isolation source: Antarctica rocks | place: Antarctica: Victoria Land, Pudding Butte nord | collected 2016-01-03 | reverse complement strand
CGTCTGACCGAGCCGCCATTCGGGATGGAGCTGCCCAAGGGCTTCCAGGGCTTTCAAAAGTTCGATGCGTGTCGCTTCGGGGCTCATAATCGATCCCCCACCCGGGGCAGGCTGCCGACGGCGACCGGCAGCGATCCCGTAACTTCGACCGTGACCATGATACCCGGCAGAAGCTTCGCCACCCGAGTCGCCCTGGTCACGCCATCGTTGATGACCAGCCCACCATCCCGTCCCCTGCTGACTTCCAGGGGCGGCATCCCCACGATCGTCGAGCCGTGTCGGGCCATCTGCCTGTGGAGCTTCACCGGGTCGGCCCCGTCGCGGCGACCGCCCGGGAGATGGAGAGAGGCCGGGTCTACCTGAAGGAATTCGCGATCGTTCATCGGGGGTCCACTGACGAGAGCAGCCGTAGGAACGATCGCTAATCTGGGGAAGAGACTCTTTCATTTGCCCGGTGCCCCCGGCTGCGGGCCGTCCTTGTCCCGGTTCTCCTTCATCTCCCGGCGCTTCTTGCGTTCTTCCTTCTCCCGCTCTTTACGCAGCTTCTCCTTCTCCTTGGGCGTGAGCCGCTTGCCGGTCCCTTGCTTCGGGGCGAGGAGCCTGGCCCCGGGGTTAAAGGCGCCGGCCTGGCCTAGTCCGGTCATGGCGCGAATCTTGTCGAGCATGGTCATCGAGGCCATCTGCTTGACGAAGGCGGCCATCGCGTCGAACTGCTTGACCAGGCCCGAGATGTCCGCCGGGTCGACCCCCGCTCCGGCGGCAATCCTACGACGCCGCGAGATATCGATCTTGTGCGGGTCTTTGCGCTCGTCCCGGGTCATGCTGTCGATGATGCCCTGGATCCGCTTGACCTCGCCGTCGGCGTCGACTCCTTCGAGGCTCCCGGCCATCTGGCCCATGCCGGGGATCATCCCCATGAGGTCCTTGACCGACCCCATCTTCTTCATCTGGGTGAGTTGCTGGCGGAAGTCGTTGAGGTCGAACTTCCCCTTGGCCAGCTTCTCCTGCTGCCACTTCGACTCGTCCTCGTCGACGGCCGACTGGGCGGCCTCGACGAGGCCGACGATGTCGCCCATCCCGAGGATCTGGCCGACGATCCGCTCGGGGTCGAACGGCTGGAGCTTGTCGAGCTTCTCGCCCATGCCGACGAACTTGATCGGCACCCCGGTCACCTGCTTGACCGAGAGCGCCGCGCCCCCCCGGGCGTCTCCGTCGAGCTTGGTGAGGATGACGCCGTCGAGTTCCAGAGCCTTGTTGAAGGCCCCGGCGGAGGCGACGGCGTCCTGGCCAGTCAGGGCGTCGCAGACGAAGTAGACGTGGTGCGGCTTGACCTTCTTCTCGATCTGCTTCAGCTCGGCCATCAGGTCGTCGTCGACGTGGAGCCGGCCGGCGGTGTCGAGCAGGATCGTGTCGCGGCCGAGGCGATTGGCCTCGATCAGCGCGTCCTGGCAGACCTTGACCGGGTTCGAGTCGGCCTGGCTGAAGACGGGGACGTCGACTTGCTGGCCGATGACCTTGAGCTGCTCGACGGCGGCGGGGCGCTGGAGGTCGGCGGCGACAAGCAGGGGCTTGCGTCCTTGCGACTGGAGCATCCGGGCGAGCTTGCCGACCGTGGTCGTCTTGCCAGCACCCTGGAGCCCGCAGAGCATCAGGATCGTCGGCCCGGACTTCTCGAAGCGGATTGAGGAATCGACAGGGCCCATCATCTCGATCATCGCGTCGTGGACGATCTTGACGAACTGCTGGTCGGGCCGGACGGCCTTGATGAGCTGCGAGCCAACGGCCTGCTCGTTGACCCGCACCATGAACTCGGTGACGACGTCGAAGTTGACGTCCGCTTCGAGCAAGGCGGTGCGGACCTCGTGCAGCCCCTCGGCGATGTTCGCCTCGGTCAGCACGCCCCGCGCGCGGAACCTCCCGAAGGCCGTCGAGAGTCGCTTCTGGAGATCGTCGAACATGGCAGGTCGATTCCCATCCTCACCGGCGTGCGCGGGCCGGGAAACCGCGATTGTAACCGCACACCTCCCCGGCCGCAACATTAAGGTTCGGCAGGCGATCGAGGAATCGGGTGTCGGCCTGGGCGGGCGAGGACGAGACCTCCCTTCTCAACGCCGGAGCGTCAAACGGAGGGCTTCCGCGCCCTCGATTGGGGCCTGGCAGGCGAAATCCTCGCAGAGGTAGGTCGTGACCCGACCATTCGATGCCCGCCGCCCCAGGAGCAGGCCGACGACCTCGGCCAGGGCCGGACTCGCATCGCCTCCCGGCGAGGGGGCGACGACCTTGTGGGGATCGAAAGCCTGGTGGATCGCGATCAGGGCCTCGCGCACCTCGGCCGGGTCGGCCCCCGCGATCACGGCGTATTCTCGGGAAGACGCGAGCAGGGAGTCCAGGACGATCAGGCTTTGCCCGGCGGCGGTCGGGGCCTTCTCCATCACGAGCCGGACCGATTGGAGGGTCGAACGGGCGAGGGCCCGAAAATCCTCGCGGCCGGTCAGCGCTCCGAGCCTCGCCAAGGTGGTGGCCGCCATCGCGTTGCCGGACGGGGTCGCGTTGTCGTACGCGTCCTTCTGGCGGACGATCAGCGCCTCGTGCCCCTTGCCGACGTAGTAGAACCCGCCCCCTGCCTCGTCGAGGAATTCCGCGATCATCACGCCGGCGAGTTCGATCGCCGCCTCGATCCAGCGGGCTTCGCCGGTCGCCTCGAACAGCCGGGTCAGGCCGTCGACGAGGTTGGCGTAGTCGTCGAGGTAGCCGTTGAACTTCGCCTGCCCATCCTTGTAGCTGTGCAGGAGCCTCCCGTCGGGCGTCCGCATCGTGTCCAGCAGGAAGCCGGCGGCCCGGCTCGCGGCCTCGGCATAGCGCGGCTCGTCGAGGATCAACGACCCTTCGGCCAGCGGGGCGAGCATCAGGCCATTCCAGGAGGTCAGGACCTTCGTGTCCTTGCCGGGGTGGACGCGTCGCTCCCGGGCCTCGAACAGACTGAGGCGGTCGGCGGCGAGGTCCGCCCTCAAGCCCGCCTCGTCGCGACCCAGGGCCCTGGCAACTTCGGCGAGCGGCCTTGGTCGATGGAGGATGTTGGCATGTTCCCAGTTGCCGGGCCCGGTCACGTCGTAGGCGGCGGCGAAAGCCTCGGCCCGGTCGGGGCCGAGGAAGGCGACGACCTCGGCCAGCGACCAGACGTAGAACTTCCCTTCGACCCCTTCGGAGTCGGCGTCCTCGGTCGAGTAGAACGGCCCTTCGGGACTCGTCATCCGGGCGAGGATGTAGTCCATCGTCTCGCGGGCCACCCGGCTAAACTCGGGGTTGGCCGTGAGCTGGTAGGCTTCGAGGTAGGTCGTCGAGAGCAGGGCGTTGTCGTAGAGCATTTTCTCGAAGTGGGGAGCGAGCCAGCGCTCGTCGGTCGAGTAGCGGGCGAAGCCGCCCCCGAGGTGGTCGTAGATCCCTCCCCCGGCCATCTTTTCGAGCGTGTGGACGACCATGTGCAAGGCGTGGGCGTCGCCGGTCCTGGCGTGCTGGCGGAGGAGCAGGCGGAGGTCCATCGGGTGCGGGAATTTCGGGGCCGAGCCGAAGCCGCCGTAAACCGGCTCGTAGGCCCTGCCCAGGGCCCTCGCCGCGCCGTCGAGCAGCGAGGCGTCGAGGCCCCCTTCGGATTGGGGGAGCGAGGCGGATGCGCGGAGTTGCCCGGCCATCTCGGTGGCGGCTTCGAGGATCTCGCCCCGGCGCTCCTGCCAGGCCCGTTCGACGCTCAAGAGGACGCGTGGGAATCCGGGACGGCCGTGCGAGTCGACCGGCGGGTAATACGTCCCGCCGTAGAACGGTTCGAGGTCGGGGGTGAGGAAGACCGACATCGGCCAGCCCCCCTGCCCCGTCATCGCCTGGACGGCGGCCATGTAGAGGTTATCGAGGTCGGGCCGCTCCTCGCGGTCGACCTTGATGTTCACGAACCGCTCGTTCATCAGGGCGGCAATGTCGGGATTTTCGAAGCTCTCCCGCTCCATGACGTGGCACCAGTGGCAGGCCGAGTAGCCGATCGAGAGGAAGATCGGCCGACCTTCGGCCTTCGCCCTCGCCAGCGCCTCGGGGCCCCACGGGTACCAGTTCACCGGGTTGTGCGCATGCTGGAGCAGGTAGGGGCTGGTTTCCCCACTCAGGCGGTTCGCGGGATGCTTCGAGGTGTCGGACATCGTTGGCGGAGCTCGGGAGTCGTCGAAGTCGGGAGGTCGGCACGAGGAGGGCCCGATTATCGCATGAGTCCGCCGATCCTGTCACGATCACTCAAGGGGCCCTGCGGTCGCTCGCCGCCTTCTTTGACGGGTCGTGGGGGCCTCGATGGATCACTTCGAGGGCGCCGGCAGGTAGCTCCAGGACGGCGATGATCCGGGCGGCGGCCCGGTCGGACGCGCCGGGGACGGCCACGCGGTCGCGGAGCTCGGCCAAGGCTAGCGACGCCTTGCGTCGTTCGGCCGGATCGCCGAGCCACCTCGCCGCATGCCCAGCGAAGTCGGCGGAGGCGTCGGTCGCCGTCAGATACTCGGGCATCACTTCGGCGTCGGCCAGCAGGTTAACCAGGCTGATGTACTTCGACTTGATGAACTTGCGGGCGACCCAGAGGTCGAACGCCTTGACCTTGTAGAGCACGACCGTCGGCAGGGCCTCGACCATCAACTCCAGCCCGACCGAGCCCGAGACCGCCCAGGCAACGTCGGCCACCCGGATCAGCTCGGGTGTCCGCGCGGAGTGGACCTCGACGTCGAGATCGTGGCCGGACTCCTCGATCATCGTGAGGGCGAGCTTGCGGTGCTTCTCGTGCAGGCAGGCCACGGCGAAGCGGACGTCGGGCCTGACCTCGGCGAGCTTCGAGGCGGCTTGCAGGAAGGTCGGCAGGTTCCGGGTCAATTCCTGGGTCCGCGAGCCCGGCAGGATCGCAACCAGGGGGCCGGGGCGGCTCGAAAGCTCGGCCACGAACCGGTCGTCGATCACGCGTTCGGCCAGCTCGTCGAAGTAAGGGTGGCCGACGTCGACGGCGTTGAAGAAGCCGCGCTCGCGATACCAGGCCGGCTCGAAGGGGAGGCTGCAGAGGACGTGGTCGACGAACTTCTTGACCTTCTCGACCCGCCAGCTGGCCCAGGCCCAGATCTGCGGCGGGACGTAGTAGAAGACCGGGATCCCGTGCTTCTTGGCCCGCTTCGCGAGATGCCAGTGGAACCCGGGGTAGTCGATGAGGACGACCGCGTCGGGCCGGTTGGCGACGAACTCGGCCTCGGCGTCGTCGAGCAGCTTGAAGAACTTGTCGATATTGAGGAGGACCCGGAGGAACCACATCACCGCCAGGTCGACCAGCGGGTAGAGGACCCGTCCACCGGCCTCGGCCATCCTCGGGCCGCCAAATCCGACGACCTCGACCCCCGGGCGGGCCTTGCGGAGCGAGTGGATCAGGTTCGCCGCGTGGAGGTCGCCGCTCGGCTCGCCGGTCGAGAGGAAGATCCGCATGCTCGGGGCTCGCATCCTTGCCAGTCTTGGTGGGCCGGGTCCGTCCCGATTCCGGCCGAATCACTACCAGATCCGGCGGAGTTTGAATAGCGGAACGGCCGAGCCGAAACGGGAGGCTCAGGAATCTTCGGGCGGCCCGGCCTCCTCGGCCGGCGCATCATCGGGCGGACCGGGCCCATCGGCGATCCCGAGTTCCTTGATTCGCCGGTAAAGGAAGGGTCGATTGACGCCGAGGAGCTTGGCGGCCCTGGACTTGTTGTCGCCGGAGCCGGCCAGCGCCTTCTCGATCATGGACCGTTCGACCAGGGCGAGCCGCTCCTTCAGGGGTAGGGAGACTCCTTTGGGACGAGGAGGGAGATAGGCCCCGCCCCTCGCCCCTCGAATCGAGCCTGGGATGTCGTCAAGCTGGATCATCAGATCGTCGCCCCGCCGCCTCGCCTCGTCGACGACCCGGGCCAGTTCGTGAAGATTGCCGGGCCAGTCGTGCGCGAGCAGGGCGTCGAGGGCGGGCCTGGAGAATCCGTCGCGCGGGCGCCCGCCCTTGCGGTTCGAGCGTTCCAGGAAGTGCTGCGCCAGCAAAGGGAGTTCGTCGAGCCGCTCGCGGAGCGGCCGGAGTCGAAGGATCAGGGTCGTCATGGCGAAATAGAAGTCGGGGCGGAGGCGTTCTGCCTCAAACGCAGCGTCCGGGTCGCCCGTCGTGGTGGCGATCAGCCGGACCCGGCCGTCGAGTCCGGCGGCGAGCCTGGCCTGGAGGTCGCGAGGGAGGCCGAGGGCGTCGCCGATGAGCAAGGTCGACCCTTCGGGGGCCACCAGGGGACGGGGCTCGGGGAGCCACTGGGGCCCGAAAAGCTGGCGTTCGAGGACTTCCGACGGCAAGGCGGCCACGTCGTACGCCAGGAATGGGGACCGGGAACGCTGACTCCTCGCGTGGATCGTCCGGGCCGTGAGCCGCTTGCCGGTGCCGGCCTCGCCAACGATCAGCGCGGGGACGGCGTTGTCCGAAGCGGTCGCGACCTGATCGAGGAGCCGTCGATGCTCCGGCCCCCGGCCGATCAAGGCCTCCGATCCTCGCGATTCGACGAGCCGCTCGCGAAGCTCGGCCAACGCGTTGCGGAGCCTGTGGTCTTCGGAGTCGATCGACGAGGGGGGCGCTCCGGCGGGCCTCACCAGCCCGATCAGTCCGATCAGGCCCCCTCGGGCGTCGTGGAAGGGCCAGAACTCGACCCGACGTCGGATCCTCTCACCGCATGGGCGAGTGATCGAAACTTCCGAGCCGACGGCCTGCCCGCGCAGCACTTCCGGGGGCGGGCAGAAGCTGGCGGCGAGGCCATCGAGGCCTCCCGCCGGAGCCGGGCCGATCGGTCGACAAGCCAGGCCGGCGACCTCGTCGAGCTTTCGGCCGGTCAGCTCCTCCCAGGCTTTGTTGACCTGGACAATGCAGCCGTCCGGGCCGATCAGGACGACCGGCTCGACCGCATGTTGCACGAGGGCGTCCAGGCGGACACCCGAAGCTCGGGAGGGAGGCATGTTCGGTGCGCCGGCCCGGGAGCGGAGAGGTACGAGCAACCTGGCTGCTCGTACCTCCGTCAACATCCCGAGGATCTGACCTGGGGCCGCCCGGGTCAAGCAAAAACGAGCTGAATTGGCCGGGCGTAGAGGCTGGGCTTAATTTTCGGGGCCGTTGAAACAGCTCCAGGACCAGACGATCTGGCCGACGATCGGATTCGACGCGTTGTCGAGTTCGAACGGGACCATTGGATGTTCCCGACTCGGCGTATTCGGGCGGAAGATCAGGTGGCGGCCGGAGAGGTCGAGCCACCGGATTACGGTCGAGCCGTCGAGGCTGGCGGCGACCATTTTCCCTTGGAGACGCGTCGGATCGGTGATGGAGCGGTCGACGGCAACGACCGATCCGGCCGGGAGGATCGGGAACATCGCCTCGTCTTCGAGCCGGACGGCGACCGTCTCCTTGGGATGGGGCAGCCAGGCCCGGTAGGCGAGGACATGACCTTCGGCGGTCACGGTTTCATTCCCTCTGGCGTCGAGGGCGGCGAGCGGGACGAGCGTGACCGAAACGAAATCCGACTTCGGCTCCCCGTTGAGGTGGTCGATCGCCGGTTCCCCGTCGTTTTGCTCCAGCTTCTCCAGCCCCCGCCGGATCAGTTGGATCGGGGAGAGGTCCGAGACGCAGGCCGAGTTGCTGTCCTGACGATAACGATTTCCATCGCCGGAGAGCAGCCAGACCGGGTTGGCGCCGGTCTGGTCGATGAAGGAGAGCAGCACCTCGGCCGGGACCGTTACGCCCGTCTCGTAGTTATACCAGGTCCTTGCCGGCAGATTGAGCCGCCTGGCCAGTTCCGGGCCTCCATGCTCGCCGAATAACTCCTGGCGGACCTCGCGTAATCGACGCGAGATCGATGCCTTGACATTCACCCGAAGTTTGGAAGTTTTCTTGCGGGCCACGGTGCGCCATCCCGCGAACGGGAGTCCTAACGGGTCCCTGGAAGTTTCGAAATTTCCATTCACTCACAAGTCGAGCCGGCGGTACAAATCCAAGTATCGTCCACCTTCGACGGTCTTTCGTGTCAACCTGGGGACGACTCAACTGCTTGTCCGACTCTAATCGTGCTGACCGCCGAATTATGCACAATCCATCCGTTTTAGGACAGGAAATTTGAAGAAAGTCTCATGCTCGTTTCCTGCGCGCCATGCCGAACAGAACGAAGTCGCCGAAAGCGAGTTAGGACGCGTCCGATGGCCGGATGCGAGAACCGCGTATTTCAGGGTTTGGTCAACGATTGATGTAGCGGCAAGCTGCCATCTGGGCTAGATTTGCGGCCAATTCACCGAATTTGTCCGGTAAAATGGACCTTCCGGTCAGAGCCGATTCGAAGCCTAAATCCTGCCCTACATCAATCATTGACCACACCCGTATTTCAGAAAATCCCCAGCTCATCGCGGGCGGCATCACTCATCCGGTCGGGCGACCATGGGGGCGACATGACGAGTTTGACATTCGCTTTGGTAACGCCTTCGACCAGCTCCAAGGCGGCGACCGCGTTCTTCAGGATCTCCGGGCCGGCCGGACAGGCGGGGGTGGTCAGGGTCATTTCGACATCGACCTCCTCGGCCCTCGATTGGATCGTGTAAATCAGCCCGAGGTCGACGATGTTTACGTTCAACTCGGGATCAATCACGGTGCGGAGGGCGTCGACGAGCACTTCCTGTTCGGCCATGGGAGGATCCTCGATCGGTTGGGAGCTGGAATCGGGCGGGCTCAGTCGTCCAGGGCCACGCAGATGTCGTCGCCTCGGACTTCGACGGCGAGGGTGTCGACGGCTTCGAAGGCGGGGAAGCCCAGGGCCCGGCCCGTCCTCACGTCGAAGCGGGCCCCGTGCCTCGGGCAGCGGATCTCGGCCCCCTCGAGTTCCCCCTCGGCGAGCGGGCCTCCGTCGTGGGTGCAGACGTCGTCGATCGCGTAGAAATCGCCGCCGACGTTGAAGACGGCGATAGCCCGGCCGTCGAGGTCGACGAGCTTCTTGCCGCCGGGCGGGAGTTCGGACCGGACGGCCACCTTTTGGAAGTTCGACATCGCTTCGGGTCACTCCGGCCTTCGCGAAGGCGTGGGGAAGGTCGAATGGCCTGATTCAGTTTGAACTCGGGAGAGTGGGGTCGACGGGGGCCCGCTCCAGCATGGCCACGCGGGCCACTTCCTTCTTGAGCCGACCCAAGATGCCTCCGAGGCCGCGGACCCGGAGCATCCCCAAAATCTCGGGCAAGCCGATCCGCTCGATCAGGTCGGGTCGGACGGAAAGGACGTCCTCGACCGTCGCTCCACTCAGGCCCTCGACCAGGATCGCCACGAACCCCCGGACCGTCGGCGCCTCGATCGGCGCGTCGGCGTGGATCGATACGGTCTGGCCGTCGGACTCGACGAAAAGGAAGACCGGCGACTGGCACTCCTCCACCCGATGCTCGGAATCCTTGAGCTGTTCGAGACGAGCCGGGAGGGAGGGCAAATTCTTGGCGAAGTCGATCAGCAGTTCGATCCGTTCTTGCCGATCCGCTTCGCCGAGTTCGGAGACGATGGCATCGAGTGCGGCGGCCAAAGCGAAGGACTCCTCGGGCTAGAAATCGGAAAGCCCGATGGTCAAATTCGACCCTCGGGTCCATTCCTTTGGCGGGTTCCCCAACTTACGCAATAGGCGTGCCCGAGTAGATGGCCCGGTGCCGAATTCCTTCAAGGTGAGAGGTTCGGCCGATCGCTCAAGCCCCCTTGGCGATCGGGGCACGGACCAGATTGCCCCACTCGCACCACGAGCCGTCGTAGTTCCGGACCTTCGGGTAGCCCAGCAGGTAGGTCAGGACGAACCAGGTCAGGCTCGATCGCTCGCCAATTCGGCAATAGGCGACGATCTCGTCGCCGGGGTCCAAGCCGACCTCTCCTTGATAGATCCCCTTCAAATCATCGGCCGACTTGAAGGTGCCATCGTCGTTGACGGCGCGGGCCCAGGGGACGCTGACGGCGCCGGGGATGTGGCCGCCCCGGAGCGAACCCTCATTGGGGTAATCTTCCATGTGGGTCCGCTCGCCCGTGTACTCTTTCGGGCTGCGGACGTCGAGCAGGGGCTTGCCCGACTGCGAGTGGACCAGGACCTCGTCACGGAAGGCACGAATGGCGGCCTCGTCGCGGTCGCCGACTGTGTACTTCGTCGCCGGGTAGCTGGGGATTTCGGTGGTCGTCGGCCGCTTCTGATCGGACCAGAGCTTCCGGCCGCCGTCGAGGATCCGACAATCCCGGTGGCCGAATAGCTTGAAGGCCCAGAGGGCGTAGCAGGCCCACCAGTTCGACTTGTCGCCATAAAAGACGACGGTGGTATCGGGGGTGATGCCGGCCTTGGAGCAGATCGCGGCGAATTTATCGGCGTCGATGTAGTCGCGGATCAGCTGATCCTGGAGGTCGCCCTGCCAGTCGATCTTGACCGAGCCCGGGATGTGGCCCATGTCGTAGAGGAGGACGTCTTCGTCACTCTCAACGATCCGCACCGCGGGGTCGTTGAGATGCTGCTCGACCCAGTCGGCGGTGACGAGGACTTCGGGATGGGCATAAGCTTCGGGCATCGGGCGGGCTCCGGTGGCAGTTCGGGCAGGCCGGCAGGCGACCGGCCTCCTTCGGCAGGTGTACATTCCGGGATGTCAATTTGAAGTTCAGAGTTCCAGCTTGGAGGCGACGGCCTGACGGAGGGTCTCGCGGACCGGTTCGAGGGTAATCCGGTCGTAGACGTTGGCGAAGAAACCCTCGACGATCAGGCGGACCGCGGTCTCGCGGCGGACCCCTCGGGCCTGGAGGTAGAAGATCATCTCCTCGTCGACCCGGCCGGCAGTCGCCCCGTGGGTGCAACGGACGTCATTCGCTTCGATCTCCAGGCCGGGGATGGAGTCGGCCCGGGCGTCCTCGGAGAGGATGAGGTTGTCATCCTTCTGGTAGGCGTCGGTCCGCTGGGCGTCCTTCTCGACGCGAATCATCCCCTTCCAGACGATCCGCGACTGGTCCTTCAACCCGGCCTTATAGAGCAGGTCGCTCTGGGTATGGGGTGCGGCGTGGTCTTGCCTGGTGAAATAGGCCAGGTGCTGCTTGCCGGTGGTGAACATGACGCCGTTGACCTGGGCGTTGGCCCCCTTGCCGGTGAGGGCGACCTCCTGATTGACTTTCGCGAGCCGGGCACCGAGGCCACCGACGGTCCACTGGATCGCGGCGTCGGCCCCGACCAGGGCCCGCTCCCGGCTGAAGTGCCAGGTCGAAGCGTCCCAGTTCTGGAGGTTCACGAACCGAAGGTTCGCCCCCCGGCCGACGAACAGCTCGACCGCCCCCGCATGAAGGGCCGGCGAATTGGCCCGACCGACGCTTGCGGTCTCGCGGACCAGGGTGGCTTCGGCGCCCTCTTCGAGGACGACCAGGGTATGGTCGAGGTCCAGGTTCCCGCTTCCGGCCATCCCGACCAGGGAAAACAAGGGAACCTCGACCTTGACGCCCTTCGGGACGTAGAGCAGCGTACCACCCGTCCAGAACGCCGCATGAAGGGCGGAGAAGGCGTCGGCGGTCGGAGAGACGGCCTCGGTGAGGAAATAACGTTCGAGGAGTTCGGGGTGCGACTTTGCCGCGGTCGCCAGGTCGACGAGGACCGCCCCGCCGAGCTTGGTCGGGTCGGGCGACCGGGTCGGCGCCGCGTTGACGTGCTCCAAGCCGGTGGCATAGTGGGAGCCGAGGGCTTCCCAGGACGGAGCGAGGGCGTTGCGATCCTCGGGAGAAACGGCCTCGCCGCCGGGCGGGGCGAAGTTGGCGAGCTTGAAGGCGCGAATGTCGGTCCGCCGCCATTCTTCCTCGCGGGCGGTCGGCAGGCCGAGGCCCGAGAACGCCTCGAAGGCGCGGCGGCGGCGGTCGAGCAGCCAGGCCGGCTCGTCGCGAGAACTGAGGAAGGCTTCAAAACCGACCTCGGTGAACCCGCCGGTTGCGGGAGGCGGTGTGGTTGCGGATGCGCTGCTCATCGGGGGTTCCATCTCACAGAAAGGCCGAGCCGGTGGCGTACGGATATTTCGGAGTGGCTCCAAATGGTCCGGCCAGTGGACGCCGCGTTTCTTGCAGGCCGAGCCTCTGGTCGGTCCGTTGATTCCCCGCGATCCAGCCGAAGTGGGGCCAGGGGCGGAAGTCGTTGATCGACGCCGCCCCCGGTCTCTTCGAGGATCAACGTTGATTCAGCCGACCGAGCCTTCCATCTGGAGCTGGATCAGCTTGTTCATCTCGACGGCGTATTCCATCGGCAGCTCCTTGACCAGGGGCTCGATGAAGCCGGCGACGATCAGGGTCGAGGCCTCGGCCTCGGAGAGGCCGCGGCTGCGGAGGTAGAAGAGCTGTTCTTCGCCAATCTTGGAGACGCTGGCCTCGTGACCGATCTTGACGTCGTCCTCGTCGATCTCGATGTAAGGATAGGTGTCGGATCGGCTCTGCGGGTCGAGGATCAGGGCGTCGCAGACGACGCTCGACTTCGACCCCTTGGCGCCGCTGGCGACCTTCAGGAGGCCGCGATAGCTCGCCCGGCCGCCATTCTTGCTGATGCTCTTGGAGATGATCCGCGAGCTGGTGTAGGGCGCGGCGTGGACGACCTTGCCGCCGGCGTCCTGGTGCTGACCCTTGCCGGCGAAGGCGATCGAGAGGATCTCGCCGCGGGCCCCCTTGCCGGTCATGTAGACCGCCGGGTACTTCATCGTCAGGCGACTGCCGAGGTTGCCGTCGACCCACTCCATCAGGGCGTCTTCCTGCGCGACCGCCCGCTTGGTCACGAGGTTGTAGATGTTGTTCGCCCAGTTCTGGATCGTCGTGTAGCGGCAGCGTCCGCCCTTCTTCACGAGGACCTCGACGACGGCCGAGTGCAGGCTCTCGCTCGTATAGATCGGCGCCGTGCAGCCCTCGACGTAATGAACCTGGGCCCCCTCCTCGACCAGGATCAGGGTCCGCTCGAACTGCCCCATGTTCTCGGCGTTGATCCGGAAGTAGGCCTGGAGCGGGATGTCGACCTTCACCCCGGCCGGGATGTAGACGAACGAGCCTCCCGACCAGACCGCCGTGTTCAGGGCGGCGAACTTGTTGTCGTGCATCGGGATGATCGTGCCGAAGTACTGCTTGACCAGGTCCTCGTGCTCGCGGAGGGCCGTGTCCATGTCGGTGAAGATGACCCCCTTCTTCTGGAGGTCTTCGCGGAGGCTGTGGTAGACAACCTCCGAGTCGTACTGGGCGCCGACGCCGGCGAGGAACTTGCGTTCGGCCTCGGGGATCCCGAGCTTCTCGAAGGTATTCTTGATGTCGGCGGGGACGTCGTCCCAGGTCTTGCCCTGTCGGTCGGCGGCCCTCATGAAGTAACGGATGTCGTTGTAATTCAGCTCGGCAAGCTCGCCGCCCCAGGCCGGGTTCGGCTTGGACCAGAAGACATCCAGGGCCTTGAGCCGGACGTCGCGCATCCACTTCGGCTCGGACTTCATCTCCGAGATCTGCTCGACGGTCTCCCGGGTCAGCCCCTTGCCGCTCTGGAACGAGTAGTTGGCCACCGAGTCGTGGAAGCCGTACTTGTACTCGTCCTTGATCCCCTCGACCTGCGCGTTCAAATCGGTCGCCATGATATCGTCATCCTGAAAGGATTGGTGTCAAGCCGTGTCGGGCGGGCGGCGTGACGGGTCAGTGAGCGGCGGCGTCGAAGGCCTCTTCGTCGCGGGCAGCCTCGGGGTACTTCTCGCGGATCCAGTCATAGCCCTCGGCTTCGAGCCGGGTGACGAGCTCGGGGCCGCCGTCCTCGACGATCTTACCGCCGAAGAGGATGTGGACGAAGCCGGGCTTGATGTAAGTCAGGATCCGCTCGTAGTGGGTGATGACCAAAACGCCCGTGCCAATCTTCTGGGCGACCCGGTTCACGCCCTCCGAGACGACCCGGACGGCGTCGATGTCGAGGCCGCTGTCGGTCTCGTCCAGGATGGCGAACGAGGGCCGAAGCATGGCGAGTTGCAAGACCTCGGCACGCTTCTTCTCGCCGCCGGAGAATCCTTCGTTGAGGTAGCGGCGGGCGAACTCGGGATCCATGCCGAGGTCATCCATCTCCTGGCGGATCTCCTTGCGGAACTCCCGCATCGAGATCAGCTCCTCGCCTTCCTTACGCTCGGGATTGCGGACGTTGGTGACCGCGTGGCGGAGGAAATTGGCGACGGTAACGCCGGGGATCGACGTGGGGTACTGGAAGGCGAGGAAAAGCCCAGCCTTGGCCCGGTCGTCCGGCTCCATCTCCAGGAGGTCCTGGCCGTCGAGGGTCGCGGTCCCGCCGAGGATCTCGTAGTTCGGGTGCCCGGCCAGGGCATAGCTCAAGGTGCTCTTGCCCGAGCCGTTGGGGCCCATCAGGGCATGGACCTCGCCCTCGCGGATCGTCAAATTGACGCCCTTGAGGATCTCCTTGCCCGCGATCCCGACCCGGAGGTTCTCAATCTTCAGGACCTTGCTCATGGATGCCGCCCCGATGCTTCGGGATCTCCTTCGCTGGGAATTAAACCGAGGCTTGGGTCAGGCCAATGCCTGCCCGAGAAAAATCTAGCTTTGGATCGGTGGGATCAGATCGGCACCGGCTCGACGACCGGCTTGGCTTCGAAGTCGCACGAGCGGTGGCCGTCGAGGCGGCACTGGCTGAGACGAAGGCCCCGCCCGAGGACCTTCTCGAACATCTTCCGCTCCATCGCACAGACGGCGCGGTCGACCTCGGCGAGGGCGAAATAAGGGCAGGAATGCTGGCGGAGGACCGGGAGCAAGCCCCCGTCACCCCGGGTCACCTCGGCCTCGATCCCCCGGTCGTGGAGGATGGTGCCGAGCTGAACCATCCGGCCTTCCCACCCTTCACCGAGGACCTGCCCGCGATACTGCTCGGCCAGACGCTCTGTCACCCGGCCGAAAAGGAGGCGGCGGAGCTTGCGGTCCTCGACGGCCTGCATCAGCTCGCCCCAAAGGGCGACGGCGAGGTCGGCGTAGTTCTGTCCGAGCGTCTTGTGGGCCTCGGCGCTGGCCCGATAGGTATGCCTGGGACGGCCCCGCTGGCCCGACTCGGACTGACGCTCGACCATGCCCGAGCCGACCAGCCGGGTCAGGCGATTGCGCACCGCAGTCGGCGTCACTCCCAGAAGATTGACCATCTCGGCGACGGTCAACGGCCCCTGGCGGCGGATCAGGTCGAGCAGCGGTCGGTCGGACGAGTCGTTCATGGTCGAGGCCCCCGGTCGGGCGGATCCCGGCGCGAATCGCGTCGGGTCGGCCGCCTCCCCTATCGGCTTCGCCCATTGTAGGCCAGGACTTGCGGAGCGTCCATCGCCTGCCCTCGCCTTTTCGCAAATCGGCTTGCGAAAAGTCGGCTCAAGGCCCGCCGCGGGGGTGGGGCGATGATTGACGCGACGCGAGGTTCTGCTAGGCTAGACGAATCGCACAAAGGGGAGAGGCCGGTAGGGGATCGTGTCGCGTCGGGAGGGGGCTGGGCCTCCTGACCACGCCCGTGGCCCCGTCCACCTCGACCCCGCTCCTCGGCTCGGAAGGGATCGTGACGATGTCCTCGCCCTCGGATCAGAACAGCGACGACAAGGCGAAGGCCTTCTTCGGATACGGCAACGACGCCGCGCAGAAGGGCAACGACGTCTACGCCGCCCAGATGTACAAGGAAGCCTGCAAGGCGAAGCCGGACAACCTGGTCTATCGCCAGTCGCTCCGCGGGGTCCAGCGCCGAAAATTTAACAACGAACCGTCCAAGGTCGGCCGGATGGTCGGCCTGAAGCTCCAGCCGCTCCGGGTCAAGATCGGCATGGCCAAGTCTCGCCATAAGTGGAACGAAGTGCTCGACATGTGCGAGGAGGTCTTCGTCCAGAACCCCTGGGACCTCGTCGCCTCGGTCGACGGGGCTGAGGCCTGCGAGAATCTCGGGTACAAGAAAGTCGCCCAGTACTTGATCGAATCGGTCATCCCCCAGGGCGAGAAGGACGAGCGATTCCTCCGCTCTGCCGCCCACTTCGAGGAGTTTGCCGAGGATTTTCAGAAGGCGATCTGGTGCTGGGAGAAGCTCAAGGCCCTCTTGCCGGCCGATGAAGAGGCGAGGAAGAAGGTCAATGACCTGACCGCGCGGGCGACGATCAAGAAGTCAGGCCTCCAGGAGTCGATCGACAAGCATCAAGGGGCCAGGGCCGGCTCCTCGGGGCCCGAGAAGGACCTCCCGCCCGATGCCGAGGAGATGCGCGGCGAGCGGATCTCGCCCGAGCAGCGGCTCCTCAAGGAGATCGAGGAGACTCCCGAGCGGATCGGCCCCTACCTCTCCCTGGCCGACCACTACAAGCATGGGGGCCGGCTCGACGAAGCCGAGAAGATCCTGGCCAAGGGTGTCAAGGCCAACCCCGACGATAACTACCTCCAGGGGTCTTACGCCGAGATCCAGATCAGCCGGATCAAGCACGCGATCGAGATCTTTACCCGCAAGGTCGCCAAGGAGCCGCACGACCCAGAGCCGAAGGAGAAGCTTGCCCAGCTCAAGGTCGCGCTCCACAAATACGAACTGAAGGAACTGCGAAGGAAGGTCTCCGTCTCTTCGGATGACCTCAAACTGCGTCTGCTCCTGGGCCGGAAGCTGGCCGAAATGGGGAAGCACGACGAGGCAATCGCTGAATTTCAGCAGGTCCGCAACAGCCCCGAATTGCGAGTCCAGGCGCTTCTGCATGCCGGGCTCTCGTTCAAGGCCAATGGCGTCAACAAGCTGGCCGAGCGCAATTTCGAAGACGCCATCCGCATGGTCGACCAGAAGGACCAGGCCACTTTCATGGAGCTTCACTACAACCTCGGCCTGCTCGCCGAGGAGCAAGACAACAAGGCAATCGCCGAGGAGCATTTCAACGAGGTTGCCGCCGTCGACTACTCCTACAGGGACGTCGCCCAGCGGCTCCGCAAGCTCGGCGAGAAGCCGCCCGAGGAAGATTGAAGGCCAAGCCGGTCCCGGAGCCTCAATGGGACTGGCCCGACTCGGCGATCCAGCGGTCGGCTTCGGCGAAGAGCTGTCGGATCTTGCCGTGGTAGAGGAGCCGGGTGATCTCGTCGAAGGTCCCCCAGCGGTGCCACTGGCCGTTGTGATCCTCGACATGTTCGATCGACTGGATTGGCGGCGATTCGCTCGTGACCTCGAGCAGATAGTAAGTCACGGTCTTGAGGACCTTGCGGCCTCGGCGGACGTAGGTATAGGTCAAACTCTGCTCGAACCCTTCCAGAAATCCCCAATCGATGAGCCCAGTCTCCTCGGAGAACTCACGGGCGGCAGTCTGGAGGGTGGTCTCGCCCGCCTCCATGCCGCCCTTGGGGAACTCCCACTTGGCGCGGGGGTTCCGCACGGTGGCGGAATGGAGGACGAGGTAGAGTCGGCCAATCTCGCCCGCCTTGCGGAACGGGATCACGCCCGCGGAATTCTCATGGATAGCGGTCATGGTGGGCGACGGTCCGGCGGCATGTCGACCGGCTGGTCGTTGCCTTCTCCGTCCTCCATCACGGCCACGAACCCGAGGACCGTCCCTGGCGTCACCCGATCGTCTTCGAGGCCGTGGATCGCCGCGAGTCGGCCCGAAGTGGGGGACGGGACGTCGAAGGTGGCCGGCCCGACGAGGACCTCGACCAGTCGATCACCTTCCCAGACCTCATCCCCTCGGACGGCGAACCAGTGGCTGACGACGATCGGGACGTCCGGACCGGTCCCCAGTTCGGGCAGGATCACTGCCTCCAAACGCATGGCGAACCCCGTCGATCCCAGTCGCTTCGGGGCGGAGAATAGGCCAGATCAGCCCCGCCGCCCGCAAGAACTTCACTCTAACCCGCCATCCACACTTTGGCCAGGGCTTCCCACCGCGCCACCCCGATCTTGGGTCGCCGACCGCCCCGTCGCCGCTTCGAACCGGTCCCTTCCGCTCGAGGCCCTTCCTCTCGTACCATGATGCATGGTTCGATTAACGATGAATTCGGGCGACGATGGGGAGGGTCAGCCATGCGCGGCGTGTCCTTGGGATTCTGGGTCGTACTGCTGGTCGTTCCCTCGGCAATCGCGGCGCAGGTGGAGGAGGTCCCCCCTCCCTTTCAGCCGTTCGAGCACATGATTGGCGGATGGAAGGGGACGGCCTCACCGACCGCCAACCGCGTCAAAGGGTGGCAGGAGTCGCACGGCTGGGCCTGGAAGTTCGAGAAAGGTCGGCCCGTCGGCCTGACCCTCAGCTTCGAAGGCGACAAAGCCCTCACCAAGGGGTCGATCACCTTCGACCCGGCTTCCAGGAAGTACAAGCTCGACGGCCTCGACGCCGAGGGTAAGCCTGTCGCCTACGTCGGGGCGTTTTCGCCCGACGGCAAGACTCTGGCCCTCGACCGGGTCGGGGCGACCGCCGAGGGAAAAGAACGACTGATCGTCCGCCCCAACAGCAACAAGATCCGCTATACCCTCAATCTCGACCGTCAGGAACCGGGTGCCCCCCAGTACAAGACCGTCTTCACAGTCGGCCTGACCAAGGACGGCGAGTCGTTCGCCGCCGGGGCCGGCGGGGCCGACTTGCCGAAGTGCATCATGACCGGCGGCGCCGCGGGCATCATCGTCTCTTACCAGGGCAAGTCATACCCCGTCTGCTGCACGGGCTGCCGCGACGAGTTCAACGACAACCCCGAGAAATATGCGAAGCTCGCCGACGCCGCCGCCGCCAAGGCGAGCACGAAGGCCGCCCCGGGTGCCAAGGAACAGCCCGCCGCCAAGGGCAAGGACGACGGTTCGTTCGACGGCCTCATCGATGAGCCGAGGACGAAGAAAGGCGTCATGCCCGCCAGGGTCAAGGCCAAGGCGGAAGGCGAGACGAAGGTCGACGCCCCGCCCGTCGGATCAAAGCCCGAGGCGGCCAAGGACGATGCCTCCACCAAGGCCGCTCGAAACCTCCAACTCGGCCAGAATTACGAGAAGGGGGGCAAGAAAGCCCTGGCTCTCGATTATTACCGGAAAGTCGTCAAGGATCAGCCGGACGGCGAGGCCGCCAAGACGGCCGCCGCCCGGCTCAAGGCCCTCGAAGGCAAGTGACCCGCCCGCGACGCGATCAATAGACGACTTCGGCCGCGTCCCCATCCTTCGGCCTGGGACTGATGCGGATATTCAGTCCGATGGTCGTCGTGTCGACGATCCAGTCGTCGCGGTCCCAGCCGACGATGATCCCGGACGCTTCCAGACGGTCGAACATTTGCTCGACGTAGGCGGGGACTCGGTCCTCGAACTCGGCGACGAGATCAAGCTTGCGGCCGAGCATGTTGAACAGTCCTCGGATAGAGGCGGGCCCCTTCTCCTGGATCAGTTTCTGCCCCTCGGGCGACCCGGGGTCGGGCCCTTCCAAGGTGAGCTGCATCGACTTCAGGAGCATCCCCAGCTGGCCGAACCAGCTCTCTCGGAAGCCGAAATACTCCTTGTGGATCACCAGGATCTCGCCGTTGCGGACGATGGCCGCCTGGTAAACCGCCTCCAAGTAATTCTCGCCGTAGTCGGTCTGGAAGGCGATGTTGATCGCCTTGGCCAGATGCTGGAGCGCGGCCTTGAGGCCGACCTCCTCGGGGTCGACCTCCATGACCATGTCGCGGAGCCCGCCGGCCTTCCGGGCCGTGACGGTGCCTCCCCCAGCCTGATCGGTCGAAACCGCGACTCCGAGGTTGACGTCGCCGGAAGCCGATGGGGCCGCGACGATTGGCGGGACGCCAGGCATCGGGACGCCCGGACGCGAAGGGGCTGGCTTCGATCGGGCGAACCCGGGTCGACTCGTCGGCGGGCTTGGCGCACGTGGCGGGGCCTCGGGTGGAGGCGAGGCGGGCCGTTTCGGCCCCTTGGGCGGCGAGGGCATTCAAGCTGGCTCCGGGCGAGGGGTTCGGGCGTCGTCCGTCCCTCCATCCGGTCGGCGGCGCGATCGGCCAGTGGGACGGCCTGCCATCCTATCGCGACGGACTCCCCGATCGAAAGGTACCCGAAGGGTTTCGCATCAGGCCCGGTCGTCCCGGATCGCCTCGAAGACTTCGCGGCGATGGACGGGGACGGTCCTTGGGGCCCGAATTTTGATCTTGACCAGCGACGGGCGGACCTCGGTGATGGCCAGCTCCACGTCTTCCCCGATCATGACCGACTGGAATGTCGAGCGCGAGAGGACGAGTCCGCCACCGGGCCTCCCCTCCTTCGGGGCCTCCGCCGGGGCGACCCGGGGCCGCGACCGGATCGCGTCGAACACTTCTCGCCGATGAACCGCAACCGACCTCGGAGCCAGGAATTTGAGCCGGACCGACCCCGTCCGAATCTCGACGACCTGGACCTCGACCTCTTCTCCGATCATGATCGACTGGCCGACGTGGCGGGTCAGCACGAGCCCGCCGAGCTTGACAAGATCCGCCCCCTCGGCCGTCTCGGACGCCCAGGAGTTTGCGGAGGGTTCCAAAGTCGAAGGGGCTTCGCTGAGCATCGTCGGACTCCTTCCTCAAGGTGCTATTTACGCCGGCCGGCGTGCCTTCGAGATGGCCCAAGCCCGATGAGTTCGGCCCTGCGGTCGGCCGGCGATGGATAACGCGAGCGGTCGGTCTTCGTGACTCGTCGCCTGGATGATCCGAGGATTGGATGGCCGGGCCGATCTCCCGCGACCTCCCTCGCTCGCCACCCTCAATTACGGGGTGATTCGCCCGATCCTTACAACAATTGGGAGGAATCCCGGCGACGACCGACTGGCCTCCTGTTAGGCTTGACCCGGATGCAATCAAGGGTAAGAAGTCGGAGGGGTTCGCCATGGCCGACGAGCGATGGATTGACGGACATTCGCATATCTGGACCCCCGACCTCGCCCATTACCCGCTCGCGCCGGGGTACGAAGCTACCGACATGAAACCGGGCTCTTTCACGGCCGAGGAACTACTCGCCCTCTGCCGCCCCGCCGGGGTCGGCCGGGTCAACCTGATCCAGATGTCGTTCTACGGCTTCGACAACCGTTACATGCTCGACATGATCAAGCTCTACCCCGAGCGTTTTGTTGGCACAGCGATCGTCGACCACGAGGCCGCCGACCTCGCCGCCAGGATGGCCGCCCTGAAGGCCCGAGGCGTCCGCGCCTTCCGCATCCGTCCCGAGTACCAGGGAGGGAAGACGGACCTTCGGCCCGCCGTCACGCCGCCGACCATCGCCCGCTGGCTTGAAGGCCGTTCTTACGAGACCTTGTTCGCCTCGGCGGCCGAACAGGGCCTGGCGCTGAGTTGCCTGATCAACCCGGACTCCTTCGCCGAGGTCGACAGGATGGCCGGGGCCTTCCCGAACACCACGGTCATCATCGACCACCTCGGCCGGGTCGGCGTCGGCGGGTCGATCGCCGAGGGCGAGGTGGACTCGCTCTGCGCCTTGGCGAAGCGACCGAACGTGTTCGTCAAGGTCGGCGCATTTTACGCCCTCGGCAAAAAAACGCCCCCCTACCTCGACCTCGGTCCGCTGATCCGAAGGGTCGTCCAGGCCTTCGGGGCCGAGCGTTGCCTCTGGGAGAGCGACTGCCCCTTCCAAGTCGTCCGCGACCGCTACGCCGACAGCCTGGGGCTGATCCGCGACCGTCTCGACTTCCTCACCGAAGATCAGAAGGAGCAAATCCTCCGGGCGACTTCGGAGCGAGTCTTCTTCCGGGACTGAACCCGGCCGATGCGGTCTCGATTGACGACGCAAGTCGGCCGCCGGTAAGATGCGGCTTGGGTCGGGCCTCCCGAAGGACACCAGGATCGAACGTCGACGGGGTGCGCAAGCGCATCGGGGCAGGCCCGCCATGACTCCGCGGACGAAACGATGAAAGACGAGAACGCCCCCATCCACCAGCTCGACCACGCCGAGCCGACCGTCATCCACCACCCCGAGGAGGACATGACGATCCTGGCCCGCTGGCTCCAGAGGGCGATGGAGCAAGGGGCCCGGTTCTGGTTCCTGGCGTTCGCCGCCGTCGTGGCCGTCGTCGGGGTCTCGGCCCTGGTCAGCGGCCTGGCCGCCGCGAAGTCGACCGGCAGCGAGGCCTGGGCCGAGCTGACCCAGGCAAAGACGGCCGAGGAGCGGATCAAGATCGCCGACGCCCACGCCAACTCCCCGGTCTCCGGCTGGGCCAAGCTCCTCGCCGCGCAGGAAGAATACGAGAACGGCGTCGAAGATTTAACCACCCCGGGCAAGAAGGAGCTGGCCGGGCCCCGACTCAAGAAGGCCCTGGAGCTGTTCCAGCAGGTCACCAGGGAGGCCGCGAAAGACTCTTCCGAAGCCCTCGGCGGCCTCTACGGGGCGGCCAGGACCCTCGAAGCCCGCAACGAACTGCCCGAGGCAATCGACCAATACAAGCTCGTCGCCGAGCGATTCCCGAAGTCGTCCGAGGCTAAGCAATCGCTCGACCTGGCCAAGGCCCTCCAGGAGCCGGTCAACCAGGAGTTCTACAAGGAACTCTACGCCTACAAGCCCCCGGCCCCCATACCGACCACCACCCCGCCCGGCATGATCCCCGGCGCGGGCTCGATCGGCGCCCCGGGATCCCTGCTCGCCCCGCCGTCCCTCCCCGGGATCGGCGGCCCGCCCGCCGCCAAGGCGCCCTCCCCCGACCTGACGCCACCGGCGGGCCTCGACGCCCCGCCCGCCACCAACCCGACCCTCAATCCCGAAGCCCCCAAGGCCGAGGCCCCGGCCACCCCCCCGGCCCCGGCCGACGCCCCGAAGCCGAAGTGAACCTGGCCCGCTCAGTCCTGAGTCCTCAGTCCTGAGTCCTCCCCCAATGCCCCCCGAGCTTTCCAGCGAGCCCTCCGAGTTCGTCGTCAGGGCCCGGATGGTGGGCAAGCGGATCGACGCATACCTGGCGAGCCGCTACCCCGACTTTTCGCGGAGCGTGATCCAGAAGGTCATCGACGCCGACGCCGTGCTGATCAACGACCTGCCGACCAAGGCGTCGTACCGGGTCCGCGAGGGGGACCGGATTCGCGTCTGGCTCCCTGACCTCGGCGACGGCTCGTTCCAGGCCGAGGACATCCCGATCGGGATCGTCTACGAGGACGACCTATTCACCGTCGTCGACAAACCCGCCGGCCTGATCACCCACCCCGGCCGGGGAAACTGGTCGGGGACGTTGGTCAACGCCCTCCAGTTCCACTTCGACAACCTCTCCTCGGTCGGCGGCGACAACCGGCCGGGGATCGTCCACCGGCTCGACCGCGACACCTCCGGCCTCCTGATCGTCGCCAAGGACGACAAGGCTCACCGTGAGCTTGCGGCCCAGTTCGAGGCACGGACGATCAAGAAGGAATATCTCGCCCTCGTCTACGGGGCCCCCTCGCGCGACTCCGACTACATCGAGAAGCCGCTGGGGACCCACCCCGTCGTCCGCGAGAAGGTCGCCATCCGCGCCGTCGAGGACGGCGGCAAGGAGGCCGTGACCTTCTACGAGGTCCTCGAACGGTTCGACGGCTACGCCCTCGTCCGCTGCCTGCCGAAGACCGGCCGGACCCACCAGATCCGCGTCCACCTCGCCCACATCGGCCACCCGATCCTCGCCGATAAGGCCTACGCTGGCCGCTCCGCCGTCACCCTCGGCGACCTCCTCGGCCAGGACCATCCCGACGCCGCCCAGGTCCTGATCGCCCGCCAGGCCCTGCACGCCCACGCCCTCCACCTGCGCCACCCGATCACCCGCGAGCCAATCGACTTCAAGGCCCCCCTGCCCGAAGACATGCTCGCCACCCTGGCCGCCTTGCGGGCGCATCGGGGCTGACCTCGGAGCAATAAGGGAAGTTTGATGGGGGGTTCGAACCCAGGGAGCCGGCAGGTTGAACCCGGCGTTGATGGACTCCCATAGCCGGGCGGCCCCGAGGCTCGTACAATCGCCATCATGGAACCGATCACGACCTCGATCTCGGATGCCTCGCCGAGGGCTTCGGAGCTGACCCCTTCGGTCGCCCGCGAGCATGTCGTCCGCACCCCGGGCACGTGCGGCGGCAGGCCCCGGATCGCCGGGAGCCGCATCCGGGTCCAGGATGTCGTGATCTGGCACGAACGCGGGGGGCAGTCCGCGGGCGACATCGTCTCCAAATACCCCCAGCTCACCCTGACCGACGTCCACGCCGCCCTGGCCTACTACCACGACCACCGCGAGGAAGTCGACGCCGAGATCCTGGCGGAACGGCTTCAGTATGAGCAGATGAAGGCGATGCAGCCTTCGCCCCTGCGGGAGAAAATTGAGCGACGGAAGGCCGATGCCCCGGACGATCCGCTTCCATCTCGATGAGAACTGCGGCAACGCGATCGCCGAAGGGTTGCGTCGCCGGGGCATCGACGTGACGACCACCCACGACGCCGGGCTCATCGGCGCGTCCGACGAGGGGCAGCTCACGTACGCCCGGATCAACGGTCGGGTCCTCTTCACCCAGGACGGCGACTTCCTCGGGATCCATCGCGCGGGCGTGCCCCATGCCGGCATCGCCTACTGCCCGATGGAACAACTGGGCATCGGCGACGTCGTCCGGGGACTCGCCGACCTCTGGGACTTCCTCGAACCCGAGGAGATGGTGGGACGGGTCGAGTTTCTCTGAAGCCGAACACCCCGCTTGACCTGTCCGGCCGTTCAGAATATACTCCCGTCCATGAAGACCCCGGTCGCGGTGGGACACCTGGACGCCGATTGCTTCTACGTCTCGGCCGAGCGGGTGCGCGACTCGTTCTTGATGGGCAAGCCGGTGGGCGTCCTGGGCAACCAGGGGGCCTGCGTGATCGCCAAGAGCTACGAGATGAAGGCGGCGGGGGTGAAGACCGGCGAGCCGATCTGGGAGGCTCGGGTCAAATGCCCGGAGGGGACGTACATCAAGCGCGACTTCCGCTGGTACGAGGTCCTCAGCCGTTGCATGTATGAAGTCGTCCAGGAGTTCTCGCACCGGGTCGAGTTCTACTCGATCGACGAGTTCTTCTTCGTCGCCGAGCCCTCGGGCGGGCGATCGTTCCAGGACCTCGCCGAGGCGATGCGGGACGCGATCGCGACCCGGTTGAACGTGCCGGTGACGGTCGGGATCGCGCGGACGCGGACCCTGGCCAAGCTGATCTCCGACGCCGCCAAGCCGTTCGGGGCCCTGGCGGTGCTCGACCGCGAGGCGGAGACGAGCCTCCTGGCCGAGCGGCCGGTCACGGAGATCACCGGGATCGCTGGTCGTCGGGCGAAGCGGCTGATGCCCTGGAACATCGAGACCTGCCTGGACCTGGCCAGGGCCGACCGCCGCCTCGTCCGCGAGCTGCTCACGGCCTCGGGCGAGGCGCTCTGGTGGGAGCTGAACGGCGAGGCGGTCACGCCGATCCACCCGAAGCGGCCGATCCACAAAGCCCTCTCGCGCGGGGGGAGTTTCGGCGAGTCGACCTTCGACCCGATCATCCTCTATGCCTGGCTGATCCGGAACCTGGAGCGGCTGATCGAGGAGCTTTCCTATCACGAGGTCCTCGCCGGCCGGTTGACGATCTGGGTCGGCTACAAGGACGGCCAGTCCGGCATCGGCCAGGTCAACCTGCCGTTGCCGACCGACCGCTTCGACCTGCTCCTGGACGCCGCCCGCCCCTGCCTCCGCTCGGCCTGGATCCGCCGGGCCCCGGCCTGGCGGATGCAGGTGATCGCCGAGCGCCTGATCCCCAAGGGGCAGGCCCAGCTCGGCCTCTTCGACCGCCCCGCCGACGCCGCCAGGGCCGAGGCGGTCGCCCGGCTCAAGCGCGAGGTCAACTTCCGCCAGGGCCGCTTCGCCCTGCGGAGCGCCGCGACCCTGCCCCTGGCCGCGATCTACCAGGACGGCGCCAACAGCTACGACATCTGCGACGTCCGCGGCAAGAGTTGTTTCTGAACCGACCGACCGACCGAACCACCGAACCCGAGGGCCAGGGCGACCGCTCCCCCTATTCACCACGATGTGCGCCGGGATTGCGTTGGCATGGAGCGAATTGCCCACGGAGCTGGTCGGGCGGCACAACCTCTACCGCATCCACCACAACCGTGGCGGCGAGCGTGAGGTGCGTTTCCTCTTCGGCGACCGCCGGCCGAGGCTGCCGGTCTGGCGCGACGGTCGGCTCCAGGTCGTCCGCTGGGGGAACGCCCGGGGCCAGAGCCGGTTCCTCCCCCGGACCGGCTGGACCTGGCTCTCGACGATCGACGAAGGCGGCTGGCAGAATTCGAGGGCGATCCCCGTCGACATCCCGACCACGCTCGCCCTGGAGCGCGGCATCTGGTACCGGGTCCGCCAGGGGATCCGCGGCCTGCTCGTCCCCGACGAGCGCGGGATTGCCGTGGTCTACATGATCTGCGAGCCGTCGAGCCACTATTACCAGGTCATGACCCGGTCCGACCGGATGCCCATGCTGATCCAGGAGCGGATCTGAACCGGCCGCTCGGGGAGGGAGGAGGCAATGGTCGGGATCAATGTTCGTGCCGATCGTGCAACTCGTCGCGAGTCGGCCAGGGCCTATCGGATTCAATGCGGATTTCGTCCCAACATCGCTCCAGTTCATCGAAGTCTTCAGGGTCGGGGCCGGTCGCCGATCGCGGAAGGGCCTGGGCAGGGAAAAGGGCTCGGCAAAGAAAGCGATGGATAAGGCCCAGCAGGATGGCGAGGGCCAAGGCAAGGGCGATCGTCAAGGGTATCGAGGCGCCGTTTGCCCCGTTCATCCCGGCGTTGGAGGCTGCCAGAAATCCCACTTCGCTGCCTCGATCGGTACCCGAATCAAGTCAAAGACGAAGCAGGCGACGAAAGAACCGGACAAGGAGGCGACGGCACCGTAAATTCCGAGATCACGAAAGAAGGCCCACTCGGAAACCGACCAAACAAGCCCGCCGACGAGCCCTGCGGTGGCCCAGAGGGGCCACCGTGAACCCGTTAACGCGAGTCGCCGAACGATCGCTCCACCCATGATGAGGCTCGCCCCTCGGGCCAAGGAGCCGTGAGCGAAGGGAGCCCATCGGCCTTCGGCTACCCACCCTGATCGGATCAGAATAGCCGATCCCTGGAGGCGAGGGCCATACTCACCGGACGATCACCTGAAAGGTCACGGACCCTTCGGTGCCGGGGGCGATGGCGCCGGGGAGGTCGTAGCGGAGTTCCAGGGCCCCGGCCCGGTTCTCGCCGAAGGTGAAGACGGTCCCTTCGGGCCCCTGGGCGCTGTTGGGAACATATTCGAGCCGGGGGAGCAGGCTGTCGACGATCGTGACGGCCCGGATCGGCATGTTGCCCATGTTCCGGTACTGGATGATGTAGGTCAGCGTGTCGCCCGGCTCGGCCTCGGCGGCGTCGACCCGCTTGATCACGGCCAGGCCGGGCTTTCTCGGCGGGACCTCGACGCCGGTCACGTCCAGCGGCGGCCAGGTCATGACCGTCTGGCCGGCACCCTCGACGATCCCCGTCGCCACGGGGCTCTCGGCCGACTTGATCCCGTCGATCTTGACCCGACCCTTGAGCGCGCCGGGCTTCTGGATGCCGGTCTTGCGGTCGACCCCCTGGATGAGCTGGTGCGAGGCGACGTTGAGCTTCGAGTCGAACCCGCCGAGGACGCGGACCTCGGAGTGCTCGCCCGCGAAGATCCGGGTCGAGAGGCCGCTCGCCTTGACCCGGAGCCGGTTCTGCCCCGCGACCTGATTCTGGGCGACCTTGACCGTCCCCTGTCTGGCGCTCGACTGCTCCATCTTCTGGAGCAAGGCGGCCGAGGAAACGTGCGACGAGTTGAGCGACTCGGACGCCCCGACCGCCGCTCGGACCGAGGCGAATCGCGGGGCGTAAATGCAGATCACGTTGGTCGGCAAGACCCGGGCCCGGTCGCCCGCGTTGAATCGGACGACCGAGTCGCGGGGGTCGATCCCGGCGAGGCCGCCGTCGCCCGCGAAGTGGACCGGCTCGCCCCGGTCGCCGCCGTCGCAGAGGAATTCATCCCGGGGGAGCCAGGGACGGCCGGGCGGGGGCGGGGTGCCGGTTGCCGGGCCGCAAGGGAGCTGGCAAGGCCCCTCGCCGCCGGGGTCGGTGAACGGGCAGCGGGTGGCGGGCATGCCGAGCCCAGAAGGCCCGGTCAGCTCCTCGGGGGTCGGCCGACGGCCGCCGATGCGGACCATCGCCACCACCCGGCCGAGGGCCCGGGCGACGCGGTAAGGGTCCTCGGCGGGGCCGAGGGTCACGAATGGCGGCTCGTCCTTGGGGAACTTCAACGGGATGGCCTGGTCGGGGTCTTCGAGGTAGACCGCCTGGGTGACGAGCCGGCCTCCGCCGATCGCGTCGTCGATGTCGTCTTGGCGGAGGACGATCCGCACGGGATACTTGGCCGGGTCGATCCCGGCAGGCCGATGGAGGTGCCCGACCATGTCGACGACCGGGTAGAGCTCGACCCCGGGGCGGTCGGGCAGGTCGTAGACGCGAAGCTTGTAAGAGAGACCAACCTTCAAGCCGAAGGTGGCGAGCCCTTTGCCGTCGCCGGGCGGGACCGGCTCGGGGACAGGGGCGAGGACCTCAACCTTGGCCCCCTCGGGCCCCTGGAAGCGGACGACCTGGACGTCCTGGGGGACCTCGGCGAAGGGAGGGGCCGGGTCGACGATCGGCGTCCCGACAGGCGTCGGTGCAACGGGGACGACCGGGGCGGTGGGCTCCTGGCCCCGGGCGAGCGAGCTTGTCGAGCCGAGGCCCGCCGCGATCGCCAGGCCCAGCGGCAGGGCGAGGCTCGCGGGCCAACCGGCGGCGCGGCGGTTCCATCCTGTTCGGCTCATGGCGATCATCCTCGGCTTCGGGTGCGTCCTGCACCCTCGGGAAAGGCCAGCGAAAAGAGGCAGGGTTGCATGGAGAGGGCCCCGGCGGGTCGCGGTCCGAAATCGCGTCCCGCCGGGGCCTCGGTCGAAAAAGGTCAACGGTCAGGCCATCGGCTCACGAGCCGGGGGCCGGGGCCGGGGCGGGCGGGGTGACGACCGGATCGGCGGGGGCGGGCGTCACGGCCGGGACCGGGGCCGGGGTCTCGACGGCCGGGACCGGCGGGGTGACCGGGAGGACCGGCGAGGCCGGGGCGTCGATCGGGACGGCGGGGGCCGGCATCCCGGGGGGGACGACGCCCGGCGGGAACATCCCCGGTGGCAGGTTCGTCGGGGCCGGTCCGGGCATCGGGGCGTCGGTGACGGCCGGGACCGGCGAGCCGACGACGTCCATCTCCAGGTTAATCCCGCCGAGCCGGACGATCATCAGGATCGTGCCGCGCTTGTCGGCCTCAAGGACCGGGTCGACCCCGGGCTCCAGCCGGGTCGAGACCAGCGTCTCGACATTGGCTACGGCCAGCTCCTGGTAGCGGGGATCGGGCAGGTAGATCACCTTGGTCACGAAGTTCCCGCCCTCGACCTGATCCAGGTCCTCGGCGGTGAACTGGACGGGGATCTGGTTGTGGGTCAGGTAGGCGTCGGTCGCCGGGGTCGAGGGGGCGACTTCGATCGTCGGATAGAGGGTCAGGGTCGGGCGGCCCGAGATGTCGGCCAGCTTGAGCCGATAGATATAGCCCTGCATGAAGTTATAGCGGAACGGCGTGGAACGCCCGGGCAGGTACATCTTCTCGCCGGCGGCTCCGCCGGTCTGCCAGCCGATCTTCATGTCGCCGGTGCCACCGGGGCCGCCGGGGCCGAAGAAAACGACCTGGCTCTTGACGTTGGGGAAACGCCGGCCGGCCTGGGGGCCGCCGGGGCCGCCCATCATCCCGCCGGGGCCGCCCATCATCCCGCCGGGGCCGCCTCCACCCATCATCCCGGGCTGGATCGGGCCGCCGGGCGGGGCGGGCCCTTCGGCCACGGCCGCGTGGCGGAAGAAGGGAAGTCCGCCCACGTGGGCCTTGCCATCGAATCCCGTCGCGGCCGAGGCCACGAGGAGCATCACTCCGAGCGAAGTCATCGGACCTCCTTGACTCCCGAGATCGAGACCGGACCCCGCCCCCTGGAGGGCGATTGGCCGGCGATCGGGGAGGAAGCTCACCATCCTGGATAGACGCGAGGCGACTTCCCCGGGGGAAGAAAGGCCATTCGCGTCGAGGTCGTACACGAGCGGACAGACGGCAGCGAACGGGGAGCCTCCTGGCCATCCCGCTGGCTTGCCGGGGTTGCGTCCCACGACGCCTGTGGATAGGATCGGGCATTCCAATCCTACCCTTGAGAAAATGGGTTATAACCCCACCATGCCGTCTCCCGTCATCATCCTCGCCGCCCTCATCCTCGCCTTGTTGACCACGCCGGTCCACGCGCAAGTCCCGGCCACAGACCAATCAACGACGCCGGCACCCGCTCCGCCCGGCGAGCCCCAAGCTCCCGCCGAGCGGCAGCTCGATTTCGCGACGGTCCAGGTCCGCCTCATGGAACGGATTGCCGCGAAGATTGAGCAAGACGTCAAGATGCTCAATCAAGAGTTCAAGCTGGAAGGGACCTATTACAAGGACACGGGCCACCGGGTCCGGCTCCAGCTCAACCTGATCGGCCTGGGCGACACCGGCTCGACCATGCTCCAGGTCTGCGACGGCAAGGTCCTCTGGGACTTCCAGAAGGTCCTCGGGATGCAGAGCTATAGCCGCCGCGAGATCACCCCGATCCTCAAGAAGCTGGAAGACCCCAACCTCGACGACTCCTTCCGAATCATGATCATCTCAAACATGGGGTTCGGCGGGCCCGAGGCGTTGCTCTCCGGCCTTCGCAAGGCCGTGAAGTTCAACCAGATGTCCGAGGAGAAGCTCGACGGCGAGGACGTCTTCGTGATCGGCGGGATTTGGAGAGACCGCTCCAGCCTGATGGACCCGGCCGGGCGCCCCTTGCCCCCGACAGTTGACCTCCCGCCCTACATTCCCAACGTCGTCCGCGTCTTCATCAAGAAAGCCACCGGCTGGCCGGCCAAAATTGAAATGATCGGCAACGCTCCCTTGCTGATCCAGGAGGACATCCGCCAGTTCGACCCGGCGACAGGCCGACCGGTCGGTCGGCCCGTCAAGCCGCCTAAAGTCGACCCGACCCGGATCACGCTCCGCTACACCCTCACCTCGCCCGACGAGATCAAGCCGGGCATCTTCGACTTCACGGCCCCGGCCGACGTGGCGGGCACTAACGTGAAGGACGAGACCAAGGATTTCCTGGACGTACTCGACCAGTATATCCAGGTCGCCAAGGCCAACAAGCAGGCCGAAGCCGCCAAGGCCGAGGGTGAACCGCTCTTGAAGGCCCCGCCGATCGAGGTCGGCAAGGACCCCTCCGGTGGGCTCGGCGCGACTTCCCAGCCCGGCGGGACGCTGCCCCCTCGCTGATTCTCGGCCGGCGAACTTCCTTAGAACTCATGATGAAGGCCCGCCGGGAGACTTATCCCTGCACGGGCCTTCCTCGGGTCACTTGCTCTCGACGTCACTTCGCGTCGACGGCCAGGGCGGCCTCGATGGCCTTGGTGACCTTGGGCGATTCGGGTGCGTCGCCGGAGTCGAAGCGGGCGATGATCTCGCCCTTGCGATTGATCAGGAACTTGTTGAAGTTCCAGGAAATGTCGCCGGCGAATTTGGGGTCGGTCTTGGCCGAGGTCAAGTATTGGTAGAAGGGGTGGATCCCTGGGCCTTTCACCACGATCTTCGAGAACAGCGGGAACGTGACGTTGTAGCTGCTCGAACAGAACGATTTGATCTCGCCGTTGCTGCCCGGTTCCTGCGAGCCGAACTCGTTGGCGGGGAAGGCCAGGATCTCGAAACCTTTGGTCTTGTATTTGCCGTAGGTGGATTCCAGGCCGCGATACTGCGGAGTATAACCGCATTGACTGGCGGTGTTGACGACCAGCAGGACCTTCCCCTGGTATGCCTTGGCCAGGTCGATCGCCTTGCCGTCGATGTCCTGGGCGTGAAAGTCGAGGGCGGGGGCGGGCTTGGAGCCGGCCGGATCGTCGGCGCGGCCGACGGTTGCCGCAAGGCAGACCAGGAAAAGCGACGCTAGCAGAGGAGAGGCGACTCGATCAATCACGTTCGGGTTCCTGATGAGGAGGAGATCCGACGGACGGGTCCCCAAAAGTTGAAGCCTTGCCCGCGGCAGGGTTGTTCGATCGTCATTCATCATGAGTGGGCCCTTCGAGGAAAGCAAGCGGACATCAAGGCCTAATGTCGATCGTTTTCCGCGGAAAATCGCCGAGACCCGGTCTTCGAATCTCGACATCACGTCAGGGACATGCGTTTCATGTTCGAGTCTTTCACCGCTGGCGCACTCCGGGCCATGCGACGTTCCGGGGCGAGGGCCCTGGCGAGGTCAAGCGAGTGGGTCGAGCCGATCGACCTCGCGGCGGCCCTGGCCGACGAGGTGGAAAGCCGAGCCTCGGAATGCCTCCAGGAGTACGGACTCGCCCCTTCGCGGTTACTCGAGGCATTCGGGCTGGACGAGCAGGTTCCTCCCGAGGACGACGAAGCCTCGCCGCTCCCCTTCTCGGTCGCCACCCGCGCCGTGCTTTCCGAGGCTTCGACCGTCGCCAAGGCGATCGACCGGACCCGCTCGGTCGGGACCGAGCACCTGCTAGTCGGCCTGCTCGCGGTCGCTGGCGAGGTCGCCGGGCCTCTCCGGGCGGCCGGCTTGGAGGTCGAGGCGCTGCTGGAAGCGATGGTTGAGCAACGCGAGGCCGACCTGGCCCCGATCCCCCTGGCCGGGGAAATCGCACCTCTGGAGCTGGTCGAGCCGAACCAGGCGGTCGACCTGGCAAGGATTCTCGACGCCTCGGCCAATCGGGCCAGCGAAGGGCTTCGGGTCGTGGAGGACTACGTCCGTTTCGCCCTGGAAGACCCACTCCTGACCAGGCGGATCAAGGAGGTCCGCCACCGGCTCGGCGAGGCCTTGCGGGGGCTCGACTCCGAACGACTCCTGGCTTCGAGGGACACCCGGGGAGACGTCGGCACGCACATCATGACGGCCTCGGAGAAGGCCCGCGAAAGCCCCCGAGCCGTCCTGATCGCCAACTTCAAGCGGACGGCCGAGGCGCTCCGGTCGCTCGAAGAATACGGCAAGCTGATCGACGTCTGGCTGTCGGGTCGTTTCGAGGTCCTCCGCTACGACGTCTACACCCTGGAGAAGTTGACCCTCGCCGCGACGGCCGCACGAAGGGGCCTCGAAGGCGTCAACCTGATGGTCCTGGTCGGTGGCCTGCCGACCCTCGGCGACCTGACCTGGATCGTCGGCGAGGCCCTGGCGGGCGGCGCCAACGCGATTCAGCTTCGCGAGAAAGGGGTCCCCGACCTCGAACTCCTCCGTCGAGCCCGCGAGGTCCGCATCCTGACGGCCCAGGCACGCGCCTTCTTCGTGATGAACGATCGACCCGACCTTGCCAGGCTCGCCGGGGCCGACGCGGTCCACCTCGGCCAGGACGACGTGAGCCTTCGCGACGCCCGCCGGGTCGTCGGCCCGGGGATGTTGATCGGCCGGTCGACCCACGACCTCGCTCAACTGGAGAAGGCGGTCCTCGAAGGGGCCGGCTATCTCGGGGTCGGGCCGGTTTTCTCCAGCTCTACCAAGGAATTCGACGACCTCGCCGGCTTGGCCTACGTCGGGCAGGCCGCCGATTCGTCGAGCCTACCGTGGTTTGCGATCGGCGGGATCGGCGAGGAGAACCTCGACGAGGTGCTCGACGCCGGGGCCAGGCGTGTTGCCGTCAGCTCGTCGATCGTCCACGCCGAATCTCCCCGACGGGCGACGAGGGCCCTCCGCGACCGCCTGGACTCGGCGGCCGAATGATGGGCTGACTCGTTCAGGCTCTTCGACGCCCTCGACCGACGAGCGAAAACCCAAGGGTCGCCAGCCCGCTCCCGAGGAGCACCAGGCTCGGCGGGGCAGGGACGGACAGGGTGGAAATCGAGAAGGCCACGTCGGGGTTACCCGCGGCGAATTGCCAGGGCTGCGGGCCCGAGCCGTGGTCGACCCGATAGGCCAGGTCGTTCATTTGACCCTGATTGTTCGCGTTCCACGTCATGAATGTGTCGTTGGAAGCCACCGCGGCCAGCCAGAATGTCGTCCCGGGGGCCAGTAAGGTTCCGACCGTTGACGTCGCTGTCACCAGCGACGGGCCCGTGGCGATGTTGGAGAACGAGATCGTCTCCAGGGTCGCGCCAGGGAGGCCGGCCGAGTCGGCCACCAGAAGGACCTTCAGAGCATTGGCCCCGGTATGGAACTGCAGCGCGAGCTGAGCCGAACCGAAAACGACGCTCGAAGTGCCCGAATTCTTGAATTTCACGGCCAGGCCGTAACCGATCCCTCCGGACGCCGCCGGCCCGGAGAGCGTGTAGCCCGTATTCGCGTCGAACGACCCGCCCGGGCCCAGGTCGGACGCGATGAAACCGGCCGAGGCGGGCCTTCCGGAGGCCAGCGCGGCTGTCGCCAGGAACGCCGCAAGGGCGTACCTGAGCTTTGTTGGGTGAGCAATCATGAATGGTATCCTCTTCGTTCGATAGTCCCGAGAGTCCTCCTCCGACGGGTAGTCATTAGGACGAAAAGTTCGTCTTGTCAGGCGGACTTCGAAGAAAACCGACCACGGCCCGACGCCTGTGACTCAGCGGACCTTGCGGGGACGACCCGGCTTCTTCTTCGCGGGGACCTCGGCGGCCTCTTTGGGCCTTTCGACGGGGGGATCCAACGCGATGTCTTCCTTGGTGATAAGGATGCCGCGTTCCTGGAGTTTCTGCCTCTCGGCTGTCGAGAGCTTGGCGAGCGGGATCGCGACCAGGTGGTTGCCCAGCCGCTCGGCCTTCTTGCCGAGGGCGGAGACGACCCGGGTCGCGGTCTCCTCGTCGGGGCAGCGGACGACCGTGATCGGACGGACGTTGACCAGGCGCACCCAGCCGGTCCACTCGCGGATTTCGCGGAGGATGTTCTCCGGGACCTCGACGCTCGCATGCTTCTTCAGCCTGGCGATGATCGCCGAGGCCACGAGTCCTTGTCCGGCCGCCCGGATGACCGAGTCGCGGGTGATCCGAAACGTCAGGGCCCCTTGCCCGCCCTGGCCGGGGGCCCGCTCGCAGAATGGGGCAATCTCGGCGGCCGGGCCGGGGTCCAGGCCGATCACGACGACGCTGAAGTCGGGCTGGACGATCACGCGCGACGCCGAGCGATCTGCTTCCTCGCCGGGCTTGTAGGCCCGGCCGAAATAACCTTCAAGCCGAGGGTTTCGCGCAATGCAGAGCTGGCCGTCGGAGTCGATTGCGACCTGCACGGCGTCGAGAGGAATCAAGCGAAGCTTCAGGAAGGCGTCCAGGAGCGTTTGACCCGCTCGCTCGACCAGTTCCGGGAGGGGGGGAATCGAACGGCGGTCGATGTTGATCTGCACCTTCAAGGGGTCGACGCCCACGCCGAGGAGCGGGTTGTGCTCGGCGAAGCTCCAGTGGGTCAGCACGCTCACCCAGCGGTGGAAGACGCCGTCGGGCAAGCTCTCGAAAACTCGGAGCAGGGAAAGCCGGAGCGCGTCGCGATGTTTCGGGTCGACTTCTCGAGAAGACGAAGCATACCGGGAGGAGTTGGGCTTCGACGTCACGACCGAGGCGGTGAGGCCGAGGAACCGGGAGTCGTCGTAGGAAAGATTGTAATCGTCGTCGTAAACATAGCTGGAACGACCCGGCTTCGCCGTCGCGCGATAATACTCGAATATCGCGGCATATTGCTGCTCGAATCCGGCGGCCAGCCAGTTCCGCCCCTTCCCCGCGAGGCGGAGGTGAGTGGACTTATCCTCATCCTCGATCGCCACGAATTTGAGGGTTTTCGCCAGTGAGTAAGCCCGGTCCAGACGCTGCTCGGGGGAGGAGTGGAGCAGGTCGTCGAGCCAGGCGGGGCGCTCGGGCAGGGCTTCGAAGAAGCGAGTTTCGTCCTTGGCGAAGACCATCCCATCCCGTCGGAGCCGAGGCGCCTCCCCGGCCACTTCGAGGAGGAACGCCCTCAGGTCGTTCAGATCCAGCCCGGCATGAGGCCCGAACACCTTCGGGGCCTCGCAAATTTCCAGGGGCGGTCGGATACGAACCTTTGACGCCTCGGAGCGGTTGAGAAGCACCCGGGGCAACAGGCCGACCACGATCTGGAGCGTCTCGGGGTCGAGGTCCTCGAAGACGGCGAGATTGGCGATCAGCTCGACGAGCGCCTTCTCGACCTCCGCGGGGCTGGCCCCCTTGGGGTCCACGTCGAGCCCTTCGAGAGGGACCGGGCCATCGGCCTTGAGGAGTCTTTCCAGGAGGGGCTGCGCCATCTTCGACTTGCAGAGGTCGAGGGCCCATTCGGGCCATCGACGACTGGCCACGTAGATTTCCAGCGCCTTTTCAAGCGGATTGTAGTCGTGGATTTCCGCCTGGGAAAGGACGCGCCGGATCGTCAATTCGCCTTGGCCCGTGAAAGCGTATCGGACGTGCCTGGCCAGTTCATCCAGGGAAGTCGAGGGGGCGAGGAGATGGGCCCGGTGGATCTCTCGGAGCCTGGTCGAGAAGTTGAAGGCCTCCTGCACCGGGATGACCTTGCCCGACCTGTTCGCCCTGGCGGGCTCGACCTTGGTGAACCCGGCGGCAACCAGCTCCTCGACGGCCTCCGCAGGCAACTTCTCCGCGAGCGTGGCCTGCTGTGACGCGGACCCTTCCTTGCTCGGCGCCTTCATTTCCAGGAGATACACGCGCCTGGCGGCGACCGAGAGGCCATGCCACTTTGCATCCCAGGCGATCGACTTGGTCCTGAGCCAAGCTTTCTCGTGTTCGGCCCGAGACTCCTTCGGTTTCCCGTAGTAATTGCCGTAATAGCTCATGCGACCGGGCTCTCCCCTTTCGGAGGGCATCTCGGCGGAACCCCTGATCTCCCGGGTCTCACCGAACAAAAAGGTCGAATCAGTTGAGGGCGGTCCTCAGGCTGTCCGTGTCCCGCGGCGACCAGACCCGACGGAACAGCTTAACATGATCCCAGGTTCGAGGTGTCCCCCGGATTTCAACGCAAGGTCGATGGCGGGGTCGATGGCTTCTTCAATCCGGTTAATTTCCATCCCGGGTCGGCTATCACTCCCGAAGAAGAGGATCTAGGACGTCTGAAGGGCGGTCAACCTCGGGCCTCTGAAATCCGAGATCCCGCCAATCTGAGAACCCCGGGCTTCTCCGAGGCCCGTGGATCGTCGCAATCGCAGGGTTGGAAAAACCGATCGACCATGGCGACGGTAGCCAGCGGGCGGGCTGGCTGATAAAATCCAGTCTTGATGCGGGACTAGCCCTCTCGGGGCCGAACGAGCTGCGCCGTCGGCCCAGGAGCCTTGTCGAATGCCGGACGCGTGTCCGCCCCCCGGGGCGACCAAGAAGAAGTTGTACATCGAGACGGTCGGTTGCCAGATGAACCTGCTCGACAGTGAGTTGGTCGTCGGCAAGCTCCGAAACGATGGCTACGAACTCACCGACGACATCGGCCAGGCCGACACCATCCTGTACAACACCTGCTCGGTCCGGCAGCACGCCGAGGATAAGATCTACAGCGCCCTGGGCCGGATCAAGAACCTGAAGCGCGAGAAGCCCCACGTCTCCATCGGTGTCCTTGGCTGCATGGCCCAGAAAGACCAGGGCGCGATCCTCAAGCGGGCCCCTCACGTCGACGTGGTAATCGGCCCCGGCCAGCTCGGGCGTGTCTCCGAGTTGCTCGAATTGGCGAAGCTCGAAGGCACACCGAAGCTCGCCGTCAGCCTGCCGAGGACCGCCGGGTCGCGCGACTCAGTCACCGCCAGCTTCGCCGAATACGACCCGCTTCGCGAACCGCTGATGCGGCCGAGCCCGTTCCAGGCGTTCGTGCGGATCATGATGGGGTGCGACAAGTTCTGCACCTACTGCATCGTCCCCTCGGTCCGGGGGCCTGAGCAAAGCCGACCTCCCGACGCAATCCTTGAGGAGGCCCGGACCCTCGTCGACCAAGGCGTCCGGGAGATCACGCTCCTCGGCCAGACCGTCAACAGCTACAAGCACGCCGGCCTTGACGGTCGCCAGACCCGCCTCGCCGACCTCCTGGAACGGCTCTCCGCAATCGACGGCCTCGGACGGATCAAGTTTCTGACCAACTTCCCGAATGACATGACCGAAGACTTGCTTCAGGCCGTCCGCGACCTCCCGAAGGTCTCGCGCTACCTCCACGTCCCGGCGCAGTCGGGGTGCGATGAGGTCCTGAAGCGAATGAAGCGCGGGTACACGATCGGCCTCTATGAGGAGATGCTCGCCAGGATCAGGGCGATCGTGCCCGGGGCCTCCGTCTCCAGCGACTTCATCGTCGGCTTCTGCGGCGAGACCGAGGACTCGTTCCGCAAGTCGTGCGACCTGGTCGAGCGGTCGAGGTTCAAGAACAGCTTCATCTTCAAGTACAGCCCCAGGCTCGGCACCAAGGCCGACACCCTGCTGATCGACGACGTCTCCGAAGAGAGCAAGAAGCGGCGCAATGCCGAGCTTCTGGCCATCCAGGACGCCATCTCGGTCGAGGACCATTGCGCGTTCGTGGGCCGTACGGTCGAGGTCCTCGTGGAGGGGCCTAGCAAGACCGCCTCGGCCGACCCGGCGCCCGGCGACTTCGGACAGCTCGTCGGCCGGACCTGGTGTGACCGGATCGTGGTCTTCGAAGGGCCGGGGAGGCTGATCGGGCAGTTCCTCCCCGTCGAGGTCGAGCGCGCCAGCACGGTGACGCTCTACGGGCGGGCCAGGACGCTCGAAGCGGTTGCAGGCGGCGTCCAGGGCATCTGACGAGGAGCGAGAGCGCAGGAATGGTGAGGCCCCTGGCGGACCTGGTCGAGCAATGGTGCGAGGAGTCGGGGGTCGCCCCCGAGGTCCGACCGACTCTCGCGCAGCTCGAGGCCGGATTCTGGACCGGGACCCAGCACGCGAGGGTCGGCACCGACCTCCCCTGCATTCTCAGCTGGGAGCGTCGATTCGGCTACACCCTGCCCGACTCCCTGAAGAACTGGTTGAGGCTCTCCAACGGCTTTTACGGCGAAGGCGGGCCGCTGATCCACCCCCTCTCCGCGATCGGGCCGATGATCCCCTTCGCCCGGATCCCTGGCATGATCGTCCAGCCCGAAAGCTGGTTCGAGCTGGGCAATCCCAACCTGGAGACGGTCTGCATCGACCTGGCCTATCGCTGGTCGGGGGGAGACTTCCCCCTGTTCACCTCCGGTGACGACCAGAGGGGCAGCTCGCCGAAGATCATCGCCCCTAGCTTCAAGGCCTGGTTCCTCAGGCTCCTGCACCGAGGCGGCGCCGAGTCGTGGTTCGATCCGGGTTTCCCGGCCCTGGGCGACCCCTGGTCCGAACACCGCCGGAGGGTCCCACCCCCTCCCCTCGTCGACCGGCTGGCCGGTCTCGTCCCCGAGGTCCGGCCAATGCTCCGCCGGGGGATGGACGACCGGGCCATCGCCCTGGCGCTCGACCTGGCCCGGGGCGAAGTCGAGGTGATCCTCCGCCATGTACAGCACGCACCGGCCGACTATGCCGAGAGCGGCACCTGACCTGAGCTAGGCCGGGAATCGAACCTCATGAAGTCTACCTTAAGGTTCCTGACCCCTTTTGTTCGGAACGGGCAGGAGGGATCCCTTGGCGACGTTCCCGTTCGCGACCGCCGAGCGGTTCGCCTCCTTGATGGAGAACGCGGACATGGCCCGGCTTTGGCTGGCCGGCCTGGGAGTCCGGGACGCCGAGCGTGGGTATCGCGACCTCCGCGACCTCGTCGGCCGAGGCTTGCCGCTGCCGCTCGTGGCCCGCTTGGCCGAGCTGCTCGATTCGGCCCTGCCGCGCTGCCCGGACCCCGGGATGGCCCTGACCAACCTGGAGCGGTTCGTCGCATCGAGCCCGACGCCGGAAGCCACGCTCGAAGGGCTGGCGGCCAACCCCCGGGCGACCGAGATCGCCGTTCAGTTGTTCAGTACCAGCCAGTTCTTCAGCGAGCTGATGATCCGCGAGCCGGGTCTGCTTGACTGGCTCAGGGGCGGGGCCGATCGTCGCGACCGGGCTACGCTGATCGACGACCTGTGGGCCGACCTGGAGGCCGCTCCCTCGGACGAGGCCCGTCGGCTGGCCTTGCGGACTTTTCGGCTCCGCGAGATCCTTCGGATTGGCTACAACGACATCGTCCGCGACCTGCCGCTCGACCTGATCACCCTCGACCTCTCGCACCTGGCCGACTCCTGCGTCGAGGTCGCCGTACGCCTGGCCAGGCGGAGCGTTGAAGTCCGCCACGGCCGACCTTCGGGACGCGACGGCGAGCCGGCCAGGTTCGTGGTCCTGGCCCTGGGCAAGCTCGGCGGCGAGGAGCTCAATTACAGCTCGGACATCGACCTGATCTTTGTCTACGATGTCGAAGGGCAGACCGACGGCCCTCGGCCCGTCTCCAACGCCGAGTTCTTCGCCAAGCTCGGCGGCGAGGTCGTGCGGTTCCTCTCCGACCACACCAGCCTTGGGCTCGCCTACCGGGTCGACATGAGGCTCCGGCCCGAGGGCGACCAGGGGCCGCTCGCCCGATCGCTCCCCTCCACCCTCGGCTATTACCAAACTTCCGGGCGGACCTGGGAGCGGCAGGCCCTGATCAAGTGCCGCCCGATCGCGGGGGACCTCGACCTCGGCGAGGAGTTCCTCCAGGCAATCACCCCGTTCGTCTATCGCCGCTACCTTGGGGCTTCGGAGATTGGCGAGATCAAGGCAATGAAGCGGCGGATCGAGCAGAGGACCGTCTCGGCCGGTACCGCGGGCGTCGAGGTGAAGACCGGCCACGGTGGGATCCGCGACGTCGAGTTCGTCGTCCAGTTCCTCCAGCTCCTCCACGGCGGAGAATACCCCCAGGTCCGCCACGCGAATACCCTGGTCGCCCTCTCGAAGCTCGAAGGAATCGGCTGCCTGACGCCCGAGGAGCGCGGGATCATGGTCGACACCTATCGCTTCCTCCGCAGGGTCGAGCATCGCTTGCAGACCATGTTCGACCGGCAGACCCACGAGATGCCCACGGGCAAGGAGGAGCAGCGCACCTTGGCGGTCCGCCTCGGCTATCCGCCGGCCTCCATGTGGGAGGATCGGACAGGGCCAACCCAGCGATTTTTGGCCGACTACCGCGACAAGACCGAGAAGAACCGGGCGATCTTGAACCACCTGATGCACGACGCATTCGCCGAGGGCGGCCCGGCCGTCGACCCGGTGGTCGACTTGGTCCTCGACCCCTCGCCCGGCCCCGAGCTGATCGAGGCGGCCCTGGACCCCTACCCGTTTCGCGAGAAGGCGACCGCTTACGCCAACCTGATGGCCCTGGCCCGCGAGGAGAGCCCGTTCCTGTCTCGGGCCCGTTGCCGCCATTTCCTCGCGGGCATCGCCCCGAGACTCTTGCAGGCCGTCGGCCGGGCGCCGGATCCGGACATGGCGCTGACGAACCTGGAGAAGGTCTCCGCCTCGCTCGGGGCCAAGGCGATGCTCTGGGAGCTATTCAACTTCAACCCGCCGACGCTCCGACTTTACGTCGAGCTTTGCTCGACCAGCCAGTTCCTCTCGGAGATCCTCATCAGCAACCCGGGAATGATCGACGACCTGATGGACTCGCTCGTCGTCGACCGCTCCGCGCCCGCGGAGGCGATCCGGGGCGAGCTGGCCGAACTCTGCCGAGGGGCCGAAGACCTGGCGCCGATCCTCCTGAGCTTCCGCAACAAGGAATGGATCCGGATCGGGACCCGCGACATCCTTCGCCGCGAGCCGATCCGCGACGTGACCCGCGAGCTGGCCGACGTGGCCGAGGCCGTGGTCGTCCAGGTCGCCAACGACCAGTGGCGTCGGAGGGTCCGGCGATTTGGCTTGCCGCGCCGGCAAGACGACGGCGGGCGGGCCCATTGGGCGATCATCGCGCTGGGCAAGCTCGGGGGACGCGAGCTGAACTATCACGGCGACCTCGACCTTGTTTTCGTCTATGAATCCGATGGGGCGACCTCGGGCGGCTCCGCGTCGATCCCCAACGACCAGTTTTTCGCGGACCTCGCCCGGCGGGTCCTCCGGGCCCTCGGCGGGGGCTCCGATGCCGGGCCGCTCTACGCGGTGGACGCCAGGCTCCGGCCGCATGGCTCATCCGGCCCGATTGCGATCCCCCTCGACTCCCTCGTCACCTATTTCAAAGGGCCGGCCCAGGCCTGGGAGCGGCTCGCCCTGACCAGGGCCCGCGTGGTCCACGCCCGGGGCGGGTTTGGCCACCGGGTCGAGGCCGCGCTCCGCTCGAGCCTCCGGGTCCCGGTCGACGGCGACACCCTCGCGCGTGAGGTTGTCGCCATGCGGCGGAAGTTGGAAGAATCGCGAGGGCCGGGCGACCTGAAGCGGGGCTTCGGCGGACTGGCCGACATCGAATTCCTCGTGCAATATCTCCAGTTGCGCCACGCGAGCCGCCTCGAGGTCGTCCACGCGAACGTCTGGACCGCTCTTGACGCCCTCCTTGGAACGGGACTCGTCGACGTCCAGGCCCATCGTGACCTTCGAGAAGCCTACGACTTCGTCCGCACCGTCGAAGGGCGATTGAGGATCGTCCACAACCGGGCGGTCGCCGATTGGCCGGGCCACCCTGACGAGATGACTCGCCTGGCCCGTCGCCTGAACTACGCAACCCCGGCCCCCCCGGACGCCTTGGCCGCCTTCCAGGCCGACGCGGCCCGACATGCCTCGAAGGCCAGGGCCCTTTTCGAACGACATCTCGGTCGACCTGGCGAAGACTGATCGCGTCACCGTCAAGTCTCGAGAACCAGTAGGCACGAGCCGGTCGATCCTCATTCGAGAACACCGATTTTTTTCAAGGATTGGAATGAAATCAAGAATAAAATTGCAACCTTGAATCATCCCCCGGATTGCTCTCGACTGGGATCGTTCCCCCGACGTCCGGCAACGCGTTGGTGCCCTTGAGAAAATCCATGAACATTTCAGGCCGCATTCTCCAACTCGCCGCCCTTGCTTCTCTGGCCGCATTCGGGCCGCGCACCCAAGCTGAAGCGGTGCCGAATCTCACGCCTCCCGCGCGGATTATCCAGCCGGCGTCCGTCCTCGGTTCCCACATTCAACGGACCATGACACTACTGGCGACCAGTACCCCCGAACATCGAAACCGGGTGCGGATCCTCTTTTATGGCCAATCGATTACCGAAAACGTCTGGTGGCGGGAAACCGAGGACGACCTCCGCCGTCGTTTCCCCAACGCCTTGCTGGAGGTGGAAAACCGGGCGATCGGCGGTTTCGCCTCGAACTTGCTCATCAAGCCGGCCGAGCATGACGTGCCCGCTTATTATCCCGACCTCGTCATCTTTCACGTCTACGGAGATCATCGCAAATACGAGGAGATCATCCGGTTGATCCGCTCCCGGACGACGAGCGAGGTCCTGATCCAGAACGACCATCAGACGCGCTGGGCCGCCAAGACGGGCGTCCCGAAGGACGGGGGTGAGGTCTGGGATGATCGGATGAACCGCGATATCATCCCCGAAATCGCCTCAAAGTTCGGCTGCGGGCTGGTCGACATCCGGTCGAGCTGGACGGCTTATCTCGAAGACAACCATTTGCAGCCCAGGGACCTGCTCGTCGACGACGTCCACCTCAACCCTCGGGGCTACTCCCTGATGGCCGCCATCGTGAATTCCTATCTAGTCTATCGCCCGGACCTGCCCAGAGAAGAGTGGCAGTCGCTGGTCAGGACGTTCGAGGTCGGAAGCGGGGTTTCGTGGGAGAAAGGTCGTCTAACCCTCCACTTCGAGGGAAATCGGATCGACGCGATCGCGCAACGAACCGCGGTGAAATCCGAAGGACTGGGCCATTCAGCCCGCGTCCTGATCGATGGGAAGAAGCCCTCGGAGATCGAGGGCACTCATTCGATCACCAGGCCCTCGCCGAGGCCTTGGTCCGCCCTGGCGCTGATCCGAGTCGACCACGATCGCCCGCTGCTCGCGGAGGATTGGACGCTGACGATCACCTCTTTCGACCCATCGCCCGCAAAGTGGAGTTTCCGGGTCGAGGGGTCAAAGACCGGTTCGGACGGGTCCGGGTGGAGTGACGCCGCTTTCACCTCGCCCTCGGGCCGCGTGAGGATCGATCCGGGCTCGTGGTTCCAGAAGATGCCGGTCGAGCCCGGATATCGAATCCGCTGGTCGGTCGTCCCGATGTTTACCGATGTTTATCGGGAGGCCGTCAGCGACGACCCCTCCGTCGAGTTGTCCACGATCCTCGCCCAGGGGCTCCCCAACGGGCCTCACACCTTGGAACTCGTGGCCGAGCCCGGGCAGACGCTCGAACTCGCGGCCCTCCGGGCCTTCCGCCCCCCCTTCGCCACGACGGTGTTCCCGACCCTGCTCGTCGCCTCGGGCACGACCACCCTGGTCGTTGCATTCGGGTCGATCCTGGCGATCCGACGCGCCCGGGCCCGCCGCGGTCGTCGCCAGGAGGTGGCGACCTGAGGTCGATTCGGCCGGGTGCGGGCGCCTTTCGCGGGGCGCGGCGGAGGCCCCGCGCGGCGTCCTTTCTCCTAGCGATCCCGTCCTCAGCGAGACTCGACGAAAGATCTCCCCTCTAAGTGGCTATCCGGTATTGATTGCCTGTAATTTGCGGTATTTGAACGGAACCACCTTTTTTGATGCATCCGGACTTAACAATTTGAGCATGCGATGAATCGAGCAAACCTTGATCATC